>Ga0070733_10000860_pt1 | contig 23412 bp, 18 predicted proteins | sample Coa_R1_9_FD_66450 | JGI IMG/M metagenome (GOLD analysis project Ga0070733, IMG submission 66450) | Surface soil microbial communities from Centralia Pennsylvania, which are recovering from an underground coalmine fire - Coalmine... | ecosystem: Environmental > Terrestrial > Soil > Unclassified ...
GAGATCAAGGCGGCCAATCCGGATTGCCTGTTGTTCTACCGGATGGGCGACTTCTACGAATTGTTCTTCGCGGACGCCGAGGTCGCCAGCCGCGCATTGAACATCGTGCTGACCAAGCGCGGCAAGCACGACGGCCTCGACATTCCGATGTGCGGCGTGCCGATCGAGCGGGCCGATGAATATTTGCAAAGGCTCATCGCGCGCGGCCATAGAGTCGCCGTCTGCGAACAGCTCGAAGATCCAGCCCTCGCCAGGAAGCGCGGGCCGAAGGCGGTGGTGCGGCGCGATGTCGTGCGCTTGGTGACGCCCGGCACGATCACCGAGGAGCGCTTGCTCGAGCCTGGCCGCGCCAATGTGCTCGTCGCGGCGCACCGCGTTCGCCTGAGCGAGGACCGTACGCTCTTCGGCCTTGCCGCGATCGATATTTCGACCGGCGCGTTCTGGCTCAGCGAAAGCGACGTCGCCTCGCTCGGCGCCGAAATCGCCCGCCTCGATCCGAGCGAGATCGTCGCGACGCAGGCGACGCTTGATGACCCAGAGGCGAAGCGCGCTTTCGTGGAGACGCGGGCGTCCTTGACGCCGATCGGCCGCGAGACCGGCGGCGAAGCCGCTGAGCAACGCCTGCGCGAGTTTTATGGCGTCGAGACGCTGGAGGGCTTCGGCGCCTTCAGCCGGGCGGAGATCGGCGCGGCGGCCCTTGCGCTCCACTATGTGCAGCGCACCCAGATCGAGGCGCGGCCGGCTCTAAGTTTCCCGGCGCGGCGGCCGCGCGGCGAAGCGATGGAGATCGACGCCGCGACGCGGGCCAATCTGGAGCTGACCCGAACGCTGAGCGGCGAGCGCCAAGGCTCGCTGCTGGCGACGATCGACTTGACCGCGACGCCGGCCGGCGCGCGGCTCCTCGCCGAGCGCCTCGCCGGGCCGCTGACCGACCCTGACGCGATCAATCGCCGGCTCGACGCTGTCTCGTACCTTATTGCGGAAGAGCGGCTCCGCGGCGACCTTCGCAAAGCTCTGCGCGCCGCGCCTGATCTTGCCCGTTCGATGGCGCGGTTGAGTCTCGACCGCGGCGGACCGCGCGATCTCGCCGCGCTGCGCGACGGGCTCGGCGTCGCGCGGAGCGTCGCGGCGCGGCTTGCCGCTGATCCGATCCCAAGCGCGATCCTCGCTGAGGCGGCGGCGAGGCTCAAAAGCATGGCGCCGGGGCTGGAGCAGGAACTCGCCGCCGCGCTCGCCGAGAATCTGCCGCTGAACAAGCGCGACGGCGGTTTCGTGCGCTCAGGCTGCGAGCCCGCGCTCGATGAAGCGCGGGCCTTGCGCGACGAGAGCCGCCGGGTCATCGCCGAGCTGCAAGGTAAATACGCGGCGCTCGCCGAAACGAGCCAGATCAGGATCAAGCACAATCACTTCCTCGGCTTCTTCATCGAGACGCCGCAGGCGCAGGGCGAAAAGCTGCTGCGGCCGCCCTTCGCGCAGACCTTCATCCATCGCCAGACCATGGCCGGCGCGATGCGTTTTTCGACCAGCGAGCTCGCCGAGCTCGAGGCCAAGATCGCCTCGGCCGCCGATCGCGCGCTCTCCCTCGAGCTTGCCGCCTTCGAGCGGCTGCGCCGGGCGGCGCTCGCCGAACTCGATCCGATTCGTAAAGCTGGCGAGGCGCTCGCCGAGCTCGATGTCGCCGCCGCGCTGGCCGAGCTCGCCGCCACGCGCGACTGGACGCGGCCGATCGTCGACGAGTCGCCGGCCTTCGTCATTGAGGCGGGCCGCCACCCGGTTGTCGAGGCGGCGCTTCAGGCCCAAGGCGAGCCCTTCGTCGCCAATGATTGCGATCTCTCCGGCGACCTTAACGAGGGCGGCCGCATCGCGCTCGTCACCGGCCCGAACATGGCCGGCAAGTCGACCTACCTTCGTCAAGCGGCGCTCATCGCGCTTCTCGCTCAAGCCGGCGCTTATGTGCCGGCGCGACGCGCCCATCTTGGCGTCGTCGACCGGCTCTTCTCGCGAGTCGGCGCGGCTGACGATCTCGCCCGCGGCCGTTCGACCTTCATGGTCGAAATGGTCGAGACTGCGGCAATCCTCAATCAGGCGACCAGACGCTCGCTGGTCATCCTCGACGAGATCGGGCGGGGCACGGCGACCTTCGACGGGCTCTCGATCGCCTTTGCGACCATCGAGCATCTCAACGCCGTCAATCGCTCGCGCGCGCTTTTTGCGACGCATTTCCACGAGCTCACCCGCCTCGCCGCCAGCCTGCCGCGCATGACCAACCTCGCGCTTCGCGTCACCGAATGGAAAGGCGATCTTGTTTTCCTCCACGAAGTCGCGCCGGGCGCGGCCGATCGCTCCTATGGCGTGCAGGTCGCCAAGCTCGCCGGCCTGCCAATCAGCGTCGTCGAGCGCGCCCGAGCGATTCTTGCGGAACTCGAGGCGGAAAACCACGCCGGCGCGGCGCTCGCCAAGCTCGACGACCTGCCGCTTTTCTCGTATGCGCCGGCGCAAGCTGCCCCGCCCGCGCCAAAAGTCGACCCGTTGCGCGAAAGACTTGCTAGCCTCGATCCCGACGATCTTTCGCCGCGCGAAGCGCAAACCGCGCTTTACGCGCTGAAGCAACTTCTCAAGGAACCCTGAACATGCCGTCCATGACCGATGCGCCGATCGACAAGGCAATCCGGCCCAAGGGTCGGCGCGCAAAGCCGGCGATCTCGAAGAATGAGGATCCGGCCTTTTGGGGCCGCGCGCGACGACATCTGGTGAGGTACGGCGCTAAATTCGAGCCGTTGATCATCGAGCGAGCGGAAGGGAGCTTCGTCTACGACGCCGACGGCCGCCCGATCCTCGATTTCACGTCCGGGCAGATGAGCGCCATTCTCGGCCATTGCCACCCGGAGATCCGCGACGTCGTCGCGGAGCACGCTGGCAGGCTCGATCACCTCTTCAGCGGCATGCTCTCGCGGCCGGTCGTCCATCTTGCCGCGAAGCTTGCCGAAATTGCGCCTGGCGCGCTTGAGCGCAGCATTTTGCTGTCGACCGGCGGGGAAGCCAATGAGGCGGCGATCAAAATGGCGAAGCTCGCAACAGGCAAGTACGAAATCGTGAGCTTCGCGCAAAGCTGGCACGGGATGACCGGCGCGGCCGCCTCGGCGACCTATTCGGCCGGGCGCAAAGGCTACGGCCCGGCGGCGGTCGGCTCCTTCGCGATTCCGGCGCCCTACCCGTACCGTCCCGCCTTCGAGCGCGACGGCGCCTATGACTGGAAAGGCGAGCTCGACTACGCTTTTGCGCTGATCGATCGGCAGTCGAACGGCAGCCTCGCCGCCTTCATCGCCGAGCCGATCTTGAGCTCCGGCGGGCTGATCGATCCGCCGCTCGGCTATCTCGCCGCGCTCAAGCAGAAATGCGAGGAGCGCGGCATGCTCTTGATCCTCGACGAGGCGCAGACCGGCCTCGGCCGCACCGGAATGATGTTCGCCTGCCAGCGCGACGGCGTCGTGCCCGACATCCTCACCTTGTCCAAGACCCTCGGCGCCGGCCTGCCGCTCTCGGCTGTCGTCACCACAGCGGCGATCGAGGACCTGTGTCACCAGCGCGGCTACCTCTTCTATACGACGCATGTGTCGGACCCGCTGCCGGCCGCGGTCGGACTCAAGGTCCTTGAAGTCGTGGAGCGCGACGGCCTTGTCGCCCGCGCGCGCGAGGCCGGCGCGCGGCTCGAAGCGGGGCTTCGCACGCTACAGCAGCGCTATGAATGCATCGGCGACGTACGCGGGCGCGGGCTGCTGCTCGGCATGGAAATCGTCAAGGATAGGCGCGGCAAACAGCCGGCGCCCGAGCTCGGCGCGGCGATCACCCGCCGCTGCATGGCGCTCGGCCTCAGCATGAATATCGTTCAATTGCCATCAATGGGCGGCGTCTTTCGCATCGCGCCGCCGCTGACCGTCAGCGATAGCGAGATCGATCTCGGCGTCGATCTGCTGGGCAAGGCGATCGAGGCGTCGCTGTAACGGCGAGCTAAACGCGGCAGTCATTCATACGTGGCAAAAGACGACGGCGTACTCGGCGCGCAAGTTACCGCAACGTCAACTGACAGAGCGATGTCAAAGATCGAAAGCGCGCCCCCGATGAACAGCGCGCCCCCCTCCCGTCTCAGAGAGGGGGCGGCGAGCCTAAGCCAAGCGAGCGAGACGTCTAAATCGAGCCCGGCGGAATGAACGCGCAGTAGAGGAAGATCGTATCGAACACGTTCGACGAAGCCGCGCCCATCCGGTCGGTCTCGGTCGCACTGCGATAGCAAAGATGCGCGTGATGCGTATCGTCGTTCGGCGGATCGCCGGGGATAGGCAGGAAGGTGATCCGCTCCTGCGGGATCGCCACCCAGCGTTCCTCGCGCGTCAAGAATTCGAACGAACCGCCGCGCTCGCGATAGACGGTCGCCGCGCAGTCGTCGCCGCCGCAGCAGAGCTGGCCGTTCTTGCCGTGCAGCCCGGTGTAGATTTCATGGGCCTGGATCGAAAAGAGCGGCGCCGCCGCAAGCACGCCGCCGAGGACCAAGCCAACAATCGCCTTCATCATCGTCAACCGCTCCTTTTGGCGGTCGACCGATCGAGGCGCTCTTCGAAGCGATCGAGCCGCAGCTGATCGCCCCCCTAAAAGGCTAAGTGTCCTCCCGAAGTTCCGCGCGCAAGAGAGACGCTGCCGCTTAAGGCGTCGAATTCACGCAAATGTTTGCGTGAAAATATGCGCGCATGCCGCTCATTCATCTCGCCGAAGCTTGGACTGCATCAGCGAGGAGCGAGGGCGCGTCCTCCGTCCTGGCGGCCAGCGTCAGAAACGCCGCCAAGCTCTTCGGCGTCTCACAATGCAAGAGGCATGCCGAATCATGAGGAATGGAATCGCGAAGCAGGCGCGCCGTCAAGGCGGGCCTGTGGAGCGGCGACATGCTAGTGAGGCGTGGGCCCTGATCGCGCAGGCGAGCAGAAATCGAAATCAAGAATGCGCCCGCGCCACGCCATAGGCGGCCGACGCGAAGGCGGCGCGCAAAAAAAGCAGACACCCTTGGCGCATCTCTCTAGCTCGAACACATCTAAGATGGCGCTGAATTCAGCGCCCCGTTCTCATTGAGGGCCTGGCGAGCATTTTGCGCGAGATGAAATCGGGCGCTCTGGCGTCACGGCGTCAAAACGGCGAGTATCGCGCTTAAGCGAGAGCTTAAAGGGAGAGCGAGAACCCATGCCCGCCAAACGCATCGTCTTCACCGGAGGCTCAGGCAAGGCCGGCCGCCACGCCGTGTCGCATCTTCTCGCCAAGGGCTATCAGATCCTCAACGTCGATCTGAAGCCGCTGGAACTGAAAGGCGTGAACACGCTTGTCGCGGACCTGACCGACTCCGGCCAGGCGTTCAACGCGCTCTCCATGCATTTCGGCTTCGAGGGGTATGATGGCGGCAAACCGCCCGCCGCGCCAGACGCGGTGGTGCATTTTGCGGCGATCCCGCGCGTGCTGATCGAGCCCGACAACAAGACCTATCAGGTCAATGTGATGGGGACGTACAATGTCATCGAAGCGGCGATGAAGCTCGGCGTGCGCAAAGTCGTCATCGCCTCCTCGGAGACGACCTATGGCGTCTGCTTCGCTGAGGGCGACAAGGATTTCCGAAGTTTCCCGCTCGAAGAGGATTACGACGTCGACCCAATGGATTCCTATGGCCTCTCGAAAGTCGTCAACGAGAAGACCGCGCGCGCTTTCGCCATGCGCTACGAGGCGGATATCTACGCGCTGCGAATCGGCAACGTGATCGAGCCCCACGAATATGACCGCTTCCCGAGCTTCATCAAAAATCCGATGTCGCGGAAGCGCAACGCGTGGAGCTATATCGACGCGCGGGATCTCGGCGAGATCGTCCATCTCTGCCTGGAGAAGAGCGGGCTCGGCTTTCAAGTCTTCAACGCCACCAACGACACGATCACCGCCGACATGCCGACCGAGGCCTTTTTAAAGCGGCATTGTCCCGGCACGCCTATCACAAGAGCCTTGCTCGAATACGAAGCGCCGCTGTCGAACCGCAAGGCGCGGGAAGTGCTTGGATTTAAGGAGCAACACAATTGGCGGAAATACGTGAGGGGATGAGGCCGGCTTGAACGACACAAGACTGCGCACACTGAATCGTGAGACCAACGCCCCTCAATGAGGGCGTAACTCTCTCCGCATGCGTCGGCTCTCCACGCCATCTGCGAGCGGGCGCGGGCGCGGCCGCGACCGGCGCGCCTCAATGTGAAGGCCGCTATGCGTAAGGTGTTTTTCGCGGGCGTCTGCTGGTTTTCGCTCGGCTTCGGCGCAAGCAATGTCTTGGCCATGGGCAGCGACTGGTCGCCGCCTTGGTCGGCGGCATCGCCCTATGCGCTTTGGCGCCCGGAAAGCGTCGCCCCGCCGCCAGGCGCGCCCGTCGGTGATTTCCACGAGCGCAATCGTCCGTCTTGCCGCGGCGACAAAGCCTGCAAGCGCCAGGCGAGATAACGCCTCCTAGCGATCCGCGAAGAAGCGCAGCTTGTGACTTTTCCCACTGGGCCGCGCCGGATTCGTCGCCACATCGCCGGTCATCGAAGTTGGATTGTTGAGGATCTCGCCATGAGAACGATCATTTTCACCAGCGCCGCCCTCGCTCTCGCCCTTGGGGCGACCAGCGCCTACGCCATGGGCGGCGGCGGCGCGCCGTCTTGGATTTCGCCTTGGGCCTCGCCTTACGCGGTCCTGGCGCCGCAGACGGTTGCGCCGCTCGCCGAAGGGCCGGCGGTCATCGAAGGCCGCTCCGCTTTCGTCGGCGACAGCGCCCCGGTTCATCATCGCGCGCGCCACGGCTATCACGCGGCGCCGCTGTCGCAGTGATCGAAGCAAACGGCGGCGCGCCCAGTCTGGCGCGCCGCTGTTTTTTCGATTGACGTTATGGCCGGGCTTGTCCCGACCATGGGCGTCGCCATTCAGCGTCACGGCCCGGTCGGGCCGCCTGGCGGATTGTCCTGGCTCAAACACATCTGAGACAGGCGCTGGGTTCAGCGTCAGAACTCCATTGGTTGCTTGGCGAGCATTTTGCGAGAGAAATTTGAACTCAAGGACGCGAAGCGCCGCCAGAGGCGGCGACCGCTACGCGGTCGTCCTTGACTTCAAATTTCTCTCGCGCTTTCGCTCCGCCATGCAAACAATGGAAGAATCCGCCTCCCTCGGAGTCTCATATGGTGTGAGCCAGGACACGGATTTGCCCCGCCTTGCTGTCGCGCCTATCTTCTCCTCGGAGGATAGGCCTTTGAACGACGCGCCGGCATCGCCCTTCTCAACTTATTTGCGCCACCGCGACGGTCGACTTCAGCCGCGCGCGGTCGACGCCCTCAATGGCGATCTTGCCGCACGCTTTGGCAACAAGCTCGTCACCTCGCAAGCCGTGCGCGAGCAGCACGGCCATACGCTGACCTGGACGGCGAACCAGCCGCCGGACGCGGTCGTCTTCGCCGAGACGACCGAAGACGTGGTCGACGCCGTCAAGCTCTGCGCCAAGCATGACGCGCCGGTCATCGCCTTCGGCGCCGGCACATCGCTCGAGGGCCATCTCAATGCGCCGCATGGCGGACTTTCGATTGATTTTTCGCGGATGAACCGCGTCCTCGAAGTTCACGCCGAGGATCTTGATTGCGTCGTCGAGCCGGGCGTCACCCGCAAGGCGCTCAACGACTATCTCCGCGACACCGGCCTGTTCTTCCCGATCGATCCCGGCGCCGACGCTTCGATCGGCGGCATGGCCGCGACGCGCGCCTCCGGCACCAACGCCGTGCGCTACGGCACGATGAAGGACAATGTTCTTTCGCTGAAAGTCGTCACCGCCGACGGCGTGATTGTCACGACCGCCTCTAGAGCAAAGAAGTCTTCGGCCGGCTATGATTTGACGCGGCTCTTCGTCGGCTCGGAAGGCACGCTCGGGATCATCGCCGAAATTACGCTTCGTCTTTATGGCGCGCCGGAAGCGATGGCCGCCGGTCATTGTCCGTTCAAAAGCGTACGCGCGGCCTGCGACGCCACGATTGCGACGATCCAATCAGGGCTGCCTGTCGCGCGCATCGAATTGCTCGACGCTTTGCAGGTCAAGGCTTGCAACGCCTATTCCAAATTGTCGCTGCCCGAGACGCCGATGCTCTTCGTCGAGTTCCACGGCACCGAGGCGAGCGTCGCCGAACAATCCGAGCGTTTCGGCGAGATCGCCGCGGAATTCGGCGGCGGGCCGTTCGCCTGGGCGACGAAACCGGAAGAGCGGACGAAGCTCTGGCAGGCCCGCCACGACGTCTACTGGGCGACGCTTCCCTTGCGGCTCGGCGCCAGGCCTTTTGCGACCGACGTCTGCGTCCCGATTTCACGGCTTGCCGATTGCGTCGAGGAAACGCAGCGCGACATCGAAGAATCGGGGCTCATCGCGCCGATCGTCGGCCACGTCGGCGACGGCAATTTTCATACGAGCCCCCTGATCGACGTGAATGACCCGGCCGATGTCGCTCGGGGCGAAGCCTATTCAAGCCGCCTCGTCCATCGCGCGCTCGCAATGGGCGGCACGTGCACCGGCGAGCATGGCGTCGGCCAGAAAAAGGCGACCTATCTCGAAGAGGAGCATTCCGCCGCGACGCTCGACCTGATGCGGCGCATCAAAGCCGCGTTCGACCCCAAGAATTTGATGAATCCGGGGAAGATTTTTGTAGAGTAGCCGGAGGCGGGCGCCTGCTTGGCCCCGACGAAGGCTAGAAGCCCATCCGTCACCTTCACGCCATGAAGTCGGCTATTGTGCGCCGGGCCTCATTTTGAGCCGCCCTTAAAGGTCGACGACCGGAATTTTGCGCGTTTTTCTGACTTCTCTCGCCGTCCTCTTGATCGCCGCGCTCTCCGCAGCGCTAGTCGTCCCCTATTTCATCGATTGGAGGGCGCATCGCGCGGCCATCGAGACCGAACTTACGCGCGCCTTGGGCTTGCCAGTTAAGCTCAATGGTTCGATCAGGGCCGTGCTGCTGCCGACGCCCTATGTGAAGCTTGCCGATCTTTCGATCGGCGACGATGAAGGGACGCCGGTCTTTTCTTGCGGCGAAGCGCGTCTTGAGCTCGCGCTGGCGCCACTGGTCCACGGCGAATTCCGTTTCACCGACGCGACATTCGAGGGCGCTCGCCTTCAGCTTCACCGCAACGCCGCGGGCGCGATCGTCGCCCCGCTTATGAACGCCGCCGTGGCGCCCGATTCAATCGGCCTCGATTCAATCTCCTTTCGCGAAGCTTCCATTGCTTTGGCCGGGACGAAGGACGCGCCGGCGATCACCATCGAGGGGTTGAACCTCGACGCCAACGCCGATTCGCTGCGCGGTCCTTTCCGCGGCGCGGGAAAGGGGAAAAGCGGCGACACGAGCTTCGTTTTTCATTTCGCGACCGGCGCCCTCAAAGGCGAGGCGCTGCCGATCAAATTCGTCGCCGATTTCGGCGCGGCGCCGCATGCCGAATTCGACGGCGCGCTGAGGCTAAGCGGCGCGGCGCCTTCAAGCTTCGTTGGCTCGGCGAGTCTTTCGGGGGCTGCCCCGACGCCCTGGCGCCTTTCCGGCGCGCTCAGCGCCAATCTCAATGGCGCGCGCTTCGAACAGTTCGAGGCGCGGCTCGGCGCGGATGAGCGCGCGCTTTCCTTGCAAGGCTCGGCGGAGGCGCGCTTCAGCCCCGCCCCGCGCGTCAACGCGATCCTCTCGGCCAAGGAACTCAATGTCGACGCGCTGCTGCGCAACAAGGGCGCCGATTCTACGCCGCCGGAGCGCGCCGCCGAGGCGCTTGCCGCGCTTCTTCCCGACGCCGGATTCGAGCGCGGCCCGCCCATCCCCGTATCGATTAAGATCGACGCCCCAGCGATTATTCTCGGCGGCGACACGATCGCTGACGCCGCGCTCGAGGCGAATGCCGCGCCCGGCGCGCCGGTGACGGTCAAGCTCGAAGCGACCCCGCCTGGCGGCGGCGCCATCAAAGCTTCGGGCGAGATCGAGCTTGGCCCGGCCGCGCATTTTAAGGGGCCTGTCGAGGCCAGTCTCGACGACATCGCCCATTTTCGCGAATGGTTATCGCAAGACGACGCCGATTTGCGGGCGCGGCTCGACGCGATCGGCGCGATGCTTGCCTACCGTTCGGCCTCCCTTTCCGGCGACGTCGATATTTCCGGCGCGAGTTTTGCCGCGCGGAAGCTCAAGCTGACTCTGGCGAAGACAATCCTTGCCGGCGACGTGACGTTTACGCGCGCCGTCGGCGCCGATCGCGCCCGCTTGTTCATGGATCTCAAGACCGACGCGCTCGATCTCGACGCGCTGCCGAATCTTGACGCGGGCGGCGGCTTTCTCTCGAACGTCGATCTCTCCATCGCCCTCGAAGCCAATGCGTTGCGCATCGCGCGCCTCGGCGACGGCGGCTTCGAAAGCGGCTCGCTCGCGCTGCGCCTGGCAAAAACCGGCGACGACGTGACGCTCGATCATTTGCAGATCGCCAATCTCGGCGGCGCCTCGCTCGAAGCCGCCGGCGCGCTTAAAAGCGGCGAGCGATGGCTCAATGTCGATCTCAACGCTGAGCGCCTGCGCGACTTTGCGCTTCTCATGCGCCGCATCGCGCCGGATGTCTTCGGCGACGCGCTTGTCGAACGCGCCGGCCCTCTCTCGCCGGCTAAACTGACCTTCGCCGCCAAAGCGTCCGGTCCGGTGAAAGACAGTCTCTGGACGCCGGATTCCTTGACCGTTCGCGGCGCGCTTGGCGCAACCGAGGTCAATGGCGCGCTTGATCGCGCCCCCGCCGGCGGCCTTGCCGCCAAGCTGTCGCTCGAAGCGCCGGAAGTTTCAGCGCTGCTGCGCCAGCTCGGCGTCGCGGCCACGCCTTTGACCGGCCTCGGCCGCGGCTCGATCGACGCGCATGCGGAAGGCGATTGGAGCAAAGGTTTTTCCGCTAACACGGCAGCGTCGCTCGCCGGCGTCGATTTGACATGGAGCGGCCGCGCGCTTGGTACGGACTCGGCCGCCGAAGGCGCGCTCAAATTGAAAGGCGCCAATGTCTTGCCGCTCCTCTCGGCGCTGGGGATCGTCCTACCCGATGCGAACCAGAGCGCCGCGGCCGATCTCGCCGCCGGGCTGACCTGGCGCAACGGCGAAATCGCTCTTTCCCAGATCAAGGGGGCCTTCGCCCACGCGAATGTGCTTGGCGATCTCTCCTATCGGCTGCAACCGGTTGAGGGCGACGGGCAAAGGCCGGCGCCGCAGCTTGACGGGTCTCTAGCGCTGGACCGCGTGGCGCTTGGCGGGCTTGCCAGCCTCGCGCTCGGTCCGCCGCAGCCGGCCAAAGCCGGCGCGCCCTGGTCGGATCTGAAGTTTACTTCCGCTCTCGCCAATCCGCCGACGAGCGAGATCGCGATGAAGATCGGAACATTGGATCTGACCAACGATCTTGCCGCTCATAACGCGACAATGAATTTGAAAATCCAGCCCGGCGCCGTCGCCTTCGACGATCTCGATATGGCCGTCGCAGGCGGAACGGCGAAGGGGCAAGCGACGTTGCGGCGCGACGGCGCCAACGCGGCGCTTTCCGGAAAGATCGCGGTGGATTCGATCGCCGTGGATCGCCCGGGCTTCACGATGCAATTCGCCGGGTCGATGGATTTCGCCAGCACCGGCTCGAGCGCCAGCGCGCTTGTCGGCGGCCTCGCCGGCTCCGGCGAAATCCGGCTGAGCGGCGCCGAGCTTCGCCGCCTCGACCCCGACGCCCTGTCGCGCGTTGTCGCCGCCGCGCAAGCGCCCGACTTCGAACTCGAGCAAATCGATCTTGTACGCTTGCTGGCGCGCGAGCTCGACCGGAGGGCGATGCGCATCGTCGACGCCGCCGCGCCCGCCTCTCTCACCGCTGGCGTCATAAGAGCCGGCCCGTTCGACGCCAAGCGCGCTGAAGGCGAGGCCACGGCGCAGATCGGCTTCGATCTTCGTGATCTCGGCCTCGACATTCACGTGGCCGTCAACGAGAAACAAGCGCCCAAGTTCTGGAACGGCGCGCCGCCGGCTATTGCGGTCGCGCTGGAAGGCGCGCCCGGCGCGCTAACCCGCAAGATCGACGCGGCCAGCCTCTCCAATGGGCTCGAAGCGCAAGCGATCACGAGAGAGAGCGAGAGGATCGCGGACGTGGAGGCCGACATCCGCGAGCGCGCCTATTTCAATCGCGTGCTCAAGGCGTCGCGAGCGATGCGCCAGCGCGAGCTGGACTTAGAGGCCTATGCGGCTGATCAGGCGCGGCTCAGGTCGGAGATCGACCGTCATCGCGTCGAGGAGGCGGCGCTACGGGCGGCCGATGAGCGCAAGGCTGCCGACGAGGCGCGCAAAGCGCTGGAGGACGCCCGAAAGGCGAGCGACATCTCCCCGCCCTTGCCGCCGGACGCGTCGCCGGCGGCGCCCGCCGCGCCATCGATCATCGCGCCCGCAGTCGCGCCGAGCCCGCCGCCGCGACCGCGAACGCCGCCTGATCCGACAGCAGGCGGAATCTACTGACGCGAAGCGAGCGTCTCGAGAAGAAAGACCCGAATCGCGGAAGATAGGTTGGCTTCTCGCCGCGCCGCATCGACCTCCGCGACGAGAGCGCTCACCTGCTGACCGCGACGGGCGGCAAGCGCTTTTAGTTCGCGCCAAAACGCTTCTTCCAAAGACACGCTGGTGCGGTGCCCCGCGATGGCCAAAGAGCGCTTGATGATGCGCGTCTGCGGCGGGGCTTTTTCGAAGCCGTCAGTCGTCATCGCCGCGGCGCGGCGCCTGAAGGCGATGCGCGTCAAGCGATCGCTCGGCCGCGGCCTTTTCCAGCTCGCTGCGTCTGCGCTCGTCCTTGCCGCGGCCGAAAGCCAGCCGATTGGCGCTCGCCGCGTTTTCGGCTGCGGCCTTGGCGCGACGTTTGCGGATTTTTCTGAGGTTCGCCACCTCGCCCATGTCGCGCGCCTATTTCTTGCGGAACGCGTCGATGGAGACGACCTTGGCGGCTTCGCCTGTCTCTGCGGGCTTGGCGGCCTCGCTGCTTTTGCCTCGCGCCGCGCCAGCAGGTTCTGGCGCTGCGACCGGCTTTGCGGGCGGCGGCGGCGCAAGCGGCGCGGGCTTCGGCGTTGCCGCGGGCTGGCTCTTCCGAGTTGGCGCGGCCGGCGGAGCTTGCGGCGCCGAGGATGCAGCGACGGTCGCCGTCTCGCGCGGCTCGAGTTTGAATCCGAACGGCACTGACGGATCATTAAAGCCGATGATCGCATCGAACGGAATGCGCAGCCGTTCGGCCTTTCGCGAGAAATGGAGGCTGACCTCAAAGGCGTCCGCGTCAACCGCGAGATCCCAGAATTCGTGCTGGAGGATGATCGTCATCTCGTCGGGATATTTTTGCCTAATCGCCGCCGGCAGCGCGACGCCGGGCGCTTGGGTCTTGAACGATATGTTGAAATGATGTTCGCCGGGCAGGCCGTTTCGGGCCGCCTCGCTCAACACGCGGCGCACCACGGATCGCAACGCGTCCTGAACGAGAAGATCGTAGCGAATAAGGTCGGTGGCCATACTCTGGTTCGCCGCATCAGCAAAAAAAAGCTATCGGACCGACCACGCCATTGCAACGACTGCAAGTAAAGAAGTGGAGGCTTCTGTTGCCAGGCGCCTCCGGACCCCGCCTGAAAGTGCGACCCTTCAGGGCTTGATTTCCGGAACTATCGCTGCATTACGCGGCGAGAGCCACCGGGGCATAGTTGTCATTAGCAACTATAAGGTTGACCCGATAACGGCGGTATCATGCCGAGCAAAAGAGCACCCTTTACACCCTCGTCGATCCTATTTCGCCCCCGCCGAAACCCGCCCATTCCTTAACGGGCTTTGGTGGAGGCGCCGGGTACTGCCCCCGGGTCCGAAAGGCTTATTCCGATGTCCGTTTATCGCCATAGTCGCCTTTTGGGCGACAAAGGTAATATAGGCCGTCGCAAGCGACGTTGAAAGCCCTGGCCGACTTCGCCCTCAAGACCCGGCGGGGCCCGGCGGGGAGCGCGAACAGAGATTTCTGCTGTCCGCGCCGGCCACCCGGGTCGCGTTTACTGCTGATTCTGTTTCTTCTCCTCCTGCTTCCCCCTTTGCGGCTCGCCGGGCGGATGTCCGCCGGCTGGCCGGCGAACCTCTGCGGCTGGCGGAGAGCTTGCCGGCGGCCTCTCGGCCTCCGGCTTGCGCCCAGGCGGCGGGCCGGCTTCGGGCTTAACAACATTAGGTTCCGGCTTCCCTTCTTGCGGCGCCGCGCCCTTCCCCTCCACCGGTTTGTTTTCGCGCGCGGGGGGACTCTTCTCTTCGGCCGGAGGCGTCTTTTCCTCGGTTACCGGACTCTTTTTCTCGCTGACGGGTGGTTTGTTTCCTTCGATCGCCGGCTTGTTCGCGGTCGACGGCTGCTCCTCCGCAGGTTTTTTAATTTCGGTCGACGGCGGTTGAGCGCCATTGGCCGGCTTTTCTCCCGCGCCGGGTTTGTTCTCCCCGGCTGGCGCGGCGTTCCCGCCGCCTTTTGTAACCGCTGGCTTCACGTCAGGCCCTTTGAAATCCGCGGGCTTAGCCGTCGCAGCGATCGGCGGCGCGCCTTGGTTGGCCTTTTCGAAGAGTTTGGGATCCTTCGCAGCGGCCTCGACGTGCTGCTGCTGCGCAGAGGTCGGAGCGAAGTGGTCTTCCCGCAAATAAGTCTTCTGCTCGCGGGTCGGTTTCGCGGTCGTCCCGTCCTTGCCGCCGTTGAAGCTCACTTTGGTCGTTTCGTTGTTGATGACCACGGTCTTGTTGTAGACGTTCGCGATATGGACGTTGGTTATGTTGTTGACGGCCGTGTTGTAGAAGAAGACGCCGTGGTCCCAACGGCCGCCCTCGTAACCTTCGCCGGTGTAGCCAAAGCCATAGGCGACGCCGCCATAGAAGCCGACATGCGGGCCCCAATAGCCCTCATGAAATAGATATTGGCCGCCGACCCAGGCCCAATAGCCAGGCGTCCACAACAAGCCGGGCCGTGGCGGGAGCGCCCAGGTGCCCGGCACCCAATAATAGTCGCCTTCGTCGTCGCCCCATGACCAGTAGCCGGGCGACCAGATGTACCCCGGCGCCGGGATTGGCGGCTGCTCATAATCCGGCAAGGGCGGCGGGGGCGTATCCGCGGTCACCACCGGTCCGCAAGCGGCGGTCTGCGCAGCGGCCGGAAGCGCGGCGGCCAATCCCGCCCCGAGGCAGGCGGCAAGCAGCGCGGCCCGTAAAATTCGCAAGGGAGAGCAAGTCGTCATATCGAGCCCTTCGAAGATTGACATTGGGGGATTCCTAAAGACGAAAAGTCGAACGCTTGGCTTCACGTCGACAATGAGACAAGCTCAGTGCAACATGCGCGGCGAAAGATGGCGATTTTTAAAACGCAGAAAGACCGCGCGATGTTCCCCCCTCTCGTCGCCCCATGAGCTTCAAAATCGTGCAGATGGCGGCGATGCGAGAAGCCGCTCGATTTGAGGCTCTCGCTGCGCGATCGAGGCCGCGTCGCATCGACCGCCGTACATCGTGCGCCTTCAACCGATCGGCGGCGCTTTTCCCATGAAATCCGAGCCGCGCGACGCCGCCTCTTCGCCCGGCGAGCCGATTCTTTCCGCCCGAAGGAGCCAGCGGCTGCGCCAACGAGCCGCCTGGATGTACTATGTTGAAGAAATGACGCAGAGCGCTATCGCCGAGGCGCTCGGCGTTGGCCGCGTCACGGTGGTCAGGTTGCTCTCCGAAGCGCGCGCGCTGAACGAAGTCCGCGTGTCCCTGCCGCGCGACATGGCTGAGCTCTCTCAGCTCGAGATAGCGTTGCAGAAAGAATGGAGAATCGCTGAAGCGATCGCCGCGCCTTTATCGTCGCCCGACGCCGACCCACGCGCGGCGATTGGGGCGGCGGCGGGTCAGTACCTATCGGAGATGCTCCGGCCCGGCATGAAGATAGGCCTCGGATGGGGCAAAACTCTCTTCAATTCGCTCGGTTTCTTAAGCGAGAAATCCGTTCCGGGCCTTTCGGTCGTATCGCTCGCCGGAGGCGTCACGCATGTGCATCAGGCCAATCCTGCGGAATTCGCCTGGCAATTCGCCCGCCTCTATCGCGCCGACTGCTATCTCATCGCCGCGCCGGCGATCGTCGATAGCGCGGCGACCAAAAACGCGCTGATCGAACGCTGCGGCCTGCGCGAGGTCTTCGATTTCGCCAAGTCGCTCCATGCGGTCGTCGTGAGCGTCGGGCCGATGACCGCTCAATCGACTACCAATCAATTCGGCTTCGTCTCCGCCGCGGATCAGAAGGCTTTACGCGCGCGCGGCGCGGTCGGAGACGTCTTGTTCAATTTTTTCGACGCTGACGGGCGCCTTGTCGATCACCCGCTGAATGAGCGGGCCATGTCGATTCCCATCAAAACGATCGCCGCGACCCCGGCGCGCATCCTTGTGGCTGGCGGGCTTGACAAAGTGGACGCGATGATCGGCGCATTCCATCTCCTGCGCCCGACCGTGACAATCACCGACCAATTCACGGCTGCCGCCTTGTTGGAAAAAGCAACCGCGCGCTCAGCTTGACGAAAGCGCGTCGCCGGCCGCCGCTGCTTCTTCGATCAGCCGCGCGACAGCGGCCTGCGCCTCGAAATGAGGCATGTGGCCGACATGAGCGAAGAGATGAAGCGCGACCGCGCCGGCAAGCCCGCGCGCGTGTCGCGCTGGAATGATTTGATCGTCGCGACCGAAGATGACTTTGACCGGCACGGTCAAGCGTTCAAGACTCTCGCGAATTGAGAAGGCTTGGGCGCCGCCGCCGAAGATCGAGGCCGCGATCCGCTCCTGGCCGATGACGAGCCGAGGGTCGGCGCGCTGGCGCAGCGTCGTCTTCATCATCGCCGATTGATAGGCGGTTTCGCCGCTGGTCAGCAGTCGGACCCACGGCGCAAGCGTCTCTTCGGCCCGCGCCTGCAAGAAGCCGGCGCGAAAGGCGTCGTTGATCTCAGGTCCCAGACCCGCCGGCGAGATAAGCGTCAGCGAGCGAGCGAGGCCCGGCCGGCGTCCAGCGATCGCCCCGGCGATCGCTCCGCCCAGCGAATGGCCGACAAAATGGCCGACGCCAATCCCATTGTCTTTCAGGCTCGCTTCCACCGCGCCGACAATCGTTTCGAAGTCGACTGCGCCGGCAAGCGCTGACTTGCCGTGACCGGGCAAATCGAGCGCGAGGATCGGCCGCGCGACCGACAGGACGCCGATGAGCGGTCGCCAAGCATTGAGGTCCGCGCCGAACCCATGCAGGAAGACAAAAGGCGCGCCCTGGCCCTGCCTAAGCCACACGCTGTGCAATGGGGCGCGACCTGCGGCTGCGGGCGGTCGCTCCGTCGCCGCGATATCTCTTGCTTGGACGCGGCCGTTCGGACCGCTGCCGCTGACCTCCTTAAGATCGACGCCGCGTTCACGCGCCAAACGCCGCGCCATGGGCGTCGCCCGAAGGCCGGGCGATGCTTCGGTCGAGGTTTTCTCGCGATGCGTCGCCTCCCCGGACGACGGCGCGATCCTCTGCGGCTCGGAGGCCGTCTTCGCAAGGACCGGTCGCGTCTCGTACTTTTCCTCTGGCGCGTAAATCCAGCCAATAACGCTGCCGACCGGCAACTCATCGCCCGGCTTTGCCGTAACGCCGCGCAGCACTCCCGACGCCGGCGCGTCGACCTCCATCGCGGCCTTGTCGGTCTCGATCTCGAAAAGCGGCTCGCCCTTCTCGACCCGCGCGCCTTCCTGAAAGAACCATTGGCTGAATTTGCCGCTGGTCATATCCATGTCGACGCGCGGGAGGATGACTTCCGTCGCCATCTAGATGCGGCCTCGCGCGAGCTTCGCCGCGGCCTCGACGATGTCGGCGACCTGCGGAACCGCCGCTTTTTCAAGGCCCGGACTATAGGGAATCGGCGACTCGGCGCCGCCGAGGCGGATGGTCGGCGCGTCGAGATAATCGAAAGCCTCGCTTTCGGCGATGGCGGCGCTGATTTCGGCGCCGAGGCCAAGGGTCTTGACGCCTTCATAGACGCATAAGAGACGCGTCGTCTTCTTCACGCTCGACTTGATCGTCGCCATGTCGAGCGGGCGCAGCGCGCGAAGATCGATCACCTCCGCATCGACCTCTTGCTCGGCGAGAACCTTGGCCGCCTCGAGCGCGCGAAGACTCATGATCGCCGAGGCGACGATCGTCACGTCGCCGCCGCTGCGTCTTATCTCGGCTTTGTCGAGCGGCACGGTATACGGCCCTTCGGGGACCGGTCCGCTCATTTTGTAGAGCAGCTTATGCTCGAAAATCAGAACCGGGTCGGGATCGGCGACCGCTGCGAGCAACAGACCTTTCGCATCATGCGGCGTCGACGGCTCAACGACTTTCAGGCCGGGCACGTGGGCGAACCACGCCTCCAGGCTCTGACTGTGCTGAGCGGCGCCGCCAAGGCCCGAGCCGGTCGGCATGCGGAAGACCAGCGGAACCGAAACGGCGCCGCCGAGCATATAGCGCAGCTTCGCCGCTTGATTGACGATCTGCTCCATCGCCAGCATGGAGAAATCGGAGAACTGGAATTCGAGAATAGGCCGCGTGCCGGTGAGCGCGGCGCCAACGGCGACGCCAGCCGCGCCGAGTTCTGAGATCGGCGTGTCCATCACCCGTTCCTCGCCGAAACGTTCGACGAGATCGCCGGTGACTTGGAACGCGCCGCCATAGACGCCGATGTCCTCGCCCATCAGGAAGACGCGCTCGTCTTCCTTCAGCGCAATCGCCAAGGCGTCTTGAATGGCCTGGGCGAAGGTCAATTCGCGAACCGGCGCGTCCATCTAGATCGCCTCGTCGGAATAGACATAACGCGTCACCTCCGCAGGCGAAGGGGCCGCGCTCGCCGTGGCGAAGGCGATCGCCGCGGCCATTTCATTTTCGACGCTCGCGCGCATCGCGTCAGCTTCGTCACGCAAGACCAGACCAAGCGCTTCGAGCTCTGCTTCGAACAACAGAATCGGGTCGCGCCGCTTCCACGCCTCGATCTCCTCTTTCGTTCGGTAGCGATTGCGATCGCTGCGCGAATGACCCCGCGTGCGATAGGTCTTGGCCTCGATCAGCGTCGGCCCTTCGCCGCGTCGGGCGCGATCGACCGCCTCGAAAGTCGTCCCGGCGACTTCGGCGAAATTGTTGCCGTCGACGATTACGCCCGGCATCGCATAAGCGGAAGCGCGCGCGGCGACGTCCTTGACGGCAGTCGAACGCTCGGCCGACATCGACATGCCATATTGATTGTTCTCGCAGACGAAGACGACCGGCAGCTTCCATATCGAAGCGATGTTCAAGGACTCGTGGAACGCGCCTTCATTGTTGGCGCCGTCGCCAAAGAAGGATACCGCGACCGCGCCGGTCTTTCGCTTCTTGGCGCTCAGCGCTGCGCCAACGGCGATCGGAATGCCGCCGCCGACAATGCCATTGGCACCGAGGTTGCCCTTGCTTGGATCGGCGATATGCATGGAGCCGCCGCGGCCGCGGCAGTAGCCCGTCTCCTTACCCAGGAACTCGGCGTACATCCTGGCGACGTCCGCGCCTTTGGCGATGCAATGGCCGTGGCCGCGATGCGTCGAGGTGATCGTGTCCGCGTCGGTCAGCGTCGCGCAAACGCCGACGGCGGTCGCCTCCTGGCCAATTGAAAGATGCATCGTTCCATAGCTTAAGCCCCGCACATAGGCGTCTTCGGCGCTCTCTTCGAAGCGCCGGATCAAATGCATCTTGCGCAAGGCCTCGCGCAGCTCATCAACCGAGAGGCGATCATAGATCGCCGACCGATTGGCCGCGGTTCGCGCCGCGCCCGCCGTCGCTTTGTCGTTCATCGATGGCTCCGCCGTCTGGCTGCCTCTTGAGGTTCGCTTTCGCCTAATGAACTTTTGTCTTAACGTCAATACGAATGTTCACATGGCGCGGCGACAGGGCGCCGCCGGCCCGATAGTGTCCGGCAATCAAGGAGATGAGGAGGCAGGCGATGCCAGATCAACCGGCTTACCCCGCGCGGCCGGAGAAATCGGGACCGCTCGCAGGCTTAAAGATCGTCGAGTTCGCCGGCATCGGACCCAGTCCTTTCGCCGCCATGCTGCTTGCCGATATGGGCGCCGACATCATTGCGATCGATCGACCGGAGCCGGGCCCATTCCAAGCCGGCCCAGTGCTTTCGCGCGGCCGGCCGAAGGTCGCGGCTGACTTGAAGGACCCTGGCCAGCGCGAGGCCGCGCTCGATTTGATCGCCGAGGCCGACGCGCTCGTCGAGGGGTTTCGGCCCGGCGTGATGGAGCGCCTTGGGCTTGGGCCGGATGTCGCGCTCAGCCGCAATCCGCGGCTCGTCTATGGGCGGATGACTGGCTGGGGACAGACCGGGCCGCTCGCCGGGGCCGCGGGACATGACATCAACTATATCGCGCTAACGGGCGCCCTCGCGGCGATCGGTCCGCGCCAGCGGCCGCTGCCGCCGCATAATCTCCTGGGCGATTTCGGCGGCGGCGCGCTCTATCTGGTTGTTGGCCTGCTCGCGGCGATCATTTCAGCGCGAAGGACAGGCGAGGGCCAGGTTGTCGATTGCGCGATCTGCGATGGGACAGCTTCGCTCATGGCGATGGCTGCGGAATTCGCCAATCAAGGCCGCTGGCGCGACGAGCGCGAAGCAAATCTGCTCGATGGCGGCGCGCCGTTTTACCGGACCTTCGAATGCGCCGACGGCAAACATGTGGCGATCGGCGCGCTGGAGCCGCAATTCTATCGAACGCTATGCGAGCTTGTCGGCCTTGACGATCCGCTCTTTGGCGAGCGTGAACAGCAAAGCGCCTGGCCCATGCTGCATAAAAAGATGGAGGCTGTGTTCAAGACGCGGACACGCGAAGAATGGCGCCGGCTTCTCGAAGGCACGGACGCGTGTTTTGCGCCGGTGCTCACCCTTGCTGAGGCGCCTCAGCATCCCCATCTCGCCCAGCGCCGCACATTCGTCGAAGTCGACGGAATCGTTCAGCCCGGGCCGGCGCCGCGCTTTTCCCGTACGCCCGCGGCCCTCCATCCGCGCCAGGAGGGGCCGCGCTCGCTTATCGACGCTCTCGCAACGTGGCGCAAGGCGACTGCCGAGGCGACATAGCTCCGATATTCAACGCCGCAAGTCAGCGAGAGCTTGCGCGACGAGCGTTGCGAGCGAGCCCCCCGTGAAGAGCCGCCCCTCAACCCCTGCGCGCCGCCCGGCTTCGAGATCGCGGGGCTTGTCGCCGATCGTCAACGAGAGCTTGGGATCGACGGCGAAGTCGCGGATGGCGCGCAAGATCATGCCCGGATTGGGCTTGCGGTCGGGGTGATCGGCCACTCTATAGGCCTCGATAGTCGCGCCGTCATAGTACGGACAATAGTAGAAGGCGTCGATCCGCGCGCCGAATGCAGAGAGGTCGCGCGCCATCCACTCGTGGAGGCGGCGCACGTCGTCCTCGCTGAAATAGCCGCGCGCAACCCCCGACTGGTTGGTCACGACGATCGCCTGGAGGCCGGCGTCATTGACGAGCTTCACCGCTTCGCGCGCGCCTTCGATCCAGCGGAAATCGGCGATGCGGTGAACATAGCCCGTATCTTCGTTCAACACGCCGTCGCGATCGAAGAAGATCGCCGCGCGCCCTGGTTCTCTTGTCGGCGCGCTCAATGGACCTCCGCCGCGCCGCGAGCGATGAGGCCGCTGGTCGACTGACCCTCGACGAGCGGCGCTCGCAGCACGCGCCCGCCGGCCGCTTTGACGATATCGGCGCCCACAATATCGCTCTCCGCGTAATCCGCGCCTTTGATCAGCGCATCGGGCTTGAGCGCGGCGATGAGGCCTTCCGGCGTATCTTCGTCGAAGATCACCACAAGATCGACGCAATGGATTGCGCCGAGAACGGTGGCGCGCGCCTTCTCGTCCTGAAGCGGCCGCGACGGACCTTTGAGCCGCGCCACCGAGGCGTCGCCATTGAGGCCGACGATCAGCCGATCGCAATGGCGGCCGGCAAAACGCAAGGTCGCGATATGTCCGGGATGGAGGAGATCGAAGCAGCCGTTGGTGAAGCCGACCTCGAGCCCTTCGCGTCGCCAATGCTCGCGGATCGATGCCGCTTCGTCGCGGCTCGCCAAGGCGCCCTTGCGCAACAGCGACGGCATTTCGTGATCGTCGGCGCTTAAGCGCAATTCCTCCCAGCTCACCGTCGCCGCGCCCGGCTTGCCGACGACGACGCCGGCGGCGAGATTGGCGAGGCGCATGGTCTGCTCGATCGGGACGCCGGCGACGCGACAGCAAGCGATCGTGGCGATCACCGTGTCGCCGGCCCCCGAGACGTCGAAGACCTGACGCGCCTTGGTCGGCATATGAATTGGCGCCGCGCCCTCGGCGATGAAGGACATGCCCTTCTCCGAGCGCGTGACGAGAATCTCCGCGCCGGTCGCCGCGATGAGCGCGCGCGCCGCGTGTTCGATCTCCTCGTCGCTGTTGCAGGGAAGATTTGTCGCCGTGGCGAGCTCGCCGCGATTGGGCGTGATCATGCTTGCGCCGGCATAGGGAGAAAAATCGCGCCGCTTAGGATCGACAAAGACCGGAACGCCCTGCGCTCGCGCCGCCGCAATCGCGCCCTTCAACACAACGTCGGTCAGCGCGCCTTTCGCGTAGTCGGAAAGGATCAAGCCGCGAACATGCGGCAATGCGGCGTCGATGCGCGCCAAAATTGTCTCCTCGAATTCCTTGGCGATCGGCTGATCGGTCTCGCGATCGACGCGGAGCAATTGATGCGAGCCGCTCATCACACGCGTCTTGACGGTTGTGGGACGCGACGGATCGATGATCGGATCGAAGGCGACGCCGGCGGCGGTGAGAAGTTGCGCCAGTCGTCCGGCCTCGGCGTCTTCGCCGACCGGCGCAATCAATCGCGCCGTCGCGCCGAGGCGTGCAATATTGGCGGCGACATTGGCCGCCCCGCCCGCGACCTCGCGATCGCCGCCGTGGCGCAGCACCGGCGTCGGCGCCTCCGGCGAAATGCGCTCCACTTTGCCGGTGACATAGAGATCGAGCATCGCGTCGCCGACAACGAGGAGCGAGGCATGGGAATGGGCGGGAAGCATGAAGCGGACAATAGTCGAAGCGGAAACGCCCTCAAAGGCGATAAAATTGCTCGATGCTGCGAGGACCGCTGCACAAACCAGATTTTTTTTCGCTATCGCTGCATCCTCAGCAGCGAACGGGGATCATAGCGGCGGGTTCCCGGGCCACGACTGGATGAGCGCCTTCCCCCACAATCCCTGAATCTTGACATCGACCTCCTTTCTGTGAATGGAAGGACC
>Ga0070733_10000864_pt1 | contig 23339 bp, 24 predicted proteins | sample Coa_R1_9_FD_66450 | JGI IMG/M metagenome (GOLD analysis project Ga0070733, IMG submission 66450) | Surface soil microbial communities from Centralia Pennsylvania, which are recovering from an underground coalmine fire - Coalmine... | ecosystem: Environmental > Terrestrial > Soil > Unclassified ...
TTGATTCCAAAAACGATCTATTCTATTATTGGAATCAAGCCGGGGAGGAAAAGTAACTCCCACCAAAGCGAGACTAACCTCTAAACTGAAAGACCCCTGAAGCAACCTCCCCGGCGCCCGCAAGGGTTCAGTACCAGAAACCGGTTGCTTCGAAAACAAGGGCTTTCATCCTCAAAAACAAGCTGTTATCATCGGTAAAGCGCATAGCTGCGCAGGTGAAAAAACGCGCTCAGTGCGACTGTTCACCAGACAGGAAAGAAATCGCAGCGGCGCTCATGCCTACCCGTACGCTCACCATCTTGGGTTCCACCGGTTCCATCGGCACGAACACGTTGGATGTCGTCGGTCAGAATCCGGATCGATTTCGCGTGTTTGCGTTAGCGGCCGGACGCAACGTCGATCTTCTGGCCCGGCAGATATTGCAGTTCAAGCCTGAAGTAGTTGTCCTGCAGGACGCTGCCGACCTGGATCGACTGCGAGCGATGCTTTCAGGCTCCGGTATCCCCGAACTGTTGAGCGGGCCGGACGCTTTGATCCGGGTCGCAGTCGCAATCGAGATCGACACCGTGATGTCGTCGATTGTTGGAGTTGCCGGATTGCCGGCGACCTACGAAGCAATTTGCGCTGGCAAGAGGATTGGACTGGCCAATAAAGAGGTGCTGGTGTCGGGCGGCAGGCTGGTCATGGACGCCGCTCGTCGAAATCCCTCAGCGGAGATTATTCCGGTAGATTCCGAACACAATGGAGCTCACCAATGCCTGCGGGCGGGTCTTCGCAGTGAAGCGACCAAATTGATCCTGACCGCCTCCGGCGGCCCGTTCCGCTCCACGCCGAAAGAAGCTCTCAACTGGGTGACGCCCGCGGATGCGCTGAAACATCCTACCTGGAAGATGGGTAACCGCATCACCATCGATTCGGCGACCCTCATGAATAAAGGATTCGAGGTCATCGAGGCTTGTTGGCTGTTCGATTTTGCACCGGACGACGTCGAAGTGGTGGTACATCCGCAGTCAACCGTCCACGCGATGGTGGAATACAATGATGGCAGCGTGATCGCACAAATCTCGGCCACGGATATGCGAATGCCGATCCAGTACGCGCTGACCTGGCCCGAACGTGCTCAGGCGCCAGTGGCGAAGATCGATTGGAGCGCGGCCCGGCAATGGGAGTTCCACGCGCCCGACCACGCGAAATTTCCTTTGCTCGGCCTGGCGTATGCTGCGCAAAGCAACGGCGGAGCGGCCACGTGCGTCCTTAATGCCGCGGACGAAATTGCGGTGGAGGCGTTCCTGCAGGGTCGAATCGGTTTCCCTGCCATCGCACGGGTGGTGGAGGATACACTGCAAAGAATGCCGGATCGTGAACCTGCCAACGTTGGGGAGATACTTGCGATCGATCAGGAAGCCCGCCGAATGGCCCTTGATGTGATCAGCACCCGGAGGACGATGTTCGCCCCCGCGAATCAACCGGTAAAGGCAGGGGGGATATAGACCGGCATGGCTTTTTCTTTCCTGTTGAATATCTGGTGGCTGCTGGTACTGATCGGGGTCATGATCCTGGTTCACGAACTGGGGCACTTTTGGGCGGCACGTGCCTTCAACGTAAAGGTGGAGGTGTTCAGTTTCGGTTTCGGCCCACGGCTTTTCGGCTTCCGACGCGGCGACACGGACTACCGCTTCTCTCTGGTATTATTCGGCGGCTACGTCAAAATGGCCGGTGAGCAGCCGAATGAACATCCCGACGCCCAGCCGGGTGCGCAGGAATCCCCCATAGCTCAGAACGACTCGTCGGAATTGATCTACCTGTGGCAGAAACCGCGCTGGCAGAGACTGATCATTGCCGCCGCCGGGCCGCTGATGAACGTGGTGCTGGCGATCGCCGTGTTGACAGGCCTGTTCATGGTTTCTTACGAGAAAGTCCTGAACGAGGGAGGCGCTGTCGTTGGCCACATTCAACCCGGTTCTCCGGCCGACAAAGCCGGGATCCAGCCAGGCGACAAGATCGTGCGCCTGAACGGCAAAGACAATCCCGATTGGGAAGAGATTGTCACCAAAGAAATTGAGGGAGTCGATCGGACTTTGACAGTGACTGTGGAGCGTAACGGCCGCCAGTTTGCGGTTTCGCTGTCACCCGTACTGGACGAAAAGGAAGGCGTCGGCTCGGCCGGCTGGGAAGGCCAGAACGAAATCCAGGTCGCTTCCGTCAACGAAGGCTATCCTGCCGACACCGCTGGTCTGAAGAAGGGCGACCTTCTTGTCAAAGTCAACGGAATACCTATCCACTCGCACTACACGTTGCCGGAAGTGATCCGCCACAGCGAAGGAAAACCGGCGACGATCGAGTATGTCCGGGACGGCGTTCACCACACCGTGACGTTGAAGCCCGTGTTCAGGAATCCGGACGGCACTTCGATGCGCTGGATGATCGGCGTGCTGCCCGAGATCAAACTGAACATTCAGAAGACGTGGTTGTCGTTCCCGGATGCCCTGCATGAATCGCTGGTGCAGAACGGAAAAAATGCCAGCCTGATTGTCGAATTCATGCGCGGTATTGCGGAGCGAAGGATGTCGGCGAAGAACCTCTCCGGGCCGATCGGCATCGCGCAGTACGCGAAGGAGGCGGCGGAGGAGGGACCGGGTCCGTTTCTGCTGCTGATGAGCGTAGTCAGCCTGAATCTGGCCATCTTCAATCTTCTGCCGATCCCGATTTTGGATGGTGGCGTGATTCTCACGCTGCTGATCGAAATGGTGATGGGACGCGACTTAAGCCTTAACGTCAAGGAGGCAATGCTCAAGGTTGGGTTCGTTTTTCTGATGATGCTGGTGGTTTTTGTCATCTACAACGACATCGCCAAGCGTTTCACCGGATTGTTGATGCCTTTTCTGAACCTGCACTGATTTCGCGTTCATCTGGTAATCTGACACAAGCCAATGGAGTGTTCGTGTGTTCGCCACACAGAGATCCCGGGAACTACGAAGCTGTTCGCCGATCTGATCTATCATTTCGATCGGGTTCAGGACCTTTACCCGTATCGCCCGAACCATATCGAAACGCTGGTTGCGGCATCTCGGTTCCAGTATCCGGATGCCCGGCGGGCAGCGCTGGTCAAGGCTCTCACGCCGTTGAATCAGGGAAATCCTTCGCTCGCAACGCTGGCGCAACCAAGCACTGTGGCGATTGTGACCGGGCAGCAGGTGGGTTTGTTTTCCGGACCCGCTTATACGGTTTACAAAGCGCTGACTGCCATCAAAGCGGCACGGGAACTGGCGGAGCGTGGAGTTCCGGCGGTGCCGGTATTCTGGCTCGCGACGGAGGATCACGACTTCGCTGAAGTCGACCATGCGTGGGTGTTCGGCCCCGATCATCAGCCTGTAAGGATCCGGATGGCGGGCCCGGAGCAAAGCGAATCCCAGAACGGCTCCCATCCGGTTGGCGGCATTCCATTGCGGGATATTCCGGTCGCGGAGCTTCGGTCCGCGCTTGCCGGACTGCCTTTCGCGGATGAAGCCGTCGCGATGGTCGAACGGGCTTACCAGCCTGGCGAGACGATGGGTTCGGCTTTTGCGCGTATGATCGGCGAGTTGTTCGCGCCCTGGGGACTGCTGCTGATCGATCCGATGCAGCGTGCCGTGCGGGAGATGGCGGCGCCGCTGATGCGCGAAGTCGTGGAGCGGATGCCGGAACTGATCGACGCACTCCTGGTTCGTTCCGGAGAACTTCTCGCCCGCGGGTATCACGCGCAGGTTTTGGTCGATGCGAGGACTACTTCGCTCGCATTTCTCCTGCAGGACGGGCAGCGCGTCGCCCTGCGCCATCAAAAATTATCCACGCCGGAATTGGCGCGGCGCGCCGCGGACCTTTCGCCCAATGCGCTGCTTCGCCCGGTGGTGCAGGATTATCTGTTACCGACCGCGGCCTATATCGGAGGTCCGGCGGAGCTGGCTTATCTCGCCCAATCGCAGGTTCTCTACGGAAAACTGACAGGCCGGCAGCCGGCGGCTTTTCCGCGCGCGTGTTTTACGCTTCTCGATGAGCGCAGTCACAAGCGAATGGTCCGGTACGGCGTCAATCCGGTGGATTTGTTTGTTGGCGAACCGGCGCTTCACGACACCATTGCCGCGCGGCTGGTGCCGGAACGCCTGCGCGCGCGGTTGGAAGTTACGAAGAATGCGGTTTCGAGCGCTCTCGATCTGTTGCGCGGCGATCTGGATCATTTCGACGTCACTCTTGCCGCGGCTCTCGGAACCAGCCGCCGCAAGATCGAGTATCAGGTGGGAAAGATTGCGCACAAGACCGCGAACCGGATCATGGCGAGGGACCAACAGGCCACGCGCGATGCGTGTTCCCTGAACGGTCTGGCGTTTCCGGAGAAGCGTCTTCAGGAACGGGTTTACTCGATCGTGCCGTTCATCGCCAGGTTCGGACCTGGATTGGTGGAAGAGCTCTATTCGGCAGTGAAGATCGAGTGTCCGGACCATCAGTTCGTCGTGGTGTGACGTTGCGCGGTGGTCTGATAGGCGTTTTCGTTTGCGCACTGGCGTTCGGCCAGCTGCCGGCGCCCGAACAGGCTGCCATCGACCGGATCTCCGCGGACTCCCTGCGCACCAACCTGTCGTATCTCGCTTCCGACGCGCTGGAAGGCCGCGGCACTCCTTCGCATGGCCTGGACTTGGCGGCGGACTACATCGCGAAGCAGTTTCAAGGCGCCGGGCTTGAGCCTGCGGCCGGAGACAGCTACTTTCAGGCGGCTAAGTTCGATCGGGCGACGGTCGATATGGAAGGCTTCCAGTTGGTCCTGACAGCGGACGGCAAGGACGTGCAGATGAGCCGGGATGAGGCCCGTGTGCGATCGCTCGTGGAATTGGATCTGGCGAACGCGCCAGTAGTCAAGCTTCCCGGCAATGGCGCGATTCCGCCGATCAAGGGTAAGGTTGTGGCCGGAGACGAGCGCCGATATGGAACTGAGGCTTACCTCGCCGAACTCGAGTCCAGAAAGCCGGCTCTGATTCTGCTCATTGGCAAGACTCGTCAAACGCCGCAGAGGACCCTATCCGCGAGGCCCGCCACCTTTCTCGAAGAAGCGGATGACAGTCACGCACCGGTGATTCGCATTCGGCGGTCCGAGGCTGCGGCGCTTCTGCTCGACGGCGGCGCCATGACAGTGACTCTGCACCTGGCCAAACCCACTGTGCAGGAGGCGGTGCTGCGAAATGTCGCTGCGGTCCTGCGGGGTTCTGACCCCATGCTCCGCAATCAATATCTGCTGGTGACTGCCCACTACGATCACTTGGGCAAGAGTCCCAGAGGCATTTTCCACGGCGCCAACGATAACGGCAGCGGGACGGTGTCCGTGATCGAAATGGCGCGCGCGCTCGCCGCTCTGAACCCGCACCCGAAACGCAGCATTCTTTTCATGACGGTTTTCGGCGAAGAGGAAGGGCTGCTGGGTTCCTACTACTACGCGGAACATCCACTGGTTCCTTTGCAGGACACCGTGGCGGATATCAATCTGGAGCAAATGGGGCGCACGGATGAAAAAAGCGGGACGCGCGTCGGCGCTTTCACTTTCACGGGGCCGTCTTATTCGAATCTGCCGGACATCATGAGCGGCGCGGCGAGGGCAGAAGGCATCGGTATCTGGAAGCTGAAGGATGCGGACGGTTACTTCGACCGCAGCGACAATTACGCCTTCGCTCTACATGGCGTGGTGGCGCACACGATAGCGGTCGCCGCCGAGTTTTCCGACTATCACGCGCTCGGCGACACATGGGAGAAGATCGACTACGCGAACATGGCGAAGGTGGATCGCGGCGTCGCCGCCGGAATCGTCGCGGTCGCGGACGATCCCGACCCGCCAAAATGGAGCAATGCAAAGGGCGCCGCGATCTACAGAGACGCCGGGAGATGAAGCACCCTTGTGTTAAACTTCAAAGTTTGCCCTCAATCAACAAACTATGAATAATCTGGAATCTTTATTGAAGACCGTGAAGAGCCCGGTCGAGATGTTGCGTAATTCAAAGATCGGCGCATACGTCTATCCGGTGGTCGCGCCCGAGTTCTCGAACTGGCGCGACGAACAGCGCGCCTGGCGGGAGTCGGCCGTTCTTTTCGACCAGTCTCACCACATGGTGGACATCTATATCGAAGGCCCCGACGCTCTCAAGATGCTTTCGCACCTGGCGATCAACAGTTTTGCCAAATTTCCTGTCAACCGCGCCAAACAGTTCGTTCCGTGCACACCCTACGGTCACGTGATCGGCGACGGGATACTGTTCCATCTGGAACAGAATAAATTGGTCTTCGTGGGACGCGCGCCGTCGGCCAGTTGGATCCAGTTCCACGCCGAGACTGGCGGATACGACGTGAAGATACTGAAGGACGACCGCTCGCCCTCGCGCCCGATGGGCAAGCCCGTGCACCGCATCTCCTATCGCTATCAGATCCAGGGACCGAACGCGAAGCACGTCATCGAGAAACTGAACGGCGGTCCGATTCCGGAGATCAAGTTCTTTGCCATGGACGAGATCAGGATCGGCGGCAAGAAAGTCCGCGCACTGCGGCACGGCATGGCGGGCGCTCCGGGGCTGGAAGTTTTCGGACCCTACGAGGACGGCGAGGCGGTGAAAGAAGCCATTCTCGCGGCGGGTGCGGAATTCGGTATCATTCCGGTCGGCTCCAGAGCTTATGCGACGAACACGCTGGAATCGGGCTGGATTCCTTCCCCGCTGCCCGCCATCTACACCGGCGACAAACTGAAGGCATATCGCGAATGGCTGCCGGCAACGAGCTACGAGGGCACCGGCGGATTGGCCGGAAGTTTCAATTCGCCGAACATCGAAGACTACTACACGACGCCCTATGAGCTCGGCTATGGGCCGTTCGTGAAGTTCGACCACGACTTCATCGGCCGCGAAGCCCTGGAGAAGATCGCGGATAAACCGCATCGCAAGAAGGTTACTTACGCCTGGAACGGCGAGGATGTGGCGAAGATCTTCCGCGCCATGATGATCCCAGGCGAGGTGAAGTACAAGTACATCGACCTGCCGCTTTCGAACTACGCCTCGGCGTCTTACGACAAGCTGGTCGATTCGACCGGGACGATCAAGGGTTTTTCGATGTTCGCCGGTTACAGCTACAACGAGTCGTCGATGCTGTCGTTGGGTATCGTCGATCCGGATGTGGAGATCGGCAGCGAACTCCGGCTTGTCTGGGGCGAAGAGAACGGCGGCACCGCCAAGTCGACGGTCGAGCGCCACAAGCAGACGGAAATCCGGGCGATTGTCAGCCCCGTGCCTTATTCCAAGGTCGTGCGGGAAACGTACGCCGAAGGCTGGCGGTCGGCGGCTCTGGCGCGCTAAGGCGCCAACGGCAACTTGAGCTTCACGGCAGGCAAGCGACTCTCGACGATACTCGCTGTCTTCGGCCTGCTTGTGGTGTTCTGGGGATTGTTATACCCGCACCCATATGTGCTCATTATCGCGATCCTGGCCGCCTTGCCGTGGATCGCGGCTGAAATTGTAAGAAGATCCGCCGGCCTCTTTCGCATCGACTCTCCTCGAAACGATGCTCATCCCACCGTCGCGATTGCCTTTATTGCGCCAGGCATGGTCCTTGCGGCGCGTTCCCTGTTGGACTTCAACACTGTTTATTCGTGGGCTGTTCTGTGGTTCGCCATCGGCATCGGAGTTCCGCTCTTTCTCGCGGCGTACGCGGTCGACCCCTCCGTGCGGGCGAAACCGGCCACCCTCGTTGCCATTTTCCTGTTTTCGATTGCATATGGCTTCGGGTCTGCTATGCAGACGAACACCATGCTCGATCGTTCAACCGGGACAACCTACACCGCTAGTGTGGAAGGGAAGCGCGTTCTCAGAGGGAGAATTACGACCTGGGAATTGGAATTGGGAGCATGGGGGCCAAGAACGAAGTTAAACAGAGTCCGCGTTACTCGCGCGACTTACAATGCCATCAAGCGCGGGGACACTGTGTTTCTGGCTTTGAAACCGGGGGCGTTGGGCGTCCATTGGTACGTCATGCATCGACAGCAATAAAAGACGGCAGCGCCGAGGCCTCACTGAATGCTCTCGTTGCTGGATCGCAGCCGTGCGAACAGGTCCACGTCGTTCAATAGCTCTATGTCATGCCGCCGCGCGAACTCGCGCACGGATGGCGCGCTGAAATGTCGGTCGAGGGTGCAGAGCACATTTGCTTTCCCAGCGAGGGCAGTTGCGAGTACACGATCATCTGCGGGATCGGCGGTGACGATGGCTTGTGCAGCGCCGGGAAACACGCCTTCCACGAAGTCCTGTAGCGCCTGGATGTACCGTGCAATATCCATCTGAGTCAACGGTCAGATCGCCTGGAGCCGCGGGTAATTCAAGACTCGCTCCAGTTCCGTGAGCAGGAAGGGCGACAGGATCGGAATGTGGTCTTTCGAGTCTCGGATTAACTCCAGTAGGGCCCTGCCGGCACCGGCAGCGCGCGGGTTGGCGCGCCCAAATGTTGGTATCAAGAACGATCCTCACCCGCAGTCAGGCCGCACGTGTTCCATGGCTTCGTTGAGAGCGTCATCCAGGTCCTGCTGGGCAACCGGTAGCGCTTTGGTGGCCAGGTTGTCCATCGCGTCCTTCAGGCGCGTGGCGCGGGCACTCCGGTCGGCCCCGGTTGGCGCGCTGTGGGGGCGGAATGCCATGACGCTGATCTGTTCGTCGTCGCCCAGCGCCCGCCCGAGCATGTCTTCAATCGCGGCGCGAGTGCTGCGGGAAAGATCGCCCGTCTTGTTAATCGCGATGTTCTCCGTACCAGCTACTCCTTAATTCCAGCGGACCTGCAGGCCAACGATTTCCGAAGAACGCGCGGTGCCGAAAAGAATACGTTGTGACACGTGATGAAAGTGTCATAGGTTCGACACTGTCGCGATGGGATTAGCCCTACGCTCGGGCTATGAAGAACTTCGAATTACCGGGCGGCTCGACTAGGCCATGGAGTTTCGGATTCCTGTTTGGCTTGGTGGCCCTCATGTTCCTGGTCCCGGAGAGCGTCGGAGCGGATACTGCCTCCGCAGACAGGCAGCAGGTCTGGGTCACGCAAATCGCCAAGCTCTTGAAGGAGCCGCCTGGGTGGACGGAGGTCGAGCGTCACGAGACGGAGGCTGTGGCGTTTTCTCCGGATGACAAACTGCTCGCGGTGACGCTTGGACACGTGGAGAGAGTCTCCGCGACAGACGTTCGCTTCGATAGCCATCTACTCGTCGTGGACGTGGCCTCGCCGGAAGCCAACGTTCGACAGTTTGACCTCACCCAGACGTGCGGTGTCGATCTAAGTTGGAACGAACGCGGCGACATGATACTCGTTTGCGACGTGATTCTGCGGCCCGCCGACGGGGCGACTTGCGTTGTAAACTCCCCTGCGCTTGGGTATTCAAATCGAGCCTATTGGCTGGACTCAGACCACGTGGTTCGTTCGGACGGAGGAATCTTCGATCTCGGCTGCAAACGGGTCGATACATGGCAATTGGAGCAGGGCTGGCAGGTCAATGCCGTTGCCGCTTCAAAAGGCTGGATCCTTCAGTGGAACACCGAAGGACCGCTGGCAAGTGCTGTTTGTCTGTATTCAATCGTCGACCGGACCTCGCATCAGGTGCTAATCTGGCCGACGCAGAAGTCACCATGCGGCGCCAATATGAAGCTGGCTTTGGGAGCCGGGGCCCTCTGTCTCAACGTTTACAACGAAAACACCAATGGCTCGCTTCACTGCAGGGCAGTCGAGGGCGGGAAGGAAATTCCCGTGCCGAGCCAGGTTCGAGGGTACCAACTGGAGCAAGCTGCGACCTCTTCGGCGCGAGTTGTCGCCGAGAAATGGGAAGAGGATCGCGGGCCGTGGTGGGCGTTGTTATTAATGTGGTGGGTACCGGTTCCGGGCTACCCCGTGCTTCCCGTCAAGGCTGCGACTTTTGATCTTCGTTCCAAGCGACGGATAGCTTCCTGGAAGCCACGGACTCAAAGCCCGAGGAACTCGTACATTGTTAAGCCTTATCACTGCGCTCTTTCATCGGGCGGCGAACTCCTGGCCGAGAGCGGCGATGGTGTTCTGGAGCTGTATAGCCTCGCCCGGTGATCCAACCATGACGAGATTCCAAAACACAGTCGTTTACCTCCTTCTGGCCGCCCTGAATCAGCCGTCGGAAGCCGGATCCGCTCTTCCTCCGCACGTCGTGGTTGTGGAGAAAGGCGTCGTGCTCAAGTTTGCGACCGTTGCGGAGGTTAGTTCCGGAACCGCGAAAAAAGGCGACGAGGTTCCCCTGCAGCTTACCCGCCCGCTGGTAATCGACGGAATCACTTTGCTTCCCGTTGGAACGCAGGCACGCGGGCGAGTCAGCGAATTGACAAAGGCGGGACCAAAGTGCCGCGCGGGCGTCATCGACTTGGAGGCCGACAAGGTCCGTTTTTCCGACGGAAGTATAGCCCTCACGGAGGTCTACTACAGGGGCCCCGACGTGCCGGTGCCCGAAAAAATAAACAGCCGCCTTGTACGGCGCGGACGGCACGATGATCTGAAGGGCCTTTCCCAGGTTATCCTGGTTGCTCCAATCGTGGCTCCCTTTTTACTTGTCTATCTTGTCTCTTCCCTCTTTAGTAAAAACGGCACTCCCTGCGTTGGCGATGGACAAGACTACGTGTTTCCGGCCGGAAGCACCGTTGCTGTAGTGGTCGGGAAAAAACATCGCGTTCGGTATTGATTGCCTGCGAGTTTCTCAGTCGGGCAGCTTCGCTGAGTTGCCCCGGTCTGAATCGCTGCACAGGTATCTCAATTCCTGAATAGAAGAGTCGGCGATTACGCGGAAGATTTTTGTTCGGCACCAATTCGGAATATGACTGGCGCTGACAACATCGCACACGGCGAGCGTGCGAGCGCTCAGCCGCTCCAGCCAACCTTCGCATGATGTATCCACGTCGCACAAGCATTCCGGATCAAGCCCGACTGCTATCAACATGGCGTGTGCCCAATGCCTGATCTCAGCGGATCGGGAGACGATCGAAACGACGGTGTCAATCCCGGGGTGCGTCTCTTCTTTCAGCGCGCCCTGGACGGAACGCAGTCGCAGCGGCAGGCACAGGGCGTCCTTCGGCAACCGCTTCCGCACCTCAGAGACCAGGCTTCGGAGCGCGACCACTACAGCAAGTTCAAATTGTGCGCCCGCGCTCTCCACGTGCTCAACGGGAATGGCGAAATGCTCGCCGATCTCGCTGCGAAGAATCTCGTACATCGCCGTATCAGGCTCCGCGATGAGGATGCGCCGGCAGGTGCTCGGTCTGATCCGGCGTTCCAAGCGTTGGAGGATGTCTTCCGGCCGATAGCCCAGCAAACTGCCAGCCTGCAGGAGGGCGGCGACCAGGCGGTCCAGATCGCCTGAAGGGTCGCTGGACGTCGGCATCGCGCGCACGTACAATCCGCTTCCGCGCCGTGATTCAAGCCAGCCTCTCTCGACGAGCTCACGATACGCGGCGCTTACCGTATTTGAATGGATCCGATGGCGTTGCGCCAGTCCCCGAACGCTCGGAAGCTTGCTGCCGGCAGGCAAATCCTCGCTCAAGATACCGAGGGTGATTTGGTTCACCAACTGTTCATGAATCGGCAACTCGCCGTTTCTGTGTATCCAGAACCGCATCCGGACTTCAGACGCTCAATACCGGGCAAGGCGCTTCGCGAAGAATCGCGTAAGCGTTCGCGCGGAGCCGTCCGCGCACGCCCTGCTGGATGTTGCCTCTGCCAATCACCACCAGATCGGCGCGTTTCTTCATGGCCACATCGCGAACCATGTCGGCCACGCTGCCGCCCGCCAGAACCATCTCGACACCGGGAGCTCCCGCCGCTTCCTGTATTTTCACCATCTCGCGGCGGGCCGCCTCGATCAGGAGCTCATGTATCCGGCTCTCGGCGTGTAGCGGCCCGAGTTCACCTTCCGGCGCAATGTGAACCAGCTCGATGGAGGCCGCACTTTCAGTCGCCATTTCGATGGCGAATTCCAGCGTGTGACGGCTCTCGGGTTTGAGGTCGAGGGCGCACAGAATGTAGCGGGGCTTGGGATGCGCACGATGCGAAGGTTCGGGCGCATGGGCCGCGGTCCACACGGGAACGTGCGCGTCATGCAGTACCTTGGCGGTCACGGAGCCGAGCAACGCTCTCCGGAAAGCGCCGTACCCGTGCGTCGGCATCATGATGAGGGCGATGTTTTCGTTGTCCGCGTATTCGGTGATGACAGCAGCGGGATCGCCCATTTCCACTACGTTCGTCGTATCCACCTTCGGGAGTTCCGTCTCGGCGAACTTCGCCAGCTCCGCGCGCAGATCGGCCGACAGTCCCTCGAAGTCGTACACTTCCGGATAGACGGTGTTCATTCCGGCGTAGAGCGGAGGCGGAGGTTGCAACGCATGGAGTAACACGACCTTCGAATGGTGGCGCTGCGCCATCGACAGAACAAACGGAGCGGCCGCGCGCGAGCGCTCGGAGAAATCGACGGGGAACAGGATGCGTTCGAACCTGAGCATAATCGTTATCCTATGTTAGATAGTGGCAATTGAGGGGCCAAGTGAAACGCGGCTGAACCCGCGTGTACCTTATTCGCGCTTGTCGGTCGGGTATCCTTTGTCGATCCAATCGGTCTTGAGATTGGTGGGCAATACCATCACTTTCACGCGCGTGAAGCCCATCTCGCGCAGGGCCGCAAACGCGGGCCGGATGTTCGGACATTTGTCGAACGGGCAGCATCCGCAGTAGAGAACGATCTCCCGCGTGCGCGGCTGTCCGGCCACGGCCTTTCTGAGATCGGCGATTCCTTCTTCCCTGGAGCCCGGTCCCGCAAACACACTGCCCGCGATATGCGCCGACCGGTAGAGAACGGGAAAGCCGACGTGAATCAATAACGGAGCGTTCAAATTCTTCGATATTTGAGCGGGTTGGATCAGATCGTTGCTGGTCCATGGCTCAGTCCCACACAAGACGGCTCCGAAGAGAAAGACGGAAAGTACGAGCCGTCTGAAACGACGCATGGGACGATTTTACGCTATTTCACGCTCAGACTCAGGCTGATTTCGGAATGGAAAACGCAACTCCAGAAGCCGTTCGCGATGCCGCTCTTCGGCGAGATTACGCACGCGCGCCTGCAGCAAATCGTCGAGCGAAATCATTCCCACCAGCTTTCCGCTCTCGCTTTCGATAACGGGCATCCGCGTGAGTCCGGTCTCGGCCATGCGAAAGACGACCACGCGCAGGGGTTCGTCGGGACGGGCAACGACGGGGTCGCGAACCAGATGGCCCAGTGACTGCGCGGGAGCTGCGGACTGGGTGAGAGCGCGCAATTGCTTGCGGGTTATGACGCCGTTGACCCGGCCTTCACCATCCACTACCGGATACAAATGCTGGCCGCGCTGCGCCGGTTCGCGAAGCACTTTGCGGCGTAACTCTTCGATCGTGGCGTCGGCGGGAAGAGCTACCACCTTGGTGCGCATCACTTCGCGGACGAACAGGATTTCGAGCGGATCGGTGGCGTATTCGCGGGTTATGTGAAACCCGCGGCGCGCTACCTTCTCGGTAAGGATCGAGCGCTTCAACAAGAGCACGGTGGTGGCGTGGGCCAGCATCGCCGCAACCAGCAGGGGTAGAAGCACGTTGATATCATGCGTCAATTCCAGAGCGAACAGAATCGCGGTAAACGGCGCGCGCATGGTCCCTCCCAGGATCGCGCCCATACTGATCAGGGCCCAGAAGCCCGCGCCTTCCTGCGGCAGGAATCCGGCCTCCACTCCGCCGAGAGCTGCCCCCATCATCAGCAACGGCGCGAGAACACCTCCGGAGGTTCCGGAACCCAGCGAGATGATCCAAATAGCCGACTTCACCAGCAGCACGCCCGCAATCATTGCGCGCGGGACATCTCCTTGTAACAGGGATCGAATGGTGTCGTAGCCGACACCGAGTGCCTGCGGAAATATCATGCCGCCGAGTCCGACGAAAACGCCGCCGATGGCGGGCCACCACATCCAGTGGATGGGCAGTTTCTTGAACGCATCTTCCGCCGCGTATACCCCAAGCGTGAGAAGTGATGAAAGGATGCCGGCCAGCAGACCGGCGACGACGCACCCGGCAAGGCCTTCCGGGCCGATGAATATCGCATGCTTGGGAACGGGGAACAGCGGCCCGAGTCCGAGGATGTAGCGTCTCGCCGCGCCCGCGGTCGCGCTGGCGAGCGCCACGGGTATGGCGCTGCGGGGCTTCCACTCGAACAGCAACAACTCCACCGCAAGCAACACTGCCGCGATGGGCGTGGCGAACGTGGCGGACATGCCCGCCGCCGCGCCTGCGACGAGCAGCGTCTTTCGTTCCGCGGCGGTCAGATGGAAAAGCTGCGCGATGATCGAGCCGAAGGCCCCGCCGGTCATAATGATCGGACCTTCGGCGCCGAACGGGCCGCCCGATCCGATCGAGATTGCCGCCGAGAGCGGCTTGAGTACGGCCAGACGCGGCTGCACCCGGCTTCCGTTGATCAGAATGGATTCGAGGGCTTCGGGAATGCCGTGGCCGCGAATGCGCTCGGAGCCGTAGCGGGCCATTACGCCGATCACGAGCCCGCCGGCTATTGGGATCAGCAAGGCGAACCAGCCGAGATGGTTTCCGGCCGGAGACACAAGCGTGGTATTCGCATGCCCGTAATAGAACACATTTGTGAAAAACCCGATCAGGCGTAACAGGGCCCACGCGACGAATGTACTGATGAGGCCAATGGCGATGGCAAGGAGTGAAATAGGGATGACGCGCGCCGTGGCAGTGAAATCGCCGAGCCGCTCGGAATTGTCTTTGTAAGGTTTCATAGTCCTGCCGTTTTCCTGCTGTGGCGCAACACGGAATTGAGCGCCCGCGCCAGTTCGGGGCCGGAGCGTTCCAACTCCGTCCGGTGCGCCAGCGCGAGGCCGCGCAGGACCGCTCGGCCGGCGGGAGTGAGCCGGACCCAGACCTCGCGCTTGTCTTCGACCCCCTGAGTTCGCGCAACGGCGCCACCGGCCTCCAGTCGATTCACCAGTTCGACGGCGCTGTGGTGCTGAATAAAGAGACGCGCGGCAATCTCCCGGATGGTGGGTTTTACGTCCTCGGGAAGGCCCCGGACTGCGAGCAGCAGTTGGTGCTGCTGCGGTTCGACGTGGTGTTCTTTTGCAAGAGCTTCGCTGAAATGAAGGAACTCCCGGATCTGGCGCCGGAACTCGGCCAGATCGCGGTATTGATCGGAAGAAAGGTCGCTGTCACCGCTCACATTTATATCGTAACACGATATAAATACCGGGATACGCGACGAGAGTCGCGTTGCCGCTGCTATACGAAGAGACCGCGGCTTTCGCCGCATATCCTCCGATGCCTCGGCCAAACTCAGCCGAAAAGATCCACCAGGTCGCTGAAACGCTTTACTACCACAAGGCGCGCGCTCGCTTCGCGAATCTCTTCGCGTTCAAGCGTCCATGTCATCTGGTGCGGCACGTACACTGCGCGCAGACCCGCGTCGAGCGCCGGGTTGATATCGGATTTGGGGCTGTTGCCGATCATCCACGTGCGTTCGAGATCGAAATCGCGGATGCGCGCCAGTTCCTCGTACGCGCTCTTGTTCTTCTCTTTCACTACCTCGCAATGCGCAAACAGGGGCCGCAGACCCGACAGGTCGATCTTGCGATTCTGTTCGGCCGGATCGCCCTTCGTAAACAGAGTCAGCTCGTGTTTTTCAGAGAGAAACGGCAGGGTTTCGGCCACCCCTTCCATGAGTTCGACTTCCTGAAGAAGAATCTGGTGCGCGAATGCGCTCACTCGCTTAAGGTCGTGTTCGTCGATCGCGCGTTCCGCCAGTCGAAGGTAGCACTGGCTCAGATTGCGCCCGAAGTTGATTGCGCCATAGCCGTGAATCCGGTTGTTCTCGATCTCGATTTCGTCGAGGATCGCGCGGATCTCAGCCGGCGTGAGCGAAGAATGGTTCAGGTAGGCGCAGAACTCGTCGAACGCCTGTTCGAAGTAGATGTTGTTCTCCCACAGGGTATCGTCGGCGTCGAAGATGAGATGCTGTTTCAATACGCTACTTGCGCATGGGGCGCAAGCTTGAACGGAATTTCCACCAGCACATCCACTTCAACGGGTTCTCCATGCCGCGTGGCGGGGGTGAATTCCCATTTCGCCATGGCTTGTTCCGCGGACCGATTGAGACGGTCGTCGAGGCCGCGCACCAGTTCGACGGTCGACACGCGGCCGTCCTTGCCGATCAAACACCACAGCTGGACCTTGCCTTCAACTCGATCCGCCGCCGCGGCTGCCACATACTTCGGATCGACTTTGCGGTGCGGCACGGGTGGCGCCACGGGCGCCAGTCCCACCTCGCGGGCTGTGTGGTCCGCATACCACATCAGCCAGCTTCCGGAATAACTGGTCAGGTTCGGCATCTGAATCGCCATCATATAAATGTCGCGTCCGTCGAAGCGCCGATCCGGAGCGCTCGACACCTTGACGGCGCCGAAGTGCGGAGTGGGCGAATCTTCCCTCACCGGGGCGTGCGGGTCGGCCAGGCGCGCCGCGGCGCGCAGGCTCAATGGCGACGTCGGCGCGGCGAAAGCCTGCGCGATGAGATCCGGCTTGGCGTCGTTGGCGCCGGCGACAAACAGGTCGGGCACGGTGAGTCCTTTGCCCTCGCCGGCTGAATCAGCGCCATCGGGCCGGGTTTTCGGGCCGGCCGAGAACTGCCCGGGGCTGGAGTTGGTCGGCAGCGCCACCGGCCTGATGGCAGGATTCAGGCCGACAACCGCCAGATTCAGATCACGGGAATTGGCGATCAGATCGGGCGGCGTTTCCAAGGCAATCTGCCTGGCGCTCGTCGGCGCGGCCTTTGCGGGAGGCGCCGTGAACGGCCGCGCAGGTGTCTTGAACGAATAATCCAACGCGGCGGAGGCGTTTGCCCGAGCCTCGACTTGAGGAGCCTCGGACGGTGCCATGACTTCCGCCACTTTAACCGGCACTTGTTTGGGAGGCGGAACGAATCGCTTCGTGACTCTTTGGGTGTCGGCCAGTTTGACTGGGTCCAATGGCGTCGGCTGTAACGCGGGAGCGTCGGCGGGAACCTGAATTTTCGCGTTTTCGGGCCGCTGAACCTCGGGCGGGGCTACAAATGGCCGCGTTACCTCCGGCAGACGTATGGCGAGAATGTTGGGCAACTCCAGCGGTTTGAGTTCCTTCAATTCCGGTGCTGGTGTCCAAACCATCTGGGTTCGCTGCGGAGCATCCTTCCGCGATGCGACGATCTCCTGAGGGGCTGGTATTTTGGCGCGCAACGGCTTGCGCTCGGCCTCGGAATCGAGGGGTGTTACCGCCGGCAATTTCTTGTCGAACTTATACCAGACCAAGTTGGTTTCCTTGCCCTCGATGGCCATCTGGTATGCCGATTTCGACCGTTCCGGCAATTTGATTTCCGGGGCGTGCATCAGGGCGAAGAACGCGGAGCCATGCAGCAGGATCGAAACCGCCAGTGGCCCCGGCCGTCTCGGGGCGCGCCTTTCGCCGTCAATGTATACGTTCAACGACATCGGTTTCTATTGAATCGCCGGTTTGTGCCCAAATCCGTTCTGGGGGGTGGCGCGCTTCATCCTCGCCGCATACCGTTTGCGTTCGACATATTCCTCGGTAAAATCGGCGAACACCCTGAGTCTCTCTGTTTCCGAGCGCGTGCGCTGGAGCGTGTTCCGGAAGTCGAGATCGTCCACCGCCTCGGCCAGCTGGAAGCTGAGGAACGGATGGTCCGCGTCCGGCGCAGGTTCCGTTTCGACGGAGGAAAGAGCTTCGCCCTGAGATAAAGCAAGCTGCATTCGCTGAAGCGCAAGGACAGCCTGCCGGCGCAATTCTGCCGGCGCGGACCCGGTGTCTTCGTCGCTGTAATATTCCACTTCGCCTCTCAGATACTCTTTGTCCTGATTGAGCGACTGGATCATAAACCGCCGCTGACCCCTGGTCAGGACGTCGAATCGCCCATCCGGATAGCGCTTCAGAACGGATTCCACGAGCACCGTGCACCCGGCATTCATTATCCCGCCATCTTTAGCAAGAACGATGCCGAACTCGGTCCCGGCAGCCTCTGCTTCGCCGACCATTTCCTTGTATCGATCTTCGAAAATATGGAGCGGAGTCGCGCTTCCGGGAAAGACGACGAGCTGCAAAGGAAAGAGGGGAAGCAGCCGGGCCATAATGCTATTATTGCGTTTCCCGACTGCGCATGATGGATTCACTGAACGGAAAGGTCATCATCATCACAGGCGCGTCGGAGGGGATCGGCGCACATCTGGCCGCAATTCTGCAAAAGCGCGGTGCCCGCCTGACGCTGATCTCCCGAAACGAGCAGAAGCTGGCGGCCGTGGCCGCGCCCGGCGATTTGGTCATACCCGGGGACATTACCGATGAATCCGTGCGGTCGGCGCTCATCGCGAAAACGGCCGACCGCTGGGGGCAAATCGACGTCCTGATCAACAACGCGGGCCGTGGATCTTACTATCCGGCTTCCACGGCACCGCTCGATGAAGCCCGGGCGTTGTTCGAACTCAATTTCTTCGCGCCCTTGGCGCTCGCCCAGCTGGCGGCGCCCTATCTGCTCAAAGCCCGTGGCACGGTGGTAAATGTCAGCTCGATCGCCGGGCAAATCAGCCTGCCCTGGCTTCCCATCTACTCGGCCAGCAAGTTCGCGTTGGCGGCAATCACGTCGGCGCAGCGTACCGAATGGAAGCGCGCCGGCGTCCATGTAATGGGCGTTTTCCCCGGTTATGTGGCCACGGATTTCCAGATTCACGCACCCGGCCCCCGGCCGCCGGAGCGGGTGGTCCGCGGCAGGCGGTTCGCCATTTCGGCCGCGGCGTGCGCGGAAGCGATCGTGCAGGGAATTGCGCACCGCAGGCGAACGGTGGTCACGCCTCGTGCGGGATGGCTGCTGGTTTGGGCCAATCGGTTTTTCCCTGGTTTGGTCGAGTCGCGGATGGAACGGGTCTGAGGCATGGACAATAAGCTGAAAAGGGCTCCAGGCGTTTACTTGGTCGGCTTCATGGCATCCGGCAAGACCACCGTGGCTCGTGTGCTGGCCGATCGGCTGGGATGGGATTTCATCGATCTGGACGCCGAGATCGAAGCCTCTGAAAACACCACCATCGCACAGCTTTTCGAGACGCGGGGCGAGCCTGAATTCCGGCGCATCGAAACCGAAGCACTCAGGAAGATTACTCGCAAAATCGAGCGCGGCGTGCCTTCGGTAATCGCTCTGGGAGGCGGTTCTTTCGTGCCTCCCGATAATGTGAAGTTGCTCGAAGGTCACGGGATCTCCATCTGGCTGGATTGCCCTTTCGAGATCATCGAGCCTCGTATTACCGACGCCGGCTCCCGGCCGCTGGCGCGCGACCGCGAGCAATTCCGGCGGCTCTATGACGAACGCCGCGCGGCTTACGAGCAGGCCACCTATCGCATCGATGCCAATTGTGAAGTCGATCGCGCCGTCGATTCGATCCTTGCGCTCCCCTGCTGGAAATAGAACATGCGGGAAATAATCGGATGAAACACAACCTGCGGCGCGACGCGAAAGCGATTCTGATGGCGGCCCTGGCCGCGGCGGATCCGACGGCCGCCATGGACCAGGTCCTCCGAACTCGCGAGGACCTGGATCGGTACGAGCGTATCTTCGTGGTCGGGGCAGGGAAGGCCGGCGGCACGATGGCGCGCGCCGTCGAACAATTCCTGGGCGGCCGAATTTCGGCGGGCTGCGTCAACGTCAAGGACGGCGACATTGCGAAGACTCGTGTTATCCAGCTGCGCCCCTGCGGGCATCCCGTTCCCGACGAGCGCGGGCTTAATGGCGCAAAGCGCATCGCTGAAATCTGCGCGGATGCGGGTGAGAACGATCTGGTAGTGTGCCTGCTCTCGGGCGGAGCCTCGGCGCTGATGCCGAGTCCGGCGCCGCCGATCACGCTGGATGAGAAGCAGGAAACGACCAGGCTGCTGCTCGCCTGCGGCGCGGACATTCGTGAGATCAACGCCGTTCGCAAGCACATTTCCGCGCTCAAGGGAGGCCAACTCGCCCGTCTGGCGGCGCCCGCGCATGTCCTCGGCCTGATCCTTTCCGACGTGGTGGGCGACGATCTGGACGTGATTGGCTCCGGTCCCACGGCGCCGGACGCGTCGACATTTCAGACTGCCTTCGCGGTGCTCGAAAAATACGAACTGCGCGAACGCGTGCCTGGCAGGGTTCGCGAGCGCCTGCGCAATGGCGCGCTGGAAACTCCGAAAGCGTCGGACCCGCTGTTTGAAAACGTCGAAAACATCATCGTCGGAAGTAATCAGAAATCGCTCGAATCCGCCGCGCGCGCGGCGAAGGAACTGGGATATAAAACGCTCATACTCTCCAGCACGATCGAGGGAGAGACGAAAGACGTGGCGCGCATGCACGCCGCCATCGCCCGGCAAATCCGCACTCATGAGCAACCGGTGCGTCCGCCGGTGTGCGTGATTTCGGGTGGTGAAACCACCGTTACGATGCGCAACGGAAGCGCCGGGAAGGGAGGCCGCAACCAGGAGTTCGCCCTTGCCGCGGCGCTCGAGGTGGCCGGGCTCGAAGACGTTCTCATCCTGAGTGCGGGGACGGACGGTACCGACGGTCCGACCGACGCGGCGGGTGCGATGGCCGACGGCACCACGGTGGCGCGGGCGAATGCAAGGGCATGCGACGCGCTCGAAAATCACGATGCCTATCCGCTCTTCCATGAGCTTGGGGACCTGATCACCACGGGCTCTACAGGGACGAATGTTATGGATCTCCACCTGATTTTGGTCAGGTAACGAACGCAGTCCATGCTTCGATCGCCCGTTTGTTATGGGCTTTCAACGCGTTTAAGCCCTGACGCGGAGCCCATCGGCTGACGAGCAGCTTTCGGCCCACCCGCGCCATCGCATGGGCGTCGTCGACCGGAGCTTTCCAGCTCCCGGGTGCCCAATCGATCGCATCGGAGACAACGCTCGGCACTCCTTCCGCCACTCCGTCGGCAGTCACCACGTTGAAGCTTTCGGTGTAACTGGGCTGCATCAACAGATGCATATGCCGCACGGTTCGCCGGAACTGCGGCCAGGGTTGCCAGGAATTTTCCACCAGCTTGACGTGCGGCAGGCCGCTCAGCATCTGCCGAACCGCATCGACTACCGACCCGGCGCCTTCATTGCGGCCGGACGAAATCCAGAATTCGAGATCGGCGCGTTTCGAGTTGGCGATTTCGAGCGCCGCACCCGCGGCCGTCATCAGGTTCTTCAGCGCGCGGGTAGCGCCGAAAGCGCCGATTCTCAGGGTACCCCCCGGGTACCGTTCCCTTTTTGGCTGCGCGCGATCGAGATGATACAGGTTCGGCAGATACGCGCAGGGTATTCCGTATGCCGCGAGGACCCAGTTCGAGAGCCGGGCGGAGTTCGCGGCCATGCGGAAATTCCAATTGGTGCGCCGCAGTTCCAGCCCTTCCCGAACCAGCCGCATCGCGCTCGGATCGGCCTGCAGGAACCCCAGATTGGAGTGGCAGGTGACGGCGAACTGCGTGTCCTTGAACTCCACGCACATTTGAGCCAAATCGTTCGTCTGGATCCAGGGCGCGGAAATTACCACGTGCGAAGCCGGCGCCTGGCGCAGGCGCGCGCTGAGTTCGGCGGCGCTGGTAACGGGCCAGACGTCGGTGTTGGCGCCTGTCTCCCGCAGGCTTTTTGCCGTGTTGAGCGCCGCCACGCCCAATCCGATATGGCTGATCGCGCGGTTGGCGGCGAAGTTCTTGTAGGCGAGTACGAGTTGCATATTGTTTTCTTGACCCGACGATAGACCCATGGTCGGTGGATGATGTGTCAGGGCAGAGTCAACTGATTGAGCCATTTGGAAAAATTCTCCGGCAAGTCGAGTGACCGTAATATTCGCAGCTCGCCGGTTTACAGCTTGTGTTCGCCGATTTCACATTGAGCCGTGCGCCGGGGCCGGATTACCATCGCCCCATGGAAACAAACGCATCGACAGTAAAAGGCTACAAAGGTTTGGGAATGGAGGGCGCCCTTGCCAGATGGTATGCGGGGCTCACGAAAAAATCGATGACGGATTTCACGGCGCTCGCGCGGCGGGTTGCCGGCGAGATTTCTCCGGGCTGCAGCGTGCTCGAAGTGGCTCCCGGGCCGGGATATTTCGCGATCGAACTGGCAAAGCTCGGCGACTATCGCGTGACCGGACTGGATATCAGCCAAACGTTCGTGGAGATTGCGCGCGCCAATGCGGCGAGCGCGGGGGTACGGGCTGAGTTCCAGTGCGGTGACGCGTCGCGGATGCCTTTCGAAGAGGGGCGATTCGACTACCTTGTGTGCCGGGCAGCGTTCAAGAACTTCTCGCGCCCTCTGGCCGCGCTGCACGAAATGTGCAGAGTGCTGAAGCCGGGCGGGCGCGCATTGATCATCGATATGCGGCGGGACGCTTCACCGGAGTCGATGAAGCAGGCGGCGCGAGCCTTGAATGCAGGTGCGATCAATCGCATGTTTGTGTACCTCACGTTCCGATTGATGCTGGTCCGGCGGGCTTATACAAAGGCCGAATTTCAACGGATGATCGCGCAAACCGGTTTTCACAAGGTGGAGATGCGAGAGGAGCTGATCGGACTGGAGATTCTGATGGAGAAAGCCGCGGCGTAGAGGCGAGATAATGCTTCGCAGAGGTGCTGGATGGCTGAAGGCTTGAACGTTAAAGCCGGCTGGTTAACCCCGCTGCTGCATGCCGCGGACATCGAAACGTCGATCTGGTTTTACGAGCTGCTGGGCTTCACGACAATCGATACCGACCGGGCGACGCCCATCGGATGGGCGCGAATGCATTGCGAAGGTGGCGCGCTGATGTTCCTCCGGGCCGAGGAAGCCTTCAAGGTGTCCATGCTGCCCGTAATGTTCTACATGTACACGCCCGATCTGCCCGCGCTACGCGAACGGTTGCTCGCAGCTGAGATCGAAGTGTCCCCGATTCGGTATCCGGGCCATATGCGCAGCGGCGAAGTCGCACTACGAGATCCGGACGGCTACCGGATCGAAATCGGGCATTGGGGCGACGCGGAACACGAAGCCTGGCTGAAACGGATCGGCACCAAACCGTAGCTTGCTATGCTTTGCTTGTTTATGCTAAACATAACGTCTTAAGTAATTGCGCATAGGCGACGGAGCGTATCATTGGGATTCGCCCATTCCGTGAACTGACTTTCAACGGCGTCGATGACGGTTTCGAGGAAGCCGAAGTAGCGGTT
>Ga0070733_10000868_pt1 | contig 23310 bp, 20 predicted proteins | sample Coa_R1_9_FD_66450 | JGI IMG/M metagenome (GOLD analysis project Ga0070733, IMG submission 66450) | Surface soil microbial communities from Centralia Pennsylvania, which are recovering from an underground coalmine fire - Coalmine... | ecosystem: Environmental > Terrestrial > Soil > Unclassified ...
TCCGCTCTATCTCAAGGCGCCGAGCGCGCAACGCCCGGAGAACCCGGCTATCGCCCGCGTCAGCCCCCAAAAGGACGCTTCTTAAAAGTCTCTGCATGGCCTTCTTCCGAAAGCCCGTTCAACCGGTCCTGCGCCCTTTGCGCAGCGAGCGCGCCGAGCAATGCGCCGCGCTGCATGCCGCCTGCTTCGCGCATTCTTGGTCGGCGCCGGAATTCGAGACCTTGCTTTCCAACGCCGCAGTCTCCGGCGAGGCGGCGGTCGATCCCAAAACGGATGATCTCCGCGGCTTCATCTTGACGCGGCTCGCCGCCGATGAGGCGGAAATCCTCACCATTGCGGTTGACGGCGCCTTTCGTCGTCGCGGCGTCGGGCGATCGCTTCTCTCAAGCCACATGTCGCGACTGCCCTCCGCTGGGGCGCGCGCGCTCTTCCTCGAGGTCGAGCGCGACAATGCGGCGGCGATCGCGCTCTATGCGCGGTTCGGATTTCGCGAGGTCGGACAGCGGCCGGGATATTACCGAAAGCGCGATGGCTCGGCGGCGGCCGCGCTTATCCTGCGCCGGGATCTGATCTGACCATGGCGATCCACCGCGCCGTCGGCGCCTTTTTTCGCCAAGGCGGCGTGACAATTCTCGGCAGGGTCCTGCTTGGCCTGACCGGCGCGGCCTTGATCGTGCTGATCGGCGGCCCGATCCGCCGCGTCGCGCAGCACCGCGGCTCAAAGCTCGGGCAGAGCCTGCCGCCGTTGCTCCATCGCTCCTTGTGCCTGGCGCTGGGCGTGCGCCTCAGACTGCACGGCGTGGCGACCGATCTTCGCCCCCAGCTCGTTGTCGCCAATCATGTCTCCTGGCTCGATATCGTCGTGCTTGGCGCCATGCGCCCGATGGAATTTCTCGCCAAGAAGGAGATCGGCGATAAATTTCTTTCCCGCGAGCTGGTGGCGCTGCAGGGCGCCGCTTACGTCGATCGCGGCAAGAAACGCAAAATCCCCGCGGTCAATATGGAAATTGCGCGCCGCATGAAGGCGGGGGCGGCGATCATTCTTTTCGCTGAGGCAACGACCAGCGACGGCAATCGGCTGCTTCCTTTTCGCTCCTCCCATTTCGAGGCCGTTCGAGCCGCTTCGGCGGCGGCCGAGCCGCTGCACCCGGCCGTCATCCAGCCGATTTTCATCGCCTATTCGAGACGCGGCGGCCTGCCTCTCTCGCGGGCCGATCGGCCGCTCATCGCCTGGTATGGAGATATGAGATTTTTCAGCCACTTATGGCGCTTCCTGCTGGCCGGCCGCATCGATTGCGACATTTACTGCGGCGCGCCGATCGCCGTTTCCCGCCGCCAGAATCGGAAGGAGCTCGCCCGCCGCGCCGCGCGGTCGGTTCGCGAGCTTGCCGCAAGAGCCCGTCTTGGACTGGCGCAGCCAAGCCCCGACAAATCGGCTATTCTCGCCGATGGCTAAAGGCCCTAAAGAGGAGGCCGGTTGGCCTGGAGAGCTTTTTGACGACCGATTTGCGCTCGCTTGACCGGCGTCCGTCGGGCTTGCGCCTTGTTGACGACGCCTCGCGCGGCGACCGGACGAGACGGGTCTTCGTCAAGTCATTCGGCTGTCAGATGAATGTCTATGATTCGCAGCGCATGGGCGATGTCGCTGCAGCCGAGGGCTATCGACCGGCCTCGCGGATCGAGGACGCCGATCTTGTTGTGCTGAACACTTGCCACATTCGCGAACGGGCCGCCGAAAAGGTCTTCTCCGAACTCGGCAAGGTCCGCGAGCTCAAGGAAGAGCGCGCCGCAGCAGGGCTCGAGACGACAATCGTCGTGGCGGGCTGCGTCGCTCAGGCCGAGGGCGCGGAAATCGTCCGCCGCCAGCCGGCCGTCGATCTCGTCGTCGGTCCACAGAATTATCATCGCCTGCCGCAATTGCTGCGCGAAGCCCGGCGCGCGCCTGGTCTTGTCGACGCCGAATTTCCGGTCGAGAGCAAATTCGATCATCTGCCGACGCCCACGCCAGCGACAATCCGCGCCCGCGGGCCGACTGCTTTCGTCACGGTTCAGGAAGGCTGCGACAAATTCTGCTCCTTCTGCGTAGTGCCGTATACGCGCGGCGCCGAATGGTCGCGGCCGGTTGCCGAAATCGTCGCCGAGGTCGACGGCCTTACGGCGGCCGGCGTTCGCGAAGTGACCTTGATCGGGCAGAACGTCAACGCGTACCGCGGCGCCGGCCATGACGAGCGCGCTCACGATCTCGCCGATCTTCTCGCCGCGGTCGCGGCGCGTCCCGGCGTCTTGCGGCTGCGCTACACGACATCCCACCCAAACGACATGTCCCTGACGCTGATCGAAGCGCATCGCGACAATCAGGCGCTCGCGCCCTATCTGCATTTGCCGGCGCAATCAGGCTCGGATCGCGTGCTTGCGGCGATGAACCGCAATCATACGATCGCCGACTATCTTCAGACCATCGCCGCCTTGCGCCGGGTTCGGCCGGACATCGCTCTGTCCTCGGATTTCATCGTTGGCTTCCCGGGCGAAAGCGAGAAGGATTTTGAAGAAACGCTCGACCTTGTCCGCGCCGTCGGTTTCGCCGCGTCGTACTCTTTCAAATACTCGCCGCGCCCGGGCACGCCCGGCGCCGAAATGAAAAACCAGGTCGACGAGCGCATCAAAGTCGAAAGGCTGGCGCGGCTTCAAGCCTTGCTCGAGGATCAGCGGCAGGCCTTCAATCGCCGGACCGTCGGGCGCGTCCTATCTGTCCTTTTCGAGAAACGCGGACGCTACGCCGGTCAGGTCATCGGCCGCTCCCCCTATATGCAGGCGGTTCTCGCCAGTGGCGCAGAATCGCTGATCGGCGTCATGGCCGATGTTGAAATCACCGGCGTCGGGCCTAATTCATTGCGGGGCCGCGTCGTGAACGAGCGCAGTCTTTAAGGGAGGGACTTATTGAAGCAGGACCGTTCGATCTCAAAGCCGCATCCGGCGGGCGCCGACGCGCCACTGGAGCCGCGCGACGCCAAGCCTTCTGAAACGACCCTCGCCTTCGGTGACAATGGCCTCGCGTCGATTGTCTTCGGCCATTATGATCAGAACCTTGCGGCGATCGAACGACGACTTGGGGTGACCGCCAACGCCAACGGCAATCACGTGGTCATCAAAGGCCCGAAGGACGCCGCCGATCACGCGCGACGGGTTCTCGAAATGCTCTATGAGCGGGCCAAGCTCGGCCAGCCCGCCGATATTGGCGACGTCGAAGGCGCGATCGCCGAAGGCGCGATGCAGGGAACCCTGTTTCCCAATGATCCGGAGGCGCGGCCGGCCTTCCAACAGATCAAGACGCGCAAGCGCGGCGTCGTGCGCGCGCGCAACGCGGCGCAGGACCTCTATCTTGCGGCGTTGAAGCGCTGCGAGCTTGTCTTCGCCGAGGGGCCGGCAGGCACGGGCAAGACCTGGCTCGCGGTGGGCCACGCCGTTGCGTTGCTGGAACAAGGCCTTGTCGAGCGCCTCATCCTTTCGCGCCCGGCGGTCGAGGCGGGCGAGAAGATCGGATTCCTGCCCGGTGACATGCGCGACAAGGTCGATCCGTACTTAAGGCCGATCTATGACGCGCTCTATGAATTCATGGACGGGCGGATGGTCGAGCGCGGTATCGAGACCGGCATGATCGAAATCGCGCCGCTCGGCTTCATGCGCGGCCGCACCCTCGCCAATTCGCTGATCCTGCTCGACGAAGCGCAGAACGCCACGGCGATGCAGATGAAAATGTTCCTGACCCGGCTTGGCGAAGGCTCGCATATGATCGTCAATGGCGATCCGAGCCAGACCGACTTGCCGCCCGGCCAAAAGTCGGGCTTGAACGAGGCGATTGCGCTCGTCTCGCGCCTTGAAGGCGTCGGCCACGTGATGTTTCGCGCCGGCGACGTGGTGCGTCACGACCTGGTGCGCCGGATCGTCGCCGCCTATGAGGGCGCAAAGGCGACGAACGGATCGGCGCGATGAAACTCGACATCGCCATCGAGCGCGTCTCGCCCTTGTGGCCGGCGCTGCCGCAAATCGAGGAGCTCGTCGAGCGGGCGATCCTTGCCGCCGCGCGCGACGCCGGCGTTGCGCTGCAAGAAGGCGCCGAAGTCAGCGTGCAACTCGTCGACGATCGGCAGATTCGCGCGCTGAATGCGCGGTGGCGCCGGATCGACAAAGCCACGAACGTACTATCCTTTCCCGCCGCCTCGCCCGGCGCGCTCGCTTCGTCGCCGCTGCTTGGGGATATTGTGGTCGGCTACGAGACGGTCCGCCGCGAGGCGGACGATGAGGGGTTGGGCTTCAACGATCATGTCGCCCATCTCGTCGTGCACGGCTTTCTGCATCTCATTGGCTTCGATCACCAAGAGGCGGACGAAGCTCAGCGCATGGAGCGACTCGAGACCCGTATTCTTGGGGAAATCGGCATCGCCGATCCTTACGCCGCCACAGTTCCGGCCGATGAGAGCGCATGAGCGAAGCGCAAAAAAAAGAAACGCCGAGCGGCGGGCCTCCCGCCGAAGGCGGGGCGCCTGAGGCCCAAGCGGGCCTTTTTGACCGGTTGCGCGCGCTGTTCGGCCTCGAGCCGGCCTCTGTGCGCGACGATATCGAGGACGCGCTCGACGAGGCCGGCCCCAATGCGGACTTCACGCCGCAGGAGCGCGCGATTCTTCGGAACGTCCTCGCGCTGCACGACGTCAAGGTCGAAGACGTGATGGTGCCGCGCGCCGATGTCGTGGCCATTCAGATCGACGCGCCCTTGAGCGAGCTGCTCGCGCTGTTCCGCACCGCCGGCCATTCGCGCTTGCCCGTCTATGGCGAGACCCTCGATGACCCGCGCGGCATGGTGCATATCCGCGACTTCGTCGATTATCTCGCCGCGGCCCCGCAATTCGGGCTTGCTTCTGAACAGGACGCCGCGGCGGCTGCCGCTGCTGCTCGGCCACCCTTCGACATGAGCCTGCCGCTCGCCAAAGCGAAAATCCTCCGGCCGGTCCTCTTCGCGCCGCCGTCGATGCCGGCCCTCGATCTTCTTTTGAAGATGCAGGCGATGCGGACGCATATGGCTTTGGTCATCGACGAATATGGCGGCGCCGATGGGCTCGTCTCGATCGAGGACGTTGTCGAGGCGATCGTCGGCGATATCGAGGACGAGCACGACGAGACGGAGACGCCGGCGATCGCGGCGACGCCTGACGGCGCGTTCATCGCCGATGCGCGGATAAGCCTCGAGGATGCGTCGTCGGTCTTGGGCGAGGACCTCTCGAAGCTCGCCGACGCCGAGGACGTTGATACGATCGGCGGCTTGATCGCGACCAGGGCCGGTCGCGTGCCGGGCCGCGGCGAAATCATCACCGGCGTCGGGAACTACGAATTCGAAATTCTCGACGCCGACCCGCGGCGTGTGAAGCGGGTGAAAATCCAGCGCTCAGCCAAGCCGGCCAAGCGATCGTCCGCGCGGCGGCGACGCGGCGTTCAAACGCCGGAAACGGAATCGCCGGCACGCGGCGGTAAAGACGATTGAGCGTCGGCGTATCGCCTCCAGACCCGTTCCAAGTCTCGCCTCTTCCGCGTTAGGGTCGGGCGTGATGATTCGCGACGCCGCCTGGGGGCTGCATTGACCGTGAGCGAGGCGACGCTGTCTGGCCGAGCCTCCTTGATCCAGGCGATCGCCGAGCCGATCGTGCTCGCCTGGGGATGGCGTCGGCGGCTGATCGCCTTCTCGGCCGGCGCGGTCGGCGCGCTCGCCTTGGCCCCGATCAATTTCTGGCCCGCGATGATCGTCCCGATGGCGGTCGCAGTCTGGCTGATCGACGGCTCGTCGCAGGCTGATCCGCGCGGCGCTTTGGTCTCGCGGCCCTTAGGCGCGGCCTTCGCGGTCGGCTGGTGGTGGGGCTTCGGCTATTTCGTCGCAGGCCTTTGGTGGCTCGGCGCGGCCTTTCTGATCGAAGCCGATCAATTCGCCTGGGCGCTGCCTTTCGGCGTTCTTGCGCTGCCGGCGGGGCTCGCCTTTTTCCCAGCGATCGGTTTCGCCCTGGCGAGGGCGCTGTGGTCGCCCGGGCCTCCACGGGTGCTCGCGCTTGTGGTTGGCCTTGGCGCCAGCGAATGGCTGCGCGCGGTCGTTCTGACCGGCTTTCCCTGGAACGAAATCGGCATGACGCTCGGCGGGATCCTGATTCTCGCGCAAGGCGCCTCGTTGGTCGGACTGCACGGCCTGACCTTGGCGGCGATCGCCATCTTCGCCGCGCCGGCGACTTTGATCGACGAGCGGCGTGGCGGCTGGCGCTCCTCGCCGACCTTTCTTGGCCTCATCGCGCTCGCGATCATCGCGCTCTTCGGCGCCTGGCGGCTTTCCGCGCCAGCCGACGGCGCCGTCGCCGGCGCGAAGCTTAGAATCATGCAGCCCGACATCGGACAAGGGGCCGAGTTCAGGCCGGAGAACAAAGATGCGATCATGCATCGCTATCTCGACCTCTCCGACCGAGCGACGTCGCCGACGACGACCGGCGTCGCGGATGTGACGCATCTGATTTGGCCGGAATCGGCTTTCCCGTTTCTTCTCGCTCGCGATCCTGAGGCGCTCCATCAGATTGCCGATCTTTTACATGGCGGCGCGACCTTGATCACGGGCGCTGCGCGCGCCGAACGCGGACCGGACGATGCGCGCACGCGTTATTTCAACTCGATTCAGGTCGTCGATCGGCGCGGCGCGCTGGCCGATCGTTACGACAAAACGCGGCTCGTCCCCTTCGGCGAGTACCTCCCGCTGCGCGGCCTCTTCGACAAGATCGGCGTCACTCAATTCGTCCACATTCCGGGCGGTTTCGATCCAGGCGCGGGCAGCAGGCTTCTTCATATTGCCGGCCTGCCCGACGCCTGGCCGATGGTCTGCTATGAAGCGATCTTTCCCGACGAGCTCGGCGCGCTATTCGGCGCCCGCGACAGTCGACCCGGCTGGATTCTCAACCTGACCGATGACGTCTGGTTTGGTCGTACCGCCGGCCCCTACCAGCATTTCGTTGAGGCGCGCCTGAGGGCGATCGAGCAGGGCTTGCCGCTCGTGCGCGCCGCCAATTCCGGGATTTCGGCCGTCGTCGACGGGCTCGGCCGCCAGATCGCCGAATTGCCCTTAGGCGCGGAGGGCGTACTCGACGCGCCGCTTCCGGTCGCGCGCCCACCGACGCTTTTCGCTCGCTACGGCGCCCTTGGACCCGCGCTGATATGGCTCGCCTGTCTCATCCTGTGCGTGACGACGCGTCGACGACATTGAGGCGCGAGCGAGAAATGCTTTCATTGCGCGCAAAACGGGCATCCGCTACCTTCGGCGGCCGACCACGGCGGTGATGTCGCTTGCTGGCGAGGCGCGTAAAGGGATGGCCAGAGAAACCCCTCTCTGATGAAAAAGGCGCCCAATCCGATCGACAAGCATGTCGGCGCGCGACTGCGCATGCGACGCGTCCTGGTCGGCATGAGTCAAGAAAAGCTCGGCGATGCGCTCAACATCACCTTCCAGCAGATTCAAAAATACGAGAAGGGGGCTAACCGCATCGGCGCCAGCCGCCTGCAGCAACTGGCTCGCGTTCTCGACGTGCCGCCGGCGTTCTTCTTCGAAGGCGCGCCATCGAGCGAACCCACGCAAGGCGGTTTTTCGGAGCGCCAGAGCAGCTCCTATGTCGTCGATTTCCTCTCGACGGCGGAGGGCTTGCAGCTCAACCGCTCCTTCGCGCTGATTCGAGATCCCAAGGTGCGCAAGAGAATCCTCGACCTCGTCGCGTCGCTGGCGCAGGACCCGAATGAGGATCCGCCGCCGAATGCAAACGACCCGTCATAGTCGTTCGCTATAACGAACGTTTTGGCGAGAATCGCTTGACCTGACGAACGACGCCTGTCAGAAGGACGGCCTGCCGATGGCGGGGCCTCTAAGGCGAGCTCGCGAAAACGAGCGATAGATGGGCCAGTCGCGTCGCGCAAAATGGCTTTGCGACTGGAGAGTTCCGTAGTGGCCCGCAAGAATTTTCATTTCACCAGCGAATCGGTTTCGGAAGGTCATCCTGACAAGGTCTGCGACCGAATCTCCGATGAGATCGTCGACCTCTATTTCCGCGAAGGCGTGAAGGCGGGGATCGATCCCTACCAAATCCGCGTTGCTTGCGAGACGTTGGCCACGACCAACCGCGTGGTGATCGCCGGCGAGACGCGTGGACCTGATCTTTCTCACGCCGTGATCGAGCAGGTCGCGCGCGAGGCGATCAAGGACATCGGCTATGAGCAGGACGGCTTTCATTGGCGCAACGCCAAGGTCGAAATCCTGTTGCACAAGCAATCGGCGGATATCGCCCAGGGCGTCGACGCCAGCGGCAATAAGGACGAAGGAGCCGGCGATCAGGGCATCATGTTCGGCCACGCCTGCCGCGAAACGCCGGAGCTGATGCCGGCGCCTCTCTACTATGCGCATAAGATTCTTCACGTCCTTTCGGAGGCCCGCCGCTCGGGGAAGGAGAAAGCGCTCGGCCCCGACGCCAAGAGCCAGGTGACGGTTCGGTACGAGAACGGCGCGCCGGTGGAAGCGACGCAAATCGTCATCTCGCACCAGCATGTCGATGAGTCGCTTTCGTCCGACGACGTTCAGCGCATCGTGCGCCCGTATGTGGAAAAGGCTTTGCCGGCTGGCTGGGTGACCTCAAAGACAGTCTGGCACGTCAATCCGACCGGCAAGTTCTTTATCGGCGGCCCCGACGGCGATTGCGGGCTTACCGGCCGCAAGATCATTGTCGACACTTATGGCGGCGCGGCCCCGCATGGCGGCGGCGCATTTTCCGGCAAGGATCCGACCAAGGTCGACCGCTCCGCGGCCTATGCCGCCCGTTATCTCGCCAAGAATGTGGTTGCGGCAGGGCTCGCTGACCGCTGCACGATCCAATTGTCCTATGCGATCGGCGTCGCCAAGCCGCTCTCGATCTATGCTGACCTGCATGGGACCGGCCATGTCGAGGAAGGCCAGCTCGAAGACGCGCTGATGAACGTGATGAACCTGTCGCAGCGCGGCATACGCGAGCGTCTCGGCTTGAATCGGCCGATCTTCGCCCGCACCTCGGCATACGGCCATTTCGGCCGCAAGCCGGATGCGGACGGCGGCTTTTCCTGGGAAAAGACCGATCTCGCTGACGACCTGAGGCGCCTGGTTTCCTGATCGAACCGACTGAAGCGGACGATGCGCGTCGCGCTGGCCTCGCCGGCGGGGAAAAGCGTCGCGCGCTCTTCGGGCGCATGCACGGGAAGGCGCTGCGCAGCCATCAGGCCTGGTTGATCCGGACGCGGCTGCCTCAGCTCGAACTTCCGCGTTCGGCTGCCATCGATTGCGCGGCGCTGTTCCCGTTCACGCCGAGCGAAATCTGGCTGGAGATCGGCTTTGGCGGCGGCGAGCATCTCACCGCGCAAGCCATGGCGCGGCGCGACGTCGGCTTTATCGGCGCGGAGCCCTTCGTCAACGGCTTGGCCAAAGCCTTGGCCGCGATCGAGCGCGACGGCCTCGCCAATATTCGGCTGCGGGCCGGCGACGCCTTGGAGCTGATCCAGCAGATTCCCGCCGCCGCGCTATCGCGCGTCTTCATTCTCTATCCCGACCCTTGGCCGAAACGGCGCCATCACAAACGGCGCATCGTCTCATCGACGATGGTCAGCGAATTGGCTCGCGTGCTGCGTCCCGGCGGCGAGGCGCGCTTTGCAACGGACATCGACGACTACGCGGGCTGGACCCTGCGCAGATTTCTCGACTCCGAGGCGTTTTCTTGGGCCCCGCGAAAGGCGAATGACTGGCGCGAGCCCTGGCCCGAATGGCGCGAGACGCGCTACGAGGCCAAGGCCAAGCGCGAAGGACGCCGGCCGGTCTATTTGACTTTCTTCAGAGAGTGATCGCGGACCGCTTTCTCGATAAAGGCGGCGACGCTTGTCTCGAGGATCGATTTAGCCTCCTCGCCCGGCGCTGAGCCTGCGAAATAGCCGGATTGCGCCAACATCGCGACGCCATGCGCGACCGCCCAGATTTGGGCCGCCAACAGGCGGCCGTCGCAGCCCGCGGCGCCGAACTGCGCCAAGGCCGCCTCAGTCGCGCGCCGCAAGCTCTCCAACGCCGCCGCGCTTGAAGCGGCGAGCGGAGGCTGGGCGAGAAGACCCGCGTTTTCGAACATCGCGGCGTAGAGTCCCGGCTCCCGCCGCGCAAAGTCGAGATAGGCGTCGCCCATGCGGCCGAGCGCCGTCGCGGCGCTCGGCCTGCCGTCCGCCCAGGCTTCGTCAAGACGTCGGCGGAAGGCGTCGAATCCGCGCCGCGCCAACTCGATCAGCAAAGCGTTGCGGTCATTGAAATGACGATAGGGCGCAGCAGGGGTGACGCCGGCCCGCTTGGCGGCCTCTGCGAGGGTGAAGCCGATCGCGCCTCGCTCGGCGACGAGCGCTCTGGCCGCCTCGACCAGGGCATCCCGCAAATTGCCATGATGATAGCCGCGCCGAGCGCCAGGAAAGGGCGGCTGATCGAATCCGGACATGGCGCCAGTCTACAGAGGCGTCGCGCAAGCGGCGAGCCCTTACGTCTTTGGGCTTGCGGGAGCGCCCGGTTCCGAAGATAAGGCGCGGTCCAACCTCAGGCCGGATTCGCCAGCGCTGAGCGGTGGATTTGTGTGCGTTTTTTGGAACTCGCCGCCGAAGGATCGCCATGCTCGACGAGGTTGATCGCCGCACCGTTCTGAAAGGAGCGGCCGTATCCGCCGTTGGCCTGGCGTCAGGGCTCGAGGCGATGGCGGCAGACGACGGCCTGCGCTTCGCCGATCCGGTAGAGTTCTCCTATGATCTCTTGAAGGCGCGCGCCAAGGAGATGGCTCACGCGCCTTACGTCGGGCCCAGCCGGCCCGCCCCCGACATCATCAAGCGGATCAATTACGAAGAGTGGGGAAAGATCCGCTATCGCACCGATCGCGCCCTTTTCGCCGATGGTCCGGGCCAGTTTCCTCTGACGTTTTTCCACCTCGGCTTGTTCTTTCAAAAAGCGGTCGAGATGCATGTCGTCGAGGCCGGGCAATCCCGGCGGATCATCTATGATCAAGATTATTTCGACATGCCGATCGATTCGGTCGCGCGGCAATTGCCGAAGGGCGCGGGTTTCGCCGGCTTTCGCGTGCAGGAGGCGCGCGATGGGGCGCTCGACTGGCGCAAGAACGATTGGGTCGCCTTTCTCGGCGCCGCCTATTTCCGCGCGATCGGCGAGCTCCGGCAATATGGTCTCTCGTCGCGCGGCGTCGCGCTCGACGTCGCGGTCGCTGACCGGCCCGAGGAATTCCCGGACTTTACGCATTTCTTCATCGACACGAACGAGGGCGCCGACTCGGTCGTCATTTACGCCTTGATGGAGGGGCCCTCGATCGTTGGCGCCTATCGCTTCGATATGAAGCGCGGCAAGGGCGTCGTCATGGATATCGACGCGGCTCTTTATATGCGCGCGGCGGTGTCTCGTTTCGGCATCGCGCCGCTGACCTCGATGTACTGGTTCTCCGAAACGAAGAAGGAGACCGCCATCGACTGGCGTCCCGAAGTTCATGATTCGGATGGCCTGGCGATGTGGAACGGCGGCGGCGAACGCCTTTGGCGTCCGCTGAACAATCCGCCCCGCATCATCGTCTCGGCTTTCTCCGATAACAATCCGCATGGCTTCGGGCTTCTGCAGCGCGACCGCGTGTTCGATCACTATTTGGACGGCGTCAACTATGACCGCCGGCCAAGCCTCTGGGTCGAGCCGCTGCCTGGACCCAATGGCGAGACCTGGGGCAAAGGCTCGGTGCAGCTTTGCGAGATTCCGACCGACGACGAGATCCACGACAATGTGGTTGCGATGTGGGTGCCGGAAAAGCCGGTCCCCGCTGACGCAGAGCTCGATTTGCGCTACCGCCTCCATTGGCTGGCTGATGAACCGTACCCCTCCAAGCTGGCGCGTTGCGTCGCGACCCGCCTCGGCCGCGGCGGACAGCCCGGACAGCCGCGGCCGAAGGGGGTGAGGAAATTCATGATCGAATTCCTCGGCGGCCCGCTCGCCAATCTGCCCTATGGCGTGACGCCGGAAGCAGTCTTCACCGCTTCGCGCGGCGTCTTCGGCGCCTATAAGCTGACCGAGGCGGTGCCGGACGGCGTCGCCGGCCATTGGCGCACGCAATTCGACCTCGCCAATGTCGAAGGAACCGATCCCGTCGAACTGCGCGGCTACCTGCAGGTGAACGGCGAGACGGTCACCGAGACCTGGATGTTCCAGTACCATCCGTTCTGAGAACCCCGGCCTCGGCGCGAGGCGCGCGTGCCCCCTTTCATCGAGATTCACGGCCATGCGATCGTCACCGACGACGATCGCATCGCGGACGCGAGCGGCGTGACGCCGCCGCGGCTGCGCAACGACGCCGACTGGGCGTATTTCCAGCGCGCGCTCGACGAGGCCGATCTCGTCGCGCTGGGGCGCGTGGGTCACGAGGTCAATCCCAATCGGCAGAAAAGACCCCGGCTTGTCCTCTCGCGCAAGGCGCACGGCCTAAAGCGACGCGAAGATGCGATCTGGTGGAATCCGGCGGAGCGTTCCTGGGCGGAGGTCGCATCGGCCCTGTTGCCTGCGGGCGGTCGCGTCGCGGTTGTCGGCGGCCAAGGCGTCTTCGATCTGTTTCTCGCGATCGGCTATGACGCGTTCCACCTGTCGCGCGGCCATGGCGTCACCGCGCCCGGCGGCCGCGCTCTGTTCTCGGCCTGCGACAGCGGGCTGACCACGGAGGCGGTACTAGCGGGCGCCGGCCTGAAGGCTGAAGAGACCCAGATGCTCGATGCGGCTGCAAATGTGACGCTGACGGTCTGGCGCACGGGCTAGGGCGGACGACTCGTCACTTTTCTTTGCGGCAGACGATTGGCCCAGGCTGGCAAGCGATCCCGGGGGTCGAGCAATGAGCGCTGTTCTTATCATCGCGCGCGCAAGTCGCGCAGCCGTCGCTCCATTCGAGACAAAGCGGCGCCGTCGCGGCGTAGCCCTCGAGGGAGACTTGCTCCGCGGAAGGCTTTGCCGTCGGGGCGTCGTCGGCGCGGGCGGGCGGCTGTGTGGCGCAAAGCGCGGCGACGATGATCAGAGACTTTGCCCGCAAATTCATCCGCGAATTGTCGCTCACGCCGGCGGCGGAGGCAATGTCGACCGCGAAGGGGTTGGCACACTTCTGCAGCCGCCGCCGCGGCGCAAAGCGCGGGCCGCCACGTTCTCGGCAAGCTCTCTCAAGGAGAAGGACGTGCGCTCGCCCAACGCACTTGAGATGACCATCGAGGTAGACTTCCTCATTGATTTCTTGGCGGAGCGGGGCGCGAGAGAAATTCAAAGTCAAGGATGCGCGCAGCGCACCGCCTCCGGCGGCGACCGCTTCGCGGTCGTCCTTGAGTTATCTCGCGCAAAATGCTTGCCAAGAAATCAATGAAGGTTTGACGCTGACATCAGCGCAGTCTCACAAAGAGAGTACGTCGGCGCGGCTGAAATTTCCGCGAGGAGCGCTCGCTGCGTCCCCTCAAAACCGCAACGCCTTCGCCTGCTTCACGCCGGGAATCTTGCCGACCTTGCCGAGCAGCCCGTTCGGTGGCGGGCCGTCGATCTGGACGAGCGCGATCGCCGAGCCGCCTTCACGGTCGCGCCCCAGAGCGAAGGTCGCGATATTGACGCCGGCCTCGCCGAGCAGGCTGGCGAAGCGGCCGATGAAGCCCGGTTTGTCCTCGTTGGTCACATAGATCATCGAGGGCGCGAATTCCGCGTCGATCTTGATGTCTTTGATCGACAATATGCGCGGCTTGCCGTCGTGGAAGACGGTGCCGCCGACCGCGCGCTCCATCTCCGGCGTCGTCACCGACAGCGTGATAAAGCTCTCATAGTCGCCCTGGGCGGCGCGCGTGACTTCCTCGACGACCACGCCTCTTTGCGCGGCGATCGACGGCGCGGAGACCACGTTGATGTCGGCGAGCAGCGGGCGCAGCAAGCCGGCGATCGCCGCTGAGGTCAAGGCCTTGGTCTTCAAGCCGGCGACGGCGCCCTCGTAGGTGATTGTCACCTTCGTGATCGGCGCCTCGGTCAATTGACCGGCGAAGGAGCCGAGCCTTTCGGCAAGCGCGATGAAAGGCTTTAGACGCGGCGCCTCTTCGGCGGTGATCGATGGGAAGTTCACGGCATTGGAGATCGCGCCGCGCGTCAGATAGTCGGACATCTGCTCGGCGACCTGCAGCGCGACATTCTCCTGCGCCTCGTTGGTCGAGGCGCCAAGATGCGGGGTCGCTACGACATTGGGTTGGCCGAACAGCGGATTTGCGGTCGCCGGCTCTTCGACGAAGACATCGAAGGCGGCGCCGGCGACATGGCCGGAATCGAGGGCCGCGCGCAACGCCGCCTCGTCGACGAGGCCGCCGCGCGCGCAATTGATGATCCGAACGCCCTTCTTGGTCTTGGCGAGATTCTCGGCGGAAAGGATGTTCTTGGTTTGCGCGGTCATCGGCGTGTGCAGCGTGATGAAATCGGCGCGCTTCAGGAGATCGTCGAGCTCGACTTTCTCGACGCCGAGTTCGAGCGCGCGCTCCTCGCTCAAGAACGGATCATAGGCGATCACCCGCATCTTGAGGCCGACAGCGCGCGTCGCGACGATCGAGCCGATATTGCCGCAGCCGATGATGCCGAGAACCTTGCCGGTGATCTCGACGCCCATGAAGCGGTTCTTTTCCCATTTCCCCGCTTGGGTCGAAATGTCGGCCGCCGGGATCTGACGCGCCAAAGCGAACATCAACGCAATCGCGTGCTCGGCCGTGGTGATCGAATTGCCGAAGGGCGTGTTCATGACGATGACGCCGCGCGCGGTGGCGGCGGGGATGTCGACATTGTCGACGCCGATGCCGGCGCGACCGACCACTTTCAGCTTGGCGGCCTTTTCGAGCAGCTTGGCGGTGACCTTGGTCGCCGAGCGGATCGCGAGGCCGTCGTAATCGCCGATGATCTTGGCGAGCTCCTCTTTATCAAGGCCCGGCTTCACATCGACGTCGACGCCGCGCTCCTTGAATATGGCGACGGCGGCCGGGAAGAGCTTATCGGAGATGAGCACGCGGGGCATGGGAAGTCCTTCGATTAAAGAATGACCGACGCGAAGATGATCTTTAAGGGCTCGCCGTCATTGCGAGCGAAGCGAAGCAATCCACTCGTAGGGCGCCGCCCCATGAATGGATTGCTTCGTCGCTTCGCTCCTCGCAATGACGGTGGCGCAATCGGGCGTCACGCCGCTTTCGCCAGCTTGGCTTTCTCCTCGCCGAAGGCGAAGTCGAGCCAAGGCGTCAGCGCTTCGAGGTCGCTCTTTTCGATGGTCGCGCCGCACCAGATGCGAAGGCCTGGCGGCGCGTCGCGGTACGAGCCGACGTCGAAGGCGACCTTCTCCTTTTCGAGAAACGAGGCGAGGCCTTTGGCGAAGGCCGCCTGCGCGTCGGCCGGCAGCGACGCGACGGCGGGATCGATCACTTTCAGGCAGACGCTGGTGTTCGAGCGGGTGTCTGGCGCCGACGCCAGGAAATCGACCCAGGGAGTCCTGGCGACCCAATCGGCGACGACTTTGGCGTTGGCGTCGGCGCGGGCGATCAGCGCTTTAAGGCCGCCGAGAGCCTTGGCCCATTTAAGCGCGTCGATATAGTCCTCGACGCACAACAGGGACGGCGTGTTGATCGTCTCGCCTTCAAAAATGCCTTCGATCAGCTTGCCGCCTTTGGTCATGCGAAAGACCTTGGGCAGCGGCCAGGGGGCTTTGTACGTTTCGAGGCGCTCGACCGCGCGGGGGCTCAAGACGAGCATCCCATGCGCGGCTTCGCCGCCGAGCGCCTTTTGCCAGGAAAAGGTGACGACATCGAGCTTGGCCCAATCGAGCTTTTGCGCGAATGCGGCGGACGTGGCGTCGCAGATCGTCAGGCCCTTGCGGTTCGCGGCGATCCAGTCGCCGTCCGGAACGCGCACGCCCGAGGTCGTGCCGTTCCAGGTGAAGACCACGTCATTGTCGAAATTGACTTGGCCAAGGTCGGGCAGCTCACCATAGGGCGCCGTCAGCGTCCGCGCATTGGCGAGCTTGAGTTGCTTGACGACGTCCGTCACCCAGCCCTCGCCAAAGCTCTCCCAGGCGAGCACGTCGACGCCGCGCGCGCCGAGCATCGACCACAGCGCCATTTCGACCGCGCCGGTGTCCGAGCCCGGCGTAATGCCGATGCGGTAGTCGGATGGGACTTCGAGAACTTCGCGCGTGAGATCGATCGCGAGTTTGAGCTTGGCCTTGCCGACTTTCGCGCGATGCGAGCGTCCGAGCGCCGCGTCTTTGAGGATTTCGGGGCTCCAGCCGGGCCGTTTGGCGCAGGGGCCGGAAGAAAAATGCGCGTTATGCGGCCGCGCGGCCGGAGCATTCGCCATCTCTAAGCCATCCTTTCAGATGGGCGCCTCTCGTTGGGGAGAGGTGTCCCGCTGATGGCGATACGCGAATCAGGCGGCGATGGTCAAGAGGATTGTTGCCGGATGGTGTGTAACTCCGCAGGTCCGGATTGTCGCCTCGCCTCGTCAACTGAACCAGGGTGACAGGAAAGCGGGTTCTGCGAACGTACTTACCCCGCTTTCCGCAGCGATGCGCGAAGCGCCTTATCGATTCTCGATTGCCATCCAGGCCCTTTGGCCTTGAAAGCGTCGACTACATCGCGGCTTAGTCGAATTGATACGGCAATCTTTGTCGGCGTCTTTTGCGGGCCGCGTTGGCCGCGCCTTCGCTTTTCGAGCGCCTCGAAGAATTCGGGAGGCAGTACCTCGCGCGCCGACTTGAGATTGGCGAGTTCCTCGTCAGTCAATTCGGGATTGTCGGACACGACGTCCCAATCCTCCTTGCTGTAGCCGCGTCCTGGCGTGAATTTCTTCAACAATTTAGCCACCGAACGCTCCCCTCTCCTTCTTCGACGCCGGACGAACGCTGATGATCGAAATGGCCTCGGTTCCGAGGGCCGCAAAAATCACAACGACAATCTTTCCGTTAAGCTTGAGCTTTCCGATCGCTTTGATGCGTTTGGGGCCGGCCCGCTCCAAGCGGGCCTTATCGAAATCGAAGTCGCTTTCAATGTCGCCGAAATCCAATCCGTGCTTGTCGAGATTGGCTTTGCGCTTCGGCTCGTCCCAAGTAATTCGCATGAATATATAGACGATTTAATGCGAAACGTCAATTTATTTGTACATACGGAAAGAACGTATAAGAATCACGCCCGCCGTTTGCGTTTGCCGCGGCCTGTTCCGTTAAGGCCGCCTCTGGGCGGCGGTTGCGTCGCCTCGGCGCCTGGCGCCGACGGCGCCAAGCGTTCGTAGCGAACGCCCGTGAAGAATACGATATCCGCCCCTTGCGACCCTTGCGGCGCTTCCAGCCTTGGCGCGCGCGACGCTGGTCGAAACATCACCAGATCGCCCATGACCCATCTCCGAGCGACGCCGCATCCCCTCGATAGAACGGCGCCCCACGGGCGATAGTTAACCCGCGCGAAGGTTAACGATCGGTCAATGGGATCATCATAAAATCGAATCTCGAGAGTCGTGGTGAACGGAGTTAAGGCGCCTGTGTCCGACAGAACACGTACGCAGCTTCCCTTTTTGGCGTCGCTGGAAGAACGAAATGATCCAGAGTCGCGCCGCGTGTTGCTGCGCGTTGCGACTGACCGCTTCGTCAATGATCCGGCGCCCCCGCGCGCCGCGATCGCCGAGTTCGAAAAGACCGCCTTGGCGCTGCTCCCCGATCGCGACCCGGCGACGAGGCTCATCGTCGCGCGGAAGCTCGCGCCGCGGATCGATGCGCCGCCCTCCGTCCTTGCGGCGATTTTCGAACGCGGGAACGAGGCGGCGCTGCTGATCCTCCAACGGGCGGTCGCTGCGCCGCGGGCGCTACTGATCGCCGCGGCGGCCGGCGAAGCGGTGGCGGCCTGCGCGGTGGCAAAAAGGACCGATCTCGATGACGAGCTGATCGGCATGCTTGCCCAACGCCCGATACCGGAGGTCGCGCTCGCTCTGGCGGAGAATGCAGCCGCTCCGCTTCGTCCGGAATGCTTTGCGCTTCTCGCGCGCCAAGCGCGAGACGATCAAGCGCTCGCGAACGCCTTGCTCAGCCGCACAGCCTCGCCGCTCGACCAAGCGCCGCTCTTCTTATTCGCGACTTCGGAGCAGCGCCGCGCGATCCTTCTTGCCGCGCAGCGCTCGGAGCTCGGCCGCTCCATGACCCAACCGCCTTGGCGCGCGCCGAATGGCGCCGTTCAACGCCTCGAAGCCTGCGCGCTCGCTCGCCAACCGGAGCTCTTTGTCGTCGCTCTCGCCGAGGCGCTCAACTGCGACGCCGATCTTGCCGGCCGGATCGTCGCCGAGCCGTCCGGCGAGCCTCTGGCGGTCGCGCTCGCGGCGCTGGATGCGACGCAGGACGCGACCATGCGCATTCTCCTTCTTGGCCACTCGTCGCTGAACCTTGAAACCAATCGCGTCGGCGCTTTGACCCGGCTGAAGGATGCATTGCGTCCCGCCGCCGCTCGCCGCGTCGTCTCTGCGATGACGGGCGCTTGGCCGGAGCGACGCTTCGCGGCGGAGCCCGTGCTTGATCCTTTGGCGGCGCCGGCGCCGAGCAGAGCCTCGCCCGCTCGCGTCGGCGTCGCGAAGAGCGACGCGCCGCATGTGCTGCGCCGACGCCGCGCGTTGCAACTCGCCTTCGCCGGCCGCGTTCTTCGAGAGCCCTGACGAACCCGTATCGTCGGTTACCGCGTCAAGTCTGCGATCGGCACGCCGGCGATCGTCACGTCGCGATTTGCGGGCCATTTCAGCCGATAGGCGAGATGCAGGTCCTTGCTCTCGCCGGGCAGAAGATCAAGCGTCCAGCTCATCACGCCACGCTTGTCGGCGACCTGCTTTTCGGTCGGCGGCGTGGTGGCGGCCAATTGCTCGACGGTGATCGCCGTGTTTTCCGAATAGGGAAGCTGATCGGTCACCTGCACCTTCACCGGGAAATCGTGCAGATTCTTGACCGTGGTCTTGAATTCGCGGACCTCGACCTTGGTCTGATTGTACCAGGTCGGCTCGTTCTCTTTTCGGCTGACCGCGACCCGGGTGACTTTGATCTTGTCGTCCGCGCCAAAGCCGAGATCAACCGCGTCGCCCGGCGGCGTGAAAGCGATCGGCGCTTGGCCGACGAAGGCGCCATCGCGGTGCAGGGCGATCTCGCCGGGCAACAGCGGCGCTTGCGCGTCGTCGGTGAAATGGGCCGCCAGATAGACGGTCTGATCGAGGCTCGGCGACGCTTTGAAGAGAAGGGTCGCCGGCGCGTCGACGCGGGCCAGTAGGAAGGACTTCTGGGCGCCGTCGCTGGCCAGGCTGACCCTGCCAGCCACTTTGAACTCCGCGGCGTACGCGCTGCTTTCGCTTTGCGATACGTTTTCCTCGGCGACGCGCTGGATCGGTTGCGGGGCGCCGGAGAGCTGCGCCGCGCCCCAGCCCTGGTCAACATGCAAGACGCCCGCGCCGGCGCGTGGGGCTTGCGGCGCCGTCGCGTCCTTTGCCATGGCGGCGGGAGCTGATTCGGTCTCGGCGAGCGGCGGTTGCCAAAAATCGATCTTGATCGGTTGCAAGTTAGGCGCATCGACCATGCCGGCGACCCGCGCAGTCGAGACTGTGAGCGCCACATTGCTCCAATCCTCGCCCGTGCGCTGGGAGAGGAGAGCGCGTCGCGCCAACGAGACTGTCTTGGCGGCGGCGTTCGTATCCAAGGAGGCGTCATAAGCGGGGCGCCAACCGACATTCGCGACGCGGTACGAGATCGTGATTTCAGCGCTCGTTGCGTTTTCGGCGTTAAGCGCCACGCTGGCGCCGCGTCGCGCCGCGTCGGCCGGCGCCGGGCGCTGCCGCTCGGCCTCGAGCGCCTTGATCTCTTCATCGAGCGCCCGCGCTTTGGCTTCCGCGGGACGCAATTCATCACCGAGCTTGGCGAGCGCAGAGCCGACGGCGTCCCAAGCGGCGCTCCATTGACTGACATCCAAGGGCTTGGCGTCGCCGGACGCCTTGGTCGGCTCCGCCTGAGAATAGCGAAGGATCATCGCGCGTTTTGCTTGGAGCGCGTCGAGAGTCGAGCTCAGGCGCGCTCGCTCCTCACGAAGGCCCGTCAATTTTTCGGCGATTGCGTCGTTCGCCGCCTTCGATGTCGTCGGCGCGACGTCGGTGTCGACGGCGCCGATCGTGATTTTCGCCGCGCCTTGGCCTGAGACGCGCAGCGAGGCGGGATCGAGCGCCAAGGGCAAATCTTTGAAGGTGACGACGCTGTCGCCTTGCGGCAGGTCAATGGTCGCAACGCGCGTGACGATCGCGGCGTCGGGATAGACGGCGACCTGGTCGATGGCGGAGGCCGCATCGATCGCCCCAGCGAATGCGGGCGCGCTCAAAGCGACAAGGAGGAGAGCAGAGCTTGCAAAGAGGAATGGAGGCAGAGAGGAGCGCATGAGGGCTTCCTTGAAACAGACGTCAGTCTGCGACGATGACGTTCGCCGGTGAGGAGGACACCTGCCGATTGTGGCGCGAGCGCTGCGCGATTATGGCGCGACGGTCGCGCGATTGTGGCGGGCCGGCGGCCCAAGGGAGCTCCTCGCTCGACCAGGTTTCACCCGGTCGCACGCCGCGCTTGCCCCTCGCCTGATGATCGGCGACAACAGGGCTGCCGAGAGCGGCCGCTCAAGCGCCGCCCGCGCCAAACACCGAAAATTCGAGAAGAGCCATGACGATTCACGCGCGCGTTGGCGAAATCACCGAACGGATCAAAAGGCGCAGCCACGACAACCGGCGTCGTTATCTCGATCGGATCGAGAGTCATGTTGCGAAAACGCCGACGCGCAAGCGCCTGGGCTGCGCGAATTTTGCGCATGGCCTCGCTGCTTGCGGCGCCCAAGACAAAGAGGCCTTGCGCGATCGTGAGGGTCCGAACCTCGCAATCGTGACCACCTACAACGACATGCTGTCCGCCCATCAGCCGTTCGAGCGCTTTCCCGAGATCATCAAGCGAATCGCGCGCGAGGCCGGGGGCACGGCGCAAGTGGCGGGCGGCGCGCCGGCCATGTGCGACGGCGTCACGCAAGGCGAGGCGGGCATGGAGCTTTCTCTATTCTCGCGCGACGTGATCGCCCTCTCGACGGCTATCGCTCTGTCGCATCAGATGTTCGACGCCGCGGTCTATCTTGGCGTCTGCGACAAGATCGTCCCGGGCCTGCTGATCGGCGCCCTTTCCTTCGGCCATCTGCCGGCGGTCTTCCTACCGGCCGGACCCATGCCTTCGGGCCTGCCGAACGACGAGAAAGCGAAGATTCGCCAGCTCTTCGTCGAAGGCAAGGTTGATCGCGCCGCGCTGCTCGAGGCGGAGGCCAAGGCCTATCACGCGCCCGGCACCTGCACGTTCTACGGCACCGCCAACACCAATCAGATGCTGATGGAGATCATGGGCCTGCATCTGCCCGGCGCCTCCTTCGTCAATCCGAATACGCCGCTCCGCGACGCGCTGACCGAGCTCGGCGCAAGGCGGGCGTTGGAGCTGATCGCGCAGGGCAACGAATATACGCCGATCGGCCAGATCGTTGACGAGCGGGCAGTGGTGAATGGCGTCGTCGGCCTTCACGCGACCGGCGGCTCGACCAATCATACGATCCATCTGATCGCCATGGCCGCGGCGGCGGGGATTGCGCTCGACTGGGACGATTTCTCCGACCTCGCCGAGGTTGCGCCGCTGTTGACTCGCATCTACCCCAACGGCAAAGCCGACGTGAATCATTTCCAGGCGGCTGGAGGCATGCCGGTGCTGATCCGTTCGTTGCTCGGAGAGGGGCTTCTGCATTCGGACGTACGTACCGTCTGGGGCGCGGGGCTCGAAAACTATGTGGTCGAGCCGGCGCTCGATCCGGAAGGCCAGATCACGTGGCGCGAGCCAGCGAAGGCCAGCGCGGATGAGGCAGTGCTTCGCGGAACGGATCATCCTTTCCAAAGGACAGGCGGCCTTCGCGTCCTCGAAGGACCGCTCGGACGCGCCGTGATCAAGACCTCGGCGGTCGCCGCCGAACGGCACGTGATCGAAGCGCCGGCGCGCGTCTTCCATTCGCAAGAAGAATTGCATAACGCCTTCAAAGCCGGCGAGCTCTTCCGCGACATGGTGGCGGTGATCCGGTTCCAGGGGCCGAGCGCCAACGGCATGCCGGAATTGCACAAGCTGATGCCGCCGCTCGGCGTCGCGCAAGATCGCGGCTTCAAAGTCGCTCTCGTCACCGACGGCCGGTTATCGGGCGCGTCGGGCAAAGTTCCGGCGGCGATCCATGTGACGCCGGAGGCGGCCGCTGGCGGGCCGATCGCCAAAATCCGCGACGGCGATCTCTTACGCGTCGACGCGCCGGCGGGTCGTCTCGACGTGCTCGTCGCGCCCGCCGAATGGGCGGCGCGAACCGCTGAGAGCCGCGACCTTTCGCATTCTCACTGCGGCGTCGGCCGCGAACTGTTCGCGGCCTTTCGCGCGAGCGTCGGCAAAGCTGATCAGGGCGCGTCGATCTTCAGCGTCCAAGGTTGAACGCGCGGCAGTCCTTTGGCTTTGGCGGCAGGCCTGATTTTCCGCCAGGCTGTGATGAAAGCAGCGGCGGTCGCAGCCACCTTAGCGGCGCTGTCGCCTGGCTTATACAGCGCCGAGCCTAGCCCGAACCCGCTCGCGCCGGCCGCTACATAATCGGCCATCGACTGGGGCGTGACGCCGCCAACCGGCAGAATCGCCACGTCGGCGGGGATCACCGCTCGCCATGCCTTGATGACGGGCGGCGTGATCATTTCCGCCGGGAAAGCCTTGAGCGCATCCGCCCCTGCCGCGAGCGCGGCAAAGGCCTCGCTCGGCGTTGCGACGCCAGGCAGGGCGATCAGACCGCGTTTCTTGGCCGCCATGACGATCGCCGCGTCAAAATGCGGCGATATGATTAAATTGCCGCCAGCCTCGGCGACTGCCTCGACATCCGCCGGCGTTCTGACGGTGCCCGCCCCGATCACGACATCTTGCGGCGCAGCCGCCCGCAAGAGCCGGATCGTCTTCAGGGGTTCGGGCGAGTTGAGAGGCGCCTCGACAATCAGGAAGCCGGCGTCGATCAGAGCGGCGAGGATCGCCTGCGCGCCATCCGGCGTCACCCCGCGAAGGATCGCCACCAGCGGAGTTTTCGCCAAAGCCTCGGCAAAAC
>Ga0070733_10000869_pt1 | contig 23271 bp, 18 predicted proteins | sample Coa_R1_9_FD_66450 | JGI IMG/M metagenome (GOLD analysis project Ga0070733, IMG submission 66450) | Surface soil microbial communities from Centralia Pennsylvania, which are recovering from an underground coalmine fire - Coalmine... | ecosystem: Environmental > Terrestrial > Soil > Unclassified ...
CCGTGCGAAGCGCGTTCCATCTTAAAATTCACGAAAAATTAATGTGGCGCAGATCGGCCTCACCGAAGCTGATAGATCGTTTGCAAAACACGGACATTTTCAATATCGAGGTGACTGAACGGATCCGGCTGAAGTCCTTGCCTCGCCTTTGCGCGCGACCTGACTCAAGAGAATTCGCGTTTGCTTGGCCCGCGTGAGTTCTTGTAGTTACGCAAAGAATAATCGCCTTGCCGACGGCGCAGCCTTTGCCTAGCAGAAGTGTTTGGCATTCGCAGTCTTGGCAATTCTGACCTCACTAGACAAGCAAGTATCGGATTACCAAATAGACAGTTAGACCAAGGAATCCGGCCACGAACAAAACGCTCGCTATGCCAAGTAAATTGCCCTCGGATCGGCGGGCATGTAAACGGACGGGCGGAAGAACTGGAAGTGCCTTTTTTGCGGGTGGTCGAAAGGCACTCGCAACGTATTCTTTTTCTCTGGGAAAGGTCTGATTTGCGGACATGACGAGACTTGCACCTCCCTCAAAGTGCGTTTCCATCATCAAATTTGAACTACAAGATCACTTCCGCAACGACTTCGGCCAGGTAGCCAATACTAGCCTTTGCACTGTAATTGCACGACTACTCAAGAATGAATTTTTGATGAATTTCAGAGGTGCGAACGTTTGTCCGACATTCATTCTTCCGGGGATACCCTTACCCGGCCAGTTCGTGCCCCAGGCCGATGCTCTCGAAGAGGCCGCTCAGTTTTCTTCTGGCCTCCATTTACATATTCACCAATAATTCATCTTTTCGTCACAATTTCGTAACAGGCACTGCCTACTCTTCTGGGCTTGCGACTATCTCATCGAAATTCACCAGAGAGAGCTCAGAAACATCACCAAGTCATGAAAACTCTGGTTTTAGTGGCTGTGGCTGTCTGCCTGCTTTCACTCACCGTGTGCGGAGGCGGAGGCGGCAACGGCAACAGCACATCTTCGCTTCTCACCGGAAATTGGCAGGCGTCGTTGAAAAACTCCACAACGAACGCTGTGAAGTCGGAGTCAGGTTTTATTATTCAGTCAGGAAACTTCTTGTCAGGGAATGTCTTGCTGACCGGCTCGACCGCCTGCGCAGGAGTTGGTTCTGCTCAAGGTCAGCTCAGCGGGCTTAACGTTGCGATCGCAGTAAGTCAAGTCGGCCAGACCGTAAACCTGATGGGTACCGCGTCCAGTGACGGTTCGACAATGAGTGGCAATTATACGATTTTGGCTTCGCCGTGCGGCAATTCTCAGGTCGGGACCTGGACAGCCACTCAAGTGCATGCCCTCACCGGCAGCTTTCAAGCGACGTTTACTTCGACGAAAACTACTGGCCTTGTTTTCCACTTTGGCGGCAAGATTGCGCAGGGACCGAACAACGGCGGAAGTACGACAACTCTTGCAGGCAACATGACATCGACGGATGCACCCTGCTTCAGCACTGCTTCGATCACAGGACAGATAAGCGGGACCGCAATCGTTTTCAATCTACTTTCGTCTGAGGGCGTTCCGCTGGGGCAATATTCAGGCACGGCCACGACTGATGCAACCATGATCACCGGAGGCTATAACCTACAGCCGCAGTCCGCGTCCAATAGCGGGTGCAGAGACTTTGGCACCGCCAAAGTCAGTGTTCAGCCCAGCTAAGCGTCCGCAGCCAAACACGTATCGACAGATTGCCTGGAGGAGCATGAAGGACCTGTTTGCACATCCTGTGAGTTGGGCCAAAGTCGTGAGGATTTGTGCTGCTGCGTTCCTGTCGTGCATTTCAGTTACGGTCTTAGGATGCGGGTCGGGAACGAACACGCCCACCGCTCCGCCTGCCCCTCTTTCTGGAAACTGGCAAATTACTCTTCTACGCGTGGCAAATCCCGTGCCCCTTACCTATACAGGCTTCCTACAGCAAGCAGGCGGTTCCATCACGGGCGCCTTGATTCTGGGCGACGGGTGTGCGGGAGTCGGTCCGGTTAACGGAACACTCAACGGGCAGGATCTTCAGCTTGACGTCAACGAATTCGGACAGGACTTAACTCTTACCGGAACCTTGGCTTCGAATGGCGCCGCGGGGCTAGGTGGACAATTCTCCACCCTGAGTGGTGGATGCTCGGACGCCTCAACCGGGTCGTGGTCCGCCATTCTCATTAAACCTCTCACCGGCAATTTTCATGGAACTTTGACTTCGCAAGCGACACCTTCAAACGGCACCCTCGACGTAACCGGGACATTTACTCAGGGACCAAACATTGGCTCCAGCAACGCCACCCTTTCAGGAACTATGACTACGAGCAGTGTTCCACCCTTTTGTTCGTACGTGCCTACGGCATCGATCACGGGAGTCATCAGTGGGACGGCAGTCATTCTGAATGTCTTCGGTCCCGATGGTACGCAGCTCAATAGTGTCCCCATCAGTGCGACCATCACTACCAATGGCGCTTCGCTGACCGCTACTTATACCTTTCAGAGCATGTCGAAAGCTTGTCCTGGCGATACTGGAATATTGCAACTGTCTTTTCCCTAGTTCAACGACACGAATCGCAATCCCCTATCGAGGTTGGGTCGCGAGTGCTGAGATTGCGTTGTGGGGGCCGAAATCAAATAAGGCGATCGACCAGCAAAACTACAACATACTTTTAGACCAGACCCATGCCTCACGCTAAGACCAAGAAAGCCCCACCGAAGAAAATTTCGCCTCTTGCCGAACGGGGCTCGACGACTAAATCTCGCATGGCTGTCGTTTCCATGAAATCGGAAGTCAGCCGTGGAACCATGTTCTGGTCGCGCCTGAACTACATTCCTGCCATGTGCCTGCTTCTGGCGCTCGCGACCGCATCAATCTACGCACCCCTGGCAAGGCATGAATTTATAGATTACGACGATGATCGTTTGGTCGTTGCCAATTCCCATGTGAACACCGGGTTGAATTGGCAGAACGTTCGGTGGGCTTTGACTGCCGACGCCACAGGCAACTGGCATCCCATGACTTGGATTTCTCACGCCCTGGACTGCCAACTCTACGGTCTCGACAAACCCGGCGGGCATCACGCCACCAACCTTTTGCTGCACGTGCTCAATGTCTTGCTGCTGTTCCTCCTTCTGTTCCGGGTTACCGGCGCCAGAGGACGCAGCTTTGTAGTGGCCGCGCTCTTCGCGCTTCATCCTTTCAATGTGGAGTCGGTCGCCTGGGTCGCGGAACGAAAGAATATTCTTTGCACTCTTTTTTTTCTGCTCGCTCTTGGGGCGTATGGATGGTACGCACAGAAGCCCGGCCTTAAGCGTTACCTCTGCGTCGCGGCGCTGTTCGTGTTGGGCCTCGCTTCCAAACCGATGGTGATTACGCTTCCCTTCGTCCTGTTACTGCTCGATTTCTGGCCGTTGAGGCGGGTTGAGAATTGGAGCACACCCTCCGCAACTTTCACGGTAGAGCGGGCGCCGTTCTCCCGGCTCGTTTTGGAAAAACTACCCTTGTTAGCTTTATCGGCGGCAAGTGCGGTGATCACCATCGTCGTGCAGCGGCGTGGAAATTCGATCGTTCCGATTGCATATTCCCCTTTGACCTGGCGGCTGGAAAATGCGGTCTGGGCCTACTGGACTTACTTGTGGAAAACATTCGTACCGCTGGGTCTGGCGCCGTTTTACCCGACCATCTTCCTGCGTGCGTCGCAAGTAGCGTTAGCGTCACTGTGCTTACTGGCTACAAGCTGGTTGGTCTGGAGGTTGAGTTCGGGACGGCCTTATATCGGGATCGGATTCCTTTGGTTCCTGGGCACGCTTGTCCCCGTGATCGGCATCGTCCAAGTCGGCGGCCAGTCTATGGCTGACCGGTACGCTTACATTCCACTCATCGGACTTTTTGTCGCTGTAGTCTGGGGAGTCTATGCTTCCGCTCAGGCCAAAAGAATCGACATCCGGTGGCTCGGCGTCGCTGCTTCAATCGCCTTAGTCGCTTTGTCCCTGATTACGTGGCGTCAAGTCAGCTATTGGAAGAACAGTATTTCTCTCTGGAGCCACGCTCTTGATGTCACAAGCAATAACTTCGTCGCCGAGGAGGACTTGGCCGTGGGTTTGGCAAACCAGGGTCGCGACGACGAGGCCCTGCCGCATTTCGTGATGGCCAGACGCATGAGGCCCGACGATCCCATCGCCAATCTGAATATTGGAATCAATCTGGAGCAGCACGGACGTCATCAGGCAGCAATTCGGCAATTTGAGATGCTCACTCGCCTGAATAACGATCCCGATCATTTGGATCATCTATTTCAAGCGCATAAGCGTCTCGGAGTCATTTATACCGTACTTGGCGATCGTCCGAATGCACGCGCCCAGCTTTTGCAGGCGCTCCAACTCAGACCCGACGACCTGGATACGCTCGCAGATTTGGGCGCGCTTGAGAACAAAGAAATAGTCGACAAACTGTCCGACTCAGTTTCCGCGCATCCGACCGCCGAAGGCTATTTCCAACTCGGGCAGGCGCTGGAGCAGGACCACAAAATCCCAGACGCGCAAGCCGCCTACCAGAACGCATTGCGGCTGAACCCGAAGCTCACGGCTGCCCAGCAAGCGCTTACCCATCTCCACGGCGTTTCCAATTAGGTTGATAGATTGGCCGACCTAGTTGGAATTACTGGTGTCTTGGCTGGACTTTGCCGACGCCGCGTTCTGCGGCACCGGAGCGGCCCAGCCCAAGGCTCCCTTTATCCAGTCAAAGCCCTTGCCCGAGGATGCCACTGTGGATTTGAAGGCTTTGGCATTTTCGTAGTGAACAACTTTCACATTGGATGGCGCAGCAGCTTCTTCCCGTTCCCTTGCCTGCTTCGGCGTGATCGCGAGACCTTCTATAAACTGCAGACGCACGCTCTGGGTTTTCAATTGTGGCAACCATTTCACGGCATCCAGATTTTCCACCTTCTTCAAGAACTCCGGCTTCAGGTAAGCGGCTCGCTCGTCCTCGGGCACCAGAGTGGAATGAGCCAGCCAATCCGGCCAATCGCCCCAGGGATCCAGCAGATCAAGAGCCTTGATGCGCGGGTCGGCTGCTGCCGCCATAATCGCGATGCTCGCGCCTGAACCCTCACCAAACATCCCCACCCGCGTCATATCCACGTCGCCACGCTGGTCAAGATAGTTCAGAATGAACTGCACATCGTGCACTGAAGTGCTCAGTGCTTCCTGCAATTCGCTCACGAACCACTGCTTCATCGGCCGCATTGCATACCGTTCACCAGTCAGAGCAGAAACGAATCCCACAGCGGCGAATCCATTTTGAGTCACGACCTTGCAGAATTCCGCGCTAGCGAAGCGGTCCGCGGTCGAAGGAAAGCTGTAAAGATATAAAATGACCGGCGGGTTCTTCACGCCAGCGGGCTTGATGACTCGGAGTTCGACCGGATCTCCAGCGCGCCATTCGCCCCGCACCAGTTCCGTGCTGTAGTCCTGGTAGTCACCCTTGCCCAACGAAAGCGTGTCGAAATCCAATCCCGGCGGGACCGCGAGTGTGTTGAAGTCCTCAAGCGGCGGACCATCAGCCGAGCGTGCTTGGCTATCTCGCGCTGGGTACCCCTTATTCTTACTATCGTCGGTGGCCAAAGCTTTAGCTGCACCTTGTTCCGACTTCGTGGATTGAGGCGCGGAAGCCGGAGCAGGAGCTACTACGTTGGCCGGAGAAGCCGGCGGCGCGGCTTGCTGGGCAACTGCTTCCGCGGCCTGAAATGACAAAAATAAGAGCAAACCAGCAAAAAATCTCTTCCATTGATTTAACGGCGACATAAACAAATCTTCGCTCCACGCTTGGAATGAATTGCTGAATGGAACATCACTTACCTTAAAAGAGGCAGGCCGCTTTTGGCGACCTGCCTCCTCGTTCATCTGTTTCTACCACACTTGCTGGTTAAAGGTTAACCGCGCCTACTGGTAGCAGGCAGTGTTTGTGCTGCCAGCAGGGCTGCCATTGCCGGCAGTGCCGTTAGGAGCGTTGGGGGCGCCAACGCCAGGATTGGTTTGCACCGTTCCGGCACCGTTGTTCACGGTGACGGAGGCGCCTCCAACAGCGTGAATGGTGAAGGTGCCGTTGTTACCGGCGGCGGGGAAGCCCCAGACTGAAAGCGTCGTCGGGTGTCCATAACCGAACAACGTCTTCAGCGGAGTGCCCGCGTCATTGGTATAGGAATACGTGGTAGTTCCGCCGCCGTTCGCAGTCACGGCAGTGAGCCACACGGTGGTGTCGTTGGCGTAGCCAGCAACCACCCCGTTGTTCAAGGGCAGAATGCAGCCACCCGCATCTCCACCTTGCTCCGCGCCCGGGGCTGAGGCCGCGACGTCCAGAGTAAGGGTGCCGGCGGTCCCAACGGGCGGTTGATCAAAGTAGTAAGCGAATGGGTCAGCGTGTTCCACGCCCGGTACGATGTTGTAGTGGGCGCGAACGTAGGTGGCCTGCTGGAACGGCAGGAAATCGGCAACCGCGGTTGGCGAGCCGGCATTGCCGATGTCGTTTTGCAGGTTGGTGATTAAGGCTTTGGTGCCGTACGTGTCAGTCTCGCAGGTGTTGACGGCCGTATCGCAAATGGCGCGCAGCAGCGACCATGCACGATAAGTTCCGTTACGCAGATTGGGGAATGAACCGGCTGGATTGTTCCAGATCGAACTGGTGTTGCAGTTCGGCGGGGTGCAAGTCGGCAATTCGCCATTTCCGGGCTGGCCTGGCTCAGCGCCCGTATAGCTGGCGAAGATTGGGTCTACTTCATCCAGGGTCAGATAACCGTAGCTCGCCGCTTTTCCGATGGTCGAGACGTTACCAAAGCTGAAGAAAGTGTAGCCGATGCTGTCCGGGGTCGCTTTCACGCCAGTCTTCACCAATTCTCCGGTTCCGACAGCGCGGCGGCGATGTCCCGTCACACCATTCACGGCTTCGCAACCCGTGTTTAGCGGGTTTTGCGTGCTAGCGGTAATGTTGTACTCCTGCGAAGGGCCATTCGCCGCGCCTGCAATGTGAGGATACAACGTGTTAATTTGCAGTCCGGCTAGGGCCGCTTTGGTCCGGAATACGGACCATTCCGTGGTGTTCATCGTGCCCGAGAGGGCTTCACGTTGAATGTTGGTGGTGGGGAAATTCGCAACGCCAGCGGCAGCTAAAGAGGCATTGGGACTGGCTGCATCGTCGTAGAATGCGGCGTTTTCGCCAGCGCAGTCATAACCGCTAAACAGCGCGGACAGCGGGTTGGGGTTTCCTGCGGTTCCTGCGATCGGACCCTGGCCATCTTCCACGTCGGTAAAGGCATAAGGCCCCCCAGTTGCTGTGTCCGCAGCACCGAGGCCGTTCGGATTGGAGCGATTGACGATAAAGATGATCGGCTCTTCGCCCACTGGGATAACAGTGATGGTGGAGGGAACTGTGACGCTGTTGAAGGGATCGGGCAAGCCAGGCAAGCCGAATTCAATCGGGTTGGCGTTCGTGGCGGTGTAGGAGCTCTCGATCGGAGTACCGATGAGCTGGCTGCCAACCGTGCCATAACCCAGGCTGACATTGTTGGTGGCCGGTCCGTTGGCGCGCTTGGTGGCGGCCTTGGCATCTTCCGGACGGATGTCCGTCATACCAGTGTTAATCGCCACTCCGTTGGCGCCGCTGATCGCGGCCCAGACGTCGGCAGGGACAAACTCATCGTCGCAAGTCGTCGCGGTGCCGCAGCTCGTATCGCCAGCACCCCAGCTCCCTACGCCACTACCAGTAGCGTACAGTGACGGTGAGACGGCGTTAACCCCAGCGTACGCAGTGTTGGGACCTTCGACATCGTTGGTTACGAGCGACTCGACCGCGGAAGTGTTGCAAGGCGATCCGCAGCCGTTCGGGCGAGACATGAAGGAGCGGACGCCGACAGTCGAGTCCACTTGGTGGTAAGCCCAAATGTCAACTGCCTTTTGGGTGGTGCCATTGCAGCCAGCCGCGGGGCAAGTCCAAACGATCCACAAGTTCGAGGGCTCGTTAGGAATCGCGCCCGTATCCGGGTTAGTGCGAGGATCGTGTAAGACAGTGATGCACGTCGAACCCGGGCAGGCACTTTTGTAGGTCCAGTGATGGATGGAACCACCGCCGGTTACTGTTGGAGTGGTCGGGGCCAAGTCGTTCGCGGCGGCTAGTGCCATTCCTTGCCACATCGCCGAAGAGCCAGCCGCCAGGAAGTGCACCGTGTCTTGTGCGCTGGCACTCTGAACTCCGAGTGATACCGCAGCCAATGCCAAGGCTGCCAAGATCAATTTCATTCTTGTCATCTTTGAATCTCCTTTGAAATTTCCTCAACGCGTTAGTGGGGAGCGACCCCGTTGCACCCATGCATCACGGCTGCCGGGCAAAGACGTGTACAGACATAAGACGGTTGTGAAGCGTCCCTACTATCTACGGGCTGGGTGACGGCAATATTAAGAGCGCATTAATTTTTGGCTACGAAGCTCTTTGCCAAATGTGGAAACAGAGCCGTCGGCAGCTGCGCGACGTCGCTCTTCCCGCTCTGGAAGCGGCGTATATGACTCTTTAGAAACAATGCATTAACCTCGTTCCATCTTCTGACGAATTTTCGACGACAAGAAGAACCGAGGCTCGCATTGTCAGATACCTGCTAGTAGAAAAAAAATTGACCAATGCGGAAAAACAGCGCAGACCGAGTTATTTTATGAATGCCACGCCGGTGGCGGGTTTCAAGGAAACGCCCGCGCAAAGGACTTTGCTGTAAGGTGAGAGCGTGAAGATTCTCTGGGTAAAACCTGGCAAGCTGCTGCCGTTAGACACCGGCGGCAAGTTGCGCACCTATAACATTCTGCGAAAGCTCTCCGCCTGCCACGAGGTTACTTTACTTTCCTACTACGGCGGAGAGCGCGACGAGAATTATGAGAACGAGATTCTGCAGCATCTTCCCGGCACGGTTCCGTTATACACAGATATTCCAGACACAGCAGGCATCAGACGTTACCTGGACTATCTACTTCGGCTATCGGAGCCCGCGCCCTACGCCGTCAGCCGCTTCACTTCACCGGAAGTGCGGAGGACGATTTTGGAATGGATGCGGCCTGACCGCTGCGATGTTGCGATATGCGATTTTCTTGCCAGTACTTTGAATTTTCCTCGAGACCTGGCTGTTCCCACAGTGCTGTTTCAGCACAACGTGGAAACTGTGCTGTGGAAGCGCCGGGCTCAGTTCGCGGCGAAGTGGACCGATCGCGTGATCTCAAAGATCGAATACGAGAAGATGGCGCGGTTCGAGCGAATGCAGGTCCGCCGTTTTCATCACATTTTCGCTGTGTCCGAACAGGATCGGCGAGCGATGAGTGGAATGGTAGATCCTTTGCGCATCAGCGTGATCCCTACAGGCGTTGATCTGGGCAAGTATCGCTATAACCCGGAGGCGCGTCCGGTTGCCGGTCTCGTGGTTTTCACCGGCTCCATGGACTGGGAACCCAACATTGACGGTGTCGAGTACTTCTGCAAGGAAATCTGGCCTCACATCCTAGCTCGTATTCCTGAAGCCCGATTCCGCATCGTGGGACGCGATCCACACCCACGGGTTAGACAGCTGATTTCTGCCTCCGTCGAAGTAACGGGCACGGTGCCTTCGATTGTTGACCATCTCCGGGAGGCCGCGGTTCTTGTGGTTCCTTTACGCATGGGCGGTGGGACGAGGATAAAAATCTACGAGGGAATGGCGATGGGGAAAGCGACCGTGTCCACGTCGGTGGGGGCAGAAGGCCTGGACGTTCGTCACGAGCATGACATTTTCCTCGCCGACGATCCTCAACGATTTGCGGCATACGTCGTGAGGCTGTTACAGGACGAAGAATTCCGGCGCAAGAGCGAAGCCGCGGCGGCGACAACCATGCGTCATTATGACTGGTCGGTAATCGCTGAGCGCTTCGCCCAAGAGTTAGAGAAGGTTATCCGTGAGACGGCGGTCACTAACACAATTTCCGTTGGATGACTTCACCGATCCTGCAGCTTCCATCGATGGCCACTGCCCGGAATTCACGCAGTATTAATGTTCCCGTCACCGTTACGTAATACGTGCAGGGCTACACTGCGCGCCAAAATGAAAATTGAAAACGAGGAGAGCCTAAGTGATCGCTTCGTTAGCCGGGTGCCTCGACACATGTGATTGTCATCGTCGCTTGTTTTTAACATGCGCTTTCGAGGGAAGGAACTGCACTCCGGAATTCCTGGCCTTTGCTGACAGGAGCAATAAAAATTCATCAAATGTTCATCTTCACGGTCTGGGTTCAACCGCTAGGGCACTGGTATGATTACGGTTTTTGAAGACGGCGCCGCAGGCGAAAAACGACTGCGCGGTCAAAGCGGGACCTAAGTCAGAACGACACGTTGGTATCTGAGGAGGAGGAGTGCGGAGATTGTTTCTCGTGGGACTGCTGGGAGCTTTGGGAGTGGCTGCAGGATGTGGAGGCCAGAGTAGTTCGACGCTGCCAGGCACTCTTACTATGTCTCCAGTAGGGCAATCGATCGTCGCGGGCCAGAGTATCAACGTAAGCGTCAACATCTCCAACTATAAGGGCGCTAGCGCGAGTGATGTAACTTGGTCGCTGTCCGGTCCCGGTCTGCTTAGCAGTCAGCTTCCAGGCGGTGCGGCAACTTATACCGCTCCCTTTAGCGTGACGACGAATGCCAACGTCGTAGTGACCGCAAGTCTTGGCTCAGGCGTCTCAGGATATGTCCCGCTCACCGTAGTGCCTCTGAATACTATTACGAACGTCCAACCGGTCAACGTTAATGGCGGTCCAACAAACAAGATCCACCCCAACGGTGCATTTACCAGCGTGACCATCTGCGCACCGGGAACCACGAACTGCAGCACAATCGACGGGATTCTCGTCGACACTGGCTCGGTTGGGTTGCGAGTCCTGGCATCTGCCTTGCCGTCTCTTTCGGGGGTGACTGCCAGCAACGGTGGTCCGTTCAATGAATGTTTTCAGTTTGTTGATCAGTCCTATGTGTGGGGTCAGGTCGTACTGGCCGATGTGAGAATTGCCGGCGAGGTCGCTGGGTCAATCTCGATTCAGTCGATTGCTGATCCTACAGGTTTTGCGATCCCCGCGGACTGCACCCAGAACGGTGCCGGCAAGGACGACGACAATCAAGAAAATCTGGGAGCAAACGGCATTCTTGGCGTAGGACTCCAGCCGCAAGACTGTGGCGCCGCTTGTGACCCGAGTGCGGGCGGGACGCCGCCGGGGCCTGCCTATTATTCATGTTCCAGTAACTGCAGTGCGGCTTTCGTTCCCTTGGCTCTGCAGGTGGCCCACCCTGCAGTTTTTTTCGCAACGGATAACAACGGAGTCTCCCTGCAGCTCCCGGCGGTATCGGGAGCGTCTTCGAGCGTCAGCGGAACCATGACTTTTGGAATTGGCACTCAGTTGAACAACGGGCTTGCGGGCCTTACGGTGTTCACCGTCGATTCAAATGACAATTTCACCGCGAACCTCACGAGCACGGGTCAAAGCTTGACTTCGAGCTTTATCGATAGTGGGTCAAACGGTCTTTTTTTCCCGGACAGCAGCATCCCGACCTGCCCCAGTGCCGATTCAACTTTCTTCTGCCCAAGTTCGCTGACGCCGATTACGGCGACGAACGTCGGGGCCAACAAGGCTCAAAGCACGATCAACTTCAACGTGGACAACGCGGACAACTTGTTCGCTGAAAATCCTGCCGACACCGCGTTCAGCACACTTGCGGGCCCGAATGGCATAGGCCAGTGCTCGGGCGGCAGCGGAGCCTGCAGCTTCGATTGGGGGTTGCCTTTTTTCTATGGGCGTAACGTTGTCACGGCGATTAACGGGCAATCGGTGCCGTTGGGTACTCCGCCGGCGCCATGGTGGGCGTACGCAACCGGATTTTCTGGACAGTAGTGTCTGGCAGGGCTGAATTGGAACCAACCTGAACAGCGAAGTGACTTACGGGCTCGGCTTCCACAGTTTTTGAACCAGAACCACAGACTCAGGGTGATTCACTTATGAAAATCTCGATTCAAGATAAGCGGCGGTCCTATCGTTCTCTTGCAAATTGGAGCGCCGTTGCGACGTTGATCCTGGGATTGTCTTCCCCGACCTTCGCAGCATTGGGTGGCAATGTCGACTCGGTTGAAGCAGACCAAGCGTACATGAAGGCAACGATCAAGTTCGCTCAGGCTAACACTTACGCAGTTCACGAAATCAAAGCTCCAACCGGCACTGTGGTCAGGGAATACGTTTCGCCCACAGGACGAGTTTTTGGCGTCGCCTGGCAGGGCCCGTTTGTGCCTGAGATGCGCCAACTGTTGGGAGCCTACTTTGATCACTATTCGGAGGCAGCGAAAGCTCAGCGGGAGAGCCATGTGGAGCGTCGACCGCTCAACATCCAAGAACCCGGGTTAGTGGTACAAACCTCTGGCCACATGCGCGCGTACTACGGCCGGGCCTATGATCCCGAATTGTTGCCAGCGGGGGTGAGCACCAATGACGTGCGCTAGTGTCGGCAATGGGCGCGTCTTGTCGACGCTGGTCTCGCTCGCAGCCTTAATATGTCTCGCGGGTTGCGGCGGCAACGGTACAACACCGACTCCGCTTGCGGCGATCACGATCGAACTTGCACCGGTGCCAGCTAGCTCTGCTCTATCGGTCGGGCCGGGAGACTCTTTGAAGCTTGCGGCTACTGTCTTTGACGAGAGCAAGAACGGGGTCACTTGGAGCATTTCGCCGCTCAACTTTGGAACTCTCAGCGATGCGACTTCGACTACCGTGACCTATGTAGCTCCGGCAAGCTTCACCGCATCTACGACGGTGACGGTTGTCGCAACTTCGATCACGAATCCAACCGCAACCGCGTCGATCCAAATCTCAGCATCTCCGATCACTACTTTGCTGACCTTCCCTCAACCTAACGGGCAACAAGGACCGCCAGTACCGGCTGCGGATTTGACGGTTAATCAGGGTGACGTATTAAGCATTCAAGCCGAGATTGCAAACAACGGTAATTTTCCTGTCCTGACGTGGACTCTTTCTCCGCCAACGGGAGTGGGATCTCTTGCTCCTTTCAGCGGAACATCTCTGGTCAATACAACTTCCAGTTTGGTGAACTATACTGCGCCGGCCTCGGTTTCATCTCCCACGACGGTTACGGTTACTGCGACCTCAGCGGCCAACTCGAACGCGACTGCAAGCCTACGAATCACTGTCCTTCCTTCCGGAGGAGGCCCCAACGTAGCGGTTCTCAACGTGGACGGTGGACCGGTTCCAGGTCAGGTCTACACGAATGGCGCGTTCCTTAATGGTGTCACCATCTGCAATCCGGGTTCGCCGCCCGGCGGCGCTCTTCCCTTTCCCATTTGTCAAACGATTGACGGAATTTTGGTCGACACGGGATCTTACGGTTTGAGAATTCTGCAATCGGAAATCCCTTTGCTGACGCTCCCCACAATGTCCAATGGAAATAGTGTCACGGGCAGCACTTTAGAGAACTGCTATTCGTTCCCGGATGGTTCGTATCTTTGGGGGCCGGTGTCCCAAGCTGATCTCTACATCGCTGGGGAGGCGGCGAGTTCATACATTAGCCTCGCGGGCACAGGTAATCCATTGCCACTTCCCGTGCAAGTGATTAGCAGTTCGAACGCGACGGTTGTACCCGATGGCTGCTCGAACGGCGGTACAAACTTAAATACCCCACAACTATTGGGGGCAAATGGCATCCTCGGTGTAGGACCTGAACCGACCGACTGCACTATCGCCGGTCTCAATTACTGCGACGGCAGCGTGCAGCCGGTGCCACCGAATGTTTACTATGCCTGCCCCACAACGACCGGCTGCGGATCCACCGATTCGCCGGTTCTTGTGAATGCCCAGCAGCAGGTGACAAACCCCATCCCCCTGTTCCTGAGCGTACTGCAAACTCCTCGTGGCGCGATCATTGATCTCCCTTCGGTGGCAGTCTCTGAGCCCAGTGTCGCGGGAACCATCACTTTTGCGGACTTCCTTGTCGGGGCTAAGATTTACACACTGGACTCGAAGGACAACTTCACTACCATTTTCAATGGCCAAAACCTTACCAGCAGCTTCATCGACAGCGGGTCGAACGCTTTCTACTTTCCGGATCCCTTGCCCGCGTGTGACGTCAACATCCAATTTTTCTGCCCGTCCTCTCCGACCAACCTTTCTGCCATAAATGTAGGAGCTACCCAGAGTGAAGCCACAATAGATTTTGGTGTTTCCAATGCTGACAACTTGTTCTCCTCCTATCCGGGCGATGCTGCGTTCGGTTTGCTGGCGGGACCGAGCGGCACTGGCTCTTGCTCGGCAGGGACTGGAGCTTGCTCGTTCGAATGGGGATTACCATTCTTCTATGGCCGTGCGGTATTCACGAAGATTGACGCGTGCACTCCCACTGCCCAGCCATGTCCTCCCACGCAGGGAGCCTGGTGGGCTTATTAATAAGGATTGCTATTAGTTTTTCATCACGGAACTGACTCGTTTGGATGAAGAGAATGATTAACGGCAAACGCATCGCCGTCGTGATGCCCGCATATAACGCGGAGAAAACACTAGAGGCCACGGTGCGCGAGCTGCCAGATTTGGTGGATATTCGCATTCTGGTCGATGATCACAGTTCTGACCGCACCATCGAAGTGGCGCAGGGGTTGGGGTTGCAGTGCTTCATGCACGATCGTAATTACGGCTACGGACGTAACCAACAGACCTGCTATCGCGAAGCCCTGGCTGCTGGAGCCGACGTCGTCATTATGCTCCATCCCGACTTTCAATACACACCCCTGCTGGTCACTGCCATGGCAAGCATGGTCGCGTACCGGGTTTACGACGTGGTTTTAGGTTCGCGGATTATCGGCGGGCAGGCGCTTCGTGGCGGCATGCCGATTTACAAGTACATCTCCAATCGATTTCTGACGGCGTTCGAGAATCTCTTGCTCAAGGCCAAGCTGTCGGAATATCACACTGGCTATCGCGCCTTCAGCCGCGATGTGCTCACTAAGCTGCCGTTGTTGGAGAATTCTGACGACTTCATTTTTGATAATCAAATGCTGGCGCAATGTGTGCACTTCGGCTTTCGCATCGGGGAAGTATCCTGCCCGACCAAGTATTTTGCGGAAGCCTCCTCGATCAACTTCCGGCGAAGTGTGCAATACGGCCTCGGCGTGATGGCCACTGCGGTGCAATTCGCATTGCAGCGATCAGGTCTGATGCATTTCAGGATTTTCAGCTCCAATGGGCATTGCCTAACTCCGTACTATGAGCGCGGCACAGCAGCGGAGCCACAAACATGAAGATAGGCAGGCAGCCAGCCAGATAGTTCATTCGCGGCAAAGATCACGTGGTTCAGGGGGGCCTCGGCGAAGGCGCACGGCCTACCATTTGCTGGAATCCGGGCAAACTCGCTTCTATTTTTACATCTTCTTGCAAATTCCGTAGCAAATTAATGTGTTCTTAATACTGCTGTCACGGGACTTGTAGATAGTAGACATGCTTCACAGTCCGACTTACCTCCATGCGCGTCCTGGGCCCGATTCCTAAGAAGAGTTCCGTTCTTACGGCGCTGTTTGACAAAACAGTGCATAAGAAAGTGCATAAGAGATTGTTGCGCGATACGCTGGGCCGGACTCAGCGCGCAAACCTTGTACGTCTTATTAGCGGTTTCCTTCCGAATCAAAAGGCTGACGTTCTGGATATAGGCTGTGGCAATGGTTTGTTCGCGTACGACCTCATGGCGGCCAAACCGTTCCTCAAAATCGTCGGTGTGGAAACAAAGGCTCATCCGGATTGCCTTATCAAACAGTGCGTCTACGACGGCCAGAGTCTGCCGTTTCAGGATAAGCGCTTCGACTACGTCCTCCTGATAAACGTCCTGCATCACACAAATGACCCGGCGATTGTGCTTTCCGAAGCGGCCCGTGTTGCTCGCCACGGCATTGTCATCAAGGATCATTACGCCAACACACGCCTCGACTTTTACACGCTGGTGGCAATGGAACGGATAGGCAACGCTTTCAGCGATATTAATCAGCCCTATAACTTCTTTTCCGAGGAGCAATGGGACGCTCTGTTCGACAGCGTGGGCCTGAAGATCGAAAGTGTTCGGAATCGGTTCGTCTGCTACAACGCCATGCTTGATTTCCTTTTCGGTCGCAACCTTCATTTCGTAGCGAACGTGGCGTGCCCGGTCGTAAACAGCTTGAATAGATTAGCCTCGTGAAATCTGATCAACCGCGTCGACCGAACGCGGTACGGTGACGGCCCGTTTTCGCTCATCAATCCGTTTCTTATTTCTGGACCCTTGTACCGACGCAATCCTTCGTCGCCGCCTCGACCGTAGGAAAAATGCTAAATACCAAGTTCATGCCGTGCGCCTCCAGATCAAATTCCTGCATGCACCGTTTATGCACGAGATCGTAAAGCGCAATATGCGTCGGTTTTTCGCGCATACCGTTCTGAAATACATTCTTGACCCAGAGGATATTCTCCCGAAACTGAGTTTTGCGGATGCGAGTAAAACCAACCCAGATGTTCCTTTCGTCCAATGGGAGGAGGCCGCGGCACCAGCCAAGTAAAGCTCCCTGGCCATCGATTTGCTTGAGATCGATCACCTCTTCCAACCGAAGGCTGCGAGCATTGACGATGGCTACTCTTCCATCCACCAAGGTGAAGTAAATTCTTTCGCCCACCACCAAACCGTCGTGGGGAGACTCCAGAGCAATATCGATGCGCCTTCTGGAATCATTTAAGCAGATTGCATCACGCTGACGGAAGCGCGTTGCCCAAACTTCGCCATTCAATTCGAAGATGAAATTCGGATGAGAGTGGTGCGGTTTTGTACTGGCGATCTTGCGATAATCGGTTGTTCGCGAAAATCGAGACCACGGAGATTCAGGGAGTACGCTCCACTCTGCAATGAGTTCGCCTTCGCAGCTGACCTTCACAACCAAGTCAAGCCCAGTGTTGGCTATGAGCAAGTCGCCGTTTGACGCCGGCGCTACATGATGAAGATCGTTAAAGCACGGGAGTGAAACGTACCCGATTCTTTGAAAGTCGGGCAGTTTGAAGACCAGGACTTCCGTCGAAGTACATGCGTAAAGAATGTCGCCGATGAGGGTACCAGCTTTGAAAACGATCGAGGAATGCTCGCCCGCCCGAACCTCGGGAGGACTCTCGTATTCGACGCAAGTCTGCACGCCGCCAGACTCTGTGTCGATTCGCAGAATCAAAGCGGCCTCATACAAGTTCCACTCCCGCTCGTCCGTCAGTAGCAACTTTCGTTGCCTCGCACCCAGGACATACAAACAAGCCATTCAGTCGCTCCGCGTTATTTGCCACACCACTGAGGCATGTAATAGAAGTGGAAATCGCTGTTGGCCGCAGCGGTATTCATAGGCTGATAGTGCGTCAATATATAGTCGAGGAGCCTGGGATACACGACCCTCATACCCTTCTCGTCGGCTGGGGTCAGCAATATAAGAGCCGTTCGATTTTGAATCAAGGTGTCGATATGCCTGGTTTGAGACTCGTCGCTGCGGGGAAGTCGGAAAAGAATGAAGTAGATCTCCCAGAAAGGCGAGCGTGTTTTCAAGAACGCGTAGAGCGATGGATAGTCGGGCGACGCCAGAAAACTTCCATCACGAGCGCCGCAACTGTCGAAAGCGACTCGCGTTGCTCGCATCAGTTCGGCATCTGCTTCGGGCAATAAGAACCGCGTGTTCTCGATTTCGATTGGTTCAAAACGATCGCGTGCACGAAGATATTCCACAACAGGCTCACGAGGAAGCCAACACGCAAGCACGAGACCCGTCAAGCAAAGCAAGACACCCAGCGACAGGGGACGCTTTCCGATCTTAAAGAGATATGCGGAAAATGCGATCGAGGCTACCACGAAAGGCAACGTCGCCTGCGACAAGTGTCCGAACGTAGCATAGCTGAACCCGTGAAAAAGATAAGGAACGCCCGCGATGGACGCACCCAAGGCCAATCTACGTTCGCCGGATTCGTCAGAGATCGGTCCTAACCGAGGTAGAAGCAGCAGTAACAGCACATAAGTAAGCGGGGCCGCAATAAACAAGAATGACGCGGCGATTGGTTGCAGTCCGTAGAGCCCCAGTGCGTGCAAACGCCACGGAAACGGAACCGGAACCGGGATTAATTGCTTGGAATTTAACAGAACGGATCGCCACAGGGCAGCCGGGAATCCAGCAATCGTAAGCACCATCACCAACATCGGCAAATAGCCCACGACACCACCAACTACATACGCACCTAGGATGCGGCGCACTCGCATGGTCACATTTAGAAACTTCAGCATGACGAATGCGAGCACTGCGGCCACGGCAAAGTAAAGACCCGAGTTACGTCCGATAAATGCCGCGAGTCCGGTGGCCAAGCCGTAGTAAAACCATCTCTTCGCGGATGGTTTCGCCAGCACGAAAGTCACGCCGGCGACCGCAATCAAAGATAATGTTTGTTCGTATATCTTGTGTCGTGGAAAACCTAAAGTAATTCCTAGAAGAAAGACCGCTGCAATTCTCCATCGTCGCTCGATGCTCGAACGACACATCGCTAGGTAGGTCACGAAGACGCCGATCAGCCCGAAAAGGTCATTCGCGATAATTTGCTGAAACAGGCCATCCCCTCTGAGCAACTTGAATATGAATGCAGACCAGTAATATCTGCCGGGGTCGTAACTGAAAAAATCGAGAAGAGGTACCTGTCCTAACGCGGTGCGCTGACTGACATACCACAATAAGCCTTCGTCGCCTAAATCGAGGATGCGCGTGCTATAGCCAAGATGGGATTGTGGAAACAGGAAAACCGCACCCACGATGAGGGTGCAAAGTAGAGCTTCGGCCACGTGTGACCGGATAGGACGTGACACGACGTTTTGGTTCATCTCGGGACTTGGAAAAGTATTAAGGTCACCCGCTAAATCTCTGCATTCCAATGAAGAGTAAATTCGTGCGTTGCTTTCCCATCACCCGCGCATTGGGTCGTGCGCTCAACGAACCCAAGCCGGTTTGCGACCGGCAACAAAGTTGGCGAACGCCACCAGCGCGGCCGTGTTGAGCATGACGAATGTAAAGGCCGCATCGGCAAGCCGTGCCAACGGACCGCGCCTTGGCTTAACCAATGCCCACGCGCTCAAGACGTAGAACGCCAACTGCAAGAACAAAGCGACGCGATAAATTGGACCGGGAAGAATGGCGGCTGTAAAAAGCAAAGCTGCTAACGCAAACGGAACAAATAGCCTCAGCAACTTGTGGCTCACGAATTCAAACCAAATTGGATTGCCGGGGCTCAACAGCCAGGGCGCCAACTGCAACAGTTGGTAGTTGCCGGTCAGAGTCCTTACCTTCCGCGCAAACTCGCGTTCTGTGCCGAGATCAGGAACGTCCCAAGCTTGCGCCCGGGCGTCGAATACTACTCTCGCGGCTTGTCGCAGCACATGCATTGGAATGTAGACGTCGTCCAAGATTGTTTCTGATGGCAACTGCACAATCAAATTTCGCCGCGCTGCGTAGAGGGCTCCGGTAGCTCCGACGACCGATCCGGAGATTGCTTCCATCTCCCGGATCTCTTTCTCGATTTTCCAATACAGCCCCATCCCTTTGTTTGTCTCCCCAGACCCCGGATCACCGAGCATCAATTCCCCGCTCGCGCAGCCAACCATGGGGTCCGCGAAGTTCTCCATCAGCAGTCGCACCGCGTCGCGATCAATCTCCTGTCGCGCATCCGTGAAAACTACCACTTCTCCGCGCGCAATTTTGATTGCGTCGTTAAGTCCGTTCGCCTTGCCGCCACTCTGCTCACGGACAAGCACTCGCACGTCAAAAGCGCCTGCGAATTCCGAGAGGATTGAATTCGTACCATCCGTCGAACCATCGGAGACCACGACGATCTCCATCCGATCGCGTGGGTAATTCAACTGCAGCAGGTTTCGCAGCTTACGCTCCAGGACTCCCGCCTCATTTCGCACGACCATGACGATGGAGATGGAGGGTGAAAACATCCCCGACCGCACGGGCCGGGGTCGCCATCGGCTTCGCACCCACAGCCACGCCCCGTAGCCTAAATAGGTGTAGCCGACCATCGCGACGGCTCCCCAGAAAATCCATCTCATTGCGTCACCGTGATCAACAGTGCAGCTTCAAGGGGAGGGCGGAAAAATGTCATGCTCAACTCCGAACTTCTGAGCCGAGATTGGACAACGATGACCGGGATTCAGAAATAGTGCTTACTCCGATCTCATTGAGCACCACTCCCACGAGGGACTCTTCGCGAAATCTCTCTCGTGCTTTGCGCACAACGTCGAATGGCGTAGAGCTGGAGCGGACGACCATTAACACTCCGTCGCAATAATTGGCAAGCAAACACGCGTCCGAGACTGGAACTGCGGGCGGTGAATCGACAATGATCCAGTCGAACAAGGGCTCGACCCGATCGATGAGGGACTTCAGACGTCCATTCGCAACGAGCTCGGTCGGTCCCGTTACTGAGCGACCGGACGGGATGAAAAAAAGGTTCTCCACTGAACCCTTTTGCATAATGCCGAACTCTTCCGCTTCCTGCAGCAAGTATTCCGAAAACCCGGGCGAAGGAGAAGTCCCCAAAGCAGAATGAAGCCGAGGAGCCCGCAGGTCCGCATCGATGAGTAGCACCCGAGATTCTGGCTGCAGAGCCATCGCCTGCGCTAGATTCAAAGCAACGAAAGATCTGCCTTCCCTGGGCAAAGCGCTGGTGATCAAAATGGATTTAAGCGGACTCTTCCCCTGCAACTGACAGAGCCGGGAGCGCAGCGCGCGGAAGACTTCCGTTCCGTGCGCCGGCTCACTCCCACCGAAAGAGAGCATTGCCGCAGGATCAGGCATCCATGTTTTCCGAGGGCAACCCGCCAGGACGTTATCGCGCGTCATAGAATCTGTCGCAGCCAGGACGGGCTGGACCTGTCGAAGCGCCGATCCGCCGTTCATCCGCTCCGGTCCCGCATCGACCGCCTGAACCAGATCTATTTCGTCTTCAGCTCTCTTTCGTGAATCCTGCATTCGACTCATATTTCCTTTCCCCGCGGATGCTGACCCTCGGGGTCTGATCAATTCTTCGGCTTAATCCAAATTGTTCACAGTCCGCACCGGTTCGATTTCTCGCCGCGTTAGCCGCGCAAGAAATCGCGCGCGGTCCAACCGCCTAAACGCCAGACTTAGGCGCTTCTCTTTTCTCCGGAAAGCGGCTTGAAGCGGTCCCGAAACCGACCCTTACCATCTCCGCCGTTCTCATTCGCTCCCAGCCAAGGCACGGAAGCAAGCATCGGCAATTCCAGCGCCGCCAATACGTCCCCTTCGTTACGAATCGACTTGTCCCTCAATTCCAACCAGAAGGCAATAGAAAGTCCGATACACAAACCTGCGCCGAATCCACCCAACGCGAACTTCCAGCGCACTGGAAAACTGGGGGAAGTCGGCAAAATGGCCGGATCGAGCAATTTCATCTGTTCTCCTTGCTGTTTTCGCTCCATTTCTGTCTGCATCCGAGCGGCGCTCTCGTTGGTGAGCAGATTGTCGTAGATTGTATGCGCTGTCTCATTGTCGCGGGTCAGCTGTTTGTACTGCTCTTCTACATCCGGGCTGACGGACAATCGGTCCTGATAAGAGTTGATGAGCTCCTGTAGTCGCTTCTGTTCGTGGGTCGCCCGCGCCATCACGATCTCGTTTTGATGTATCTGCTCCCGCAGCCTCAGGATCTCCGGCGGCTCCATCTTGGCTCGCAAACCTTCTGTTGAATCCTCAGAGTCCGGGTCGGAACTCATATCCTTGAGGTTAGCCTTCATCTCTGCGATGTCGTTTTCTATCTTCACAACATCGGGATGATCTTCCGTGTATCGACTTTGCAGCTCGACCAGCTGATTCTCAAGCGCTAACAGTTGCTGGCGAAGCGTTGGCACGTTTGGCGATGCTTGCAAAGACTTCCACGCTGCTACTTCTTGCGTTAGCACTGATTCCGCGAAAGCCTTATCTTGTTGTGCCCGGCTGAGAGCCTGTGTGTTTGCGTCCAACTGCGAGGCGAGCCCCATCAAGATCTTGAGATTATTATCCTCGTCGGTGGGCAACCGTCCGAGGTGCAGCTTCTTGAACTCAGATAACTTCTGGTCCAATCCGTCCAGGTTTTGCTTGGCTTGTTCGAGCTGTCGCGACAGAAAATCTGTAGTGCTCTCTGCCGCCTGTTGACGGACTTCCAGGTTTTCTGCCAGCAGCATGGAAGTAATTTCGGCGCAAACCTGCTGGGCGTCGCGCGGATTGTCCGTGGCAAAACTCACGTAAAAACCGGTAACGTCCTCGATCCCCGCCCTATTCCTCAAGGCAGGGGAATTGGAAGAACCCGATGCAGAACCAGGAGGGGGCGAGTTCGGATCTGCCTCGGTAATCTGAACATTCGCGCGGATCGCCTCGATAATGCGATCCTCGCTCTTGCCCGACGCGGTCAAACCCAATCGGCTGACCAGCGACTGCAACCGGCCACGGCTGAGCACGTTTTGTTGCAACGTCGTCATGCGGTCGCTCACCCGCTCCGTGATTATGGGCTTTACGTACCCTGTCGGCACTACTTGCGGCTTTACCAGTAGCAAAGAATACGACGTATATTTTGGGGTAAACAAAAAAGAGATCAGAAACGCGAGCAGCGGCGCGAGCAATGCCGGAATAACAACAACGATCAGCCGGCGGCGACTTATCGCCAGATAATCTTCCATGCTCAGTTCGCGATTCGCAATCATAAGTCACTCTTTTGTTCTGGCAATCGCAGGAGCGGAGCTGTTCTGCTCTCCCAAAAAGTCCGACGGGCCGCCCAGCCAGCCTGACTTGCCGTATACACGGCACAAATAATTAAGGATGGATCGGCAGACGCCGCCAGAGCTACGGTACAACGATCGTATCTCCTGTCTTAAGCGCGATATTCTGACTCATCCCCTCGCCCTTGAGAAGTCGTTTGTAGTTCACGGGAAATTTCTGCTCGACATCGTTGACCAATCGAAGAACGTAGATCTTCTTCGTGTTGGCGAACTGTGTTAAACCGGCGGTGGCTAGCGCCTGCAACACAGTCATATCTGGCAGCAGAGGCAAAGGACCGTGGCGCAAGACTTCTCCCACTACATAAACCCGTTGGTGATTCATCTGCGAGACAACAACCGTGACCCTCGGATCGTCCAGATACTTCTTTAGCTTCTCAGTTAGCGATCCAGAGAGTTCCAT
>Ga0070733_10000870_pt1 | contig 23259 bp, 32 predicted proteins | sample Coa_R1_9_FD_66450 | JGI IMG/M metagenome (GOLD analysis project Ga0070733, IMG submission 66450) | Surface soil microbial communities from Centralia Pennsylvania, which are recovering from an underground coalmine fire - Coalmine... | ecosystem: Environmental > Terrestrial > Soil > Unclassified ...
TAGTCCCGCTGCCGGTAATGTAGACCCTATTGGCTTGTCTAATTAGCTCCAGAGCCCGTTCGACTTCATTCCTCGTCTTGGCTCCGATCCTCAGTAGTGTAGCCGGCTGCTCAAAGATTTCCTTGAGCGTGTGGTGCGCGTACTCTCCTTTCTCAACCTCGGCCATCTCATAAGCGACTCTTCTTATCTGATGCAATACAGGTTGCATTTCAAAGTCGCCAAAGAATGGCCCGTCCCTGTTCAGGATTACAACGTCGCGGTCATTGAGATAGATCACCTTGTCAGTGCTTTCCAAGAATCCCAGAACATCACTGGCGACGAAGTATCCTTCTTTTCCTATGCCAATGGCCAGTGGTTGATGAAACCTTGCGGCGGCAAGTGTCCCGTCTTCAAAGAGTGCGACAAAGGCATAACTTCCTGTGAGCTCTGATACGGTCTGCGCCAAGGCTTGCCTCACCTCGCCCGACCGGGCAAAGTGCCACTCGAGAAGATTGGCGATTACTTCGCTATCCGTCTGGCTCCCAAATGTACTTCCGTTTTGCGCAAGTTTCTGCCTGAGTTCCACATAATTGTCGATTATGCCATTGTGAACTATTGCCACTGTGCCCAAGCTGGAAAGTTGCGGATGTGCATTGGCATTGGTAACTTCACCATGCGTGGCCCACCTCGTATGCCCCACCCCAACTTCGCCCGGAAGCGCGTCGAGATGTATTGCCCTGTTTACATCGTCGACCTTGCCTGCTTGCTTCCTTACGAGGATTTGATTTCCGAAAACGGTAGCCACTCCCGCACTGTCGTATCCTCTGTACTCCATTCGCCGAAGGCCATTTACCAGCAACCTCGCCGCACGTTCTTCACCGAGGTAGCCGATTATCGAACACACGTTGTATTCTCTCACCTCCGATGATAAGGGAGGGGTCTGTTCGACACCTAGGAATCTCCTAGTATCCGCGACTAGGTGTTCGTACCTTTACCTACCTACGTGCCCCTTATGATGTTGCGGCTCAATAATACAAGTTGAATGCAAGCCATCACCTGGATTGAGAGAATCTCTGATGAAACCAATCCTTGGTTAGCCGCAAACAGGAAGGAGGAAGAAGGCGACCCTCTCCAGGCGTTCACTCTCTACCTAGAGGACGCAGGGGAATGCTTGAGGCAAAAGGCATACGTCAAAGCTGCGTTGAGTTGTTCGTGCGCGGCCGACTGTCTAGCAAAGATGGGCAGGTTCAGCGATGCACAGATGCTGATCACCGAAACGGCTCACATGTATCTCGAAAACGCCGATTCTATCATTGGCAAGTCTGTCAGGGAGGCCCTGTGGTCGCTAAGAGAAGCCCATGAATACTTCCTGCTCTCTGAGGATACCCATGCTGCGGAAGAAGTCCGCGAACGCCTAGTCCACCTTGCAAGCCGAGTAGATCCGAACATTGGGATAGACGAATTCATCCAGACGCCGCCACTAAGGACCTCTCTATTTGGGGGGAACGTCGCCAACAACACATTCGATCTTGGCAATTCCTCGCTGGTAACGGAGCCCCTCGAACAATTCATGAGAGTGAGACAGCTGGGACATGGCTTGGATTCGAAGGCTGTGTCTTCTACGGCTGCAGTCACCGCCCGCAGGAGGGGTCCGATTAATGAAGCGAGCATTATTAGTCAACTGGGATAACTACCCGAACGTCGCTTCGGGCGGAATCTACACCTGGGCCAAGAGCCTGGTCGAAAGCATGCCTGATTGGGAGTTCGTCCTCTTCAACCAGCTCTCGAATCCAAATGCCAACGCGAAATACACTGTCCCGAGCAACGTCAGGCAGGTCATCAAGTTGCCCATATTCGGGACGAACAGGTTGGAGGAGTACTACAAAGACGGTAAACCCTTCCTTCAGAAGCTTCGCATCACGACAAACTCGGCGATTAGGGACGATTTCTTGCCGCTCTTCAAGGAATTCCTTGAACAGGTCTTCGCCAATGACTGCGACCCTCAGAGACTCGCCAGATTGATCTACGAACTCCACGTGTTTCTGAGAGTTCACGACGCTAAGAAATGCTTTGAGAGCTACCTGACCTGGGAGGTCTTCCTCCAACAGGTCCAATCTGACCCTCTGTACAGGCAGATGCAACTCAGGGAGGCTCTAGCGAACTTCCACGCACTGCAGAGGAGCCTGCAGATTCTCTCCATTGACCTGCCAAAGGTCGACATCATCCACTGTTCTCTTGCGTGGCTGCCTGCTATGGTGGCAATCCCCGCAAAGATGGAAAACAACTCCCCACTTCTGGTCACAGAGCATGGGGTCGCCTTTAGAGAGCTAGTCCTTTACTACAACGCGTATCTTTACAACGAACCTTCCAAAATATTCTGGACCACATTCACTCGGAATGTAGTTCGCACTATCTACGCCTTCGCAGATAGGATAACACCTGTCTGCCGCGCAAATGAAGCTTGGGAAATAAGCCTGGGCGTAGAGAAGACCAAGATCCAGGTGATCTACAACGGAATCGACGCCAATAGATTCAGGCCCATGGACCTTGTCAGAGACCGAAGGCCGACGGTGGTTTCGGTCGCCAGAATCAGCGTTTTCAAAGACATCATCAACCTGATTCAGGCCGTTGACTACGCAAGAGCAAGCATCGGAAACATTCAGTGCCTGCTCTATGGCAGCTCGACGGAGCCCGAATACTCGTCCAGATGTGCAGATTTAATCCGAAGTTTGAAGCTTGAAGACAACTTCAAGCTCATGGGTGGGACTGACGAGCCAGAAAAAGCCTACAACCTTGCTGACGTCGTAGCCTTCAGCAGCATTACCGAAGGGTTCCCATTTGGAGTGATTGAGGCGATGGCATGCGGAAAGGCAGTAGTGGCTACAGACGTGGGCGGCGTTGGCGAAGCGCTTGAGGGCTGCGGCCTGCTCGTAAGAAGCAGGAGCCCACGCGACCTTGCAAACGGCATTGTCACGCTCCTGAGTAATGAACCTCTGAGGAGGATCTACGAAGTGGCTGCGTTCAATCGTACAAAGGAAGAGTTCAGCCTGGAGAACGAAGTCCAGCAGTATAGAGAGCTTTACCGGCAACTGACTGACAAGAATGCGAGCAAACCTCCTCAACCAGCACAAATGAGGACCGCAAACTGGGGCGCATCTTGAGGGCGTTAGTGACAGGAGGCGCAGGTTTCATCGGCAGTCACATTACGGACGAACTCTTGAAAAGGGGAGTCGAAACAACAGTGATAGACGACTTCTCAACGGGGTCGATGGCCAACCTGAGCGAGCACAGGAACAACAGGTTGCTGCAGGTCGTGAAAGGCGACGTAGCTCAAGCCAAGCGGTTGCTTGGAAATCTGGGCGACATAGACATCGTCTTCCACGAAGCTGCAATCGCCAACGTCCTAAAGTCTGTTCAGGACCCAGCTTTGGTTCACAATGTCAACGTAAACGCCACTCTGGGATTGATGGACTTCTGTGTGGCGAAACACGTGAGAAGACTGATGTTTGCTTCGTCGGCGGCTGTCTACGGGATTGTCGACGTTCCCCCCGCATCCGAGGATATGGTCTGTGCCCCGCATTCGCCATACGGAGCATCCAAGTTGGCAGTCGAGGGCTATCTGAACGCATATTACGAGTCCTACGGGCTCGAAACGGTTGCGTTAAGGTACTTCAACGTCTATGGTCCTAGGCAGAAATCTGACGACTACAGCGGAGTCATAACAGCTTTCACTAAAAGCCTATTGTTGAGAGAACGCCCTGTAATCTACGGGGACGGTATGCAGACCCGTGACTTCGTCAACGTTCGAGATATCGTACAGGCAAACATGCTCGCCATGGAATCAGAAAACGCGAGGAGTGGCATCTTCAACGTCGCCTCTGGAGACTCAGCTAGCGTCCTCGAACTCTTCGAGAAACTTAGGACCGCCACGGGGGCTGGTGATGTCGAGCCGAGGTTTGCGCCGCCACGAGCGGGCGATGTAAGGGAAGGTTCCGCTTCCATCGCCAAGATAAGAAAGGTGATGGGCTACAATCCATCGGTGTCTCCAGAGGAGGGGCTGGCAGAGGTTGCTCAGTTCATCAAGCACGCCAACGCGGGCGTCGCACTGGCCCGATAGTTCATGAGGTGGAAATCAAACAATGCAGCCGGACGAACTCATCATAGCCAATCTATCGCATCAGGAGAGGGTCTTCCTGCGGAAGACAGCGAGGTCCATCGTCGAGATACAGCCTGACCTGCATAGCATCGCTGACATAGAAATCTTCCTCGAGGTGCTCGGGTATAATCAGAAGATTGCTATGGCAAACGGGTTCCACGACCTACACCATCTCGCAAAATGCCTTTACGGGTTCACCGACCATTACTCCGACCCTGAGAAGAATAGAGTGGCATACGAGAGCACCCTCATCTTTCCAGTGGTAGGAATTTGGCGCAGGCTGGCGGACGGCCTCAGCATCGCCTCGCCTTGGCTTGGTGCACTAGTCGTGTTGTTCATCTTCGGCGTGTCGACGTGGCTGGCTTGGGGGCTTCCGCTCTCTGTGACGACCCTTTTCATCCTGGGTGTGTACGTCGGTGTACTTGCAAGCGAGGGACCGGTCCAAATCTTCAACAGGCTCGTGACGTTCTATTACAACCAATCGAACCTTCCCGAGGTCAGAAGAATAATGAAAAGGAGCTATTACACGTTGGCCGTCATCCTCGTGGTAATGCTCGGTGCCATCTACGCCTTTGGGATCATCAACAACATGCCGTACAGACTACTCGGGTTCGCTATGGTCGGAGCCGCTACGATTTCGCTCCACAGGGTCAGCTATGTCCCGATTTACGCCCTGAAAAAGGTGAAAGACCTTGTCTTTTCATATTTCCTCGCCTTTGTAGCGCTTCTTTCAATCTATTTCTTACTCCCTAATCTGATCCCCAACGCGGCCACCCGTTACTTGGTCTCACTGGTTTCTGCGGTGATGATTCTATCGATAGCGCCCGCATATCGTAGCTACAGCATCTTCACAATTCGCTCCATCACTCCTATAGGCTCCACGAGGTCGCTTTCAGCCGCTCCTCTGATAATCAACAAGAGCACCATCAGGTCGAGGTTCAGCATACAACTCTGGGAGACCGCCCCGTACTACCTTTTCGGGACCCTTTCCATCTTGATGCTCTTCAGTGACAGAGTAATCTCCTGGATATTCAACTCAACTCGCGTTGCCGATGGCATTCTTCTTCCTCTGACCTTCAACGCGGTCTACGAGATCGGGGCAGACCTTGCTCTGCTGGTCCTCTTCCCCGTAACAATAATTCAATATGTCATGATTGCACCAATTTTCGAACAACTCTCGAATCTTGCCGTGACTAAGAAGTCTACTGAGGAGCGTAGTGTAGACCAATTCTTGAGGCTGCGTTACTTCAAGCTGCTGACCATTTCTCTTGTTTCAGCTGCGTTGATAGGAACCTCCCTCATCATCTTCGCACCTGAAATCATCGCCAGAATAGGGGGTTCGCAACTCACTGTCCGAATCCTGCAGATTGCAGCTTTCAGCGACATATTGATGGCTGTCTTCTCCACCAACGCCGTTTTCTTGGTGTTCTTCAATAGGGTCAATTCACTCGTTGTCATCACATTAGTTGGGGCCCTTATTGTGACAATCGGCGGAGTCGCCCTCGCTCAGCTAGGGTTCGAGCACGTTGTCTTCGCCTACCTCGCCGCGGCTGCAACTGTGACGTTGTTGTCTTCTCTACGCATCGCAGTCGATCTTAGGCACGCAGGGAGCCTCTTCTTCTCGAAATATGTATGAGCCCATAGACCTCCATTGCCAGGGCGATGGAGCCATGGCACCGCCCTAACCGCGTCAATCAAGCACCTAAGCGCACCTCGACCGGAACTTGTCGGGGTCCTGAGGCGTATTCAAGCCCCTTACAAAGTGGGTCTCATCCGAGGTTCGGCCGGTTATGGAACTTACCTACCCACCTTGCCTTCATAAACGTATTATAGTGGAATTGAACGAAACGGAAAGAGATGCCCTTGTTAGGGAAGACTCCCAGGGCCTTCATCATTGCGGCCCTTGTAATTCTCTTATTATCGGCGCTGTCCCTCTCTTTAATACCGCGATTCACATCGACTCCAAACAATGTCTCCAGGGCTGTGACACCCTTGACGACGGTAAACAGTAATCCTAGTCTGATTATTCCAACATCCTACGCAGACACTGCAAAAGTCAGCACATTTCCCACATCGATGGCTCGGACAACAAACTCTTCGGGAAGCGGCGTGGCCCCCGGCGCTCCCAACACCAATGTCCCCACGACCGGGGTAATCGTACCATTGTACTCATATCCAGGGCCTGACTGGACCGCCGTCGTTCAAGCGAAGCTGGCCCATCCTTCGGTTCCGGTTGTGGCAGTGATCAACCCATCGAACGGACCGGGAGCAACTCAAGACCAGAACTATGTGCAAGGAGTGGACAGACTGCGTGCCGCAGGAGTAACCGTCCTTGGATATGTGTACACCAGCTATGCTGACAGGAATGCCTCTTCTGTCCTAGCCGACATCAACTCATACAAGGCTTGGTACGCCGTGAACGGAATCTTCTTCGACGAGATGTCGAACGTCGCAGGCAGCGAGTCCTATTACGCTGCGCTTAGCAGCCACGCCAAGTCAATCGGTCTTACATTCACAGTAGGTAATCCGGGTGAGAGCGTCCCAGCGAGCTTCATCGGAACTGTCGATTGCATTGTCGTTTACGAGAGCCAAGGATTGCCCAGCTCTTCGTCTACAGCGGCATGGACGATGGGAATGTCGAAGGGCAACTTCGCGCTGATGGCCTACGGGGTTGATCAATCGAATATCTCGTCAACGAGGAGCCTCACAGGGGCCGTGGCCTATGTCTACCTTACGGACGGTTCAATGCCGAATCCTTACGGGGCGTTGCCAGGGTACTTCGCAAGCTTGGTCGCCTCCCTTGACAACGCCGGTCAACCCAAGAACAGCTAGTCAGTCCTAGGACCTCCGGTAGACTACTCTGCCTTCTCAACAAGAATATGGATATCTTGGATTCCCCAGTACAATCATAGGTATCATGCCCCTGTCTTTCTGTAATTCTGGACCTTTACTTGTCATGGTGACGGACGCCTTTAAGCCTGGTGAAATCGCTTTCGTCTTATGGCCACGGGTGGACAGGTAAGCCTTCAGAAGGAAAAAGTCTCCTGCAAGGAATGCCACGGCGCGCTATTATTCGCTGAAGAGAGTGGAGAGCAGGTGTGTAGCGTTTGCGGCGTAGTAACCAATGACCCCAGCATTTCGATGGTTTACTCGCGGAATTATCGCAACGGGCTAACCAATTCAGACCAAAGAGAATACCCGACATCCAATATGTTGTATGACCTGGACCTCCCGACGATCATAGACAGCAAGAACTTCGATGCAAAGGGGGTGGGGATCAAGCGGAGCTATGAGCTGACGCAGCTCCGAAGATGGAACACCTATACGATTTCAGGAGATTCAAGACGGGCCAACCAGGCAAAGGCGCTGCGTGAAATAGAGCAGATCGTTAGAACCCTCGGAATGTCCAATTCAATTACGAGACAAGCATGTGAGGTCTATAGCGGCGGGCTCAAACGGGGAATCATCGGTGGGAAGTCGATTACCTGCATGGCGGCGGCCTCGGTGCTCGTTGCGAGCGATATGGTAGGAACTTCCTGTTCAGCTGATGACATTGATTACGTAAGGGGCACTGTTGATAGTAAGACCATCAGACGTTATCATAAACTGCTGCTCAAGAGCATGAACCTCCGAGTGAATACCATTGACCCCTCGCACTACATATCCAAAATCGCCGGAAGAGCTAAACTGAACGGGAGGACTGAAAGGAGGGCGTTAGAAATCTTGGCCCAGGTCAAAGACAATGCAATCCTGGCAGGAAAGAGACCGGTCTCCCTGGCTGCCGGAGCACTCTATCTCGCATCTTTACAGACAGACGATCAGACGAACCAGTCACGACTTGCTTACGCGGCCGGAGTAACTCCGATGACGATTAGGGAAAGAAGCTCAGAGATCTCTGGCCTTTTGACTTGAGGGCAGCTATCCATCAGCCTCAATATTTCCCGTATCCTGGCTTCTTCCACAAGTTGACACTTGCCGATATCTTCGTGGTAATGGATGAAACTCAGTACGACAAGAGGTTTACGAACAGGAACAGAATCCTCGATGCGCATGGGCCTATCTGGCTGTCAGTGCCCATAAACAAGTCCCAAAAATTCCTTCCCAACAGATTGGTAGAAATCAACAACGAGATTCCTTGGAGAGAAGACCACTGGAAGAAGATTCTCTTGTCCTATGGCAACTCAAGATTCTTCGAACTGTACCGGAGTCTCGAGAGCATCTACAGTACCGAATGGTCCTTCCTCTTCGAATTAAACTTAGAAACGATGAAGAAGACCATGCAATGGCTCGGGATAGATACACCGATAGTCCGGGAGTCTGAACTTCAAGCGATGGGAGAATCGACGGAGAGGCTCGTGAACATATGCAAGTCCCTGGGTGCAGACACGTACATATCGGGGATTGGCGGGAAAGGCTATCTCCAAGAGGAGCTATTCGAAAGCAACCACCTCAAACTCGAATATCAGAGCTACAGGCCTGTCCCTTACCCACAGAGATTCTCCAAGACTTTCATTCCAAACCTCTCCATAATCGATATGCTCTCAAACGCAGGTCCTGAGAGCGTTCGCCTGATAGGCGAGGCCCAGGTCCCGCAGGTGGCTCCGCTACCCCACTCCCAGGCGTGAACAAGTATCTATGTTAGATAAGATTCGCAAGCCGACGATATAGGGATGTGCATCATACTCAAACTGTGAACATTCTCGCGATAGGCGCCCATCCTGACGATGTAGAACTGGGGTGCGGCGGTCTCCTGATCAAGGCCGCTCGACGCGGTCAGAACGTGTACACGTGCACGCTTACGAAGGGTTCAGCTTCGGGCGACCCCGCTCAGAGAACTGAGGAGTTGATGCAATCGGCGAAGTTTCTGGGATCCAAGGGGGTGAGAATCGGCGACTTCCAGGATGCAAAGCTGGAGGTAAACGACGAACTGATCAACTTCATCGAGACCTGCATTGATGAAGTAGACCCTGACATCATCTTAACGCACTTCCATGGAGATGTCCATCATGACCACAGGGCTGTGGCCTTGGCGACCCAGGAGGCAGCTAGGTTCGATTCAAACGTCCTAGCCTATGAAATTCCACTTACCAGAAACTTCGATCCAAAGGTGTACTACGATGTTTCCGATGTTATAGATGACAAGATTGAACTGATAAGGACCTACTGGTCCCAGCAGAACAAACTATACGTTAAGGCAACTGCGATAAAAGGGCTGGCCGCATTCAGGGCACTTCAGAGCCGGCTTAACACATCGATAAACTATGTTGAAGCATTTGACGTGGTCAAGGCATGCCTAGACTCGGAATTCAAACTATTCAAAGTACCTTACAAGAAACCGAAGGCGGTTACGACCCTGATGGGAGCACCAGAGATTCTGGTGGCACCTTAGAGTTGGAGGAAATGCGATGAGCATTACCCAGTTGGTTAACGTGCCTCCAAGAGGCGCGCTTAGAGGAAAGCGTGGCTTGCTGGACATTGTAAATCTGGTACTCTTGGTCTGCAACGCGGGAGAAATCAAAACTCATGTCATGCAACGATGCAATCTCAATTCAAGGCAAACCCAGGATTACATAACCCTGCTACTGAAATACGGACTCCTAGAAAAATCCAAGGAGATCAAAAACGAAGTATATCAGACGACAGAACGAGGAAGGAGGTTCCTTGGGGCCTACGCAGAGTTGTCGGGGATATTCGATTTGCTTATCGACGTTAAGGAGGAGATGCCTCCGAAAAACCCTGGGATTCCGGGTGCCACCGCCTCAGACGTTTCATCAAATCTCGACAAAGCCGCGTTAGATCAACCAAGTCTGAGGGTCTGACGAGCTCGAGGATTCAACGCAGGGGATAGAGTAATGTTCAAGCGAGGAGCAGCTGGAATCGTCATCGTCATAATCACAATCGTACTAGTGATAACAGGTGGAGCAATTGGATACTTCGCCCTCGAGCCTGGTTCAGTGGCTTCCACTACATTCACTACTTCCGCTACTTCCGCTACTTCCGCTACTTCCGCTACTTCCGCTACTTCCGCTACTTCCGCTACTTCCGCTACTTCCGCTACTTCCGCTACTTCATCCTCCTCAACGATCAGCATTCCATCAACCCCATCTTCGTCCACCTCGATTAGCACGACCAGCTCCACCCTCACGACGACATCCGCTACTATCACAACATCAACTTCTGAAACTACAACCACGACAACTTCGAAATCTTCAACCTCGTCCAGCACTTCAGTTTCCTCCACTCAGGACAGCATCACCGTGACTAGTCATGACCTTCAGAATGGCAGCACACTTTCCGGATTCTTCGTCGATCTGAGACTCAATTCGAACCACATTCAGAGCGGATTCACGCCAGTCACATTCATTGGCCTTCACACAGGAGTGCAATACTTGGTGGTCGTCTACTGGTATGGTAGCCACTTCTTCAGGCACTTCTCCGACGGAAATTTGAATCGGTATGCTTTGGTAACACTCAACGATACGTCCGGTCAGACCTCATATTCTCTGAACGCACTGTATGAGAATGTGCCGAAGTCCCAGTCAGCGTCCCTGAACATCATCGCACAATTTCCCAACGGTACACAGATAGGCGTGGCTTTTGACAACAACGGGTATCCACAGCACACCCCAGGGATGTGGTTGACTGTGGCACCGCCGGGTTCGACCATCCCCTTTACTGGTACATTCACTGGAGGGAGCATACTTCCTTTTACCTTCTTCAATGGTCAGACGTATTTGGTCCAAATGTCCACAGGGTACAATAACATCAAGTTCTCGTACTGGAAAGATACGGGGAGCACTAATCCTAGTAGGTCAATCGCGCTGAACGGCAACCAATCTTATACTGCTGTGTATGTAGTCGTTCCGTGACTGAAAAGATCTAGCTAATTCGCACGCCGGAAGTCCCAACGAAAGGCAGACGTTAGTCGACATCCAGGTGACTCTGATACCGTTGCGGTGTTTGAATAGGGAAGATGCAAGGACCGGGTCGCTCTAGCAAGAACGCCCTGCATTTGTAACGAATGGAGCTGGGTCTTATGGTCGATTGTTAGGGCGGATACCGCCTACTCGGATTATATGTTCCAAAGGGCATAACATGTCTAATGAGGAAAACAGTCAAGCTCAGTACCGCAGTCGCAATCGCCATAATGCTCGTAGCAACCATGGTCGTATTGTTGGATGCAAACTTCTTGGCCACGAAGGGTACGTTCACCAAGAGTAACACGAGCACGACTTCTGGACAACCTGGGCCTGTCACGATGATACAGTCAGGGCTCGCCGCTTCAGCCCATCTGGCCGGATCTCAGACCCAGCAACAGCTACTCTCTAATCAGAGCTACTGGGTATACGGTGGGAGCGCCGCGACGCATAGTTCTTCTTACAGCATCTCTCTGGCGACAAGTCAGTTGCTGATAGGCATAGCAGCTCCAACCGAAGGACAGTGGGTTGGCTATTATGCAGTGAGTCCTCCGACCAACGCCACACTAGCTCACGCTGTACTCACAGTACCTACTAGCTCGAATCCCATTCATTACAGCGTCGGGTTGTACGTACAGTCAACAAACCAGATACTGAACTATGTCGCGTGCCTTGGAGTCTCGACGCCCCAGGGAACTCTCTGGGAAGTCGTTCACAATCATGCCACCAATACTACCAATGGTGCGGCAATTCCCCTATGGGGCATGATCACCTCGAAACAAGCATCCCCAGGAGATTGCACCATAGTCACAAATGGAATTAACTATCTTAAGGTCTATCTGAACCATGTAGTCGTCTACGAAAGCAGTGCACTGCAACTCGGGATGCAGGCACCCTACAACTTCTACCTTGAATCTGAAAGCAGCTCCGCTGGCCCACTGCTTTTCGGGGGTTATCAGAACTTCTACGCAACGTCTGGTGAGGACGTAGAGGTGACGAACGTACCATCAAATGCCCTGAGTGCAGCCATTGTTGACGCCACGGGCAAAGTCTATGCGACCGCGCCTGTGATATCAGGCATCGCGACGCTTGTCGTGGGACAGTATACATTCCCTCAGCTCGCCTACGTTAGGCTATACAGTTCATTATCTAACCAGTCTAGCTCCAATCTAATCGCATCGACACAGCACGCAGTCAGCATCTATGGTGGAGACATCTTCGTCTTTGGGTCAAGTCCAAATCCAACGAACACATCAAAGCTCAGAGTAAACGCTGTCGATGCCAATGGCAACAACCTCACTGGGATTTCTATTGTGCTTACAAAAGACCGCCAGACGATAGCTACAGGATTTGTACCAGTGGCTTTCACCTTGAATGACTCCCAGTCTTATTCCCTAAGAGCCGCTGACTTCGGGGCATACACTTTCGACCACTGGAATGACGGCTCGACGTTGAGAACGAGGGTCCTATCGGACTTCCACGACACCCGGCTTGTCGCCTTCTATAGACTGACAAGCGCTCCAGCGCCTTCAGGGATGTCCGTCCTTTCGGTGGTGGCAATCGATTCTACCGGCAAGCCTCTAACGGGCCTCACCGTGACTGTGTGGCAGAATGGCGTATTGATGGCTACAACGTTCACGCCTGGTACCATTCTTCTCAAAGATGGAATGCAGTACCAGATAATGGTCTCCAGCTTTGGTAACCACAACTTCGACCACTGGAGTGATGGAGTCAAGTCCAGCATCCACATTGTGACCGGCTCCAGCACGACTCCACTGATCAAGTTGGTCGCTGACTTCACCGGCAGCGGCTAGACATGGACAACCGGGATACAGAAGGGTGTTAGGCCGCGCCTGTTAGGCTTCTTGAACTGCGACGAGCATCGTGGGCCATGAATCCCAATAATGGGAAAACTCGGATAGGGATAGCTTCTCCTCAGAGTGCCCTCATCTTGGCAATCATAGCCCTCGTTGCAGTTGCTTCCATTGAAGCGCTCATCCTATTCAACGCTACGACTGATCCACAAGTAGTTACTCAAACTTTGGTCAGTACAATTGTCAAGGGAACAGTGACCACGCTGACATACACTTTGACGAGAAATAGTACCCACGTCACAATCACAACAGTGTTCACAATTACAACGGTATTCTCAACAACTACAGTGTTCACAACGACGAGCCACAGCACTACCAGCACCACCAGCACTTCCAGCAGCACTTCTCGCACAACGAGCACCACCAGCATCTCTCGCACTTCGAGCAGCACTTCTCGCACAACGAGCACCACCAGCATCTCTCGCACCACCAGCACCACGTCGAAATGAAAGGAGAAAAGAAACCCATGAATGTTAAGACCATCAGATCAGCCGGCCGGCCCGGTTATCCTTCAAAGTCCGCCCTTCTCAGGGAGTTACCCTCCGTGAGATTCAGCTCCTTTTTGTTCTCTTCAGTCGAGTCGGAAACCCTTATCAGTCCTCCGCCCTCTTAGAACAGAGGTCAATTACACTCCTTGCCTATCCAGGTTCGATTCTCCGAAGTCGACAGGAAGATACTGAAGATGTTGCTTGAGCCTGAAGGAAATGTCACCACACGGGTATTGGAACAGAAGCTTGGAATTCCACGCACCACGCTCCAGCGGAGACGCAGGCATCTGGAAAAAAAATACCTCACCCTCAAATATTCCTTGAACCTTGAGGACTTGGGATTCAGACGTGTGGATCTGTTGATCTACACTGGCGGGGGAGCCACCATGAAGATTGCCCAGGAGTTGCTGAAACGTGACGAGGTGACCTACGTCGGCAGGTCAATCGGAGAGCACACTATCGACTTACGCGCAGAAGTAATAATCAAGGACAACACACAGCTGCTCGGGCTCCTTGAACTTGTCAAAGGCATGCCCAGCGTCAAAGATGTCATTTGGAGCGAAATAGTCGAAGTCGTGGGGTCAAAGAACTCTATCCCGAATGCGATAATTGACCAACTTTGAGGTTTTTCCGATTTGAAGAATCACAAAACCCACTCGGAAGTTAGGATCTGAAAGGTCAAGATGGGCTAGATGCCCAGTTTCGAGCCAGTCCGGGGAGCCTTACGCTTGCTTTGGCTGACCTTTTCGGGGTCAAGAGAGTAATAGACCGATATAATAGATGAATACTATGACAGAAAAAACAGAAGGTAAGGACCACAGTACCAAGCGGGAACTTGTCATGGGCTTCCTAAGGGAAAATGGTCTGGTTAGGGAAGTAAGAGCAAAGCCAATCTTGACTAGCAAAGGCACTGAGGTTCTCCAAGAACTTGAGAAATCGGTTCGAGGTGCGACTTCACAGAACTCCAGGGTTTCCAACTCGTCGGGCGGACGGATTGTGTCTCAGGAGGCAACGCAGTCATGAAATATCGAAGCAGGGTCGAAATCGCCTCAAACATACTTCGTGTGGCTGCCGACGGGCGTGCGACAAAGACCAGGCTGATGTATGGGGCCTTCTTGTCGTTCACCCAGATCAACCAATATCTAAAATTCCTGACCTCCAACAAGCTGATAACGTCAGACCCAGAAACACGCGTCTACGCGCTAACGGAGAAAGGGCTCCGATTCTTGAGCCTGTACGAGGAGATGACCAAGTTGGTCCCAGAGGCAGCATCCGTTCCGGAAACTACGCCAATTCCACAAGCAGCCGCTTTTCCATCGGTCTAGACCGTTTTCGGTTCAGACCGAGATCTACTACACGAATTCACAATGGGGAAATCCACAGTTAGAAGAAAGCTGGTCTACCGTACCAACTCTGGAAGCTTCGTGGGATGGCTGGACCTCCATTCCTCGTACTTGCCTACCCGGGCCAAGACAATGCCTACGGAGTAGGCGCACTCTGGATGGAAAGTGAATTCCATAACTTCAAGACCTTTCCCTTCGATTTTTGTCTTGCAAAAGGAACAGAGGACAACTTTGGCTTCCTCGTGGATGTTTCGCATGTTGGTCAGACTATACAGTCAGTCGACGCTTAACTGAGTTGCGCATTATCATACCGTGTAATCTGACATAGCTTCACCCGCTCGACCATGAGAGAGGAGAGGCAAGTCCTCGGCACCTAGCCCCACATAAGACGAGTCATTGTGATTATGGCAATCATCTCATCACTTAATCCGGAGAGCAACCGCCGACTATGCCTTGCATTGGGGTTTAGAAGTACCCTGGAATGAACGATTCGGAGGAGTTGACCGTCCCGTTGCTCTTTGCATGCTCGTACTCTGGATATGGTAGATACAACTCGTCCCAAAACCTCAAACAAATCAACCTCTGATAGCGCTCGACAAACACGCTCTCACCGAGAAGGAGATTCCGAAATATCAAGTCCGGCTCGTTTACACCTGCAACCGCACGTAGTGGGCTCGACGCGGAGAAACGAGGGTTGATTTCGAAGACTTTGGTCAAGTTTCCTGCGAGCCTGGCTTGAACGTTTACGGGTCCCTTCACTCCTAGTGCGATGGCTATCTTCTCTGTTGATTTCCGCACATCCTGATAATCGTCTATGAACGCCTTGTAAGTTTGACCTCCCTTCAGAATCCGACGCATCGAGATGGATGACATCACTCGCTTGCCTTGTCGATCTACCGTCACCCCTGACGTGAATTCTGACTCTTCAGCCTCCAGATACTCTTGGAGTAAGGGGCGCCACCCTCTTTTCTTGATTTCAGAGAAAGCATATTGGATTTCATCAGCACCTTGTGCGACATGGAAACCCTCCGACCCATGTCCTTCTCTGGGTTTCACCACGATAGGAAAGCCGAATTCTTTGACGAAACTCTCAGCGTCCCTGGGCAACGCAGACTCTGCGCAGGGAAACTTGTTCTTTCTCAGAAACTCGTAGGTCTTCCACTTATCCGTTGCAAGAGAAATGACCTCCGGCGGGTTGGAAATGACCACCGCACCGCTCTCATCCTCAACTCTTTGCTTTGCCAGGGCAAGTGGCATTAACTCCTCGTCGGCTCCGACGAATATTGCGTCTACCTGTTGTTCCCTGCAGACCTTGATGATCGAGCCTACATGTTCAGGTGAGGAAGCCGGAGGTGTAATGAAGCCTCCGTCCCCTCTGTAAAGTCCAGCAGCGTTTGGGCTGGCATCCGAAGCCAAGATTTTGTAGTGTAGTAGTTCGCTCTTCTTATTTGCGAGCTTCAGGCACTTCATTATTCCCTGACCGATGATTCCTCCAACAGCAGTTACCAACGCGTTGACCTCGCGTGTCATGTCAAGTATTCAAAGTGTCGATTTATCTCCTTTCTTGTGCCAGTTGTTCCGAGGAACATGAGATTCCTGCCTTTCCTCCCGACACGGACGTCAACCTCGCGAGGGCACGCGAGGATTGGAGTTTAGCGTGGAGAGCATCAACCATCCCCAGAAGATGCGCGAGACCCGGAGACCTCCTAAATTCACTCAGTGTCCTTGACCTTTCCTGAGGTATTCCTAAAGATCTTCGGCACGTGTCTAGATGGGGTCTGCCCAATCGGCCCCTTTCTTCCATCTCACGACATCATAGGGCAGCTTCCCATGGTTTAACTGGTTGGCATGCTCGGAGCACACCGTTATGCGTCTTTCATTTCCGTTCATGGTCGAAGCAACGACAAACACGAAATCAGCTCGCACACGTGGCTTTCCTTCTTCTTCGCACAATGTGCACAGAGAATCTACTCGACCAGATGAAGATACGCGCTTCCTGCGGTCGTCTTCCATGGTCTGCCCACTCGGAAGCCCGTACGGCTTGGAAATAATTAAATCCTACTAAGGAGATTTCTCGGAATTGTTGGCGAATCGGACCAAGCCGATTGAATGGAGACCCTCATCCTCCTGTATGGGATGCGCAGAGGTAGGTTTCGAACATGTTTGCTCAGACAGTGGGCATGTTTGATGAGGGCCCGCCTATCGTGGCTTAGGCACTCTGACGTCGCACTCCCAAGGAACCTCCAAAATTCGACCTATCATAAGAAGAAAGTAATCGAGGTAGATGCTTGAATCATGAGATGATCCATGCAACAAGATCCATGAAACGAGTGAAACCCAGTTTCACCGATCAGAAGACCTAGGCCTAAGCTGACTTTTGAAGGGGGCAGCACCAATGGACGACTCGACTTAACGATAGGGAGTGTTCCGCCAGCTGGCGGCGGGCTGCGCAAGAGCGGGTTCAGGGATCACCCGTGAATTGTGTTCTCTTCCAACAGGTTCAAGTCATCGGCTGCCCTCTCCACAAGTGCCCAAGAAAGCGGTGGTCGCAGTCCGAACTACTAGAACTCAGTGACGGAAGGGATAAAAGCAAAGCTTGGCATTTTCGAATTCGAGTGGTGAGTCGTACGACATCGTTCAGAACGGCGGGCTATATCGCCATATTGGCCGGCCTTATCTTGGTCGCAAGTGGAGTCGTTTCGGGCTCAATATTGATAACGGGCTTGAATGCTCTGAACAACTTTATCGGGCCCAGCATTGGTTCAGCGTCTATACTAATTCAGTATGCGATTACAGCACTTCTCTTTCTGATTGGATTTGGTGGGTTCCTGGCGGTCGTCGGAGGAATCTTGCTCCTGGCTAGACACGGTTCCGCGGGGAGGTTCCTCATAGGGCTCGGGGGGGGAATGGCGATCTTCGGGCTACTGTTCTCGATGGCCGGAGCCCTCTATACGACTGGAATTTCTGCCCCGATATTTCATCAGGCATACCTTGGCTTGTACTGGATCGGCGCTATACTCGCTACATTCTCCTATTTTCTCTCCAGGAGATTTCGCGAGACAAAACCGATAGTCTGATTGTTCCTTCTGTTCCTCATATGGAACGCTGCCAACCTACTTTGTGGATGAAGTCTATGTGCTCTGTACTAACATTGTCGCAGCAACTTGCCTGACACCCGCCTAGCCTGCCGCGAGAGTCCTCGCAGATTGAAGTCGGATGCTGAGGTTCCCCTATCATATCCCTTGAAACGACCATATCTTCCAGAACCATCCATGACAGTTGTGCGCCTACATCTCAGCTTCTAACCCAATGATTGGTCTGGTCACTCTAGCTTAGATTTCCCATGATTGAAAGCAGCCTCACGCGCAACCTCTTGGTTCTTCTCATGAGAAACTTGAGCTGTAAGATGCCTGACCCTCCGGTCCTCCAGCCCCCCTAGCATCGTGGTCAGGGGTTTTCGAGAATCGGTTTCATTTATGCAACTCCTCCTTCGCCCTGTTTCTCTTCTTCCTTCGGAATTCGCGCTCCACATCTATATTCTTCTTCAGACTTCCATGGTCCATTACTCTCGTGCGCTCCCCTTCATCGATTTCATGTTCTTTCATGTATCTCCTGGCCTCTCTGGCTGAATAGAACGCTGGGCTGTTGCTAGTCCAGCCAGACTCGACGTCCCAAACTTCAATGAAGACTGTTGCCTGTCTTTTCTTCAACGGCTGGAGTCCATCCCTCTTCCCTAAAAAAGTGGCCGGCGGGCAGCCAAAGACTCGCATGAACTTCGGGGAGGAAACGAAAATCTCTTTTTAGGGCGTGCCTAGCCCCAGGAGAGTCGAAATGAACGAAGAAAGAGATGAAGCCGAGGCAATAGAACAGGAGCGGGAAGTGGATGCTGCGGAGGACGTCGAGCCAGTGAGCGAAGCTGATGGAGAAACCATGGAGGAAGAAACCGAAGAAGAATCTGAAGAACACGAGTCAGAAGAGATAGAAGATCGAGAAATCAAAACTACCCGAGAAGAAAAGCCCAAAGCACCATAAGTTTGTTCATGCTTCAAAGAAATCTGGCGGGGCCCGCTGTCGCCCCCCCATTGGGTGTAGTCCCGGGTAAGTTCGTTCCGAGAGAATCTTCTTCTTTCAGGAGCAAGTGTCCGCATGCCTTGCCTGGAATCGGTATGCCGACTACAGGACTGACATAGGATTCTTAGGCTGTATTCTCAGAGAATTACGTGCTCGAGTGAATGGGTCGGACCCGACGGGAATCGAAGCGATACGCTACGCTCTATCCGCTCTCTCATCTTCTTCCTTGATAGCTCTTCTTACCTTCCCGACTTCTTCTTGAATCTTGCCTTCGAACTGCTCTACCTTGCCCTCGAGCTCCTCGCTGATGTTATCGGTCTTCTTGCCCACTTCTTCACGAATCTTTCCCTCCGTTTGTTTCTTCTTGCCTTTCACTTCTTGTTTGCTCATGGCGTAATTGACTGAATTCATTGTCATCTACTGCATATATTAATGGTTTGACAGTTTAGGCTTTGGCACAGAGCACTATCAACCCTGCCTGCTCGTACATTTGCTTGAACCTGCTTGGTGAGGAGCCGAAATGAGTCTTTCCACATACACGAAGGCACACGCTCTCGTGTCTGGGACGTCCTGCTCTGGCTCTAACTGCCGTGATTTCTTTCAGAATTTTTCACAGCAGTTGACCTCTCAACCTAAAGGAGAGAGAGAACCTCATGTGCGGTCGCCGGGATTTGAACCCGGGTTATCAGCTTGGAGGGCTGATGTCCTCTTGGCGTGACCGTCACGAGACCAGGCTGGACGACGACCGCACAACTCGCGACCTTCTCTGACGTCTTTTAATCGTTCATCCTTCTTGAGACCTTTTCCACTTCATAAACAACCCGGGATGCCACAACATGAGCCTCAAGAGGACTCTCGTCAATCCTTACCAGTCTGTCCGGCACGGACAGAGTTTCGCTGGAGAAATGGCCGTGCGGGAATCCTCCCACGATGACAGCCGGGGACTTCGCCTCCGCTACTTCCTTGCTAACATCGCCCAGGTTCTCCATCTTTCCTCTGATTGAAAACGCAATAATTAGGTCTGACTTCGATCGTCGCTTGACGAGTTCTGGGACCGTTGACCGGTACACGCTCACAAGACCCTTTTCGGGTTGCTCCACCAGAGCCTTTTCCATCAAACCTCTGAATCTTAGATAGTTCTTCGGAATCCTCGTCTTTGGTTCCAGTTCCAAGACCAGCCCGGGAAATGTGTGAACGAACACCTTCACATGGCCTTCGAGGTAAAGCGGGGTCCCGGTCACGCTCAGAAGTGCGACATGCACAAGGTCCGGCCGCCCCCTCTTTTCTGACTCCTTCAACCTCGCCATGGAGGAATGGTGAAAACTCCTGTCGAGCAGTATCTCAAACGGCTCCTTTCCCCTTCGTCTGGAGTCGCTTGCCACAGCCGGACTCCTCCTGATCTCCTCTGGCACAAGCTCTAAGGCCGACTCGGCCAGGATGAAGCTCAGGGCCACAGATTCACAGGCAGGGCCTCAGGGTTAAGTCCTTTCTTCGGGACCTGGGGGGCGTGAAGACAAGGAGGGGAGCAAAGCAGGACGCCGCAACCCTTGTGAAGCTCCTCACAGAATCCGCCGTCGACCTCTCTCACAAAGACCTCAAGCTTGCCAAGGAGCAAGCTGCCCTGGCCCGCAAAGTCAAGCTCAGGTACAACGTCCGCCTCGACCCTCCTCTCAGGAGGTTCACATGTCGAGGGTGCAAGAGCTTGATGGTCCCTGGGGTCAACGCCAGGGTTAGGCTCGGCCACGGAAAGGTGCCGATTCTCAGGGTGACGTGTGGCGAATGCGGCCACGTGAATCGCAAAATTCTGAGGAGCCCTTAAATAGAGTCCGGCGCGGCTCGAAAATTCGCTTCGTGATACTTCATGGTGAGCGTCCACGATGTCCCGTCAAACAAACTGATTGACGCCCTAGCGGAGCAAATGAAAGGGATGCCAGGCATGGCCGCTCCCGACTGGGCTCGCTGGGTCAAGACAGGCTCCCACGCTGAAAGACCCCCAATCAACTCAGGCTGGTGGTTCACCAGGGCGGCCTCATTGATGCGTAAGCTATACCTCCACGGCCCAATCGGCCTTGGAGACCTCGAACGGGCCTACGGTGGCACCAAGGCACTTCACTACTTCCCCAAGCACCACAGGGACGCCGGAGGTTCCAACATCCGCAAGATCCTCCAGCAACTGGAGCAGGCTGAACTGGTGTCCAAGACCCCCAAGGGTCGGATCCTCTCCCCCAAGGGAAGGGCAATGCTCGACAAGGCGAGCATCCAGATCTTCGGCCCCATGGCCGATGGCGACAAATCGCTGGCGAGGTACGCTTAGTGATGTCCGAGCCCGCCCCGAGGCAGCCGGACAAGGAAGCGGCTGAGCGGAGAGCGCAGCGAGAAGGGATTCTGAGGATGGCGCTAACCTCTGACGCGAGGGAGAGACTCGCCAACGTCAAGATGGTCAAGCCGGACCTAGCATCTTCCATCGAGGAGTACGTAATTCAGCTTGCCTCGTCTGGTAGGCTGAAGAAGGCCGTGGATGACGACCAGGTGAAGCAGATGCTAACAGCGATGACCGAGAAGAAGCGCGAGATGAAGATCAGGAGGATTTAGAATGGCCAAGGTCAAAGACACATCGAAGAAGAACAGGCTCGCGAAGGCAGGAAGGCAGGGGAGGTCGGTCCCTACATGGGTGATCGTCAGGACTAACAGGAAGGTCAGGTCCAACCCCAAGCGTAGGCACTGGAGGCAGCGCAAGCTGGGGCTCAAGTGATAGATTATGTCAGAACGGAAGATGGAGGCTCTAACACGAACCTACGTCGTGCCGCTTGGCGTAGTCACCGAGGCGCCCTCATACAGGAGGGCGAAGAAGGCCATCACCCTCATCAGGGAGTTCACCATCCGCCACATGAAGGCCACCGAGGTCAAGGTGGACACCGAGGTCAACGAACTGATCTGGTCCCGGGGTATCAAGCACCCACCCCGACGCATAACTCTGGAGATGGAGCGTGACGAGGACGGCGTCGTGACCGTCAAGCTCCCGCCCAAACCAGAGAAAGAGTAGCCGTTGGGCCTCTTCCTGATGGACATCTACCGCAGCCCCAACATAGGCGTCTTCACGAAGGCAAACGACCGGTTTCTCCTCGTCCCCAAGGGGCTTGCATCTACAAAGTCAGACAAACTCGCCTCCAACCTTGGGGTGACCGCCGTTCCCGCTTCCATAGGCGAGTCAAGGCTCCTCGGCCCGTTAGCGTCGATGAACAGCAACGGGATTGTGGTGTCCAGGCTCGCCGACGACTCGGAGGTGACGGAGATCAGCAGGGCGACGGGACTGCCCGTGACCAGGCTGGAATCGAAGCTCACTGCTGTGGGAAACCTCGCCGTGGGGAATGACAAGTGCACCCTGGTGTCCCCAATCCTCGACCGCAGGGCTGTGGCTCAGATCAAGGACGCCCTCGGGACAGAGGTGGAGCGGACTTCGATCGGAGAGTACCACCAGGTAGGCTCGCTCGTTGTGGCCACGAACTCCGGCGCAGCCGTCTATCCGGGGCTTAACGAAAGTGAGGTGGGAAAGATCGGGGAAGTCCTCGGTGTCGATGCCTTCCCGACCTCGGTCAACAGAGGCGTCCCCTTTGTCGCAGCCGGCATCGTAGCCAATTCGAAAAACGCGGTCGTCGGGAGCCAGACCACCGGTCCTGAGCTTGTCTTTATAACGCGGGCGCTGAGCGTCTGAAAAATTCTACAGGTGCAGTTTAGATTTGAGCAAGCAGCCATCCGAGGAAGAAGCAGTCAATGCCCTCCTTGTTGAAATCAGGGTCCTCGAAGGCACCTACAACGAGCTCTCCTCGAGACAGAACCTGCTTGAGCGCGCACTCCTGGAAGGAAGGGCGGCGCTAGACGCGATTAAGGGTCTAACCGAATCTCCGTCGGACGAAGTCCTAACCCAAATCGGGGGAGGAGCAATGCTCCGGTCACCGCCTCCGGCGACCGACAAGGTCCTCATCAGCATCGCTTCAACAGTCGTCCTGGAGAAACCAAAGGATGAAGCCGTGGCACTACTTGAATCCCGCACTAGGGACATCGAAAAGACGATAGTCTCTCTGATTTCCCAGCGGAACGAAATCGCCGACCGGTTGAATTCTGACAGGGCCGTTCTCAACAGCTACGTCAGTCGCCAGGGCCAGCAGGAGTAGCCCTTGTTTGACAGGCTGAGACAGGCCTTCTCCTCGGTGACCTCTGTAATCAAGGAGAAAGAGCTCACCGATGAAGTCCTCGATGAAGTCGCCTTTAACTTCCAGCTCGCCCTGATCGAGTCTGACGTCGCCCAGACAGTCGCCGAATCCCTCACCAAAGAGGTCCAGAAGAGCCTCGCGGGAACCAAGGTCGAACGCTCCGCCGACCCGTCCGAAGTCGTCGGGGCCAGGCTCGCAGCATCGCTCGACTCGGCCTTCG
>Ga0070733_10000871_pt1 | contig 23257 bp, 17 predicted proteins | sample Coa_R1_9_FD_66450 | JGI IMG/M metagenome (GOLD analysis project Ga0070733, IMG submission 66450) | Surface soil microbial communities from Centralia Pennsylvania, which are recovering from an underground coalmine fire - Coalmine... | ecosystem: Environmental > Terrestrial > Soil > Unclassified ...
CCGACTAACCAAATGGGTGACAAAGTCGCTGGCCCATTAAGGGGACATAATCGCTGGCCTACAACAGCGCAGGCCGGTCGCGCAACGATGCCACAGCGGCTACGGTTCCAGCGCGAACGCCAGCAGGACGTTGCCCGGGACACCGCCTCGCGCTGGGTATCCCGAAACGGTGAACAACATACCCTGCGCGACCACGGGTCCGGCCACGTCGATGGCTCCGCCGTGTCCCGGCACGCCGTTCACGGTTTGGAATTCCCGAGAGGTGTCATAATCCCACACGATTTTTCCGCTCGCAGTGGAATATGCCCGAAGGTGGCCATCCTCGGAGCCGGAGAACACCGCGCCGGGAATCGCTGTGATCGCCGCCGATTGTGCGGGGCTGCAGGCTGGGCGTCCGCCGCAGCCCGGCGGGGCCGTCTGCCAAATCCGTTCGCCGTTATCGATGCGAAACGCAAACACTCCGCCGCCCTTATTAGGATCGAGCTGATAAGTGCGGTCATTGCTGCCCGGCTTCAGCGCCACCTGGAAGCGAATATCGGAGAGAGCCACGTAAAGGTTTCGGCCGTCCGTGGCAGGCCCCCACTCAATCCCGCCGACGGTACCGCCATCGCCGATACGAGATTGCCAAAGCGTCTGCCCCTTCCGGTCCGGATCGACCGCGTAGACAACGGCGGATTTTTGTCCCAGGAGAAGCGCGCGTCGTCCGTTGGGAAGTGAGACCAATGCGGCGGAAGCGGCGAAATCGAAGTCGGGGCCGTCCGAGTCGGGACAATTCACCTTGCCGGGAAGCTGGCAGGAACTGTTCCACGCATCCTTTGATGTAAACTGCCTGGACCAGAGGATCTCTCCCGTAGACAGCCGTAAGGCGACCAGCGCGTCGCTCATCGACGTCGGCGGATCGGAATAATTGTCACCGGTGGTCACGTACATGGTGTCGCGATCCGGGTCCAGCGTGGGTGCGGTCCATACACCCGCTCCGGAAGGACCCCAGGCAGGTGACCCGTGCCGGCCTTTCGGACGCTCCTTCGCCGATTCGGGGATCATGTACCTCTTCCACAACACCTTCCCCGTGGCCGCGTCCAAAGCCGTCTCGCTTCCGCGGAAGCTGCAGCAGGCATAAGCCGTCGAAACCGACAGAGTTTCCTCGCGGGAAGCCGAGCCCACGTAAAGGCGTCCCCGATGGAACACCGGTGTGGCTGTCACGGTCGATGCAGGGTGCTCGTCGGGACGCATCTTCCACAACTGCCTCCCCGTGGCTCCATCCAGCGCGTATACGTACCCCGCGGAGTCGCCGAAGAAGACCGCAGGGTTACCACCGGCATCGCCCACGGTGATCCCGGAGCGCACTTGCGATTGCACCGCCGTCGACCAATGCACGCAGCCCGTCGCCGCATCGAGCGCAACGACGCTTCCATCCTGACCGCCTACGAACACCCTCCCGCGATACACGGCGGGCTGGGAACGCATGGTGGAGGTATCGGGAAACGCGAACGCCCACTTGAGTTTCAAGCGGGGCAGATCCTCCGCCTGAAAGCCGGCGGTCTGGGCATCCTGGAATCGCGTATTCGCCAGATTGCCACCCCAACTGGCCCAGGCCGTACCTTCTCCCGCCGTACGTTCCCACGACGCGTTCGCGGGGCATGGGTTGGGGATTTCCTCGCGCCGCCGCTCGGTAGTCACAGCGGTGCCGAGCAGGCTCGCGATCTTCAGGCGCTCGTCCGCGGAGAGAGGCGCAGCCTGCGCTTTCATGATTCCGCTCTCGAGCGTTTTCTGAATCGCCAGGGGCGTCATCGTCTTCAAAACCGATACCTGTGGGACTCTTCCCCCCGCACCGGCGGCTGAGTCGTGACAGGAGGCACAATGCTTTTGAAAAAGTTGCGCGGCATAAGGGTCGTCGGCGGCCCACATTACAACGGGCGTGATCAGAAGCAGATAGAAGGCATTCATCGCGGTCCAGCTCCGGCCTACGTGGCTTACGCAAGGAGTATATATCATGCGCACAGCAGACCACACCACAACGCTACTTCTTGCCCCCTGTCGGTAGTAAGTCACGATGTCCACCATCAGGTGATGGGGAAGAACGGACCGAAGCTGAAACCAGTCGCCGCCGATGCGCCGCGCGCCCAATCGATCGAGCAACTGACCGGAATGCTGTCAGGCGACTCGACAGGCCGATGATGGCGGTCTGGCGGGAACCTGCGAGTACACGATGAATTGGCCGAACCACGATGACAGCCCGGCCGCGTAATATAGAATGATTCAACCGCCTGGCCGAAATGGATCGACGTTCGCCCGGCACATGGACCCTTTTGAAATGCCTGCCAAACGCACCTCGCAAGATATGGGCCTGGATGAAACTTTTGGCAACACTGCGGATGTTATAGAGGCCACGGCAGGAAGCTGGAACATACCAAGGATTGGCGTAGTTCTCTTCAGCAGCCTGCTTCTTCTCCTTGTAGCGGCCGGGATCGCGCGCTCCGCCATCGCGACCCGGCTTGATGGGTTCACCATCGACGAGGCTTACCATATAGCCGCCGGCGTCTCCTACGTGCGGCTCGATGATTTTCGGATCAACCCGGAGCATCCTCCCTTAGTGAAGCTGTGGGTGGGATACTTCGTCTCCCGCACCGGGTTTCGATCCAGCGCCCTGCGGCCCTTTTCCGATAAGCACGACGAACGCACGTTTGCCGAAGAAGACGTTTATCTCAACAATGATCCGGATGCTGTGCAGAAGCATGCCAGGGCCGCGATGTGGGCCATGAACGGACTGCTGCTGGTGGCGCTCGGGTTTGCCGCGCGGAGGGCCTTCGGTCCCGGTGTGGCTTTGGGAACGATCACGTTTCTTGTAATCGACCCTACTGTGGCCGCGCACCTACCGGTAGTAATGACCGACCTTCCCGTTTCTCTCTTGTGCGTTTCTGCCGTGCTGCTCACGATCCCAGCATTCCGGAGCTGGAGATGGACTGATCTTGCCGCATGCTCGCTAGCACTCGGACTTGGGCTGACCGCGAAACATTCGGCCCCTGTGTTCCTGATCTTCGTGTTCCTGACCGGCTGTGTCAGGGCGTTTCTTGCGCCTCCGCACAATGCCCACCCCTCGCGCTTGGCGCGATTCGCGATGGTGGTGGCGGTCGTAGCGGGCGCAGTCGCTGTGCTGTGGGCAGCGTACGGGTTCCGGTATACGGAAAGCGCGGCATCCAGCGAGGTCTTCAATCGTCCGCTGGCCGACAAAATCGCCGATGTGCAATCGGCGGCGGATCGGGCGGCGCTCCGGGGGATGCGCGCGACGCACATCGTTCCCCGCGCCTACATTTGGGGCCTCGCCGATACCGTCCGGGCGGGCCTGGAAGGCCGGGTGATTCCCATAACCGCGTTCGGACGGGCATACATCGGAAGCGGGCCGAGATACTACTTCCCCGCGATGATCGCACTGAAGTTGCCCATCGGCCTGACCGCCATAATCCTCGTAGGCCTTTTCGCTTTCGCCACCCAGCGCGGCCCGACGGAAGGCGTCTTGACCGTGTTAGGCGGGGCAGCGTTCTTCCTTCTGGTTTTGATCGCTGGCTCCACGTATGCGGGCATCCGTCATGCACTGCCAGTTATGGTTCTTCTGGCGATTTTAGGAGGACTCGGGATGCAGTTTGTGTTCTCCTCGAAGTCTGCCGCGTTGAAGGTCGCAGGTGGGATCTCTCTCGCGATCGCCGCGTTATCAGCCGTACCGGTAATGCGCCCGTGGGAATACTTCAACGAAATCATTGGCGGGGCGAGCCGTGCGTATCTGTACTTCAGCGATGAAGGGGTCGACCTCGGTCAACGTGTAAAAGAACTTGCCGACTACGATCACCGGGTAATCGAACCGTCCGGTGAAGTCCCCGTCATCTTTTATGGACCGGTCAGCGAAGTCGAAGAAAAGCGGCGCGGCATTGACTGGCTGGGCCAAGATACAAAGCGCGACCAAGCCCGGCTCGAATCCGCTACGTTTTCCGGTACCGTGATCCTTGACGCCCGCTTTCTGGGGAGGCATCCGTTCTGGGACATCGCGGCTCTGCGAGGCGCGACGCCGGCTGCGCGATTCGGAAACCTGGTGGTCTTTCGTGGAACCTGCACTTGTGGCCCCATTCTCGCGGGAACCCTTTACGAAGAATCTCTAACGGAGATTTTCGCCAGTAAGCCCGACTGGGCGACAGCGGAGCGGCTGTTGCGCCAATCGGTAGCGCTCGACCCTACCGCGTTCTTCGTGCACATTGAACTCGGAAACGTTTATCTGACCCAGGGGCGGAACGACGACGCTCTGCGAGCCTATTCTGACGCCCTTAAGTACGCACCCAATGATTCCAAGCTTCGACGGCCGATCGAGGCACAGATCCAAAGAATGTCCGCAGTGCCTTCTGATCGCATTGATCCGTTACGAGACCCATTCCTGGAGTAAGTTTCTAAGGGTCGGAGGAAATCAGCGGCCCCCCGTCGTTACGGCCTGAGCGCTCACTGGAGTTCCAACGCTAGGCGGAAACTTTTCCCGCCCTCAATGCAAGCTTGCCGAAATTCACAGTGCTCGGGTCGATTTCTTGCGCTCTTGGAGCCGGGCGCCCGAATGGCCTCCTCTTCGCTGGCGACTTGGTGCCAGCGGATCTTTCAGCAGCCGTTCTCCTGGAAGGCGCAGAGAACCGCAAGGGCACCGTCTCAACTTTCGGTTTTGAAAACCGCCCACTACCCAACTTTCAATGGTGCGCCGCCGGCAATGGTGCGCCGCTGGCCATCATGGTGTGACGCAGCGCCTCGGGGTTGACGATCAATCCGCACTCGTGTCCGATCCGTCAGTTTCTATCCACGATAACTTGCGCCAGGCGAAGATCTTTCAGGCATTGGGTGGTGTGCGTATGCTCGTCTTATCACGGTAAATTCGACGTGGCGGGAGAGATCGTTTCTACGTTGGCTAGAAAAATACTCCCTAGACTGGATTCCTCAAACGCCGTAGTGGCGCACATAATTGAGCCAGTTTTGCAGGCGCAGTCGCGAATCGCTCCGAAACAAAGCAGCACCTGGGGCGATCCATTGTTCGTGACGGGATCTTGCCGTGGCGCAGATCTTTCATCGAAGTGCCAACAGCCTCGCGAAGGTCAGCATCGTCGCTACCGTGCTGATGTTGGGCGGAGTGCTGTGGGCGGCGTATCGTATGGATCAAGGAGCCTTCATCACCGATGTGGATGTGGCCCGCGATCAGCCAGTTCCCTTTTCCCATAAACATCATGTGAGCGATGACGGCATCGACTGCCGGTATTGCCACACCTCCGTCGAAACCTCTCCCTTCGCCGGATTGCCGCCTACGGAAACGTGCATGAGTTGCCATTCTCAAATCTGGACCAACGCAGCAATTTTGGAGCCGGTGCGCGCCAGTTTTCGTACCGGAGAGTCGCTTACATGGACGCGAGTGCATGATTTGCCGGATTTTGTTTACTTCAATCACAGCATTCATGTGAATAAAGGAGTCGGCTGCTCCACGTGTCATGGCCGGGTGGATGAGATGCCTCTCACTTACAAAGTAAACACCCTCTATATGCAGTGGTGTGTCGAATGCCATCGACATCCGGAAAACTATGTTCGCCCGCGCGAACAGGTATTCAATATGGCATATCAGGCTCCGCCGGACCAGGCGGAGTTGGGCCAACGTCTCATGGCCGAATACAAAATTCAAAGTTTGACGGATTGCGTCACGTGTCATCGATAAATCAGTCACGGACAAACGAGAAGCGCTACTGGCGCAGCTTCGAGGAATTGGCGCAAACCGCGGAGTTCCTCAAGTTCTCTGAAGACGAGTTCGTGCATCGCCTCCCCGCGGAAAACGATGGCGCCTCGCGGCGAGGGTTCTTGGGCTTGATGGGTGCGTCCCTGGCGCTGGCGGGCGCATCCGCGTGCACCAAGCAGCCGAAGGAGACCATCGTTCCCTACGTCCGGCAGCCGGAGGAGTTGATTCCCGGGAACCCGTTATTCTACGCGACGACCGTGACTGTCGCCGGCCTCGGAACCGGACTGCTGGTGGAAAGCCATGAGGGGCGGCCGACCAAGGTGGAAGGAAATCCCGATCATCCCGCCAGCCTGGGTGCGACCTCGCCACAGATGCAGGCCAGCGTGCTCACGTTGTACGACCCGGACCGCTCGCAGACGGTCCTGCACGACGGCATCATTGACACGTGGGGGCGCTTCGTCACTGCGCTGGCCGGAGCGCGCGACGTCGCGGACTTGAAGAAAGGCGCCGGGCTGCGGTTGCTTACGGGCGCGGTGACATCTCCGACGCTGACGGCGCAAATCCAGGAGGTCTTGGCGGCGCTTCCGCGGGCTCGCTGGCATCAGTGGGAGCCGGCCGGGCGGCATGCCGTAAGAGCCGGCTCCGTGGCTGCGTTCGGCAAACCCTGGAACGCCATTTACCGCTTCGACCGCGCGGCCAGGATCGTGTCGCTGGACTCTGATTTCCTCGATCCGGCCTCGCCGGGGGGCTTGCGTCACACGCACGATTACGCCCTGCGCCGACGCCAGGCCGCGGAGAATCCGTCCAACGACTTTCCTCGCCTGTATGTGGCCGAAAGCGCACCCTCGATCACCGGCGGCATGGCCGAGCACCGGTTTCGCATGCGCGCGGCGGAAGTGGAAGCCTTCGCCGAGAAACTGATGGGCGGAGATGGCCAGCCGCAGCGCAGCATTATGCAAGACCTTAACGCGCATCGCGGAGCCAGCCTTGTGATCGCCGGCGAATTTCAGACACCGCGGGTTCACGCGCTGGCTCACGCAATGAATCAAGCGCTGGGTAACGACGGCAAGACTGTGCTGTATACCGATCCCGTGGAGGCAGACCCGGCCGACCACACCGCATCGCTCGCCGAACTGATCCAGGATATGCGCGATGGCGCAGTGGAGACGCTGGTCATTCTGGGCGGCAATCCCGTGTACGACGCGCCCGCGGACTTGGATTTTCTGGGCGCGCTAAAACACGTTAAGCTGCGAATCTTCCTGGGACTGTATAACAACGAAACCGCGGAGTGGTGCCACTGGCATGTACCGGAGGCCCATTATCTTGAGTCTTGGAGCGACGCTCGCGCCTGGGACGGGACGGCATCGATCGTCCAGCCGCTCATCGCGCCCATCTACACCGGCCGGACCACGCATGAAGTTCTGAACGTGTTGCTCAATCAAGCGGATCGCAGCGCGCACGATACGGTGCGCGACTTCTGGCGGACTCAACACAAGGGAGCGGACTTCGCCGACTTCTGGAAGACGGCGCTACATGATGGTGTGGTTTCCGGTACGGCGTTGCCGGAGAAGAACCCTCCGGCGGCGAAAGTCCCGCCGGCGAACGCATCGCAAGCGCAGGGGGTTGAAATTGTTTTCCGCCCGGATCCCACCGTCGGCTCCGGCGCGGATTCCAACAACGCCTGGCTACAGGAATTGCCCAAGCCGCAGAACAAGATGACCTGGGAGAACGCTGTGTGGGTCTCGCCGGACACTGGGCAGCGGTTGGGAATCGACACGGGAGACATTGTTGAGCTCGCGTTGGGCGGCCGAAAGCTTCAGGGCGCGGTGTGGATTCAGGCCGGCCACGCGGATGAGTCCGTGACAGTTCATTTCGGCTACGGGCGCACGCGCGCCGGCCGTGTGGCGGACGGGATCGGGTTCAATGCCTATTCTCTGAGAACGTCGGGTGCGCTGTGGCACGCGCCCAATGTGGAGATAAAGCGAGTCTCCCGCGGCTACTCTTTCGCGACTACGCAGCATACGCAGAACATGGAGGAGCGCGATCCTTTCCGGGTAGCCACTCTCGACGAGTTTCGTGCACGCCCGGGTTTCGCGCAACCCGAGGGCCAAGGCGTCCCTGCTCCAAATCTGACTCTGTTTCCGATCTGGAACTATCTCAAACACAAGTGGGGCATGTCCATCGATCTGACCGCATGCACCGGCTGCAACGCCTGCATGGTGGCGTGCCAGGCGGAGAATAACATCGCCGTGGTCGGCAAGGAGGAAGTGGCCAAGGGCAGGCACATGAATTGGATTCGCGTGGACCGCTATTTCTCCGGACCAGCCAGCGATCCTGAGATGTACTTCCAACCGGTGCCGTGCATGCAGTGTGAAGACGCATTGTGCGAGTTGGTGTGTCCCGTCGCGGCGACCGTGCATAGCGGCGAGGGACTCAATGAGATGGTCTACAACCGCTGCGTCGGCACGCGCTACTGTTCCAACAACTGCCCCTACAAAGTGCGCCGGTTTAATTTCCTTCTCTATTCGGATTGGGACACCCGCAGCCTGTGGGGTGTGCGCAATCCCGACGTTTCGGTGCGCAGCCGCGGCGTGATGGAGAAGTGCAGTTACTGCGTGCAGCGCATCAACGCGGCCAAAATCCGGGCCGAAGAGCAGAATCGCCCGGTGCGCGATGGCGAGATCGTAACAGCGTGCCAACAAGCTTGTCCCGCCGAAGCGATTGTCTTCGGCGATCTGAACGATCCGAACAGCAAAATCTCGCGGAGAAAGCGTCAGCAGCGCGACTACGGAATGTTGGAAGAACTGAACACGCATCCGCGCACAACCTATCTGGCGCGGCTGCGCAATCCGAATCCGGAAATCGGGAAAGGTTGACCGAGAGAGGCGAGCTTGGAAGAAGAGCGAACGGCAGTGCTGGATCCCGGACCTGAGAAGGTCATCGGTCCCGGTCACGACTTTGAGACCGTCACCACCAAGATCGGCGGCGTCGTGTTCATGCCGTTCCTCCGGACGCCGCGCCAGCTTTTCATCGGATTCGCGTGCGCCTTCGTGCTGGTGAACTTGTTCCTGGTGGCGGTGACATGGCTGTTCGCAAAAGGCGTGGGCGTGTGGGGAATCGTGATTCCCGTCGCGTGGGGATTCGCCATCGTGAATTTCGTGTGGTGGATCGGAATCGGCCACGCGGGCACGCTCATCTCCGCGATTTTGTTGCTGCTCAAGCAGGACTGGCGAACGTCGATCAACCGTTTTTCTGAAGCGATGACGCTGTTTGCCGTGGCATGTGCCGGAATGTTTCCGATTCTACACCTCGGACGGCCGTGGCTGGCGTATTGGCTGTTGCCTTATCCCAACACGATGTGGCTGTGGCCGCAGCCGCGCAGTCCCTTGATCTGGGACGTGTTCGCGGTGTCCACTTACGCGTCCGTCTCTTTCCTGTTCTGGTTCACCGGCCTGATTCCGGATTTCGGCACTATGCGGGACGGAGCGGTCAAAAGCTGGCAGCAAAGGATTTTCGGCGTACTTGCGATGGGCTGGCGCGGATCGGCCAAGCACTGGGCTCGCTATCAGAAAGCATACCTGTTGCTGGCGGGGCTCTCCACGCCGTTGGTGGTTTCGGTCCATTCGGTGGTCAGCTTTGATTTTGCGATCAGCATTCTACCCGGCTGGCACACGACGATCTTCCCGCCGTACTTCGTCGCTGGGGCGATCTATTCGGGTTTCGCGATGGTGTTGACTCTGGCGATTCCGATCCGCCGCTGGTATCACCTGGAGGATCTGATCACCATGCGCCATATCGAGTGCATGGCCAAAGTGATGCTGGGAACGGGTCTGATCGTGGCCTATGGATACGCGATGGAAGCGTTCATGGGCTGGTACAGCGGAAACCAATTTGAGCGATTCCTGTTTTGGAATCGCGCCTGGGGCGGGCACTACTTCTGGACTTACTGGCTGCTGATCCTGTGCAATATCCTGCTGCCCCAGTTGCTGTGGTCGCGGCGCGTGCGCTTGAACATTCTGGCAGTGTTTCTGCTCTCGCTGGTGATCAATACTGGCATGTGGCTGGAGCGCTTCGTCATCGTGGTGACCAGTCTGGAGCGGGACTTCACGCCGTCCGCCTGGGGCCGCTACTATCCCACCTTTTGGGACATCGCCACTTTTGTCGGAACCATTGGCGTGTTCCTGAGCCTGATGTTTCTGTTCGTGCGCGGCGTGCCCGCGATCTCCATGTTCGAGATGCGCGAAGTGATTCATGAGGAGGCCGGCCATGCTCACGGAGACTAGAGTCGCCGGCCAACTCAAGTTATACGGACTTATGGCCGAGTTCAGCCAGCCGGAGCCGTTACTCGAAGCCGCACGAAGGGCCTACGCGGAAGGGTATCGCAAAATGGACGCTTATGCGCCCATGCCGGTGGAAGGCCTCGCCGACGCGATTGGATTCCACAGTAATGCGGTGCAGCGGTGTGTCTTCATAGCCGGCTTGTTAGGGGCGAGCGGAGGCTTCGGGCTGATGTGGTGGATCACGGTGATCGCGTTCCCCCATAACGTCGCCGGACGACCGCTCAACAGTTGGATGGCGTACATCCCCATTACCTTCGAGTGCATGGTGCTGCTGGCCTGTTTCACCGCCGTGATTTCGATGCTGGCGCTGAACGGTCTGCCGGAGCCGTATCATCCGGTGTTCAACGTGGCGCAATTTGCGCGCGCCTCGCGCGATAAGTTCTTTCTGTGTATTGAGGCGTCCGATCCCAAGTTCGACATCGATGCAACCCGCGATTTCCTGGCCGGACTGAACGCGGAAGAGGTGCTGGATGTTATGCCGTAGCATTTTCGTGGCTGCATTCGCGGCGCTACTGGCCGGATGCCGGCAGGACATGCAGGATCAGCCCCGTTACAAGCCGCTGGCCGCGACCGACTTCTTCGGCGACGGCAGATCGGCTCGGCCGCTGGTGGAAGATACCGTGGCGCGCGGGCACCTGAGGCTCGACGACGCGTTGTATACCGGAAAGTCGGGCGATACCGACGTGGACACGTTTCCCTTTCCCATCACGCGCGCGGATCTGCTGCGCGGTCAGGAACGATTCAACATCTACTGCTCGCCGTGCCATAGCCGCGTCGGCGACGGCAACGGAATGGTGGTACGGCGCGGATTCCGGCAGGCCGCCAATTACCACAGCGAGAAGCTGCTCAAGGCTCCCGTGGGACATTTTTTCGACGTGATGAGCAATGGCTTCGGCGCGATGCCCAGTTACGCATCGCGCATTGAGCCGGAGGATCGCTGGCGCATCGCCGCCTATATTCGCGTGCTGCAGTTCAGTGAGAACGCAAGCATCGACGACGTTCCTCCGGCTGAGCGCGCGGCCTTATTGGCGCAACCAGCCGCGGAGGTCAAGCAGTGACGGCGGCGCCTGAGACCCGCATCGCGGTATGGCAGCAGCGCTCCCTGCTGATTGGGATCGCCGGCGCATTGCTTTCGACCGCGTGGTTCCTCACGGATCGCGACCAGTTTCTGCGGTCGTACCTGTTCGCGTACGTCTATTGGACCGGCATGGCGTTGGGTTGCCTGGGCATTCTGCTTTTGCATCACACCGTCGGCGGTAAGTGGGGCATGGTGATCCGGCGGCTCTGCGAAGCCGGAGCGCGTACGCTTCCGTACATGGCGATTCTGTTCCTTCCGATTCTCCTGGCATTGCCGGTGCTCTACATCTGGGCCCGGCCGGACGCCTTGCAGGACGCAAATATCCGCAGCAAGGCCGCCTATTTGAATGTTCCTTTTTTTATCGCCCGCACGATTTTCTACTTCGCCGTTTGGACCCTGTATGCCGTTCTGTTGAGCAAATGGTCCAAGCAACAGGATGCGGCGGGCGATGCCGGCATGATTGATCGTTTGATCCGGAAGATGCGGGCGTTGAGCGCGCCCGGACTGGTGGTGTTCACTTTTACCGCCACTTTCGCCTTCGTGGACTGGATTATGTCGCTGGAGCCGCGCTGGTTCTCAACGATCTATGGCGCGATGTTCCTGATGGGTGAGGTGCTGGAGGCCTTCGCGTTTGTAATTGCGCTGGTGATCGTGCTGTCGCGGCTGCAGCCGCTGCGCGATCACGTGACTTTTCAGCATCTGCACGATCTGGGCAACATGATGTTCACGTTTACGATCCTCTGGGCCTATACGGCGTTCTCGCAATATCTGATCATCTGGGCGGGGAACCTGCCGGACGAGATTCCCTGGTACGTGAGGCGGCTGGGCCAGGGCTGGGGAGGCATCGCGCTGTTCGTGGTAATTTTTCATTTCTGCCTGCCGTTCCTGTTGCTGCTGCAACGCAACATCAAGCGCAATGCGAACCGCCTCTTCAAGCTAAGCCTGATGATGCTGGTGGTGCGGTTGGTGGATGTGTACTGGGTGGTGGAACCGTCGTTCTACGACAACCGCATCCGCATTTACTGGACCGACTTCATTACGCCGGTGGCCGTGGGAGGGCTGTGGCTGGCGCTGTTCTTCTGGCAACTGCGGTCCATGCCGCTGGCGCCGGTAAACGATCCGCGCTTGAAGGGGGCGCCGCGAGAAACAGTGGCGTTTTAGAGCAAAATGGCGAAGCATTACTCCCACGAGACCACGGATGCGGATATCCGCCCCATCGTATTGACCGGGGTGGCGCTGGCGATCGTCGCCGCAATCGTGCTGGCGATCAGCATCGGGTTGTTCCGCTTTTTCGTGGACCGTCCGGCCAAGACTCCGGCGAATCCCATGGCTTCGGAGATCTCGCAGCCCCCAGCGCCGCGCATCGAAGAGCATCCGGCCAGCGAGCTCGAACAACTGCGCCAATCCGAAGATCACACGCTTACTACATATGGATGGGTGGACCGCAACGCCGGCAAAGTTCGTATTCCCATCGATCGCGCCATGGAGCTTCAACTGGAGCGCGGATTTCCGGCTCGAAAGGAGACGCCCAAGCAATGAAGATCGCGATCCTGGCCGCAATTGTTTTCGCGAGTGTGCTGCACGCACAGGTCTACGGGCGGCCGGCCATTCTGCGCAACGTGGGCATCGAACAGCATATGGGCGCAGCCGTGCCGCTGGACGATCCGTTCACGGATGAGAACGGCAATATGGTTACGCTGCGCCAATACTCCGGCAAGCCAATCATTCTTGCGCTGGTCTACTATCAGTGCCCATCTTTATGCAACATGGTCCTCAACGGCTTGGTTCGCGCAGCGCGCGCGCTCAAATTCACAGCAGGCGACGAGTATCAGATCGTCACCGTCAGCTTCGATTCGCGCGAAAATTATCCCCTGGCACGCGATAAGAAACAGTCCTACATCAAGGATTATGGCCGGCCCGGCTCGGAGGCGGGCTGGCACTTCCTCACCGGCACGGATGCATCGAGCCGGAGCCTCGCCGATGCCGTGGGCTTTCATTTCACCTACGATCCCATCAGCAACCAATTCGCGCATCCCAGCGCCATCATGATCCTGACCAGCGATGGCCGCATCGCCCGCTACTTCTACGGCATCGATTATCCGGCCCGCGATGTGAGGCTGGGGTTGCTCGAAGCCTCGGGCGGTAAGATCGGCTCGGCGATCGACGCGGTGCAGTTGTTCTGCTTCCACTACGATCCCGCCAACGGCAAATATGGCCTGATGATCATCCGCGTGCTCCAGCTTGCCGGCCTGGCGACGCTGGGCGCGCTCTTAGCGTTCATGCTCGTGATGTTCCGCAGGGATGCCCGCGCGCGAAGGGCGGTGTAAGCGAATGGGATCGCTCTCCTTATTCCCGCCGCAAGCCTCGACGACCGCTGGTGAAGTGGACGCGCTCTATATGTTCGTGATCACGATCAGCGTGATCATGACAGTGCTGATCTTTTTCTGCGTGTTCTACTTCGCCGTGAAATACCGGCGGCGCAGCCCCGACGAGCGGCCCAAGCCGATTCATGGCTCGGTTCCGCTGGAGATCGCATGGAGCGTGATTCCCTTCGGCATCATGCTGGTGATGTTCGCTTGGGGCACCGAGTTGTATTACAAAAACTACACGCCCCCCGCCAACACGCTGGACGTTTTCGTCACCGGAAAGCAGTGGATGTGGAAGGTCCAGTATCCCGACGGGCAGCGCGAGATCAATGAGCTTCACGTTCCCACCGGCCGGCCGGTCAAGTTAACACTGGCAAGCGAGGACGCGATCCATAGTTTCTACGTCCCGGCATTCCGTATCAAACACGACGTCGTACCGGGGCAATACGAGACGCTGTGGTTCCAAGCCACAACGCCCGGCCGCTATCACATCTTCTGTGCCGAGTACTGCGGCACCGGCCACGCAGCCATGGGTGGTTGGGTGACGGTGATGGACCCAGCCGCCTATGAAACCTGGCTCGCCGGTGGAGGCTCCGGAGCTTCTATGAAGGATCAAGGTGAAAAATTGTTTACTCAGTATGGCTGTGTGACGTGCCACCTTATGGACACGAAAGGGCGGTGTCCATCCTTGCGCAACGTGTTTGGGAAACCCGTCCAGCTCGACGACGGCCGCGTGGTCACCGCCGACGAAAGCTATGTGCGCGAATCCATTCTCAATCCCAACGCCAAGATCGTTGCAGGCTATAAACGCGACGTCATGCCAGTGTTTCAGGGCCAGATCAGCGAGGAAAGCCTCTTGCAGCTCATCGTCTACATCAAGAGCTTGTCGAACGCGGAGGCGCCGCAGACCGCCGCGGCAGCAGGCAACACTGCCGCCAAAGGAAGTACGAAATGAGCACCACTTTCGAACCCGCGCGCGTCGAGCAGCGGACCAATTACTTGAACGTCGATTACGGCTGGAAATCCTGGCTATTTACCACAGATCATAAACGCATCGCGCTGTTGTATCTATTCTCGATTACGGCCTTCTTCGCCGTAGGCGGAATGTTCGCCGTGGGGATGCGGCTGAATCTGGTGACTCCGGGAGGGCTGTTCGAGGCCGATACGTACAACAAGCTGTTCACGATGCACGGCATCATCATGGTGTTCTTCTTCCTGGTGCCTTCCATTCCCGCTGTTCTGGGAAACTTCCTGATCCCCATCATGATCGGCGCGCGCGACCTGGCCTTCCCCCGAATAAATCTGCTGAGTTGGTATCTCTATATTGCCGGCGGTCTCTTCGCTCTCACTGCGGCGCTTCAAGGAGGCGTCGATACTGGCTGGACCTTCTACGCTCCTTTCAGCACCACTTATTCGAATACGCATGTAATTCTCACCGCCATGGGCGTGTTCGTCGCAGGTTTTTCGTCGATTCTCACCGGCCTCAATTTCATCGTCACTATTCACAAGATGCGCGCTCCAGGAATGACCTGGAGTCGGCTGCCGCTGTTTGTCTGGGGACACTACGGCACCAGCATTATTCAGGTGCTGGGGACGCCAGTGATTGCGATCACTCTGGTCCTGCTGGCACTGGAGCGCATCCTGCACGCCGGAATCTTCGATCCCAATGTGGGCGGCGATCCAATCCTGTTCCAGCACCTGTTCTGGTTCTATTCACACCCGGCAGTTTACATCATGATCCTTCCGGGTATGGCCGTGATCAGTGAAATCGTGCCGTGCTTTTCCCGCAAAGCCATCTTCGGCTACGGATTTGTGGCGTTTTCAAGCATCGCCATCGCCGTGATCGGATTCCTGGTGTGGGGGCATCACCTCTTTGTAGCCGGCCAGTCAATGTACGCCAGTACAGTATTCTCGCTCTTGAGCTTCGTTGTCGCAGTACCCTCCGCCATCAAGATCTTCAATTGGACCGCGACCATGTATCGCGGCTCGATTTCGTTCGAAACACCCATGCTGTATGCGTTCGGCTTCATCGGCCTGTTCACGATCGGAGGATTGACCGGCTTGGTGCTCGCCACCATGGCGCTGGACGTGCACTTGACCGACACCTACTTCGTGATCGCGCACTTTCACTATGTGATGGTGGGCGGCATGGTTATGGCATACCTCGGTGGGATTCATTTTTGGTTTCCAAAGATTACCGGACGCATGTACCCGGAGGCTTGGGCGAAATTCGCGGCATTGATTGTTTTCGTCGGCTTTAACCTGACGTTCTTCCCGCAATTCCTGCTGGGATACCTGGGGATGCCTCGCCGCTATCATGCATACGCACCCGAGTTTCATACTCTGAACGTGATGTCGAGCGCCGGAGCCTCGATTCTGGGAGTGGGCTACCTGCTTCCGATCCTCTATCTGGCGTGGGCCTGGCGCAAAGGGCCGATCGCGCCGCAGAATCCCTGGGGCGCCAAGGGACTGGAGTGGGAGCAATCGCCAACGCCTCCTCCGACTTACAATTTCGACGAGCCCCCCGTGGTAACCGATGATCCTTACAACTACGCAGGAGAGGAGCCGGCGCATGGTTGACGGTGGAGCGGAAGCCGAAGCCGTTTTGATGGGGCACGCGGAAGCGGTGCGCCACCATTTCGACACCGCTGAGCAGCAGTTCGACTCCTCAACGCTCGGGATGTGGGTGTTTCTCCTCACCGAAATCATGTTCTTCGGCGGGATGTTCGGCAGCTACACCGTGTATCGCAATATGTACCCGGACGCGTTCGCCTCCACCAGCCACTTCATGAACGTGACCCTCGGCGGCATCAACACGGCGGTACTCATTTGCAGCAGCTTGACCATGGTTCTGGCGGTGCATTCGGCGCAGATCGGGAGCAAGAAGTTGCTGATCCTGTTTCTGATTTTGACCTTGGTTTTGGGATGCGTGTTTCTGGGGATCAAATACGTCGAGTATCACGAAAAATGGGTCGATCACCACATTCCCGGCCCGGGCTTCCATTACGCGGATTCCCGTTATTTTCATCAAGCCCAGATTCTGTTCTTCCTATACTTCGCCATGACCGGCATGCATGCGCTGCACATGATCGTGGGAGCAGGGCTATTGGTTACGCTGATCGGGATGGCCGCCCGCAACCGCTTCAGCGCCACCTGGTACACGCCAGTGGAAATGATTGGGCTTTACTGGCACTTCGTCGACATCGTGTGGATTTTCCTCTTTCCACTTCTTTATTTAATAGGACACACGCAATGACCCACTCCATCGTTCCCGTTCGAGTGTATATCGCAGTTTGGGCCGCCCTCACCGCGCTGACGATCACCACCGTGGCGGTGTCGAAGCTGGAGCTCGGCGAATATAACTTCGTCGCAGCCATGACCATCGCCGTCATCAAGGGCAGCTTAGTGGTCTGGTTCTTTATGAACGTCAGGCAATCCACGTCCTTGACAAAATTATTCGTCGGCGCGGGATTCTTTTGGATGGCGATCCTGATCGTGTTCGTGCTTAGCGACTATTTCAGCCGCGGCTGGCTGCCTGGCCCCGCGTGGTGGAAATGACCAGCGGCAGTGGTCCGTCCGCTGGCGATTTCCAACCCGTTCTCAAAACGCTGCAGGCTCGGTTATTGGGCCGCGCTGGTGTGCGATGTTCGGTCTTGCCCGAAAGCGCTGAATAGAATCGCGAACAGCCATCCCGCGATGGCTCCGTCCACGAATCCGTAGATCGTGCCCAACAGGACTCTGCCTAATGTCCGTGCGGTATCGGCGCCGGGATACACGGAACTCATCAGCCGGAGAAATTCTCCGCCGTAAGATGGGTCCGCCATATTGATTAGCCCGACGATGAGCATGCAACCGCCCCACAAGATGGCTGAGGCAACCGTCAAGGCCTTTACTGGATGTTTCATCTGGTTCTCCTCCTCCGTCTTCAGTCTAGACTCGCGGGAGAGTCGGCGAAATACCGTTCAAATATGATCCCTGGACGGCGGGCGCTCACCGAGCCCCATTTCTCTTCAGTGGCGTTGCGGGCCATCAGCTGCATCCATTCTTCGTCTCCTCGCCACGTGAGCACTTCCACAGTGAACGCCAGACAAAACATTCATGGGCGCCGAGAGGAAATCCCTCCAAGACTTCGTTCGGCTCCGCTTCGACGCCGGGGCAATGCCATGACGGTGCAGAATATTGCCAAAGGTCTTGTCAGATTAGGATGTGGCCCAGGTTGGCGAGCGCACCAACAATGCCGTCATAGCCCCAGCCGGAGTTCTCCTTTCTCGCGGACTTGCAAGGTGAAATTATTTTTTTTCGAACAGTTTATTGTAGTCGCGATTGTTCTCGCACACGAATTCGTCGGCCTTGGCCATGTCGGTACGGAGTTGGAAGACTCGGCTCACCGTCCAGGGCTTCGCAAAAACATTGGGATCCTCCATCGTCGCCTCGTACTGGAGTGTATCGAAGTCCGGCCGGCGGAATCGCTCAACGATATGCAGGCCTTCTGTATGCCGGTAGCCACTGATCTCAGTTTTGTCGTTGAATCCGACCGAGTCCACAACCAGCGTATCGCCTTCCCAATGACCGATCGAATCGCCCATCCATGTGGGGTCTGGATCTACCGGATGCGGGCCTCCCTCCGTAGGGATGATGCGAAAAGTGCCGGGATACCCGTTCAGAATCGCCAATGCATGTGCCCCCTGAACGAATTCGGAATGATAAGGCGCCGCCACACCCTGCGGCCCAGCCAGCGGCATGCAATCGGCATACTGGCCCGCGTCGTCAGGGCCGCGCACCACCTTGAACTTCTCCGCGCCGGGCTTTAAAACCGGCGCCTCGGCCGCGGCGGCATTCCCCCCGCGGCCGCCACCGCCTGCCCAAACTCCCGAAAGGTCGGGCTTGCCATCCGTTGTCCGAGGGGCTGCTTTTTTGGCCGTTGCCGAGACGGCGTCGCCTCCCGTCACCGGAGTGGTACCGGCAACGTTCACGGTCACCGCGCGCGTCAATTTCTGATTGTTCGGCCCGAGCACGGTCAAGGTATAGGTCGTGGTCGCTGAGGGAGTCACCCGGACGACTCCGCGCGCAGCAACGCGTCCCAGACCCGGGTCAATCGTAATCCCAGTAGGATCTTCCGTCGACCACGTGAGCGTCGCCGCCTGGCCGGGCTGAATCGATGCAGGCTCCGCCGTAAAATCCACGATTCGCGCGGGAACGCCTCGCGCAAAATTGTACGGGTTTCCCTTGCCTGCGGAAACGATCCCGGATTGCGCCGGTTGCGGTGATGCAGCGGGCTGGGGTGTCGAAGCAGGCGTCTGGGCTGCTGCCAGGCCGATCAGGCACGCCGCCAAAACCGCACCGGATGAACACCTTGCGAATGGTCCTTGGCGATCCATCAGAACGTGAACCGGGCGATCAGCGTACCCGTGCGCCCCGTAAGATAAGGCGGCGTGGCCGTAGTTGGTTGGCTGCCTGCCGTAGCGAAGGTGTTGATGACGCCAAACCCGGCTGAATTGATCCCCGCGGTCTTTGTCACGGGGTTCTGCGGGTTCGCTGTGGTTGGGGCCGGCAGCAGGGTCCGGTTAAAGATGTTGACGAACTCAGCTCGAATCTGGAAGTTGATTCTTTCCTTAATTCGGAAGTTGCGGCCGAGGTTCGCGTTCTCCGTCGGAGTGCGAGGGCCGCGGAAATTGCTATAGAGGGTTCCTGTGGCTGTACAGGTTGTGTTGGTGGGGCAGGCCGCCCATGCGGCCGGATTCAGCACCTGGGTGGTAGCCGGGTTGTAGCTGTGGATATTGTTGATGTTGACATTGTACAAGGGCTGCCCCGGAACAAGCGTGTCCTCGCTGCTCAAGAAATTCAACGTGGGGCTGGCTGGAGGCACCAGAAAGGCTCCGCTTTGGTAAATCGCGAAGCCCCCGATCTGCCAACCTCTGGTGATTTGGTTCTCCCAGTTGTTCAGAAACGGAGCCTTCGGCGTGGTGTAGACGAAGTTGAACGTCAGGGCCTCCGGCGGGATCTGCTGCAATGCCCACACAGAGCTCTGGGGGTTGAAGAAGTCCTGCCGCGTGGCCCGGGTGAAGCCCTTCGCCCAGGTGAATGCGCCGCTGGCTTGCAGGCCGTGCGAGAGGCGCTTGGTGGCCTTCATTTGTAAAGAGTCGTACTTGGAATTACCAGTCGCCGATCCCGTGGGGTTAAGAGCCCCGAACTGTGGGAACGGGTAAAGGATGCTCTGCAGCGAGCTACTGGTAGGGAAGCCGGAGTAGGGCAGAAGGTTGGTTATGCCGTGCGCTGCCTCATTCTGGATCACCGCGGCGCTGCTGATTGACTGGGCCAACAGGTTGCGGTCGTTATTGTTGTTATATCCTGCGGGGCCGGTCCCTGGGTAGGGATACAAGCCATAGGCCGCGTATTGCTGCGGGGAGAGCCGGCTCAGATTGCCCAGACCACCGGCCAGCCAAACAACCCGGTTGCCCACATAGGCCGCCTCCATGACAAAACTCCTGGTAATCTCGCGCTGGATTCCGAGGCTGAATTGGTTGGAGCGTGGCGGCCGGTTTTCGTTTGCGTCGGGCATAACAGGCGCTCCGGTTAGTGTGCCGAGAACCGGGTAGCGGTTAGGATCGGTGACGGGGAAAGCCGGTGTCGCGATGGAGCCCGGAACCTCGATGTTCACGAATTGCGCGGCAGCAGGAATATACGACGGGCTGTTGGCGGTCACGGCGTAAGTTCCGTTGGTGCTGACAAGACCGCCAGCCGCACCGAACACTTCCGTGTACACCACTCCCCACCCGCCGCGAAGTACCGTCTTGGGGTCGAGCTGATAGGCGACGCCGAGCCGCGGCCCGATTCCGTAAGGATAGCTACGCTGGTAGAACTGGCAGCCGCAGGTGCTGGCGTACTGTGTCGCCCCGGGATGGCCGCCGGCATTGGCATTCGCCAAAGTCTCATCGAGCTGCCCCAAGCGTCCGTATTGCTCATGTTCCGCGGTGGCCAAATCCCATCGCAAGCCGTAATCCACAGTGAGCTTGCGGGTCACCTTCCAGGAATCTTGAAGGAACAGCCCCCACTGCTGATACCCCTCTCGAGTATCATTCGGCGCGGACTGGTTCGTGGAGGTGTAGTCGCCCAGCAGCCAACTGGCGAAGCCGAAGCCGGTAGTAAATCCGTTGAGACTATTTGCCGGAGTGAAGGGCGCCGAGGTCGCATTGGTTCCAGCCGTCAGCGTAACCCCGGCGTAGTTTTGTATGTGGTTTCCCTGGACGTACAATTCGGCGCCAAGTTTGAAGGTGTGCTTGCCATGAACCCACGTCGCGTTGGCGTTATACGAGGGTTTGTTGTCATGGTAGATACTCTGGATTTGACCGTTGGTCCCTATGTTTTCCATGCCGCCCGCGCCCGAGCAGGGGTAGTTTCCGGGGCACATACCCACCACGGAGGGGAACTGGCGGTGTTGTACAAAGCCACTGAGTCCAAACTGGGAGGGATCGAAGCTCAGGAAGGCCGCGCGGTCGCTGAAGGTGGTGTAATAATAACCCGCGCCAAAGTGCAGCAGCAGGGCCGGCGTCAGGGTGCGGTCGTAGTTCAGGCGCTCAATCCAGCCCTCGATGCAATTGCACCGGTACTGGCCGATCTCAAACGGCAGGCCATCCGCGCCTTGCGGAGCACCGACGGAGACCTGGTTCACGAGATTGGTCTCCTGATAATAGAAGGACAACTTGTCCCTGTTAGACACATTATGATCGATCTTAAATGATGGAATGACCGAGTATCGGTTGCTTGGGACGGCCCCGAGGTAATTCCCGATGAGGTTGGAGTTTTGCGCTTTCACTCCTAGTGTCTGGAACAGATTTAGAAAGTTCACCGTTACCGGATCGAAGCGGGCCACGGGAATCATGTTGCCCTGAAACGGCAGGGCGTACCCCTGGCCGGCCAGAGGACCGGAGGTGGCTACGGCTCGCGAGAGAGGATCATAGATCTCATTGGCGAACAACTTGCTTCCATTAGGGTCCACTTGAGTCCCACCCAGCGCCGCAGTCGGAATCCCGAGGCCGGAGCAGAGACTGCAAGTTCCGTTGGGTGAGATCGCGGAGAAATCGCCCTTCAAATAGGCCGGCGCGGGTACCGTATCGGAATTGACCAGCAGCGAGGTCTCTAGGTACTCCTCATAGTTGAAGAAGAAAAAGCTCTTGTTGTGCCCGTTATAGATTTTGGGGATGGTGATGGGGCCGCCCAGGGTGCCGCCGAAATCGTTGCGGCGGGCTTTCGGCCGGACCTTTCCCAGGCGCGACGTGTTCACAGTGTAAGGCTCGCCGGCATTCAGGTCTTCATTCACGAAGTAGTCGTAGCCGCTACCGTGATATTGGTTTGTGCCGGACTTCATGCTGAAGTTCATTAACACTGATCCCGTGGTGCCGAATTCGGGGGCGTAATTGCTGGTCTGGAACGCAACTTCCTGAATCGCATCCACGCCGGGTTGGGCCATTCCTTCATAAGCCAGTGCGTGAGGTGTAGCGTCCTGGCCTTCGATGCGGATCGATGCCTGCGAGGTCTGGCCGTTGAAATTGCCCACGTTATAGCCGGGCAAGGTGTAGCCGGTTGAGCCCGGAAGCGACTGTATTACATTGAATGGATTACGGATGCCGTCGGGGCCGTTACCCGCGAGCCCGATGCCCAGTAGAGGCAGATTGTCCATCTGCGTCAGCGTGACGTTGTGGGTCAACTCGGCAGTCTCGGTTTTCAGCAGGGAAGCTTCGGCGGTGACGGTAACCGACTCGGTGGCGTTCCCTACTTGCAGACCGATGTCTTCCCTCAGGACCTGCGTAGCCGCAAGAGCCAGGTTCGAGTGCGTATAGGTTTTGAACCCCTGCACCTTAGCCGTGACGACGTAGGTGCCGATCGGCAAATCCGAGATCGTATAATTCCCAGCGGTACTCGACGCACCGGTGTAAAGCAGTCCCGTTTCGGTGTTCCTGGCTTCCACGGCCGCTCCGGTGACGACAGCTCCCGCTTGGTCGGTGATCGTGCCCGTGATGGTTGCGTTGCCGCCTTGGCCGAAGGCCGTCAGGCTGGCAAGGAATAGACAGACGAGGCCCAACCCTGAACGCATAAACTCCCCCCTTTTTCAAATGTCTTCAGCTTCCGAGACTAACTCTGACCGCGACCAACTCCGAATGTGCCCGGATGGACCGGCCAGGATATCATCCCTCCCCTCGAGGAACTCGCGTGTCGAGCGAGTGTGCCTCGGCGTTATCTAGAACGTGAAACGCGCGACGAGCTGGCCGGTCCGTGGCGTGCCCAGGTATCCGGCGACTGTCGAATTGCCAAAAGTGCCAAAACCGTTGATGTAGTTTCCGTTGGGTGCAGTCTGATAGGAAGTAGCCACGTTGGTCGGGCTGAAGCCGGTTAAAGGACTCGGGAGCTGGACGCGATTGAAAACGTTCTGCAACTCCATGCGAATCTGGAGATTGTACTTTTCCTTGACGCTGAAGTTCCGCGCAAAATTCATCGCTTCCATCGGATGCCGCGGGCCGCGGAAGAACGGTATCGTGGAAGTCTGCGCGGCCCACGTGGCGTCCGGAACCGGTCCCCACGCCGCCGGGTTCAAGACCACGGTTTTTGCGGGATCGAAGCAGTGGCAGTTGATGTTGAGCGGATCGGTGTGGTGAACGCCGCTCAAATCGGTCCAGTTGACCGACCACGGATTCATGTAGCTGCCGTCGGGGTTCTTAAGCAATTGCGCCCCGCC
>Ga0070733_10000873_pt1 | contig 23199 bp, 10 predicted proteins | sample Coa_R1_9_FD_66450 | JGI IMG/M metagenome (GOLD analysis project Ga0070733, IMG submission 66450) | Surface soil microbial communities from Centralia Pennsylvania, which are recovering from an underground coalmine fire - Coalmine... | ecosystem: Environmental > Terrestrial > Soil > Unclassified ...
CCTTCATCCATCTCCGTCGCTCCTGACGAGAGATCGATGATTTGCACCTGGCGGCTCTTCCAATATGCGCTCTCGGTTTCGCTAGCGCCGAACTGCAGGGAATAGGCGAGACGGCACTCGCCGCGGCCCAGGGTGCGCAGGACGCGTTCATTGATGGCGCGGAAGGCCGGATCGTCGAGGCCGAAACCAATGAACAGCACGGTCGACTCGACGAAGCATTCGGTGACCAGGATCTCAATCAGCGGATGCCGCTCCGCATAGGACAGGAAATCGCTGCCAGTGATTACCACCCCCGAGGGATTGATCTTGAAGCAACCGTTCATCTTGATGACCCGAGGAGGCTTCCGCTTGCGCACCAGATCCCGGCTTTCGACGATGACCTGGGGCTCGATGAACTGCTTCTCGAATGCCCGCTCGATCAGCGTGTCGTAGTTGGTGGTGATGATCTCGTCGAAGTTGAGGCCGGTCAGGCATTGATGGACGCGGCCGGGTGCATGCTCGGAATCGCGGATGGTGTTGACCAGGGCGTCGATGAGGGCGGGCCGGCCGTACTTGGTCTCGAAGTAGTCAGCTACCTTCAGAGGGTCCTGCGAGTCGCGGATGGATCCTTCCATCTTCTTGAGCAATTCGTGAGCGAGGTCCCGCCAACCCGGCATGCTGTTCTTCCCCTCGTCGCGACGGGGCGCATTGAACGACAGGCCGGCGCCCGCGAAGAGGACCACCCGCCCCACCGTCAACTCGCGGGCAATCTGGTGCAGGTCCTTTGCTCCCGAGGCATTGACGAAAGTCAGGTCATCGATTGCGTCCATCATGTTAACGTCCGACATCATTGCAAGCTCCGTACTGTCGCCAAGATCGTGTCGACATCCGCGCCGGTCTCGCGCTTCGCGATGATGCAGTCTTCGCTCACCTTCCGGAGCATCTGCTCCCGCTCGTGGGCGCTGCCGGCATAGCTGGTGTAGAAGACGATCGGCATTTCCGGTTTCCAGCCGTGGATCCAATCGCAGATCTCCGTTCCGGTGCGCTCCATGCCGTAATCGAGCACCACGCCGTCGGGCTCGAAGTCCTCCATGGCTTCGATCAGGAGGCATCGATCCGGCACGAAAGTGAGCCATGACACCGCATGAAAGTCGGCCTGCAGGAACAGAGTCAGATTTTGCACAACGGTCATGTCGTCATCGATGAGAAAAATGCGCACTCAGCTCTCCTTGTCCTGGACGGCATCATCTTCATGATCGTGAAGGAACAGCGAAAACGTCACACCCCGCTCGGCGTTGTTGGCGACCTGCAACCTGCCGCCCAACTTCTGGGCATAGAGCCTCGAGATATAGAGGCCCAGCCCCAGCCCGGGGACTGTCTCCGCCAGCCGTCCGCGGAAAAAGGGCTGGAACAGCATGGGCAACTCGTCTCGGGGAATGCCGGGTCCCTCGTCGCGGACGCGGATCTCGAACCCCTTGCGAGCCAGATGCAACTCGACCTGGACACGGCTGTTCGGCGGGCCGTACTTGATCGCATTGGTCAGGAGGTTTAGGAGGATGTCGTAGACCTTGACTTCGTCGGTCCGGCAGCGGGAGCGGTCCTCGGCGGGAGCTGCGGGCGGCCTCGGCACGTCGATGCTCAAGCCCTTGCCCTGGCCGTCCTTGCGCACGGTCCGCACCACGTCATAGAGGAGGCGTGCAAGCGAGACCGTCGTGATATCGAGCGTCATCTTGCGCTTGCTCAGGCTCAGTATGCCGTCAATGATCCCGGTCAGGTGACGTGCTTGGCGTAGCAGCTCGAGGTATTTCTGCTCGCGCTGCTCCGGCTGGTTGTCGAGGAAGCCCTTGACCAGGACACCCAGATCCGAGCGCATCTTGAAAACCGGCGAACCCAGGTTATGGGCGATCATCGAAAATATACGGTTCTTCATCGTCTGCTGCTCGAAAGAGGCCTGCCGGAAGGCGAGCGCCTGGAGCAACGGGGTCCAGGTGAGGCGGTGGAGGTCGAAGCGTTCGCTCCCCGGCGCTCCGGGTTCCCAACCGAACAGGTAGAAGCCAAAGGAGAGCGAGGTCTCGGCGGCGTTGGGAATCGGCACCACCCGCCAGGTCAAGCCGGGCTCGGTGTCGGTCAACCAGCGCAGGATCTCGTCGGGTTGGAGCTGCTCAAAGCCTTCGGGATTCGACCAGAGCCCGTCCTCCGGCAGGCCGCGCAGCGCGGTCCCATCGTCGATCAGACTGGCGGTGCCTTCCGCGACCTGGAAGAACTGGCGCCCAACTTTCCTGTCCTCGCCCTGGCCGAGATAGAAAAAGGACGCCCGCTGCGGCTCCGAGAAGAGCAGCAGGCGCGTGAACAGATTGGAGAACGCCGTGAAAGTGAGCTTCTCCTCCTCCCTCGCCCGAGTCATGGCCTCGACGGCGTTCAGCGGGACTTTCGGTCGATCGCGCAACTGCTTGTCAACGATCTCGAAGAGGTCTTGGAGCAGGCTCTTGGTCTGCTCGTCATCGATGGCGCTCCGCCACTCGCGAGCCAGCCGATCGATGAGCAGTTGTTCCTGTTGGGAAAATCCTTCCCGCCGTTCATGGATGGCGCCCTCGAAGTTCCGCCAGGCGGTGAGCAGGTTGTAGAAGTCCTGGTGACGAAGCGCGCTCAACGGCGGGTCGAGGAAGAGGTCGTTGAATTTCTGCTGCCAGTAATGGTCAGCTGCGGCGAGCAGGCCGGGGATCCGGTCGAACAGACGGTGAGAGGGGAAGCGATCGAGATCGATCGGCTCGGCAGCCCAAGTCCCTTTGAGCTCGACGATCTCCTCAAGGCTCCGGGCACAAAGCAGAGGAATGAGAGTCCGATAGTAGCCGTGCAGCGCCGCGAGGTAGGGCGGGATCGACCGGGAGGGCTCCGCCGCCGCGTCCTCCTCTGCAAGGGCCTGCATTCCCTGAACGACCTCTTCGATGCTGCCATCGTTGCGCAGGAGAGTCTCGAGCTGCCGCCCGCGCTGGAGGATGTCGGCGTCCCGGCGCAGCCGCAGAGCCGTCTCCTCGAGCTCCTCTTCGCGCTCGAGGGGCAGGCAGGCCATGGCATAACACTGGTCTTCGAGCATCTCGCTCATCCGGTCCAAGACTCTCTCGTCCTGCAGTCGGGCCAGGAGATAGAGCGGGTCGAGATGGCGAGCCTTCACCAGGAGCGCCAGAAGCCTGCCGATCTGCAGCAGCACCGAGTTTGGCTCGTGGCGGGTGACCGGCCCTACGTGAGTGCGCACGCGCCGGAGGAGAACGGAGATAAGCCAATCGAAGTCGTCGGCGACGACGAGCTCGCCGTCGACGAAGAGCGGCAGGCGACCGCTCACTCCTCTCCAGCCGAAAAGCTGCCGCTCCACGTACTGCAGGGCCTTCAGCTGGATCAGCTCATGCTGGTGCTCGAGGTAATGCTCGAGCAGCTTATCGGGTGCGGCGAGCGGGACGGCGGTGCTTGCCTGGCGGCCGATCTCGAGCCAGCGGCGGAGCATCGCAAGATCCTCGATGCCGCGCAGAAAGGAGCGGATCCAGAAGAGGCCGACCCTTCGGCTCGCAATCGAGCCGGGCGTATCCCACTGCTCCTCGAGCTCCACCAGGAGCCTCACGGTGTCGAGATAGAGATCTGGAGCGGCGAGGATCTCCCGGAGGCCGCTCGGCGGCTCGCCACCGTCCGGCTCTCCGGGCATCCGGTTCTGGAAAAGCCTGCGGAGCAGCGCGGTGACGAGCCCGGTCGACAGGTCCGAGTTGTCTCCCGCTCGGAGCAACCGGCGGATCTCAGCAATGACCGCGCGGGCTCCGGTGCCGGGGTACCGTACGCTCTGTCGGGCGAAGCGGTGGCGCAGGTGTCCCTCGCGCAGCGAGTAGGTTCGCCAGCGCGACAGCGACTCTTCTCGGTCGTCGGCGCCGCGGCAGCGGAGCTCCTGCTCGATATTTTCGATAAGCCGCCGCCGGCTCATGAGGAAGATGCCGCAAAAGAGGTTCTCGAAGCCGCAGGCGTAAACGCGCGCCTCGACGAAAGGGCCGTCCTCGGGCCGTGTCCGGGTGGTGACGAAGCGGTCGACCTTGATCCCGGGAAGGTAGGCCACCTCGAGGTGGCGTCCGAGCAGGTCCAGGATGTGGAGGTGCTCGTCGTACGATCCGACGACGATGAGTGGTTCCGACGGCAGCCGCAGGCTCGTGTCGGAAGCGGGCAGGAGATGTTGGATCGTGCGCACCGCGTCGCCCGCCTTGAAGGCCCAGTAGATCGCAAGGCGGCGGCCACCCTCTCTGGTAGGGATCAACCAGTAACCGGCCACCAAACCGTCGAGGCTCGCCACGACGATCTGGCGAGGCGAGCAATCGGCCACCAGGATCGAGGTGGCCGGAACGCTGCCGGTCCGAACCGTGTCAAGAATGGTGAGCTTGGGAGACGGCAGCTCGGACCACTCCAGGACGTGGAGAGAGCCGAAGCCCGTGGCGGCGGCGACGAAGCGGCGGTAGGTGCCCTCCCCTGCCGGCTCGGTATAGCTCTGAAGATCGGAGACCAGGGGATCAGACCTTCCCCAACGCTCTAGGGCAGGTCGGAGGTCGGCAAGCAAGCAGCTCCCTTGAGCTGTCATCAGATGAATGCAGCCACTGCCATCCCCCCAGAGAAGCCTGTCGTCTTCAGCCGCCGCGCCAGGTAGAGCGCAGAGAGCACGCGCCGGTGCGAGGCCAGTCCCGGCCAGTGGCTCGAAGCTCAGGTGTGGGTGCTGCTCGATCTGCCCGAAGGGCGCGCTGAGCTCCTGACGCGGAGCACGCCGCAGGCCGGCCAGGGAAAAGGAGACGACGAGATCGGTACCACGGACGTGAATCGCCTGCACATGCCCCCAGGCTGGTTCGGCACCGGATAGCTGCATCGCTTGGCCGGTCCCGTCGAGTAGCCAGAGGGTGCGCCGGTAGGTCGCCACCAAGAACCGGAGATCTGCCGGGTCGGCTTCGCCTGCCGATCGGCTTGGGTGATGGGCGGCCACGGTGGGTGGAGAAATGAGAGCAAAAGCCTGGACCTCCCCAAATTCGGTGGGCTGGAAGCCGCGGCGGAAGATCAGTCCGTGGCGCCGCGAGCAGAGGATCGAACGGTAAAGGATGCGATCGTCGGCAAGGCTGGGATCTGAGGAGCCCATCAGCTGGGCGAATCCGGTCTGTTTGTCGGAGAAGCTTCGGCGGTCGAGGATGTACTTCCGTATCCTGCGGATCGTCTCCTCGAGGGGGATGAGCTGGTCGGAGCGCTTGACCTGAAGATCGCGGAGAGCTTGGAGCGTGTTCACCGGGACGGCCTCATCCTCCCAGTGGGCGAGAGTGTCCCAGACGATGAGGCGGAAGGACCGCCATTGCGCGGCAGTCCTGCAGTCCAGTCCGAGCTGGGAAAGGAGCAGGATCAGGGGGGCCTTGTCAGCCTGATTCCCGGCCGAGTCGAGAGCCCGGCTCTGGCAATGGGCGAGGATCTCGTCGAGCGGGAGGCTCTGGACCAGGGCCCGTGCCGCGTCATGAGCCTCGCGGCGCAGCTCCCAGCGCAGGGTGTAGCGCAAGAGCCGGACCGTATGGTCTCCGAGCCCCAGCACGACTCGCAGCGGCGCCTTCTCGGGAGCATGCCTCGTGGGAAGGGCGAATCCATACACCCGATCGGAGAGGCAGGAGACATCCTCAAACCCAGAGAAAAGCGCCAGAGGAGACGAGCTCTCCGGCGCGCCGACGGGATAGGAGGCGAACGGGTCGTGTTCGGGCCGGCGCATCCCCGAGGGCCGGAAGATGCGCACGCGGCCCTCGAGCGTCGAGACAGCCAGACCTTGCCAGGAAGGGAAAGAGAACACCGCGAGGTCGAGGATCCGGGAGCGGGCCGTTGCGAGACGGGTCTGCGAGAACGCCGGGCCGTCGGCATCCGGGCCGTCGTGCACCAAGAGCAGGTGGCGAAGGGTGGTGCCAACCACTCCGCGCTCGTGGTACTTCCGGCGCCAGCGCGTGGAGCCGGGCACCTGCTCGAGGAGGTCCGAGATCGGCACCATTCGCTCGACGACGGAGCCACGTCCCCGCCAGATCGCCCCCGCGGATGCCAGCGCCGATGGCAGGACGCGGAAAGTGCCGTCACGTTGCCGACCGATGCGGTGGAGGCCCGACGGATTGCTGGCAACATAGAGCCGGTCCAGGCTACGATCGGAATCGTCCTGATCGATCGCGAAGGCGGTGACCTGCACCTCGAGCCGCTCGTCCTGCACCAGCGCGGGTTCGTCATGGAGCGACCAGGTGAGCACACCGGTGTCGACGGCGGCCAGAAGTGTCTCGGAGTGCGGATCGGCAAGCAGCTGGCGGACGACTCTGCCATCGCTTCCGGGCAAGGCGAGCAGGCCATCGCCCCGCCATCCGGGAGTTGCCACCGCTGCGAGCGGGGCGATCCAGGCACCGTTGCCCCGCGTACCGATCACCACCGCTGACTCGCCTCTCCAGGAGACGATTCTTAAGAGGTCGACGACACAGAGGATGCCCGTTCGGCCCAGGCCTGGAAGCTCCCGCCACTGCGCGTCGCCGGGGTCGCCTGTCTCCGGATCGAAGGTCCCTCCGTACCAGGATCCCAGCTTGTCGCCAGCGACGACGACGAGCTGCTCGCTCGCCAGGCAGCTGCAAGCGAGTCCTCGGACCTCATGGCCGGTCGCTCCGAGCAGCGAGCCACGGTCGAAGCCCTGGCGGGTCAGCCGCTGACCCAGATCGCCCAAGCTGCACCAGAGTCGTGAGAGATTCTCATGCCGCCGGCCAAGCGGGGTTGTAGTAGTCAGATCGCTCTCATCGTTCACGTGGTCGCCTCGGAAGACTCACTCTCTCCGATCAAAACCAATCCGACCGCGAGCGCTTGGGCGCGTCGGCGCGGGACAGCACGGGACTTGTCGTTAAGTCTACGTAAGACTACGCAAACGCGCGCCTGAAGTCAAACACCAAACCAGGGCGAGGTGCCTCCGTGAGGGCCGGAGACGGCCAGACGTCCACCAGCTGCGACCGCCCGGGTCAGGGCTGAGGTCTCAAGACAGCTCGAGCTGTCTGCCGTCAGCTCGCCACGCCCAGGTCCAGCTCGGCCCTCTTGCCATCCAGGATTGCGGTCCGGGTGTCGCCGCCGCAGCAGCGCGTGATGCGGCCGGCGAGATCGGCGAGGGCCTGCTCGAGGTCGGCGCGGCCGGTCGGAGGCAGGGCTTCGAGCACCAGCACCGCGTCGCGGGTCGCCGCGGTGAGCTTGGTGCGGTCCGCTTCCCGCCAGTTCCAGCGCCGGCAGATGGCCGCAACGTCGTCGCGGTAGATGACCTCTCCCGGATGCGGCGGGCGCGCCTCCGCGTCGCCGAGCAGGCGCACCGGCGGCTCTGCCTCGCCGGCGCGGCAGAGGACGATGTCGCCGCGCACCTGCGCCAGGTCCTCGCCGCCGGCAGGCAGCAGGCGCTCGAGCGAGACGGCGTTGTAGAGATCCACCAGGGGATTGATCGACCGCAGCAGCTCCCCTCCGGCCACCCGGCGCAGCAGGCTCTCGACCGAAGAGGGGCTCTTCTTCGGGCTGGCGCCGAACTGCCGGTAGGCCTCCCGCCAGCAGGCGATGCGCGGCTCCTGCGCCAAGGCGCCGCCCGCCAAGGCGCCAAGCGCCGTACGCGCAGCGGCTTCCGCCCGCCGCAGCAGCGCCTCGATCTCGGTGTTCGCAAGGCTCGCGGTGTTCGCGTTGTCGCAGCCCCGCACGCGCACCACCCCGACCAGCGCCGCCGGGAACAGCGCCAAGACCTCCGGTGCGATCCTCAGCCTCATCGGGCGGCCGGGCCTCAGCTCCCCGCGGCCGCCGCGTCGCGCTCTTCCCGCAGCGCCGCCAGGATGGCCCTGGCCGACAGGTCGACGTCGGCATCCGTGGTCGACCAGTTGGAGACCGAGACGCGCATCGCGGCCATGCCGTGCCAGGTCGTGCCTCCCAGCCAGCAGACGCCCTGCCGCTGCACCCGGCGGATGACCGCGCGGGTCAGCTCGTCGCCCTGGAAGCGCACCAGCACCTGGTTGAGCACCACGTCGTTGAGCACCTCCACCCCCGGCTCGGCGGCCAGGGCCTCCGCCATCCGGCGGGCCAGGCGGCAGCAGCGCTCGACCAGGTCCGCGACGCCCCGGCGGCCCAGCGACCGCAGCGCCGCGTAGACGGCAAAGCCGCGCGCCCGGCGCGAGAACTCCGGCACCCAGTCGAGGGCGTCGCGCCCCTCGTTCTGCTGCAGGTAGGTGGCGGTGGCGGTCATCGCGGCGCGGTGCACGCCGGCGTCGGCAACCGCCACGATGCCCGAGTCGTAAGGCACGTTGAGCCATTTGTGGGCGTCGGTCGCCCACGAGTCGGCCAGCTCGGCGCCGGCGGCGAGGTGGCGCAGCCGGGGGCTGGCGGCCGCCCACAGACCGAACGCGCCGTCGACGTGCAGCCAGGCGCCGTGCCGGCGGGTCAGCTCGGCGATCTCGACCAGCGGGTCGCAGGCGCCGGTGTTGACGTTGCCCACCTGGGCGCAGACCAGAGTTGGAGCGCCGCTCCCCGCCGCGAGCCGCCGCGCCAGCGCCGGCGGCGACAGGCGCCCCTGGCCGTCGGCCTCGACGCTCTCGACCGCGCGGCTGCCCAGGCCGAGCAGGCGGAGAGCCCGGAACAGGGTGACGTGGGCCTCCGCCCCGGCCAGGATCCGCAGCGGCGGCGCTCCGGCCAGGCCGTTCTCGCCGACGTCCCAGCCGGCGCGGGCAAGCAGCGCGTGGCGAGCGGCGGCGAGCGCGGTGACGTGGGCCATCTGGCAGCCGGTGACGAAGCCGACGCCGGCCGTGGCGGGCAGGCCGAGCAGCTCGAGGACCCAGGCGGCGGCGGTCTCCTCGACCACCGCCGCGGCCGGCGAGACGGAGTAGGTGCCCGGGTTCTGGTCCCAGGTGCTGGTCAGCCAGTCGGCGCCCAGGGCGGCCGGCAGGCTGCCGCCGATCACGAATCCGAAGTAGCGCGGGCCGGCGCTGCCGATCAGCCCCGCCTCGGCCCCCGCCGCCAGCTCACGCAGCACCGCCTCTGGTTCCGCGCCCTGGTCGGCCAGCGGCGCGCCGAGCCGGGCGCGCAGCTCGGCGAGCGTCGCCCGCTCGCCCACCGGCCGGCCGGGGAGGCCTTCGAGGTAGGACACCGCCAGCTCGCAAGCCGCGCGCGCCGCCGCGACCGCGGCAATCGCCGCGATCGAGGACGTCGTCGGCTCCTGCGGTCCCGGGTTCTCCTCCGGCTCCGGCGCACCCTGGTCGAGACGCGATGTCTTGGGCTCCATTTTCGGGTTTCCTCCTGGACTTGCCCGGTGCGTAAAACGTCTGCCGGGCGGCGGCGAGTATACCGAGGTGCCCGCGGCGGCTGCGAGCCGTCGCCGCACTGTGGCAGGCCCGGCCTCGTATCCTTTCCGATCAGTCGGCGTCGCCGCCCTTGAGGCCGGCTTTCTTGGCGTAGTAGCGGAAGCTGCGGAAGCTCATCTGCAGCAGCTCGGCGGCCTGGGTCTGCACGCCGCCGGTGCGCTCCAGCGCCTGGGCCATCAGCTGGCCGCGGATGTCCTCGAGGTGGGCCTCGAGGTCCAGGCCCTCCTCGGGCAGGTTGATCAGGTCGGGGTTGGAGCGGCGATGGTTGATCACCTGCGCCGGCAGGTCGCGGGTGCCGATGGTCTCGGCGTGCGACAGCGCCAGGGCCCGCTCGATGACGTTCTCGAGCTCGCGCACGTTGCCCGGCCAGTCGTAGGCCTCGAGCAATCGCATCGCCTCGATCGAGATCTGGCGCGGCGGCAGGTCCATCTGACGGCTGTACTTCTGCAGGAAGAAGTCGACCAGCAGCGGCACGTCCTCGCGCCGCTGGCGCAGCGGCGGCAGGTGGATGGGCAGCACGTTGATGCGGTAGTAGAGGTCCTCGCGGAACTCGCCGGTCTGCAGGCGGCCCTCGAGATCCTGGTTGGTGGCGGTGATCACCCGCACGTCGATCGTCTCTTCCTGGTTGCCGCCGACCTTGCGCACCGTCTTCTCCTGCAGGGCGCGCAGCAGCTTGACCTGCATCGGCGGCGTCAGCTCGCCGATCTCGTCGAGGAACAGGGTGCCGTGGTCGGCTTCCTGGAACAGTCCCTTCTTCTCGCGCACCGCGCCGGTGAAGGCGCCGCGCTCGTGGCCGAACAGCTCGCTTTCGAGCAGGTTCTCGGGCAGCGCGCCGCAATTGATCGACAGGCAGCGGCGGCCGGCGCGCGGCGAAGCGAAATGGATGGCGCGCGCGATCAGCTCCTTGCCGGTGCCGCTCTCGCCGTGGATCAGCACCGTCGAGCTGGTGCGCGCGATGCGCTCGACCAGCGCGAAGACCGCCTGCATGCGCGGGCTCTTGCCGATGATGTTGTTGAAGGTGTATTTCTGCTCGAGCTCGCGGCGCAGGTAGACGTTCTCGTCGGCCAGCTCGGCGCGCTCGAGCGCCTTCTGGGTGATGATCTTCAGCTCTTCGACGTCGAAGGGTTTGGAGACGTAGTCGTAGGCCCCCAGCTTCATCGCCTCGATCGCGTTCTTGGTCGAGGTGAAGGCGGTCATCATCACCACCGCGGTGGTCGGGCTGGCGACCTTGATCTCCTTGAGCAGGTCGAGGCCGTTGCCGTCGGGCATCAGGATGTCGCACAGCACCAGGTCGAAGCTCTTGCCGGCCAGCGCTCTCTGCGCCGCGACCGCCGAGCGGGCGGTCTCGACCGCGAACCCTTCGGATTCGAAGAGCATGCCGAGGAACTCGAGGATGCTCGCCTCGTCGTCGACGATCAGCAGGCTGGCGCGCATGGGGAGCGGGGCGGCCGATCAGCCGGCGATCTCGACGGGGTGAACGGGATGGGCCGCCGGCGCCGGCGCCGGCGGTGTGGCAGGCGCCGGCAGGGCACCGGCGCCGGCGAGCTCGTGGTGGTGCCGGCGCAGCGGCTCGCCGGGACCGGCGGCGGGCAGCTCGACGGTGATGGTGGTGCCGCCGCCGGGAGTGCTCTCGGCCCGCAGCCGGCCGCCGTGATCCTCGACGATGCGGTAGACGATGGCCATGCCGATGCCGGTGCCGCCGTCGAAGAAGGATTGGAAGGGATGGAACAGGTTGGCCCGCTGCGACTCGGGCATGCCGCGGCCGGTGTCGACCACCTGCAGGCGGTAGACGTCGCCGTCGAGCCTGCCGATCAGGCGGAAGGTGCCGCCTTCGGGCATCGCCCGCAGGGAGTTGCGCGCCAGGTTCCAGAAGATCTGGCTCACCTGGTCGGGGTCGGCGACGAGATGCGCCGACGGCGGCTGCAAGTCGAGCTCCAGGCGATGGCGCGCCGACACCTCCTCGCTGTTGGCGAGCAGCTCCATGTTCTCGGTCAGCAGGCGGGCGATGTCGAACGGCACGCTGGTGCGGTCCCGCGGCCGGGCGAAGCGCAGGAAGCCCTTGATGGTGCGGTCCAGCCGCTGGCTCTCCTTGAGCAGGATGTCGATCAGCCGGCGCTGCGAGGCGTCGCCGGGCAGCGAGGTCGACAGCATCTGCACCGAGCCGGAGATCGCCGCCAGCGGGTTGCCGATCTCGTGCGCCAGGCCGGCGGCCAGCTCGCCGACCGCCGCCATGCGGTCCTTGAGGCGCAGCTCGTCCTGCATCCGGCGCCAGCCGGTCAGGTCCTGGAAGATCAGGATGTAGCCGCGATGGGCGCCGAAGGCGTCGTTGAGGCGCGAGACCGAGAAGCCGACGTAGACGTTGTCGTCGTCATAGGGTACCTGGACCTCCACCCGCAGCCTTTCCTGGTGCTCGCTGGCCGCCGTCAGCTCGGCCCACCGCTCGGCGGAGAGGAGGCCCGATTCGGTGGCCGGGGCGCCGATCAGCCGGTCGTCGGATTGGCGCAGGATCGCCAGACCCGCCTGGTTGATGCTGGTGATCACGCCGGCGAGATCGGTGGTGATCAGGCCGCTGCTGATCGATTGGATGACGTCGCGGTGCACCACCTGCAGGTCCGCCAGGTGCTCGCTCTTGACCTCCAGCTCGCGCTCGGCGCGGGTGGCGTTGTGCGCCAGGAAGGAGGTGAGCAGCGCCATGGCATAGAAGCCGAGGAAATGGATCGCCAGGTTGTAGGCGACCCGCCAACCCGAGACCAGCTCGGTCAAGCCCTCCACCGGCCGCAGCCAGCCCGCCGACAGCGACAGCACCAGGGAGGCATAGAGCAGGAAGGCGCAGCTCGCGACGGTGACGCCGGCGCGTCGCCGCAGCAGCGTCGAGGCGACCGCGATGATCACCAGGTAGACGAGCGAGAAGGGGCTCGCGACGCCGCCCAGGTAGTAGACCATGACGGTGATCAGCAGCAGGTCGCCTACGAACTGGATGTAGGCGTGGGCGACCAGGTGCTGGCGCAGCAGGCCCAGCAGGCCGATGTAGACCAGGGTGGCGGCGAAGGTGGTGCCGGCGAGCAGCGCCACGTAATGCGTCGCCTCGGCCGGGAAGGAGTCGGGGTGCGCCAGCACCACCAGGAAGAAAGGCAGCAGCACGCTGGCCACCGCCACCACGCGGACGGCGATGTACCAGCGGAGGTTGCGCTCCAGTACGGTCATCGGAATGCTCGGTCCCGGGTCCGCCGCGCCGGCACCACGCCGGATGGGGGCGGGTCCCCAGGTTCCGAGAAGGACTCCAGTGTCCCGAGGTCGCCGGCCGTTATCCGATCTTCGACAGCACGTCGTAGAGCGGCAGGTACATGGCGGTCACGATGCAGCCGATGACCGCGCCCAGGACGGTGATCATCAGCGGCTCGATCAGCTTCATCAGGCCAGCCACCGCGGTATCGACCTCCTCCTCGTAGAAATCGGCGATCTTCGACAGCATCTGGTCGAGGGCGCCGGTCTGCTCGCCGACGTTGATCATCTGCACCACCATGGCCGGGAAGACCTTGGTTTCGGCCAGCGGCTCGCTGACCGTCTTGCCCTCCTCGACGCTCTTGCGCACCGCCATGATGGCGTCCTCGACGATGGCGTTGCCGGCGGTCTTGGCGGTGATCTCGAGGCCGTCCAGGATCGGTACGCCCGAGGCGGTCAGGGTGGCCAGGGTGCGGCAGAAGCGGGCCACCGCGATCTTGCGCAGCAGCATGCCGATCACCGGGATCTTGAGCAGGCCGCCGTCGATGATCCGGCGGCCGCGGTAGGTCTTGTGCCAGCGCATGATGGCGATGACCCCGGCGATGATGATGGCGATGATGAAGATGAAGTAGCGGCCGACGATGTTGCTGGCCCCCACCACCACGCGGGTGAGCAGCGGCATCTCGCCGCCCAGGCCGGCGAAGAGCTGGGTGAACACCGGGATGACCTTCCACAGGATGATGAACACCACGAAGGCGGCGATGACGATGACCGACACCGGATAGATCAGCGCCGATTTCACCTGGCCCTTGAGCTTGACCGCCTTCTCGATGTAGGTGGAGAGCCTTTGCAGGATGACGTCCAGGATGCCGCCCGCCTCGCCGGCCGCGACCATGTTGACGTACAGGTTGTCGAACGCCTTGGGGTGCTTCTTCATCGCGTCGGCGAGCGAGGAGCCGGACTCGACGTCGGAGCGCACGCCCTGGATCACCGCTTGGAAGGTGCGGTTCTCCTCCTGGTCGCCAAGGATCTCCAGGCACTGCACCAGCGGCAGCCCGGCGTCGAGCATGACCGAGAACTGGCGGGTGAAGATGGCGACGCGTTTCTGGGCGATGCCGCGCGGCAGGCGGGGCATGAGCTTGATCTCCCGCCCCCGCTCGCGGATCGTCGTCACCTGGATCTGCTGGCGCCTGAGGACGGCGATCGCCGCCGCCTGGGAATCGGCCAGCAGCTGGCCCTCCTGGGTTTGACCGGCCCGCGTCCGGCCCTTCCATACGAAGCTGGGCATGGTGAAGCTCCCTATGCCGGGGTTGCCGGCGCCGCTGCGATCATGGTCGGCCTCAAGTCTGCATCGCCGGGTTCAGTGTGGACGGGCCGCGCGCGATGATCTCCTGCAGCTCCTCCGGGTGGGAGGAGCGCGACATGGCGGTCTCCAGGGTGATCATGCGGCGGAAGTAGAGGGCGGCGAGCGACTGGTTGAAGGTCTGCATGCCGTGCTTGGCCTGGCCGGCCTGCATCATGCCGTAGATCTGGTGCACCTTGTCCTCGCGGATCAGGTTGCGGATCGCCGCGCTCGGCACCAGGATCTCCATCGCCAGGGCGCGCCCCTTGCCGCCGACGCGCGGCAGCAGCGCCTGGCAAAGGATGCCTTCCAGCACCAGCGACAGCTGGGCCCGGATCTGGGCCTGCTGGTGCGCCGGGAAGACGTCGATGATGCGGTTGATCGACTGCGCCGCCGAGTTGGTGTGCAGGGTGGCGAAGGTCAGGTGGCCGGTCTCGGCGATGCGCAGCGCCGACTCGACGGTCTCGAGGTCGCGCATCTCGCCGATCAGCACCACGTCGGGGTCCTGGCGCAGGGCCGAGCGCAAGGCGTTCTCGAAGCTGTGGGTGTCGGCGTGGATCTCGCGCTGGTTGACGATGCAGTTCTTGTGGCTGTGCAGGTACTCGACGGGGTCCTCGACGGTGACGATGTGCTCGTGGCGCTCGCGATTGACCTTGTCGAGCATCGCGGCCAGGGTGGTCGACTTGCCGGAGCCGGTCGGGCCGGTGACCAGCACCAGGCCGCGCGGCTTCTCGCACATCCGCTCGATGACCGGCGGCAGGCCGAGCTCGCGGAAGCCGCGGATCTCGAAGGGGATCTGGCGGAACACCGCGGCGATGGCGCCGCGCTGGTGGAAGATGTTGCCGCGGAAGCGGGCCAGACCCTTGAGGCCGAAGGAGAGGTCGATCTCGAGGTTCTCCTCCAGCCGGTGCTTCTGGTTGTCGGTGAGGATCGAGTAGCACAGCTGCTTGGTCTCGGTGGGGGTCAGCGGCGGCAGGTTCATCTGCCGCAGGACGCCGTCGACGCGCACCTGGGGCGAGGAGTTGGTGGTGATGTGCAGGTCGGAGCCACCCTGCCCCACCATGTCCTTGAGCAATTGGTTGAGCGTCGGAAGCATCCAGCCCACTCCTTCGGGGCAGCCGCCAGCCGCGGTAGCGTGCGAGCGGTGCGGAAAACGTAGCGCGTCGAGCGCTCTAACTACCGGCGCGGCAAGAATCTTGAGCGCATCTTACACCACCCGCCGAAGGCATGAGAAGCCGCCGGTGGGCAAGCGGCGCTACGGCGGGAAGGCGTCATTGTCGATGCCGCCGCAGAAGGTCCCGGCGGGGTTCTGGTAGGTCTTGGTCTTGCCGCCGGCGGTGTCGGTGACGGTGATGGCGTAGGCGAAGTCGGAGAGCGCCGAGTAGAAGAAGGCGATCCGGTCGCTGAACGGCACCACCTTGAGCACCAGCTCGACGTCGGTCGGGTCGGTGAAGGTGAACAGGCCCGAGAGATCGCTCAACGACCGCGGCGCGCCGGCGCCGGCGGTGCCGTTGAACTGGTTCTGCCAGGTGACGCTGACCGCGAAGCGGCGGTCCAGCAGGCACAGCGTGCCCTTGCCCGGCGCGCAGGCGGCCTTCGCGGGGGTGGGCGCCACGGCCGGGAACGAGGTCTGATCGATGCCGCCGCAGTCGCCGGTGGTGTTGGTGTACTTCTTGAGGTGCCCGGTGCGGGTGTCGGTGACGGTGATGGTGAACTGGAGGTCGGTGAGCTCGCCGTAGAAGACCTTGAAGACGGTGCCGAAGTCGAGGATCTTGACGATCAGCTCATAGTTGGACGGGTCGGTGAAGTAGAAGTAGCCGGTGCTGTCGGTGCCGACGACGGCGTGGCCGACGCCGCTGGTGCCGTCGAACTGGTTCGACCAGGCGACCTGCACCTGGAAGCGCTGCCCGGCCAGGCAGAGGGCCAAGCTGCCGGGGCTGCAATGGCCCGCGGCGACGGGCGCGAGGAAAGGTTGCAGGTGGGTGAAGCTGGCGGCGATCGCGCCGTCGACCGGGTGCACCTCCTGGCTGCACGGATCGTCGACGCCGGTTGGGCCGCAGATCCCGAGCAGCTGGCCCACCACCATGCCGCCGGCGAGCATGGCGGCCGACCCGGAGCTGCCCGGAGCGGCGGCGCCGAGGTCCAGGTCCGAGTAGATGAAGCGCGGCTGCGGCGTGCCGGTGCACTGGATCGCCTGCGAATCCACGGTGGTGGTCGAGAACTTCTGCGCCTCGGCGTCGGGATGGGACAGCCGGTAGAGCAGCGTGCCGTCGGGAGTGGCCAGCGGGCTGGCGTTCCAGCCCAGGAACGTCCTGCCGGCGGGTAGGGCGCCGAGGCGCAGCAGGCTGAAGTCGCTGGCGGTCTGCGCGTCGCCGGTGACCAGGACGGTGGCGCCGGCCGTTCTCGGCAGCTGCTCGAGGGCCGGCGCCGGGCCGTTGCAGGACGGCGTGTAATCGTCGAAGAACGCCTGCGCCGACGCGGCCACCTGCGCCGTGGAGATGCAGTGGTTGGCGGTGAGCATGTAGGGGATGCCGTCGCCGACGACGTCGCTCAGCAGCTGGCCGGTGCAGGCGAATCCCTGGCGGCCGTCGATGAACTCGAGCAGGGCGACGGCGTGCCGGGCGAGGGCGTAGTCCGGGAAGTCGGCGGCGCCGACGCAGCTCGCGTCCATCTCGCAGCTGGTGTCCTTCGGCGCCGGTCCCCTGGCGGTCCCCGGACTCGCCAGGCCCTCCAGGTTCGCCGGGTTCGCCGAGCGCATCTCGGTTGCGGGCACCAGCTCGAGCACCGCGTCGATGGTGAAGCCGTATCCGGAGTCTGCCGTGGCGGCGGCGGCCTGTCCGGCGCCGGCCGGTCCGGCGGCACCCTCGATCGGCGCTGCGGCGCCGGCCCCGCTCGGCCCGGAGGCGCCGGCAGCCGTCGAGGAAACCGGCGCGGCTGGCAACTCGACGTCGAGCGCCAGCTCCTCGCCCTCGACGCTCGGCGTCCACATACCGCCGTCGGGCGCCGCCAGCTCCATGCCGAACGGCGCCGCCGCCGGCTCCGCGCCGTGGACCCAGAGGCGGGCGCCGGCCGGGAGATCCACCCGCGAGAGGTGCAGCCGCAGCCGGTGGGCGCCGGCGACGCGCACGCTGCCGCCCCAGCCGATGCTCGTCAGGGAGGTCTGCGCCAGCACGCCGCCGTCGCGCTCGGCGAGCGGCGCCTGCGCCAGCGCCGCCGTGGCGCCGGCGTCGAGGCGGACGCGCCGCGGCGCCGGCAGGGAACGCACGAAGCCGTTCTGCGGCGGCTGGCGGCGGGAACCGTTCCAGGCGTGGAGCGCCGCCAGGCTGTCGGCAGCCTCGACCGCAGCGGGGCCGAGCGCGGCCAGCGGCGCGACGCCGAAGCGCTCGGCCAGATGCGGCGCGGCGGCGGCGGCGGTTTCGGAGGCAAGGCGCGCGCTGTCGGCGGCCGGGTCGGGCGGGGCGGCGTAGGACGGCGCCTGCTGGGCCGTCGCGCCGACGGTGCCGCCGGCGGCGGCGCTGACGGCGGCGGTGGCGGCGGCCACCAGCAGCCGCCGCGCCAAACGTCGGGCGGCGCGCCCCGGCGGGCGCCGGCTCGGAGATCGGATCACGGTGGAGATCCTGTCCGATAGATGGTTGCGCAGTCAAGATTCTACCGGAACCCGCGGTCGCGGTGGCGGCGGCTCCGCCCGGGCCTGGGTTATCGTTGGCGGCGTGAGCGACGACAGCCAGCACGAGGAGGAGATCCTCGGCAAGGCCTACGATGCGCGGCTGATGCGGCGGCTGATGAGCTACGTGCGGCCCTACCGGTTGATGACCGCCGCCGCGGTGGCGCTGATCCTCGTGTCGTCGGCCCTGCAGCTGGTCGGGCCGCTGGCCACCGCCGTCGCCCTCGACCTCTTCGTGCGTCCGCCGCAGGCCCGCGCCGCCAGCCTGTCGGGCGCCAGCCGGCTGGTGCGCGACGCGCTGCTCGCCCGCGGCGTCGATCCGTCACAGGTGCAGGCCCAGGGATTGGCGGTGGTGGCGGTGGTCTTCATCGCCGCGGTGGTGCTCACCTTCGTCACCGTCTACGCCGAAGGCTACGTGATGATGCTGATGGGCCAGTACATCATGTACGACCTGCGCAACCAGATCTTCGGCCATTTGCAGCGTTTGCCGATCGCTTTCTTCGACCGCAACCCGATCGGCCGCCTGGTGACCCGGGTCACCACCGACGTCGATGCCCTCAACGAGATGTTCACCTCGGGGCTGGTGGAGCTGCTCGGCGACGTGCTGCTGCTCGCCGGCATCGTGGTGGTGCTGTTCTGGCTCGACTGGCGGCTGGCGCTGACGGCGTTCTCGATCGTGCCGCTGCTGGTGCTGCTGACCGGCTGGTTCCGGGGCGGCGTGCGGCAGGCGTTCCGCGAGGTGCGGGTCAGGGTCGCGGCGATCAACGCTTTCTTGCAGGAGCACGTCACCGGCATGGCGGTGGTGCAGCTGTTCGGGCGCGAGGCCCGGGCCTATGGCGAGTTCGTCGAGATCAACGACCGCCACCGGGTGGCCAACGTGCGCTCGATCTTCTATTACGCGATCTACTTCCCGGGCATCGAGCTGATCACCGCTCTCGGCACCGGCCTGCTGATCTGGGTGGGCGGCGGCCAGGTGCTGGCCGGGGCGGTGTCGCTCGGCGCGCTCATCGCATTCCTCCAGTACGCGCAGCGTTTCTACCAGCCGCTCTCGGACCTGTCGGAGAAATACAACATCCTGCAGGGCGCGATGGCCAGCTCGGAGCGCATCTTCCGGCTGCTCGACGCGCCGGTGAGCATCGAGTCGCCGCCTGCCGCCTTCGTCCCCGAGCGGATGCTCGGTGCCATCGAGTTCGACCAGGTCCACTTCAGCTATCTGCCGGGCGAGGCGGTGATCAAGGGGATCTCGTTCCGGGTGCGGCCGGGCGAGACGCTGGCGGTGGTCGGCCATACCGGGGCGGGCAAGAGCACGCTCGCCAACCTGCTGCTGCGCTTCTACGACGTCGATTCGGGGGCGGTCAGGGTGGACGGCGTCGACGTCCGGGAGTGGTCGCTGCCGGTGCTGCGCCGTGGTATCGGCATGGTGCTGCAGGACGTCTTCCTGTTCGCCGGCACGGTGGCCGAGAACATCCGCCTGGGCGACGCCGGGATCGCCGACGACCGGTTGCGCTGGGCCGCCGCCGAGGTGCACGCCCTGCCGTTCATCGAGCGCCTGCCGGCGGGCATGCAGGCGGTGGTGCGCGAGCGCGGCGCCGGCCTGTCGGTCGGCCAGAAGCAGCTCATCGCCTTTGCGCGCGCCCTCGCCTTCGACCCCCGCATCCTGATCCTGGACGAGGCCACCTCATCGATCGACACCGAGACCGAGCAGCTGATCCAGCAGGCGCTCGAGCGCCTGTTGCGGGGGCGCACCAGCGTGGTGATCGCCCACCGCCTCTCGACCATCCAGCGGGCGGACCGCATCCTGGTCATGCACAAGGGCGAGGTGCGCGAGATCGGCACGCACCAGGAGCTGCTCGCGCAACGCGGCATCTACCACCGGCTCTACCTGCTGCAATACCGCGAGCAGGAGCTGGAACGCCACGCCAGGGAAGGGCGCGAGCAGCAGCCGGCCGCGCGCTATCCTTAGCGCTGGTGGCCCGCCAGCTCGACCTCTTCCAACCCCCTCCCCCCGTTCCCGACGGCGATCGCGGCGCCGCCGCCGCGCCGAGCGCCGCGGCAGCCGATGCCGCGGCTGCGGATGGTAGGGCTGCTGCCGATGCCGCGGTTGCCGGTGTCACGGCTGCCGCGGCCGGCACTCCTGCCGGGGTGGTGGCCTGCCGCGGTTCGCTGGCGGCCGAGGCCCTGCTGCTCGCGGCGCTCGACGACCTGGCGGCGGCGGCGCGGCGCGACCCGTCGCGGCTGGCGCTGCCGGTACGCGTGGTCGTGCCGTCGCGCAGCCTGCGGCGGCACGTCGCCGCACGGCTGGTGCGCTCACGTTCGACGCCCCCGGGCGGTGGCGGGGCGATGGCTGGAGTGATGGTGCAGACGCTGTTTGGCCTGGCCTGCGAGGTGCTCGAGCGGGCCGGTGCGCCGGCGCCGGGCGGCAGCCTGCTGTTCGCGACGCTGGTCGAACGCGAGGCGCGCCGCGAAGACGCGCTGCGCCGCGGGTTGGGGGACCTGGTCGACGGCTTCCTGTCGGTGACGCCGGCGGTGACCGATCTGCTCGACGCGGGCCTTGAGGCGGCGCACGCCGAGGCGGTCGACGAGGCGCTGGCGAGTGACGGACCGCGGTCGGCCGGCCGCGCGGCGGTGGCACGGGCGCGCGCCCTGGTGCGGGTGGCAGTGCGGGCCGAGCTGGCGTTGCGCGAGCTTGGCCTGGGGCGGCGCCCGGGCCTGCTGCGGCAGGCGGCGGAAGCGCTGCGGACGGCGCCGGCGCCGGAGCGGCTGTTGCCGTCGCGCGCCCTGCTGCTGCACGGTTTCGTAGCGGCGAGCGGCCTTGCCGGCGATCTGCTGGAGGTGCTGCTGCGCCAGCACGGGGCAACCCTGCTGCTCGATCTCCCGCCGGTCCCCGGCGTGGCGGCGGCGACCGAAACCGCCGCCGTCGCCCGCCTCGCCGAGCGCGCGGCCGCCGCCGCGTCGCTGGCGCCGGCGGCCACCGGCGAATCAGCCGGCACCTGGGCGCTCGCAGCTGCCGCCGGCGGAGTGGCGGCCGCCGAGGCCGATCCGATCGCTGCTCCCGGTGCGGTCGGGGCGCCCGGCGCGGTGCCGGTCGGAGGGGTCCCGCGCCTGGAGGCCTTCACCGCCGCCGGCGCCGACGCCGAGGCGCGGGAGGTCGCCCGGCGGCTGCGGCGGCTGCTCGACGGCGAAGGTCCGGCGACGGCCGCCATGGCCGGCGAGGCCGGGCCTGCGGATGCGGTCTTGGCGTCCGCCCGGAGGATCTGGCCGGAGGGACTGGCGATCGTGGCGCGCGATCTGGCGCCCTACCGGGCGGCGTTGCGCCGCCATCTGTCGCGCCTCGGCGTGCCCTTCTCGGGGGTCGGCGAGCCGGGTGGGCTCCTGCCCGCGGGCCGGCGTGCCGGAGCGGCGCTCGAGCTGCTGCGCCGGGGCCCCGAGGCGCTTGCCGACCGCTGGCTGGATGCCAGCGCCTGGATGGCGGACGAGTTGCGCGTCGACCTGCGCCTCGCCATGGGCGCCCTCGGAGCGGCGCGCCTCCGCGACGTCGCCGCGTTGCGCGAGCAGCGCTTCGACGGCGGCGTGGCGCTGCCGATCCGCCACGGATTGCGTCCGGCGGGCCTGCCTGCCGTGCCGCCGGCCGGCGGCGAGCCGCCACCGCCCGACGACGACGGCGAGGGGCGGGCGGTGGCGAAGCTGCGGCGGATCTCGGAGGGGAAGCTGCGCCGGGGTGTGGCGGCGGCGGTCCGCGTGCACGACCGGCTGGCGGCGTGGCCGCCGGCGGCCACGGCGTCCGTCCAGCTCGAATGGCTGCGCGGGCTGCTGGGCGACCTGGGGCTGGACGGCGATCCGGCGCTGCCGCTGGCGGCGGCCGCCGTGGAGCTGCAACGCGAGGTCCCGGCCGATCTCGCGCTGGGCCGCGACGAGCTGCGGCTCCTCCTGGAGCGGGCGATGGGCGACGGCGGCCGGTGCCCGATCGGCGGCGAGGGGGGAGGCGTTCAGGTGCTGAGCGTCGCGGAAGCTCGGGGCCGCACCTTCGATCAGCTCTTCCTGCTTGGCCTCAACCGCGCCGTTTTTCCGCGACCGCGGCGCGAGGACCCGCTGCTGCCGGACGACCTCCGCCAGGTGGTGCAGCGGCTGCTGCCCGACCTGGGGCTTGCCCGCGACGGCGGCGACGACGAGCGTCATGCCTTCGCCCAGCTGCTCTCGGCGGCACCCGTGGTGTGTCTTTCCTGGCAGACCGCCGACGACGACGGCAAGCCGCTTTCGGCCTCGCCGCTGGTCGAGCGGTTGCTGGCGGACCTCGAGTCGCCGCCGGTGGCGCCCGCCATCTATCCTACGCGGCCGCCGGTGCCCGCCGGCGGGACGCTCGCCGCCGTCGCCGGAATGGCGGTGCCTGGTGGTAAGGGTGGCGCCGCCGACCCGCGGCCAGCCGACGAGCACGCTGCTCTGGCGGCACTCCACGGCTCGCGGCAAGACCTCGCGCGGGTGCTGCCGCTCGCCGTGCGGCAGGTGCGGGAGGAGCTGGGCCGCGAGCTATTCGACCTCGACCCGCAGGCGGTGGCTGCGGCGCGCTTCCGCATCCTAGAGGAACAGGATCCCGACGAGCTCACTCCGGCGGGCCGAGCGGCGGTGGCGCGGCTGGGACCGTATCTCGGCTTCGCCGGTCCGGCCGCGGCGCGCGGCCCCCACCAGCTCTTCGTCACCCATCTCGAAGGTCTGGCCGCCTGCCCCTGGCAGCTTTTCCTGGGGCGGCTGCTGCGCATCGAGCCGCCGCCGGATCCGCTCGATGCCCTGCCCGGCGGCGATCCCCTCCGCCTCGGTATCGTCGTGCACCGGAGCCTGGACCGCATCGTCAAGCGGGCGCTGGGCGCGTCGCCGCCTGCCGCGCCGCCCTTCGCGCCGCCACCCCTCGCGTCGCCAGAGCTCGCGTCGTCGACCCCCGCGCCGCCGGCACCCGCACCGCCGGCTCCCGCGCCGCTGGTCTTTGTGCCGGCACCCCTCGCGTCGCCGGCTCCCGCGTCGCCGGTGGCGGTGCCCTGGCCGGCTGCCGAGGAGGTCGAGCCCCTGCTCGTCGAGGTGGCGGCGGAGGTGCTGGCGGAGGAGGGGCTGGCGCTGCCCGGCCTGGCCCGGGCGCTTGCCGTGCAGGCCCTGCCGCTGGTGACGGCGGCTGGCGAGACGGACTGGCGCGTACCTGGCGCGGTGCTGCCGGTGCTGGCCAGCGAGGTGGACGGCGAGCTACTGCTGCACGGCCGGCGGCTGCGCTTCCGGGCGGATCGATTGGACCTGGTGGACGGCCGGCAGCGATTCACCGATTACAAGACCGGGCGTCACTTCTCGGCGGCCCGCGACGCCGGCAAGCGGCGCCGCCAGCTGCTGGCCGACATCGGCGCCGGCAAGCGGTTGCAGGCCGTCGCCTACCTGCTTGCGGCCGGCGAACCCGGTGCCATCGGGCGGTATCTCTTCCTGCGTCCGGATCTGGCGCCGGAGGTCCGCGAAGCGGCGGTGGAGACCGGCGACGCCGAGGCCACCGGGGCGTTCGGCGCCGCCGTCGCCACGTTGCTCGGCGCCTGGGACGCCGGCAGCTTCTTCCCGCGGCTGCTCGATGCCGCGGGGCACCGCGAACC
>Ga0070733_10000874_pt1 | contig 23176 bp, 20 predicted proteins | sample Coa_R1_9_FD_66450 | JGI IMG/M metagenome (GOLD analysis project Ga0070733, IMG submission 66450) | Surface soil microbial communities from Centralia Pennsylvania, which are recovering from an underground coalmine fire - Coalmine... | ecosystem: Environmental > Terrestrial > Soil > Unclassified ...
GGCTGGATCTATCTGCACATCGAAGGCAAGCCTTACGATCGCGGCTATCAGCACGGCTACCTGATGGCGAAGGAGATTCCCGAGTACCTGAAGCGTTGCGCCTTCGATCTCGCCGGAAAGGCCGACGAGCGTACCTGGAACACATATCGCACCAGCGCCAACGCTCTTTTCCTGCGCGGTTTCGATAACGAGATCCTCGAAGAAATGCGCGGTATCGCCGACGGCGCCAACGCCGCCGGAGCGAAGTGGCTGGACCGGAAGCTCGATCTTATCGACATCGTAGTGGCGAATACGGAAGTTGAGATGGGCGAGCTGTCCGAGGCCATGCGCACGACTCCGACCGGGCTTGAAGGCAGGCATTTCGAGCCGCCGACCGACCATTGCAGCGCCTTTGCCGCCACCGGCGCAGCCACGCGCGATGGAAAGATGATCATCGGGCACGTCACCTGGTGGCCGCAAACACTCGCCGAGCAGACCAACGTGATGCTCGACATCAAGCCGGAAAACGGACATCGCATCCTTATGCAGAGCTATCCCGGTGGCATCGAAAGCGGCACCGACTGGTATCAGAACGACGCCGGAATCGTGCTCACGGAAACCACCATTCGGCAGACTCCGTTCAATGCGCAGGGCACGCCGGTGGCTTTCCGCGCGCGCATGGCGATTCAGTACGCCGCGAACATCGACGATGTCGTAAAACAGCTGGGCACGCGCAATAACGGCCTCTACACCAACGAATGGCTCATCGGCGACGCGAAGAATAATGAGATCGCCATGTACGAGCTCGGCACCAGCCATACCAGGCTGTGGCGCAGCTCGAAGGACGAATGGTTCAACGGCACCACCGGTTTCTATTGGGGCAACAACAACGCCAAGGATATGGCGGTGAATCTGGAATATCTGCCCGATCCGCAAGGCGCTCCCGAGTATGTTCCATTTGTGCCGACGGTTCGCGATCTCGCCTGGCAGGACCTCTACCACCAATACAAAGGCAAGATCGACGAACAGTTCGCCTTCAAAGCATTCGACAGCGCGCCGCTGGTGTACCGCTCGACGATGGACGCCAAAGTGGCGTCGTCGGCGATGGCGAACAACATGATGGTCTGGGCCGAATTCGGCAGGCCGAACGAGAGCGTATGGGGTCCTCCACCGGATGCTTCGTCGAGCCCGAATCATGGCCTTTATCCCGGCGGCTATTACGTCTTCAGCACCGAGACCGGCAACAAGGTGAACGCTTCCACAGCCGACAAGCCGGAAGAGGAAAGCAAGCCCGCGCTCGTTTCATGGAAAGACCAGACCGACAGGCTTTGGAAAGGTTGGGTACTTCCCGCATCCGACGCCGATACCTGGTTTGTCGCGGGGTCCGCTGAGTATTACCGGCTGCTCCAAGCGAAAGACGTTGCCACTGCCGTGGAAGCGGAGCGAATCCGTTATCGCGGTCTCAGGCTGGCTGGCGACAACCCTGAGAACCGCTTCCGGATCGAGGAGATCAAAGGCGAGTTGTTCCTCGACGCGCTTCGGGTGAAGATGGGCGATGAGGCTTTCCTCAAGCTGATGAGCGATTACTTCGCGGCGAACACGACGAAGACGGTCACCGCACAATCGTTCCTCGATGCGGCGAAGACTCCATTCGCATTTGCCGATCCCGGAGAGGGCCCGGCATACCTTCCCGAAGATATTCACGACCGCCTGTCGACCGCCATGATCGTTTACGGCACCGCGCGCGAGGCGGGAACCAACCGCTATACGGCCGAGTTGTTGCAGACGCGCTACCGTGATCGCTATCAGCGCGACGTTCCCATCTACAAGGATTTCGAAGCCACCGACGCCGCTCTCGCCCACAAGGATGTGATCTTCATCGGAAGGCCCGAGACGAATTCGGCGCTGGTGGCGTGGAGAGAAAAGATCGGACTCGACTACGAGGCGGCTGTATTCAAAATCGACGGCAGGACTTGGTCGTCGGAGAGAAACGCGCTGGTGTTTGCGTCAAGAAATCCGCTCGATCCGGCCCACATGACGGTGGTCTATGCGGGAAATTCGCCGCTCGAAACCGCCCGTTCGCTGAACGCGGCGGAAGAGAAGCCGTGGTTCGCTTTGGAAGACGGGAAGTCTCAAGAGTAACCACACGCTGATCTCGCCGCGCTCAGTTCTCGCTCGGCCGCTCGCAGCGGTCAACGACCGTTACTTCAGCCGGCACATTTCTTTCCTCGACCTTGAATCCCACGGCGATCACCGCTTCGCGAACGCGGTCGCCCCAGTTCTCTTCGGGTTGAGGATCGACTGCCGAGGGGTTGAGAGAGAAATCGAACGCTCCTTCTAGTCCGGTCCGGTCGACTACAGGCGAGTGCCACATTTGAGAGAGATAGTTGGTGAAAGCGGACATGGACTGCGCGGTGAAGGTGGGGTCGTTGCGCTCATTGAAGCGCACCGAGTAGGTTTCTCCCGCGGCAGCCGGCCGCAGCCCGGCGGGTTTCTTCGGCGCGAGCAGCATCATCGTGGGAATGTCGCGGGTTTCGCGGTGAACGGAGAGGTGAAAGCGTTCGGCGAGCAGCGCCATGAGAGCGTCCCGCCGGCCTTCGGGAGGGATCGGGGCGCTGGCTTTAGCGTGAATATCGAAACGATCGGTGGTCATCCAGGCAGGGCCGCCGACGACGCGGTGGAGTTGCCAGCCGTTGAGCATGTCGAGGATGTCGGCGACGGTATAAGCTTGCGCGTCGAAGCGGTCGGCGCGGAAGGCGGACTGGCCATCCTGAGGACCGGCTCCGGGGCGGCTCGGATGAATGGAAGCGACTTCGAAGGTGACCTGTGCGACGGCTGGTGAGAGCCCCGCCCCTGCGGCGAGGGCGACAATTGCCAGGAAACGGAGAATCACCTTCATGAAATTTGTACGCGCTTCGCGCCGAAAGCCGGGACGCAGAGTACTCCTTCTGTTAACTCATTGACGACCGGCGCGCTGCAGCGTGCAGTGATGATTGTCTAACGCCCGGCCGCACCGAACTTCTAAACTGGCGTATGTGTCTACGCGCGCCATGTTGCGGATCGCCGTCCCCCTCGCACTGGCCGAACTCGGCTGGATGTCGATGGGAGTGGTCGATACCATCATGGTCGGCCGCCTGCCGGACAGCGCGGTTTCGATCGGAGCCGCCAGCGTCGGCAACGCCCTGTTCTACGTGTTTGCGATCTTCGGGATCGGTCTCATGTCCGGGCTTGATACCCTTGTCTCGCACGCATTCGGCGCCAACGACTGGCCAGCGGCCAGGCGTGCCTTGGCCTCCGGTTTTGGGCTCGCCGTCGGCGCCACCCCGATACTCGCGGCCTGCATCCTCGGCGGCGCGCCGCTTCTCGAGCTCATTGGCGTCACCGCGCCGGTGCGGATTGCGGCGGTCTCTTTTGTCCACGTACTGGTCTGGAGCCTGCCGTTGTTGATGGTGTACACCATCCTGCGGCGTTACATTCAGGCGCTCCATCATGTCCGCCCAGTCGCCTTCGCCCTGATTACTTCCAACCTGGTGAACATTTTCGGAAACTGGCTGCTGATCTTCGGCCATTGGGGCCTGCCCGCCATGGGAGTTCGCGGCTCTGCTCTTTCCACGGTGTTCGCCAGAATTTACCTCGCCTCGGTGCTCGTCCTCGCCGTGAAATGGCGCGATCCGGCGGCATTTTATCATGCCGGAGATGTTTTTCGGGGAGTCGGCAAGCTTCTCCGCCTCGGACTTCCGGCCGCCCTCACCATCGGTTTCGAAGTTGGTGTTTTCAACACAGCGACGGCTCTTGCAGGTACGTTGGACCCGGTCAGCCTCGCGGCCCACACTATCGCGCTGAACGCCGCGGCCGTCACTTACATGGTTCCGCTGGGAATCTCGTCGGCTGCCGCCGTGTCGGTGGGCCGCGCCATCGGTGCCGGGGACCGCCCGGGAGCTGCCCGCGCCGGCTGGACGGCACTCGGCTTGGGCGTCGTCTTTGAGATCTTCTCCGCCCTTTCCTTTCTTGTGTTTCCGCGCCAGATCGCCGAGCTCTATACGCATGATGCGAGAGTCGTTTCATTTGCCGTGACGCTGCTCTCCATCGCGGCCGTGTTCCAGCTTTTCGATGGGCTCCAGGCGGTCGCCACCGGGGCGCTGCGCGGCCTCGGCAACACACGGACGCCTATGGTTTGGAATTTGCTTGGGTATTGGGTGATCGGGCTACCTTTAGGCTGTTGGCTATGCTTTCGCCTTCGCTGGGGCGCGGTGGGGCTTTGGGATGGCCTGTGTCTGGCTTTGATATTGATTGGAGTGGGTTTAACGTTCGTATGGCGAAACGCGTCGCACGGAGCTTGACAAGAATACGCTAAGATTTTATTATGTCGAATGGATAAAGTTTACTTACTAACTTGAATCCAATCAACATGAAAGGAATCCAAGCCAGTATGAGCACAGCAGTTACACTTGACCCGTTTGGCGGTTTACGCCTTTTTGAAGATGCCGTGACCCGCTTGATGACCGAGCCTCGCGCCAACCGCCCGTGGTCTCCGTCTGTCGACATCTATGAAACCGAAGATGCGCTGACTTTGAAGGCCGATCTGCCGGACGTCAAAATCGGTGATATCGACGTACGTGTCGAGCACCAGACTCTGACCTTGCGCGGGCAGCGCAAGTTTGAGAAGGAAGAGAAAGCCGAGAACATCAAGGGCTACCACCGCATCGAGCGCAGCTATGGGGAATTTGTCCGCAGCTTCGCCGTTCCCTCGACGGTGGACACGGAGAAGCTAGAGGCGGATTATAAGAATGGCGTGCTGACGATTACGCTGCCGAAGAAGGAAGGGGCGAAGCCACGCCAAGTGAGGGTCGCGGTTCAGGACGGCGACTCAAAAGCGCAGTAAGCACTGGCAACGAAAGGGGATAAAAAGGCGTCTGACCCCTTTTTATCCCCTGAAATTGGTTGGGGGGAGAGGATGGCATTCCGTTTCGACAAATTGACCCAGAAGGCACAGGAGGCCGTTCAGCAGGCGCAGGAAATCGCCAGCCAGAACGGGCACCAGGCGGTACACCCCCTGCATCTTCTGATTGCACTCGCTCGCGAACGCGAGGGCATCGTACGTCCCGTGCTGGAAAAGTGCGGCGCGCAGCCCGATCCGCTGATCAACGAAGCGGAACGCCAACTGAACCAGATCCCCAAGGTCTCCGGTCAACCTCCAGGCATGTATATCTCGCCGGCGATGAACCAAGTCCTCGAGGGCGCGTTCAAAGAGGCGGAGAATTTCAAGGACGAGTACGTCTCCACCGAGCATCTGCTCCTTGCGCTTTCGGAGCAGAAATACGAGCCCGCCGGCAGCCTGCTCAACCGGCAGGGCGCCAATCACGATGAAATTCTCAAAGCCCTGGTCGCCGTGCGCGGCACTCAGCGGGTTACCGATCAGAATCCGGAATCGAAATATCAGGCGCTCGAGCGCTACGCGGTCGATCTCACCGAACAGGCTCGGCGCGGCAAGCTCGATCCGGTGATCGGCCGCGATGAAGAGATCCGGCGGGTCATGCAGGTTTTAAGCCGGCGCACCAAGAACAACCCGGTGCTCATTGGTGAGCCCGGCGTGGGCAAGACGGCCATTGTCGAAGGACTCGCCCAGCGTATTCTCCGCGGCGATATTCCCGATCAGCTGCGCAACAAGAAACTGGTGGCGATCGACCTCGGGCAGATGGTCGCCGGCACCAAGTTCCGCGGCGAATTTGAAGACCGTCTCAAAGCCGTCCTCAAGGAAATCACGGAGTCGAACGGCGAGATCATTTGCTTCATCGACGAGTTGCACACTCTTGTAGGCGCGGGCAGCGCGGAAGGCGCTATCGACGCGGCCAACATGCTGAAACCGGCGTTGGCGCGCGGTGAACTGCGCTGCATCGGGGCGACTACACTGTCTGAATACCGCAAATACGTGGAGAAGGACGCCGCTCTGGCGCGACGTTTCCAGACCGTCCTGGTCGGTGAACCGACGGTCGATGACACCATCGCCATTCTGCGCGGTCTCAAGGAAAAGTTCGAGATTCACCATGGCGTTCGCATCAAGGATTCGGCCATTGTAGCGGCCTCCGTTCTCTCGCATCGTTACATCACCAATCGGTTTCTGCCTGACAAAGCCATCGATCTGGTCGACGAAGCGGGTGCCGCGCTCAGAATCCAGATCGGCAGTATGCCGATTGAAATCGATAACCTCGAGCGGCGTGTTTCACAGCTCGAAGTCGAGCGCCAAGCCTTGAATCGCGAGAAAGATACCGCCTCCAAAGACCGGGTGCGCCATATCGAAGACGAGCTTGAACGCCTTCGCGGCGAATCCGCGGGCCTCAAAGAGCGCTGGAATCGCGAGAAGAATTCGATCACGCGCGTCCAGCAGCTCAAAGAAGAATTGGAGCAGGCCAGAGCCGACGAAGAACGCGCCACGCGCGCCGGCGACTGGGAGAAAGCCGCCCAGATCAAATACGGGAAACTGGCCGAAATTGAGCGCAACATCGAGGCCGCCGAACGCGATCTGGAAACCATCAAGTCGGGCACAGCTCTCCTCAAAGAAGAGATCGACGAAGAAGATATCGCCCGGATCGTCGCCAAATGGACCGGCATTCCGGTCTCTCGCATGCTCGAAGGCGAGGTACAGAAGCTTATCCACATGGAAGCGCGGCTGCACGAGCGCGTGGTCGGCCAGGATGAAGCCGTTTCGCTGGTTGCCAATGCGATCCGCCGCAACCGCGCGGGCCTCAGCGATCCCAACCGGCCTATCGGCAGCTTTATCTTCCTCGGACCGACCGGCGTCGGCAAGACGGAACTAGCGAAAGCTCTGGCGGAGTTCATGTTCGACGACGACAAAGCCATGGTGCGGGTCGATATGTCCGAGTACATGGAGAAGCATTCCGTGTCTCGGATGATCGGCGCGCCTCCGGGATATGTGGGTTACGACGAAGGCGGCCAATTGACCGAACACGTGCGGCGCCGTCCGTATTCGGTGGTGCTGTTCGATGAAATCGAAAAAGGGCATCCCGACGTCTTCAACACGCTGCTGCAGATTCTGGACGATGGCCGCCTGACCGACGGCCAGGGGCGCACGGTGGATTTCAAGAACACAGTGATCATCATGACCTCGAACGTGGGCAGCGCGATCATTCACGATGCGACGCCCATCGGGTTCTCGGTGAACCAGAAGACGAAACATGGCCAGGAAGACGTGCGCAAGCGCCTGCTCGACGCCTTGCGGCAGACTTTCCGGCCCGAATTCCTGAATCGCGTGGACGACATTATCGTCTTCAACAGCCTGTCCAGGGAGCACTTGTCGGTGATCATCGACCTGCAGTTGAAGCGCGTCGAGGCGCAGTTGGCCGATCGAGGATTGAAGCTGCATGTGACTGCGTCCGCCAAGGAAGTGGTCATGGCCGACGGCTACGATCCGGCCTATGGCGCACGGCCGTTGAAGCGCTCCATCCAGCGCCTGATTCAGGATCCGCTTTCGCTGCGGCTGCTCGCCGGGGAGTTCCTGTCGGGTGAGACGATCGTCGTCGACAAAGACGGTGACTCCAGCAAGCTGAAATTCGAAAAGCAGCCCGCGCCCGAGCCTGTCGCGGCGTAGACAGCTGCTCCCAACGCGACTCGGTAAATCATTGAATTTATGGAGTCAACGCCGATGCGCGGGCCCTCAGGCGGATCAGGCCAACTCGCCCGAATCGGATCGATTCCTCACTATTTTGTTGCGCCACGGGAATCCCTCATATACCCTAGAGGGCTTGGGTTCCATTTAAACCTGCCCGCAATCTGTATTGGAGGATTCCCCACTTGCAATCGTTTTTTGTTCGCCGCCGAAGTCTGACTCTGTTGTTGCCACTTCTGGTGGCTGTCGCCGTCCTGCTGATTGCGCCAGCGCATGGACTCGCCCAAAATGCACCGCCGCAGGGTGGTGAGGCGCACCTGATCCTCCCGGACCTGAGCCAGGCGACATTTGTCGGCGTGAATGGCCGCACCCTGCTGATGGTGGGATTGGGTATCTGCGCTCTCGGTCTTCTCTTCGGCCTCTTTACTTACAATCAGTTACGCGACCTCCCCGTGCATCAGTCCATGCGGGACGTTTCGGAATTGATCTGGGAAACGTGTAAAACCTACCTGTTCACACAGGGCAAGTTTCTGCTGATTCTGGAGTGTTTCATCGGCGTCATTATCCTGTTCTACTTCGGCTATTTCCAGCATCTTGAAGCCAACCGGGTCATCGTCATCCTGCTGTTCAGCATTCTGGGAATTGCCGGGAGCTACAGCGTGGCGTGGTATGGCATCCGCGTCAACACGTTCGCCAATTCGCGCACGGCGTTCGCCAGCCTCCGCGGCTTTCCATTTCCCTGTTATCAGATTCCGTTGCGCGCGGGAATGTCGATCGGCATGGTGCTCATTTCGGTCGAACTGCTGATCATGCTCTGCATTCTGCTGTTCATCCCGGCGGATTATGCGGGAAATTGCTTCATCGGTTTTGCCATCGGCGAATCGCTCGGTGCGGCGGCTCTCCGCGTGGCGGGCGGCATCTTCACCAAAATTGCGGACATCGGTTCCGACCTGATGAAGATCGCCTTCAAGATTAAAGAAGACGACGCGCGCAACCCGGGCGTAATCGCGGATTGCACGGGCGATAACGCGGGCGACTCGGTCGGGCCCAGCGCGGATGGTTTCGAAACCTATGGCGTCACCGGGGTGGCGTTGATAACGTTCATTCTGCTGGCGGTTTCCAATCCCCTTGTCCAGGTGCAGCTGCTGGTCTGGATCTTCGTCATGCGCATCATGATGATCGTTTCGTCCGGCGTCTCTTACTACATCAATGAAGCTATTGCGAAGGCCCGGTATTCGTTGATGCCAAAATTCAACTATGAAGCGCCTCTGACCTTCCTTGTCTGGCTCACTTCGATTATTTCCATCGTGGCAACGTACATCGTTTCCTACTTCATGATTCCCGATCTCGGCGGCGACACTTCACTCTGGTGGAAGCTGTCGAGCGTCATCACCTGCGGCACGCTGGCCGGCGCCCTGATTCCCGAACTGGTGAAGATCTTTACTTCGGTCGATTCGACCCATGTGCGCGAGGTTTTGACTTCTTCGCAGGAAGGCGGCTCATCGCTGAACATTCTCTCGGGCCTGGTGGCCGGTAACTTCAGCGCGTTCTGGCTGGGGTTCGCCATGCTGTTGCTGATGGGTATGGCTTACGGGCTGAGCACACTGGGGCTGGCGGGCCTGATGGTGGCTCCGGCGGTGTTCGCGTTCGGCCTGGTGGCATTCGGATTCCTTGGCATGGGGCCTGTCACGATCGCGGTCGATTCCTACGGCCCCGTGACGGACAACGCGCAGTCGGTCTACGAGCTTTCTCTGATCGAAGATGTCCCGAACATCAAGACTGAACTCAAGGCGAAGTACGGCTTCGACGTCAACTTCGAGCGTGCCAAGGAGAACCTCGAGGAAAACGACGGCGCGGGCAATACGTTCAAAGCGACCGCGAAACCGGTGCTCATCGGCACGGCCGTGGTGGGCGCGACGACGATGATTTTCTCGATCATCGTGGCGCTGACCAACGGATTGACGGCGAATCTGGAGAAGCTGTCGATTCTGTATCCCCCCTTCCTTCTGGGTCTGCTCGCCGGTGGCGGAATTATCTACTGGTTCACCGGAGCCTCGATGCAGGCCGTTACCACGGGCGCTTATCGCGCGGTTGAATTCATCAAGAAAAATATCAAGTTGGAAGGCGCGACCAAAGCGTCCGTTGCGGACAGCAAGGCAGTGGTCGAGATCTGCACCAAATACGCGCAGAAGGGCATGTTCAATATCTTTATTGCCGTGTTCTTTGCGACGCTCGCATTCGCGTTCGCCGATCCTTTCCTGTTCATCGGCTACCTGATTTCGATCGCGTTGTTCGGTCTCTATCAGGCGATCTTCATGGCCAACGCGGGCGGCGCATGGGATAACGCCAAGAAAATTGTAGAAACGGAACTCAAGCAAAAGGGCACGCCGCTGCACGACGCAACAATTGTCGGCGACACTGTGGGCGATCCCTTCAAAGACACATCTTCGGTCGCGCTGAACCCGATCATCAAGTTCACGACATTGTTTGGCTTGCTGGCGGTGGAACTGGCGGTATCTCTGTCCGACCAGCAGGGGACGACGCTCGGCCATTTCCTGTCGGCTGCATTCCTGCTCGTGGCGCTGATCTTTATCTGGCGTTCGTTCTACAAGATGAGGATTGAGCGCGAAGGGTAGGCAGCCTGAGCCTCGTCGCAATCGCCAGAGCCATCTATCACAGACTTTTCCGGCTGCAACTGCGCGTCCGAATCTGGTGGGCGGACCGCGTTGGGATTCCGCCTTCTGAAGTGCCCGTGCCGCCCGGACTCCTGCGTTTTCGGGTAGGCGAGTCGCTTTCGGTGAGTGAATTCCTCCGGGTCGGTGCGGGTTGCGCAAATCTGATCCGACAGCACGTTGGCGAGATGGGCACGGATATCGCCAACGGCGGTCGGGTGCTTGATTTCGGATGCGGGTGCGGTCGCACGATCGGTTGGTTCCTCCACGATGGCGGCTCGGCCGAGTTTCATGGAGTTGACGTCGACTCGGATGCGATCGATTGGTGCGCCAGGCATCTCCAGCGGGGTCACTTTCTGGCCATAGCCCCGGCACCGCCGCTGCCGTATTCCACCGATTACTTCGATATCGCGTACTGCTTTTCGGTGTTTACGCACCTCGACGAACCCATGCAGGATCTCTGGCTGCCGGAGCTGAGACGAATTCTGAAACCTGGCGGGGTGCTCCTGATTACTGTTTATGGGGAGGCTGCAATAAGAACGCTGGATGCGGAGGGACGCGAGACGCTCCGGACCCGGGGGTTTGTACACCGGCGCTCTCAAAAACTCAGGGGTCTGGTGCCGGATTGGTATCACACTACGTGGCATTCCCCGGAATACATCGTTGACCGGCTGCGGACATGGTTTGGAGATGTCCGTTACCACGTCGTACCGGGCGGCATGCAGAATGTGGTCGTAGCGAAAAAGATTCCGCTTTTGACCGTCTGAATTCTAAAAGCATCCGATCATCACGCTTCCATCCGTGTCCCTACGCTGGATTGTATGAGAAGCCTGCAACGAACCGCAATCGCCACCGCCCTCCTGATCCTCCTGGCTGGGTGGACCCGGTGTGGCCCAGGAGCCGGCAGCCGCGGACACATCCGGCACCAGCAATGACTTGTTCATTATGTTCGGCTCCGACCTGGTCCGCCCCGGACTTCTGCCCAAAGCCGATTAACATCGGTCTCGGGCATACGTTCGGATTTCTGAAGAAAGACCCGTTCGGCGACGAACTGACATTCGCCTACACCTACGAGAACGCCGGTTCGCACGGCTTTCTGCATACCGATTTCGGACCGCATACCGAGGCACCCGGCCTGATGAAGAACTTCGGGCTGCCGCATACCAAACGTGTCACCGCCTATACGTGGATTCAGGGCGGCATCACCACTTTGACCGGAGGCCCATTTGTCGAGAACCGTTATTACGACGGCGAGGCTCTGGGGGCCATAATCCACTTCAACGATCACCACTCCATCTGGATTCAGGAGAGCTACAACAAGATCGTGACGGTTCCCTGGTACACCACGGCGAGCATCGGATACACGCGGAGCTGGTAGAGTTCAGTGCAGCGTGCTCAGTGCGGTTTGCGCAACGCGGCGATCGCCTTTGCGATGCCATCTCGGGTTTCGCCCGCATGCTCCTGTCCAGCGAGATAGGTGAGGGAACCGATCGCCTGGGAAGTCGAGGCATTCGCTTCATTGACGACTTTTTCGGTCTCGGCCGCCCGGAGAAATCCTCCAATCACCTGCTCGGAGATCTGGCTGGACGTAAACCTGGAAACTCCACCGTCGAGGGTCGTAGGAGCGAAGAACGGGTTTTTTACACCGAGGCGGCTGGCCTCGGTATAGAGAATCTCCCCCACAAGCTGCATCCGTTGCGGGGTAAATGTCTGTGAATCTCCCAAGCCGACGATCAGCACCTTCTTCGCACCGATGCTGTTTTTCGGGGGCGTCAGCACGACCGTCTCTCCCAACTCGCCGCCGAACAACTGCGGGCTTCGAATGCGATCGAGCAACCCCGCCAGTTTCTCGTTGATTTCTGTCAACGAGCCGTGAAGGGTGTTCACCGGAGAGGATCTGAACAGGCAGATTACCTGGAGATAAGTATCGGTCTCTGCCGGGCTCTGCACCAGAACCCTGATGGGAATGGGAGAATCCGCGATGTTAATAACGGCCGGACTATCCTGCGTCCACGCGATCGCGCACGGCCATGTAACCAGAGCGATCAGGGCCGCCCCCGTCGCTCTTGAGTTCGTCATCGTTGCTCCCCTGATTCTACAGCGGCAGGGGCTTTGAAAAGGTGTCCCGTTTGCTGCCTGTGGGTCTCTCTTTCCGGTGGCGCGGACTCTCTCAGTCTGCCGTGTCGGCGCCCACGCAGACACGCGTTTTTCCGCATCAATGAGACAAGCGTCCTCGCGAGTGGGGACGCATCTCGCGCGAGTGCGCGCGCCACGCGCTTCAGGCGACTTTCAGCCGCTAAGCCGTGCTACCGGCTTGAGCCGGTCGTCGTTTAGGGAGCGGTATCCAAAATGGTGTTACTGACGCTTTTCGGGCTTGGCCTCTTTTGGAGCCGGCGGGGCCGGGCGGGGAGCAGGCCTTGCCGCGGGAGCGGGCTGTCGGGCCGGAGCCGCCGGTCTTGCCGCTGGCGGTGGAGCGGAAGGTGGGCGCGCGGCCGGCCTCTCTGCCGGAGCCACCGGTCTTGCCGCGGGTGGCGGAGTCGGCTGCGGGCGCGCAGGGGCGGGCCTGCTCTCTGACTCTGCACGCGCCGCGGGACGTTCGTTCGTTTGTGCCGCGGCAGGACGGCCTGCAGGTTGCGAAGCGGCCGCGGGTCTGGCTGCTTGAGCCGGTCTTGCAGCCGTGGCTGGCGGCGTGGCCGTGTTCAGTGGTCTTGCCGCGGGTGCAGCTTTGGCCGGGACAGCCGTGCGTTGCAATTCAGCTACGTTTGCCACCGGCTTCGGCACGGCGGCATGAGCTGGCGCGCCATGATTTACGCTGGCAAAATTGGAACGATCCTGTTTTGCCACTGTCTGATGCTGCACTTGGGCCGGCGTTGGCTGGACATGAGTCTGGCTCGCAAACGCCTGCTCCTGCGGCGTTGGCTTGGCCGCAACGCCACTGGGGCCGCCATTGAAACTGGTGCGGTTGTTATTGACGATCGTCGTATTGTTAATCACCGTACTGTTGACGTAAGTGTTACGGATGATGGTCGTATTTACATTCACGGCAGCCGTGTTATAAGCAAAATGTCCGCCTCGCCATTCACCACCGCCGAAGCCGATGCCGCCATAGCCAAAGCCATAGTTGACGCCGCCATAAAAGCCTACGTGGTCACCCCAGTATCCGGCATGAAAGAGGTATACACCGCCTTCGCCCCAGCCCCAATAGCCAGGCGTCCACAGGTAACCGGGCCTTGGAGCGAGCACCCACGTACCCGGAACCCAGTAGTAGTCCCCGAAGTCGGGGTCCCAAGCCCAATACCCGGGGATCCACATAAAGTCAGGCTCCGGGCAGGGGGGTTGTACATAAATGGGGAGGGGCGGTGGGGCAATGTTGACGGAAATACCAATACCGAAAGAAATCTGCGCGAAAGAAGCTGCCGGCACAGCAAGTAGTACTCCAGCCACAACGATTCCAACAAGGAATGCCCTTCGCAACAGATCGTTAACCCGAACCATATCAACCTCCTGTAATCCTTTAGAATTTGATTCTATCAGTTAGATGGGATTACGGCTCAAGATATCTCCCGCAATTTACAGACCAACCAGGCGGGCGTGATGCCGACGGTTCTTGGCTTTCCCGTCTGCGGTAGACTGGACTCGGTTCAGCGCCGCGGACCGGCACCGAAAAGGAGTTGTGATGAGACGGATTGTTCTTCCGGCAGCATTCGCGTGCTTCATCTTGGGGTCTTTCGCCGGCCCGGCTACGGCACAGACATTTCCCTACGACCATATCCATCTGAACGTACCCGATCCGGCGTGGCCGCCAATCGGTACGAAAAGTACTTCGGTGGGCGGCGCATCGCGGAAGGCCCCGACCGAATCATGTTCGGCAGCACGCGCCTACTGTTCCTCAAGAAAGCGGACGCGAAGCCGAGCAGCGGAAGCGCTGTCGATCACATTGGCTTTTCGTTCGCGGACCTCGACGCGAAGATGAAGGAATTCGAGGCGGCGGGCATTAAGCTCGTCACCCCTGTCCGGGATGTGCCGGGCTGTTCAAGCTCGGATTCGTGGAAGACCCATGGGGCACGCGCATCGAAGTGGTACAGGATCCGGAACTGCTCGGGCTGCACCACATTCAGATGCGCGGACCGAACCCGGACGGGTTTTCAGCTGGCTGCTCGCGAAGTTCGGCGGCCAGCGCACGCAGCTTAAAGGACGCATCGACGCAGTCAAGTACAGTGCGGCCGGCTTCAGCGACATGTGGATCCTCGTGCAGCGCGGCGACGCGGAGCCAAGCGAGGGGCACGCCATCGATCACATCGGCTGGCGCTCCGCGGGTGCGCTGGCGAAAACGATCGACGGTCTGCGAGCTCAGGGTGTGACGATGCTGACCGAACCGCGCCCGCTGCCGCTCCCGAACGGGCCCACCATCAACTATTCTTACGTGGCCGGTCCGGCCGGCGCAAAGATCGAGATCGTCGAGCGCCCCGGACTCAAGCCCGGCCAGTGACCAGCCAATCCGGATTTATGGCGCTGACGATCTCTGTCGTCGGCGAGGGGTTGGTCCCGGCGCGAAAACGCCGCTCTCCGGCGTCCTATCGGGGACCTACCGCATATACCTGCGAGAACGCCGGATCGTGCATCGAAGCCCCTGGATTGATTGAGTTCGGCATCACAGATGACGAGGCTGCCGGTAAACTCCCCTTGACGGCGTCAACCCGAGCGACCCCGCGACCTGGATGGGCACCGTCGCTATTCTCGCCTGCTGGAACCCGCGCTTCGGGCCATTCGGTAAGCCGGATATCGTGGGGCATGGCTTCCGCCTTGCCGCCGGGCTTCTGCCCGGCGCTCACTGAAAACGGAATTTCCGCGACAGAACGTATCCCGCGCCCAAGGCCGCGACAGCCGTCACGCACACGTGCGGCAGGACGCTGACGGGTGAGGCGCCGAAGTTCATCAGCTTGTGCAGGGCATCCATCGTCCATCCGGTGGGGAACGCGAGCGCCAGTTTTTGTGTCCACAGCGACGTGATTTCGATGGGCCACCAGCAACCGCCGAGCCTCGCGAAGACATTGCTCGCGATCACTCCCAATCCGATCACCTGGCCTTCGGTGCGCCCGAAGTTGCGTTCATGAGGCTGATCCACACCTGCGAGCTGAATGGAGCCAATCCCTTCGACTACCTCACCGAGTTTCAACGGCCTGCCGGAAAGTTGCCGCGAGACTCGTCGGAGTGGATGCCCTGGAATTACCGCGAGACCCTGGCCTGGCCCGCCACGCCGGCGGCTGCATAAATAGGATGAATCCTGCCTGGCCGGAAAGGATCGGCTATGGCCATGGGATCGGACTCTGGAATGGCCGTAAAACGGGCCTGAGGCAAGACGGAATCGAATAGGGTTGTTGGCCAGGCACGGAAGCCGGCGGAAATGCTGAGAGCGGGGCTCTATGCGCGTGTATCTGCGCTCGATCAGCAAACGCTTCCCAATGCGGATGCGCGCCCTGCGCGAGTATTCTGGAAAACGTGGATGAACGATCTCCGTTCAAAGGGGCGACGGTTGGCTCGGTGTAGCCAAACGTGAACTGGGGCGAGTTCCGCCTCCCCTTGCCGAAGGCTCATCGGTGTCCTTTCGGCGCCCATCAGCGCGCGGGCGGGACGGAATCCATCCGCGGCGCGTGCTGAACGCGCGCAGTCGCCAGCAAGAGCAGTATCGATTCGAGCACCACGATTCCTGCTCGATCGAGAGCGCTATGCGTGAAAATCACAACGCCAAATACGCTGTGCGCAATCACCGCTCCCGCGGCCAAGGCAAGCCAATGCCGATCGCACCAGCCCGGCGCTGCGCACCATCGGCTCACAAACCAGTACGCGGCCACAAGCAGGCTGGCCGCGCCGAGCATCGGAACCAGCACGAGGGGCCAGTTGGCAAACACCGGATCGATTCGCCAAAGCCCGGCGATCAAGACGTGCCAGATGAGTCCCGCGGCAGCCGTGGCCAACAGGGTCGCCCGACAGCTGAGTGGTTTTCCACCGTACCGCGGTTGCGCGGCGCCTCTCGGAACGCACAACGCCACGATCAGTAACAGCAGCGCCGCTGCCGCGCTCGCCGCGAGCAGGACCGGCGCCGCGCGGTAGCCTGGCGCGATCGAGAATCGCGTCAGAAGTCCTAAGAGGACCACGCCAGCCGCGTACCAACAGCCCGTCACAATCAGGCCCACCCGGCCCAGATATGGCAGACCCCGTCGCTCCGGAAAGAGCAGATCAGTGAGAAGGATCGGAATGGCAGCGCTCCAGATCGCATGAATCGGGATCACCGCTTCGGTATAGACGGCATTGACCGGACCCAGGCGTCCCCAGGCCGACGCATTGTACAGGTCGGGGTTGAACAGGCTTTGCAGCGCAATCCCCTCCTCGATGAAGCCGTACGCTGCGCCGAGCAGCAATATGCCGATCCAGCCGCGACCCCTGCGCCGCAAGACATCGCGAATCAGCAGTGCCCCCGGTCCATAGATCAACACGATGAAAGGGAGCAGGCCGGGTCGTGATAGCGGGGCCGAACCTGGAAGGATCTCGGCCACCAGCGGCGCGACGAGAATGAGCGCGAGTGCGGGCCGCAAGGATTTCATGTCTACCTCACGAACGGAATGGACGCCGGGACTGTGCGGCGGTATTGCCGGAACTCCTCGCCGAATCGCGATTCGAGCATCGAGTCTTCCACCCGCACGCGGATCCGGGTCCCCAGCAGAAAGAGCGTCAACGCCGGCGCCATCAGATACCACGGCGCGATCAGAATGCCCGTGCCCGCGAGAACGGCGAGCATCGACGTGTAGATGGGATGCCGCACCAGCCGGTACGGGCCCGAGCGTATCAGCCGGTGGTCGCTCTCGAGCGCGGCGTCGACGCGAAACTGCCGGCCGAGCGCAAACGCCGAAGTCCACGACATCGCGCACGCCATCGCGAACAACGCGAGCGCAAGCGCCGTCTGCCAGGCTTCCGGCGATCGCGTCCAGAACGGGCCTTGCCACAACACGGTATAGCCCAGGCCCTCCAGAGCGACGCCCCAGCGCGCCCGCCGATCAAGCGTTAAGGCTCCTTTGAATTTGCGCCGCACCAGCAGGAACGGAAAGAACCACAGCACGGTGCCGGCGGCCAGAATGGCGTAGTGAAATGCGGTCATGCTTCGATTATACTCTAGTTTTTAGAGTACTCTGGACTCCTGCTACAATTAAAATGTCGATGCGGGAACCGGACCAGTCCGAAATCCTCGACCGGCTGCGGCTGATCGAGCACATGATGGCCGAGGGCAGGAGCACGACCCAACGGTGGGGATGGATGTTCTTGCTTTGGGGAATCGGTCCTCTGGTGGCGATGTGGTGGGAGTATGCATGGCCTGACACGGTTCTCGCCTGGCCGGCCGTGACATTAGCGTGCATCCTCGTGAATGGCGCTGTCATGCGCGCACGGCGGCGCCGCGGTGAAGCGCGCACCGCTACCATGAGCGCGGTCGGATCGGTCTGGGCGTCGGCGGGCGTTGCAGTTCTCGTGCTGGCGCTGGCCGCGGCTTGGTCGCGCGCGCTCGATCTTCGCGCTCTCTACATAATGTTCTTCGCGCTCGCCGCGGTGGCGCACACCGCCTGCGCGCTCATGCTCCGCTGGGCGGCGCAGTTTCTCGCGGCTCTAGTCTGGTGGACGGCGGCATTGGCCGCGTTCATCCTGCCCGCGCCGCAATTGCGCCTTCTGGCCGCGGCGGCGCTGCTCGCCGGCAATGTGGCGTTCGGAGTATGGCTCACGTATCGGGAGTGGAAATATGCCGGCGAGTGAAACCGGCACGCTGCCTGAAATCGACGCTGTGGTCCACGGCCCGCTGCGCCTGGCGATCCTCTCGCTGCTCATCGGCGTCGACTCCGCCGACTTCAAATGGCTGCGCGACAAAACCGGCTCGACGGACGGCAACCTCGGCGCCAACCTCGCACGCCTGGAAGAGGCCCGCTACATCGCCGTGACGAAGAAGTTCATCGGCCGAAAACCCACCTCGCTGTACCGGCTCACCCCAGCAGGCCGAAAGGCGCTGGCCGCATATGTAGCTGCGCTCAGGAGGCTATTGGGCGAGGCACTCTAAGCTAACTGTCCAGCACCACAGTGTGTGCTAGCCGCGCCAAGCTTCCAGCTATCCAATTCAGGAGGCGTTCTTCTCGGCCGTTGCGCACTCCAGTTCACGTCCCGTCACACGCTTGCCGAAAGGACACGAGCGACCCCGCAACCTGGGCCGTGGCCTTCCAGATTGTGGCCTGCGTCGCTCTCCTGGCCTGCTGGCACCCGGCGCTTCGCGCGATTCGGATCGACTCCGCCATGACATTGCGACAAGGTAGGTGGCTATTGAAAACGGAATTTCCGCGACAGAATGTATCCCGCGCTCAGAGCCGCGACAGCCGTCACGCACACGTGCGGCAGCACGCTGATAGGCGCCGCGCCGAAGTTCATCAGCTTGTGCAGGGCATCCATCGTCCATCCGGTGGGGAACGCGAGCGCCAGCTTTTGCGTCCACAGCGGCGTGATTTCGATGGGCCACCAGCAGCCGCCCAGTCCCGCGAAGATATTGCTGGCAATCACTCCCAATCCGACCACCTGACCTTCGGTGCGCCCGAAGTTGCCCAGCAGCATCCCGAGCGCGGCCGCGAGCGATCCGTATACGAGCAGCACCAGAACAACCATGGGCAGGTTCGGACCCCAGCCGACGTGGAAGAGTACGCTTCCCGCGATCATTGCAAATGCAATCTGGACCACTCCCACCGCCATCCGCGCGCCCCATTTTCCCAGCACGACCGCGCCGCGCGAGAGGGGCGATGAAGCCAGCCGCAACAGAATGCCCTGGTGCCTTTCGATCGTGAGCGACACGGCCCCGCTCGTGAACAGGACCAGCAACGTGAACATCACCATAGTGCCGGGGACGGACTGTTCGAATCCCGTCGGAGGATCGAGGCGTTTGCCCGCCGTCTGCACTTTAAGTGTGAGCGTACGTGGTTCGGCCGCAAGCTTTTCAAACGCTTCTTTTGAAGCGGTAGTACTTTCGCCCGAGGCATTCTCACCGGAGACCACGACCAAATCCGCGAGCGTGGTATACACGGCTCGATACAAGCGCACGCGGTCGTAATCCGCGTTCATATCCTCTCCCGTACGGTCGAAGCGAATCTTCATGGGCTTGCCGGCGAGAACCGAATCGGTGAATCCGGCCGGGATCGACAGTCTGCGTCCGTAGCGCCGAAATTCCTGGGGTGTCTTCGCGCGGATCACGTTGTACTGCTTGTCCAGGCGCGCCAGCAGCTGATCTGCGAGAAATCCCGCATCCGCCGGAGCACTCACCGCCAACTCGTCTCTTGCGGAGCCGGAGGAGTTCCCCGTGATGGTGCCGATGAAATAGAAGAAGACGATCGGCATGATGAACGTCCACAGCAAAGTTTCGCGCCGTCGCAGCAGCAGCACCGCGTCCATGCGAGCCAGATAGAGAGCGTCCCGGAACATAGCGTCTTAAATCAACGTCCGCATGCGCCGTACAACCAGGAAGAAAAAAATCGATCCCGCGACGGCCATGCACGCGGCCCCGAACACAAAATCCTTTGTATGAGCGGAGCCGGTAACGAAAGCTTTGAACTGCGTGATGGCCCAGCCGTTCGGCGTGAATCGCCCGATTGACGCCATCCACTGCGGCATCACTTCAAACGGGAAGAAGGATCCGCCGAGCATCGCCAGGGGAAATACGACCAGATTCCCCGTCACGTTCGCGGCTCGTTGACTCGATGCATGAACCGCTATCGCGACCAGCATCAGGTAAAAAGCGGTGCCGGACAAGACGAGCCAGAGCGCCGCCAGCGGAACACTCGCCACCGGCACATGCGCGAACCACTGCATGCCGGCGACTCCCACCGCGGCCACACCGCAGAGAATCAGCGCCAGCGAGATCAACCGCCCCGCGAGAAACGTTCCGAGCGAAACGGGCGTGGTGGCGAGGCGGCGCAGCGTTCCCCAGCCCCGCTCCCGCCAGATATCCAGGGCAAAAGCGTTACCGACGAACAACAGCGCCATGAAGAGCATCGCCGGCAGAAACAGAGCGGCGACATTCTGGTTCTGCCGCTGCTCGGCGACCACGTGCAGGTCGAGACCGATTAATGGAGGGTCGATGTATTTCGCCAGGCTCCGGCCCAGCCGGCTGAACGCGACACTCGCCTGGGCAATGGTTGCATCGTCAGGTGCCTTTGTCGTTTCAGATCGGCCGGTGACAAGGCTGCGCAGCGGCGCTGCGCCCACCTTCTGCACGTAGAAACCCCCATCCACCACGATCGCGAGAGTCTCTTCGACGATCTTAGGCAGGATCTCCTGCGCCGGGTTCGTCACCAATTGCAGTTGGAACGGTTGGTTCTGCAGGAAAGCATCCTGAAATCCTTTGGGGATGCTGAGGAGCGCGGAAGCGTCGCCGCGATCCATGCGCCGCCGGCCTTCATCGCGGCCGGTGGTTTCCATCACGAGCATTTTGGAGAGCGGTTCGCGGCTGAAGGCCGCAGTGAGCGTCTGACTGAGAAAGGTCTTGTCCTCGTCGGCCACCAGCAACCGCCCCTGCGGCGTGGCTTGCCCACCGCTGAAAATCAGGGTGATCAGGGTAACCAGAACCAACGGAATTCCAAGCATGGTCGCGATCGCGAGGGGATCGCGCCGCAACCGGCGGAGGTCCTTCGTTACCGCGGTGAGCAGAAAACCCATCGCTATTCCCGCAAATCTTTGCCCGTGAGTTTGATGAAAAGACTCTCGAGGCTCGGCTGTGTGAGCGTCGTGCCGCGAATCTCGGCGCCCGCGCCGGCCAATGCCGCGAAGATGGCAGGAAGCTTCTGCGACGCTCCCGGCAGCGACAGCAGCAGCACGCTTTCATCGCTCTGCAGGATCTCAATGGAATCGATTCGCTCGATCGCCGCGCGTGAAGCCTGCGGTACAAAGGCGCCGGACAGCCTCAACAGGTCGCGCTCCGCCAGAATCGACCGGAGTTCCGTCAGCGTCCCCGCCGCGATCACCTTTCCATGGTCCATGATTGCCAGGCGGTCGCACAGAGATTCGGCCTCCTCCATGTAGTGCGTGGTGTAGATGACGCAGGTGCCGGCCTGGGCTTGGGCGCGCACCAGATCCAGCAGGCGCACCCGGCTCTGCGGGTCGACTCCGACCGTCGGTTCGTCGAGCAACAGTACCTTGGGTGAATGCAGGATGCCACAGGCGAAATTCAAACGCCGCTTCATGCCTCCGCTGAACTGCTTCACCGGCTCGCGGGCGCGATCCTGCAGCCCGGTCAGTTCCAGGACTTCCTGAATGCGGCCGCGCAGTTCCGGGTTGCGCATCCGCTGCGCCCCTCCCCAATAAGCCAGGTTCTCCTGCGCGGAGAGGTCATCGTAGAGAGCGATCTCCTGGGGCACCACGCCCAGCTTCGCTCGGGCCGCGCTGCCTTCACGAACCACGTCGTGCCCTTCAACTTTGACGTGTCCGGCACTCGGTGTCAGCAGGCCGCAGACGCAGCCGATGGTGGTGGTCTTGCCTGCGCCGTTCGGCCCGAGCAGACCGAAGATCTCGCCGGCACGCGCCGTGAACGACACGCCGTCCACGGCAACCGATTCGCCGTACGATTTCCGCAGCTGTTCGACTTCAATCAATTGGCGGTCCGCCACGGAGACACGTTTGACCAGGTTCTCAACTCAGCCTGCGCCCATTTGGTGGACTTGTCCATGTGGCAGACGTTACAGGCATTCGGGATTTTGAGAGCCTCCGTCTCGGCGGGCGTGACGAAACGGAACGTGTGGCTGCGGATATTGACGTCCGCGATTTCCTGTTCGATTTTCGGCATATGACAGCTGACACACTGATCGCCTTCGGTACCCGCGGAATGATGGGTGTGCGCCTCAATAGTGGGCGCTCGAGGACCGTTCGGCGATCTGGGCCCGTGACACTCGAGACACATTACATTCGCGGGCTTAAGCAAGTCCGCGTTATTACCCGTCCCATGCACATCGTGGCAGCTGTTGCAGCTCACGCCGTGCGTGTACATGACGCTCCGCACGAAATCGTTACCCTGCATGCGATTCTTGTGCGCGGTGCCGTCGGCGAAGTGCGTGAACGACTGTTCACCCAGTTTGTGCTCCTCCAGCTTCCAGAAATTCCTGAGGTCCATCCCCACCTGAAAACCCACTGGCCAATCGTAGTACTTGCCGTTGATCGGATTCGTCAGGGGCTGGCCCTGCGAGTGGCACTGCAGACACACGTTGGTGGCCTGAATGGTGTCGAGCCGAGCCGGGTTGACAATATTCGTTTGGGAAGGCCGGCTCGCATGCAAAGATCCCGGGCCATGGCACTTCTCACACCCTACGTTCCACTCGGTCACCGTTTTGGTTTGAATGTTGTAGTTCACCGAATGGCAGCCGTCGCAGAGCGGTCCGGTGGGCCGCTGCATGTTGTCAGTGGGGTAGAACCGCACCCACCAGTCGGCGTTGGGCGCAACCAGGTAGGGACGCCAGAGTTGATGTGCGACATCCCATTGCGCATCCAGAGGATAGTAATCGTCACCCTTTTTCGTGAAGTAGCGTTGCTTCCACTTGCTGCCGTAAACGAAGGCGATGTCAGCCTTCGTGAAATTCACGAGCGGGTCGGGTTTGGACAGATCGGGAAGGATCGCGTCGGGATAGACCTTGGGATCGCGAACCACGTTGGCCATGCGTGTCCTGCTCCACCGTTCGTAGATCGCGGGGTGGCATGCTCTGCAGGTTACCGAACCAACGAACTGCGGAGCCTGGCCGAAGATCGATCCGGGAAGGCCAAACACGAGAAACGGCAGTCCACGCGATTTGAGGATGCGCACTTGTGTTTCAGTGTAGCGCCGCCGTTATTGGGCCAATTGAAA
>Ga0070733_10000876_pt1 | contig 23175 bp, 20 predicted proteins | sample Coa_R1_9_FD_66450 | JGI IMG/M metagenome (GOLD analysis project Ga0070733, IMG submission 66450) | Surface soil microbial communities from Centralia Pennsylvania, which are recovering from an underground coalmine fire - Coalmine... | ecosystem: Environmental > Terrestrial > Soil > Unclassified ...
TCGTGTACATCCATCGTTTTCCAAGTCATCGCTGCCGCCACCCCCGCGCGTGCTGTGCACGCGCGGAAGTGTAAAGGATGTCCCGGGACACTTTGTAAAGGATGTCATGAGACTGAACACGTACGAGCCGAACATGGGCCACGCGTCCGTCCTCCATTTCCATTTGCTTTGACTAGATGTTATCTTAAGGTGCACTTGAAACCTGCTAGGAACTTCTATGGCGACGACGAAAAAGAGTGAGCGCCCCGTGAAAGTCAATACGAGGAAGGGTGCTAAGCGCAAGAAGCGCAGATCTTCGAAGAGATGCTGCTTTGTAATTTCCCCCTTTGGTGGGTGGAATGACAGATACTATGAAGAGGTTTACAAACCCTCCGTTGAGCGAGTTGGTCTCCTGCCACAGAGAGCTGACGATATTTATCGGCCAAGCGCAATTGTCCATGACATTTGGGGTTACATCAAAAATTCCAAAGTTATGCTCGCTGATGTCACTGGCAAGAACGCAAACGTCTTCTATGAGTTGGGCCTGGCTCATGCTGCTGGCAAGCCCGTTGTGCTAATTACTAGATCCATCGACGACGTACCTTTCGATCTTCGGCACCTCCGAGTAATCGAATACGATGTCCAGGATCCGGAATGGAGTGAAATTCTTGGTGCCAAAATCGAACAGGCGCTTCAGGAAGTGTTGGAAGCCCCGACTCTCGCAGTACCCCCGGCTTTCCTAGATGCAAAGAAGGGAGAGTTGGCGCAGGCCGAATCCCCACTTGGGAAACAAGTTCTCCAATTACAAGAGGAATTGAGGCGCGTCCAGAGAAAAATGGAATCAAGCGACAGTTCAGATGGGCCGCGGATCGATCCTCCTGAGGCGCGCTCCCTGATTAGGCGGTACCTGGAGAGGGGGATACCGGCGGGTACGATCAAGGAAAGATTGATGTATCTTCGCGTGCCACCTGATTGGATCGACCGCCAGATTCACAGATATTCTAGGAATTTGGCTTTGCGACATCGAAGCAATCCTAGAAGGAAGCGTCATCGTAGATAGGCCTTTCCTTAGATCGTACGTCAAGCCAATGCATACTGAACGGAGTTCGTGTGACCCAAACGGCCAAAATGAATCGCCTGGCGTGCCTCATTCCGTTGATGCTTCTCGCGTCCTGTAGCAAGCCTTCCCCACGCGCGTCGAGTGACGGCAAAGACAGCACATCCGAGCACATTCTAGCGACCGAAAATCCTAACAGGGATTGGACAGTTTTCGTGGAGGCTCACAACATGGATAAGGCGACCCAGTGGGACATGGAGCCTGTAGTTCTTCACGAAGCGAACATGTATTTTTCCCACCAGAATGACTGCAATGGAGTCTTCGTTACAAAGAACCGCGGCACGGCAGACTATGAGCTTCGATTTGACTATGCGCGTACAGAGGGAAAGGTCACCATGATCGGGCGGCTCACTATCCTATGGGACAAATCTCAAATGGTTGTGGGAACGTGGTCTGACAGCGACATCAAGAAAGCAGTTGACGAGGGCGCATCCCAAACATGTTCGCGCATTTCCCTTTTTAGGCAGTCTCAATAGGGTGAAATAGGCGACAAGTCTATACAACCTCTGCCAAACACTACCAGTTCTAAAGTCGAGCCAACGTATCTGTCTTATTTGGGTGCATCGTAGACAAGTCTTCCATCATTGCTGTACAGACGAATTCTCCCACCCATGCCCTTTTCGAATGTCAGACTGGCTGCGGGCCGCGTGGCATCGTTGGCCAATCTCAAACCCTCAGTATTTACTATTACTCGGTCAAAACCATTTGTATCAGAAATCCATATCGAAGGTTCATCCGCTGGCATTTCAATGGCTGCACCTGAGGTTTTTGGCGTTCCAATTGTGATTCGCGCCCGGCCTACGCTGTCGCGCAGTATAAACCTCTCAGCTTCAATGGTTCGCGCAGCTCGCGGCTGCGCCCAAAGACCAGAAACTACTGCGAGCGAAAGAACAGCCACCACGGCACGTTTTAGTAAACGATTTTGGCGTTCGAGGCACTCTACCCGCTTTGCAAGGCCTTCCATTTCAGTAATCATTTAGGAACCTCCGAGGTGCCAATTGATATTTCTGGCGCGGCTGTTAGTGCGGTGCGGACCAAAGGACTTTGCCATCTTTGCCTGACAAAACTAATGAAGCCGCAGAGGTCTTGCTCTGTGCTCCTGTTCGATTGCTTACCAACTGATTGCTACCAAGGTCGGCCTCGAAACCACTCGCGTCAGCAATTGCGACGGCTGGTGTGTCTGCGTTCAGAAGAATACTAGTAGTCGAATCGCTTCCGAAGAGCCACAAACGACCACCGCTACCGCCGACATTGGACCCAAGATTGGCCGTAACCCGCCCATCTGTATCGGTAAATTGCAGATGATCGTCAAGCAGGACGAGTTCCGTCCGCTTTTCGCCAGAAACGGAAAGCACACCAGCGCCAATAACTGTCCTTTCTTTTCCGTTATCGTCGAACAAACGAATAACAGGGTTGCCGTTCGGGTCAAATTCATACGACGTTGCGATTTCGATTCTTGTTTTTCCGTTCTTGTCCCGAAGCACAATTCTCTGAGCTTCTGCCACATTGCTCGAGCGTGATTGGCATGCGACCATCGCCAGCATTGGCAGCAATACCAAAGCCAAGCAAAACGCCTTGATTCTGCGGTTTTGTTTTTCGAGTCTTTCGATACGGGCAGCAAAAGATTGAATGTCGTGAGTCGGACTTTGCATCATGGCATCTCCAAAAGTGGGACGGGAGCAAATTCCCGCTACTAATTCGCGGAGTTTATCACGCACGCTCGGCCAGGTCGTGTGCCAGAATATTTTCTGTGAGTGAGAATAGGGCGGCCCTTACGGAGCAAGGGCGGCGGGTGCCCGCACCTTCATTTCGCTTCTGAATTTGATTCTGACAGTGGGTGGCCCATATTCGCCCCCGGAGCCGGGCGAACATGGGGATTCTGTACTCCAAGGTCCCCAGGATGACCACCATTCTCTTCATTTGTAAAAGCACCCCACTGTTGCCGCGCATTTCTTGAATCGGCTTGCCACGCCATAGTTGAACGTTGTGGCATCAATTTCTATGCCGACGTAGGCCGCAGACCCCAACGACGGGAGCACGCGGCCCACCGCCCAGTTGTCATGCTTGCGGGCCAGCTCGTGGAATCCTTGCGACTGCATGGCCATCACCAAGTTGAATCCCATGATGGTTCCCCACGTCCGCGCCGAACTCGGGCGCTTTCCAAATATCGGATTTTCTTCCAGACAGGTCGGGCAATACTTCAGGTACAAATCCGTGGAGTGCGCGTCCATCCCGCCGGCCAAAAACATGCTCCACTGCTCCGCGCAAATCTCCTTGTCGCGGCAGGTCACCATGTTGAGCGCGGTGCGGCCCGCGAGCCGAACTGTCCGCTTGAGAGGCGCAAAGGATATCGGGGACCGCGGCTTCCATTGGAGTTGGGGGTTGGCGCCGGAGTCCTGCGCTGGAGTGGAGACTACTAACACCAGCGTTCCCAATCCACACAATAGCCATCTCCCCATGCGTCTTTCCTCGCGCTCTTATGGAGCGCATCTTGAATTTGGTTTCTTAGGGAGAAGGGGACGCGATCCTAAATGCACAACCTGAACCAAATCGGCTCGGTGAGTGTCATAGCGAAATGAACGAGTTGCGGGAGAGTTGTTAAACCGAAGAGGTTGGATAATTCAGCTTTGGAACAAACTGAAGAAATAAATACAAGAATGGGAATTGAATGATATCAGCGATCTGCCCCTTGGCGGGCGGCCCATCTTCGGCGGCACGCCAGGGGTGCGGGATTTGATTGCTATTCGAATGCCCTCCCACAAGAGATTCCCGAAAGTTTCTATTGACATTAAGTATCTGAAATGGAAACATGGGCTGTAGTCTGGAGTGACCCTGCAAGACAGAGAGCCTCAAGAATCTTCAAGACCAGCACGTTTGGGATAGTTCTCGTTAATGCCGTCATCCCGAACCCGATCGCGCCCGGCGCGGCCGCTCACATAGAGTGAGCGGGCCGACGGGGGATTTACACCCGCCACTGCGGGTGCGGCCACCGGAGCGCGATTTGCTGCGGCTCCGTGGCCCTAGAAAAATGATTTGCTGGAGCCCCGCGGCACTTAAAAGACGTAGCCGCCAGCCACTAGCCACTAGCCACCGTCTCTTCGCTAAGTCCTTTAGAATGATATTCATTGGACGATGCGTGCCCATAACTCCTTTGTTTTGATATTCATATCAAAGCGATGGTGGGGGCAGGGGCCCCCCAAGGTCGAAAGTTAAGGAAACGCTTGCTTCGACATCTTTCCGATCACGCGATATACTTGGCCCATTCGACATCTCTTGTCGACATCGGCGTTCTTGCCGAGAAGGAGGTGATCCAGTGAGGTACGGTTTACGTTGACGCAGTAGAGGAGGCGCTTGTGAGTTTGCCGGGCGCCTCTCTCCTTCTCTCCCGCCCTTGCGAATTCCTTGTGATTCTGCCAATTTATCCAGCAAATTTTCCCTGTATTTCCTACCCAATCTTTTTCCGCCTCTTCCTACAAGCCTTTTACTGAGCGTTGGAAAATTCGCTGTGTCGAGAGCGGGAGAAGCGTGTACCATGCGCGAGTCCGAAGACCCGAATCGTACATTCCAGGAATGGATACGCACATGAAAAGTTGCCGGTCTTTTCCAGCTCCTTGCGGGATCGTCGCCGTACTGCGGCATCGGACGCAGAGCGGATTGCTTCGATGTGCCGCCGCAGTGTTGGCTGGAGCGTGCCTTTCGTCACTGCCCGCGCTGCCGGCCCTTGCTCAGGCCAAGGCCGAGACGCCGCGTTGCGCGTCATCCAATGACTTAACACCAAGCGGACTGGCGGTCGTGATTCCCAGCGGACCCAGGAAGGATCCATCCCGGGATATTGAAGCGCTGAACAATCCGTACATGAGCGGCATCTCGATCCAGATGAATTGGCGCGACCTCGAGCCGGTGCAAGGACAGCCGGATTGGTCGAAGCTCGACGGGATTATGGCCGCGGCGGAATCATCACACAAGTGGGTGCAGCTGGACATCTTCCCGGGATTCTTCTCCCCGGCCTGGGCCCTGGTAGGCGCAAAGACGGATCAGTTCGCGATCATGTACGGGCCCGGGCATGGCACGGTCACGGCGCTTCCCATGCCTTGGGATCCCGTGTACCTCGACCGGTGGTTCGCATTCTTGAAGCAACTGAGCGAGAGGTATGGAAAGTCGCCAGCTTTTAGAATGATTGCGGCGGGCGGGCCGACGTCGGTCTCCGAAGAGATGACGTTGCCCAGCGACTCTCCGCCGGCCGTCAAGAAGTGGCTCAGTGACGGTTATACGCCCGCTAAGTATTTAGGCGCGTGGGAAAGGACTCTTCGCGTCTATGCCGATACCTTTCCCAATCAGTGTGTTTCTCTGGCGGCCCCGGGTCTCCCGATTCTTGAGCGGGGGAAATCCGGCCGTCCTGCGCGTTTGAGCGCAAAGCAAGACGTCGTCGAACGGGCAGTCAAGGTGCTCGGACGCCGGCTGGCGATTCAATCGAACGACCTCCACGCCGGCCACGCGCAGGTCGAAGCTTTTGACGGCACCGACTTCATCAACAGTTATAGCGGACGAATTATTACCGGCTTCGAGATGCGTGGCGGCTCCCAAGGCGCCGGTCCGAGCCAGGTGATGGGCGCTGCGGGCGACCCTCCCCTGGCTTTGAGAAAATCGATCGATAAAGGGATGGCGCTGAACAAAGCCGGGCGGCATGTGAATTATCTCCAAATTTACGCGGGAGACGTGCTGCCGGCCGAAATGCAGCCAGTGCTGAAGTATGCAGCGTCACTCTTCCCACGATCACGTCCGTGAAGAAGTGAATACGAAATTTGCAAAGGAGCGCAAATGAATTACTTAAGTCTCGGGCTGGCGGCGCTTGGCGGCACAGTCGGGTATTTTGCGTTTGGGTTTCTGGTGTTTTGGATGGTGCCGGCTCTTATTAATGAAGGACACAAGTACCCGGCCGTTTTCCGGCCCAAGGAAGAGATGATGAAAGTTATGCCCATTGGAATGGCCGCGACTTTCATGGCCATCCTGGTTGCCGCCATAATTTTTGCGATGAACCATCAGGGTGGATCGGGCGCTGCGGAAGGCGCGCGCTTCGGCATTCTGATTGGCATTTTCGTGGTTTGCGCATTTGTGCTGCACAACTATGTGAACCTGAACATCGGGCTGAAACTCGCTCTGGGACAGGCTGCGGCTTACTTCTTCCAGTGGACGATCACCTGCATCGTCATTGGCCTGATTTACAAACCGCTCGCTACACCATGATCGTGAAGATAGCTGTGGATGTTTATGGAGGAAATTCCCCTGCCGGTTTTACGTCCGGGAGGAAGAGGGATCGGAAAGAAAAGGCAGATCAGCGTTTTTGAGGAACAATTGCTCGCTGCAGGGTTTGGTGAATGGCTCGAAGGCTTCGCGCAACATGGCTTTATATTTTTCCCGGTCGTAGCCATACCAGCCATTCCACAGCGCGAATGCTTTCACGCGGTCATTGGGCACGCTGGCATTGGTATCGGTAATCACGTATTGCACGGTTTGGCCGGGACGCAGCTTCACGCCTCCGCTGTAAAGTTGCTGCGCCACAACCGCAGTGAGATTTGCTTTTTGATAGTCGCGCGGGGCGCGCGTGAGCCGCTTGCTGACCACCAGATCCTCAATGGCCACGTCGCCGCTTTCCAGACGCTCCTCGTAGCCGCGAAGCGTTTCCCGCGCTTCGATAAGTTTTTTCCGGTAGCTGTCGTAGTCATGCGCTTCCGCCAGGATGGCCAGCACCTGCTTTTGCATGCGGACAATCATCGGCGGCGTGTCGTGGCGGCGCGATTCCAGGCCGCGCACTTTTAATTCTCCATCCACACTGACCGCGAAGAACCGGTTGGGCACGGGAATATCTTCAAAGCGCGTGGAGGGCAGGAAAACGACGTAGCGGTAAATCGCTTCGATGGCCAAAGGGAGTTTGGTTGTTTCCTCAATGTCCCGCGCCAATTGAGCATAGTCTTCGCGCACTGCTCCGTGTTTCTGAACGTAAAGCGAATCCACCAGCGCGTGCAACACTTCGTAGCCTCTGCTTTCCGCCATTTCCTTGGCCACCAGCAGGGTTTCGCGGGCCACGGCGTTAATCGCCTCATGCGCCTCGATTTTTCCGAAGCGCGCGTTCTTGTATCCTGTGTAGCCGAAGCAGCAAACCAGAAGCCATTTCAGCGAATCGCGCTGCAATTTGTAATGTGGTGTCTCCTCGGCGGACGCGGCGCGCAGCCGCTCCTTCAGCGCCCTGCGCTTGGTGATCAGCCGCTCCACCACTCTGCTGGTGATTCCCCGCCGCTTCTGGCACACGCGGTAGCCAAGCTCCGGCACGGTGGGCGCATCGGGACAGCACGGACAATTGACCGTCTCCGGTGAAATATTGAACTTGGCCATGATGCTGGGGTATTCGCTGACGAAATCCAGCTCGGCGACATTGGTGAAAAACCCCAGCTTGGGGGTGAAGACGAGCCCGCCGCGATCCGCGAGCAACAATTGGTCCGGCGACTTCGGATCTTCCGGCTCGGCTTTCTGTTCGGGGATCAGCACGCCGTCGCGGTGCGCCAGCTCCATTTGCATGTAGGAAATTCCCGTACCGGTGGTGGTGCGCGACGCATACTGCACCGGCAACTTGGTGACGCGCGCCAGTTCCCACAATCCGGAAAGATCGCACTTATCGGCGATGAAAGAATTCTGCGTGTCCACGTGCAAGCGGCCAAACAGAGTGGTGGCGCTGTTCTTGAACAGGATGCGCCCGTAGCTCATGAAGCTTCGCGCCTTGCTCTGCTGCACTTGCGCGCCGGGATCGCGGTTGAGCGGCAACGTGATGTGCAGATGCGCCGCCTGCTCCTGCAGCTTCGGCAGGATGGTCGCATCGCCCCAATCGGAGAGAATTAGGTCCGGGTCATGCTGCTTCAGAAGATGCTCGAAGGAGACCGCGGCGGGCTCGTTCGATTCGTCCAACTCGTATTCCCTGCCGCCCACTTCCACTTCCAGCGCGGTTTGGCGGCCGTGCGCGGGGTCAATCCGCGAAAGCCCGCCCAGCCGGACGCGCATGATTTCAAGCGGCGGCAATTCGTAATCCAGTTCCCATTCGTTGTCACGGCATTCAATTGCCCGCACACCGCCCTGGCCATCCACTTCCACTTCCACTCTGGCAAACGGAAACACATTGCGCTGCCAGCAATAGACCGAGGCCAGCATCAGATCGCTGTTGTAAAGACGCAAAGTGGAATCGAAGCGATGTACCCAGCGCGCCCAGGAAGAATATTCGTTGGGATGTTGTACGGACACTTCCAAAACTGTACGCGCTTCCCGTTCCCAGATGTCGGTACGTTCCGTCAGCCCGCAGGTGACCGCATAACTCTTGCTGGCCAGCGCTTCCTGAATCCGCTTTAACCCCCCGCTCGAGCCCGAAACGTAAAAACCCGGCGTGAAGCGGTCAATCAGCAGGTGGCGCTTCTGGTTCGGCTCCATCAGCCACAGCTTCATCCCCTGCGCGCTGGGGTAAAGGTCGAAGATCCATCCCTGAAGTCGCATCGAGTTTCTCTTTCTGGAATTTTTCTTTCTGGACCTTGTCTTTCTGAAAAAGCGCCCGTTCCAGCGCGTCCAATCGCTTTTCCTGTTCGAGCGCGATGGAAAGCAGGATGGATTGCATCGGATCGTCGTTGCACTGATAGGTGGCCGCTTGCGTATAGCAGCGCACGCGGTGAAACAAATGGTCGAAGTGGACTTGGTCCTCGCGCCGCAGCGCGCGGCGGAATTTCGACCACCGCTGCGTGGCCTCTTCAATCAACTGCCGGAATGTGGGAATTGTTCGGCCCATGGCGAATCAATGCACGCTTCACTGTTTGATGTAGCCCGGCAATGCGCGGCGCGGCTGCAATGCTTTCTCTTCGAGCAGCGTGAGCTTGCCGCTTTCCTGCTCCGCGAAGCTCCACACCTGGTCCGCGCTCTTCACTAACTGATGAAAAAATGCTTGTCGCGGCGTGTGGAAGGAGGACGCGTCCGAAAACACGGCCACCGGCACGCGCAGCCGCGTCACCATTTTCAGAGCTTCCAGCGCCTGCTGGAATGACGCCGCCGCTTCCCGCTCGCGGACATCTTCATCGAAGTACACATCCGGCAGCGCCGTGACAGCCACCACCTGTGCGGGAAAACTTCGCAGCAGGCGCGGCACGCGCACCAGCAGCTCGGTCAACTGGAAACAAGTGAACGCGCGCGCCACGCGAATGCGCTGGTTGAAGACCGACGACTCTTTCCCGGCGCGACGCGCGAACCGCGCAATCAGCAACGGATCAAACCGGTTGGCGCCGTCCAGGCAGAGCACCTGCTTGCCCTGCGCGATCAGTCGCGGAAGAAAATAGTGGAACAGCCGCGGTGTTTGCGGATGCCCGTGGAAAACCGTCAGCCCGCTTCCGGGCAGCTCCCAGGCTTTCACCGCTGACGGGGTAATGCCGGCTGCCGGGATGGAATGAAAAGCCATGGCGATGGGCAAAGGTCCTTGCCGGGGGCACTGGGGCTGAAAGCAACATAGGCGAATAAATAGCGAAAGTCAATGCTTGACATTCGCTTTTTATTCGCCTAGAGTCTTCCCTGTTGAGGATACGGGACGCGGGCGCGGCGCCGGCTCCATTGTCCCCTGTGACTCTCACGGGCCGCCGCTTCGCCCGCCGAACAATTCAACACATGTTACATTCCCCGTCCACCGCCGGAGGCGGGAAGCGGCGGAATCACAAAATCTTTGGGCGGGGTCACGCCTAACAGATACTTCACGAAATAATCCCAACGCCGACGCACCAGATAAAGATTGGTCCCCTCTCCATGCGCCATGTTGGGCACGAATAGCATGTCGAAATCCTTGTTGGCCTTCATCAATGCGTCGGCGAAGCGCATGGTCTCCACGGGATTCACGTTGTCATCAATGTCGCCATGTTCGAGAAGCAGGTGCCCCTGCAACTTCGCCGCTTGCGTGACGTTGGAATCGTTCACGTAACTTTCGTCCACGGGATATCCTTGAAACGCTTCGTTCCACACAGCCTTATCGAGCCGTGGATCGTGATCGCCGGAAGTGGAAACGCAGACTTTGTAAAACTCCGGGTACGCCAGCATGGCATGCGCGGATCCATAACCGCCGGCCGAAGTCCCGTAAATCCCCACGCGGGTCAGGTCCATATACGGATACTTCGCGGCCATCTGTTTGATCAGCGCGACATGGTCTTCAAACGCGCCACCGAGGTTGCGGTACGAAAAATTATGGAAATCGCGCGAACGCCCGGTGGTGCCGCGCCCGTCCATCATCACCACAATGAAGCCAAGTTCGGCCATGGACTGCTGCGTGCCCAGCGCCTGATTGAATGCCTTGGGCACAAAATGCGAGTGCGGGCCTGTATAGGTGTATTCGATGACCGGATATTTCTTTGACGCATCGAAATTCGACGGCCGCCAGATCGCGCCAAAGATGTCTGTGGTGCTATCCGCGGCTTTCCCCCTGAATGGCTCGGGGAATTTCCAGCCCAACTTGGTGAGTCCGCTTACGTCCGACTCTTCGAGGGGCATCACCATATTTCCATCGGGCGCGCGGCGCAGGACAGATTTCGTGGGCAAATCGATCTTGGAGATGTTTTCGACGAAGTATTTTCCGTCGGGAGAAAAAGAGATGTTGTGATTGGCGCTTTCGGGCGTCAACAACTGCAGCCCCGAACCATCGAAGTTCACACGGTAAAGATGTGTAAAGTAAGGATCCTCTCCCGCCTCGCGGCCGTTGGCGGCAAAATAAATCTGTCGCGCCGCTTCATCCACGTGCACGATGCCGCTCACCGCCCATTCGCCTTTGGTAACTTGGCTGGCCATGTGCCCGGTCTTTCCATTGTAAAGATAGATGTGCATCCAACCGTCGCGATCCGAACCCCAGAGGACTTCGCTCCCTTCTCCAATCACGGAATAATCCGCGTTGTAGGTGTCCACATGTGGTTCAGCGCGTTCGAGCATCAACGCGCGCTCCTGGCCGGTTTCCGCGTCCACCTCTTTTATGCCGCCGGCTTTGTATCCCCGCTCGACCCACAGGTAGTAAAACCTCTTACTGTCCTTAAACCAGGTTACTCGCGCCCCGCCACCGTAGTAATAAACGCTCAGTGGCTGGCCCTGAACGTCCACGCGCTTTCCGGACAAGGGGTCAAACACGATGAGTTGCGAGGTGGGCAGCGCCTCTCCTGGCAAGGGATACGCGTAGGAATACGCTTTCGGGCGCAACTGATCCGGCGGCACAAACTGCAGGCTGTTGAACCGCCCGGCATTGCGCGAGTCGAGCCTGTAGGTCACGAGCTTCGACGAATCCGGGGCCCACTGCACGCCGGGAGTTTCCTTTGGCTCTTGCGTTTGCTGCCGCACCATCGTGGCCAAAGACGGAAGCGGCGTGGCGTAGTCCCAATTCTTTTCACCGTCTCGCGTGAGCTGAATCTCCTGACCCGTGGAAGTGTCGCGCAGCCATAGGTTGTAACCGCGCACAAACGCGGACCACCTGCCATTGGGCGAGCGCACTTCATTAGCGTCCGGAGTGGTCTCGCGGTGGCAGACATACTCAGGGATGGCGCACAACCATTTCGCCTGGTCTGCGTCAAAGGTGATGGACTTTCCATCCAAGCTGAAATCAAATGTGTCGAACGGAAGATTGCTCCCCTCAAAGGTGCGCCGCGCAGCTTTGTTCAGTGCCGCAGCCAGTTTTTCGTGATCGAATGCCGGACTCTTCGCGGACTGCGAGGGATCGACCACCACAAATTGCTTCTTACCAAAGGATTGCAGGCGATACCAAAAGCGGCTGGTTTCGTTAATCCAGTGCGGGGCCACATCACCCAGTTTTTCAAGTTTCGCGGCGTTGGCCTGGATGTAATTCGTGGCGCGCTGATAGTCCTCGGCCTTGCCCTGCGCCTGACATGCGACGGCACCGAAAACAGCCAGCAAAGTGATTCGCAGAAATGTCGCGGCGACGCGGTTGAACATGGCGGATTCCCCCAATCGGAATGCGAACTGCAAGAATTTCAGGCGGGATTCTAGCCTAAATTGCGGCGAATGCGGAGGACTTCACGGCCAGTTAGAACTTTGTGACTTCGCTGAAGTGAAAGTTGTTGACCTTCATCGCGGGCACGACCATCTCAAATGATTCTTCGCCAGCCGCACGAACAGACGGACCCATGGCCTCAACGTTTGAGAGCATCTCGATCACGCTCTGATTGAACCGGAAATTGCGGATCCCGCCCGCGAGCTTTCCGCCCTCAATCAGGAAAGTTCCGTCGCGCGTCATGCCCGTCAGAATCTTTTCGTAGGGATCCACTTCGCGGATGTACCACAGCCTGGTCACCAGAATCCCGCGCGGAGTGGAGGCAATCATTTCATCGAGGGAAGCTTTTCCGCCCTCGAAAACCAGATTCATGGGCGCTTCGCCGTATTCATTCGGCAGCGGAAACCCGTGGCCAGTTGCCCTGGCTTTGAATTCGCTCGGCATTTGCTTGGCAGTTGCGCGCGCATAAACTAGATTGCGCGGCGTTCCGCGATCCACCAGCAAAACTTTTTGACGCGGAAGGCCTTCGCCATCGAAAGGCGCGCCGGTCTGCAGGGGGTGGTACACATCATCCCAAATGGTGATGTTCGGACCCATCACCTGCTTGCCCATACGATTGTTGAAGCAGGAGCGCTGGTCCAGCACCGCGGTTCCGGCGAAATCGTAAAACAAGAAGCCGACCAGATCGAGCACCGCGGCCGGCTCCAAAATCACCGCATAGTGACCCGGCGGAGCCTCCGTCGGCTTGCGCGATGCCTGCGATTTCTCCGCCGCGCGATCGGCCAGCGCATCGGGAAATATCTTGGTAACGTCCGGCGAATTTGCCTTCTGCCATCCGGAGGAATCGGGGTCGAGCACCGTGACGGAAAATTCCGCGCGCGTTTGCTCATGTGACAAAAACAAACCTTTGCTATTGACCAGTGCGGATTGCATCGCGCCCGTAGTGAAAATGCCGGCCACCGTCTGTTTGCGCTTTGTAGAGGCTGCACACACACGCGCAACGGCTTTCGCTCTGTCCTGTGCCGTGAAGTTCGCCGTCGAATCGAAAAATCGTGCTACGCGTTGAATTTTTTGCGGCCCCGGCATCGGCAGCATGTGCGGAATCTTGGCCTGGCTTTTCGCAATCGTCGCCGAAGCAGCCACCACGCGCGCCAGCGACTCGTCATCGGTGCGATTGGTGGTCGCGCGTGCCGTGCGGCCATCAAACACCGTGCGCACCGAAATCGTCAGCCCTTGTTCCGCCACGTTCTGATGAATGGTGTTATTGGCGAATCGCGTCAGCGCGTCCGACGTGGCGTCGATCATCACCTCGGTTTCATCCGCGTCGCTCAACTTGAAGACGCGTTCCGCGATACGCCGCAGTTCGGATTGCGTCAGCAATCCGTCGCGCGCGCTTCCAGTTTTCGCCTTACCACTTTTGGCGGACGCTTTTCGTGTTTTCTTAGCGGGGCTCATGACATTGGTTTATTTCGCGAACGCCACCCCGACTTTCACTTTGCGGAATCTTGCTGGGGCCGCCCCGTGGCCGGTCCCCATCGTTTGCATGGGCTGGCCTTTCCCGCAATTGGGCGTTCCCCAGAGCGTCCAGTGGTCCCGCGAGCAAATCGCATCGCAACTATTCCAGAATTCAGTGGTGATTCCGCTATAGCTCGGGTGCTTGATCATGCGGCCCTTCTTCCCGCCCTTAATTTCCCAGCCAACTTCAGTCGAAAACTGGAAATGGTAGCGACGGTCGTCAATCGACCAAGAACGATTCGTCTCCATATAAATCGCGTCGTCCGTGTCGGCGATCAAATCATCGTATTTCCATTTGCCGGGATGAATGCTGATGTTGGTCATGCGAATAATCGGCAAGCGGTTCCAGCTTTCGGTCCGCATGGTGCCGCCGCTGCGCTTCAGCCCAATCGAAACAGCGGTCTCGCGGTTCGACAAATACCCGGTGAACAACCCGTTCTTAATAATGTCCGTGCACTGCGCCGGAACGCCTTCGTCGTCGTAGCCGAATGTGCCCAGACCCGGCCCATGCGCCAGCCGCGCATCGGCCACCACATTCACAATGTCCGATCCATATTTCAGCGTGTTCAGTTTCTCGAGCGTCAAGAAACTCATGCCCGCGAAGTTCGCTTCCATTCCCAGCACACGGTCGAGCTCGATCGGATGTCCGATGGATTCGTGAATCTGCAAGCCAAGTTGCGAGCTGTCCAGGATGATTGTCTTGGTGCCTTCTGGACATTGAATCGCGCTGTGGAGCGCGACCGCTTCTTCCCCCACGCGCTGCGCGTTGCCGACTAGGTCGAGCGATTCCACCAGCTCGTACCCCGCCAGCATGTGCTGCCCGCCAAAACTATTGGGATACGACCGCTTCTGAATTTCTGTCCCCGCGAAACTGGTGGCCACAATCCCGGCACCCGATTGCACCTTAGTCTGGTGGATGCGCGACCCAATCGACGAGGCAAACAGCTGCTCGATGCGGCAAAACGCCATGGATGTTTCCGCCAGAGTCACGCCCTTCACCTTCCGCATTTCCGCGTCGGCCGCCAACAAATGATCGAGCTGCCTCTCCATGGAAATGCGGAACGGATCTTTCACATAGGGGTTCTGCCAGGTATCGATGTATGCCTGTTCGGGGACCATCACCACGTCGTGGAGCTTGGCCAGCGCCGAGGCCCTGGCGATCGACACGGCTTCCGCTGCGCAAGCCGAAATCCCCTCGCGCGTCAACCTGTCCGTGGCCGCAAATCCCCACGACCCCGAGGCAAGCGCGCGCACTCCCAGACCCAACGATTGACTCTCGCTCAGATTCCCTACTTGTCCATTTTTTGTGGAAAGGTTGCGGTGGCGGATATCCATCACGCGCACGTCAGCGTAGGTGGCCCCGCGCGATTTCGCTGTATCCAGCGCCCAGTCAGCCCAGTCTTGCATCGTCCCCCATTTCTTGCGATGCCTGACTCTATGGAAGCTTAAAGCTAGCGGCGGTTCCGTCGAACCGCCGCGATATTCACCTGAATCTGATTACGTTCCTTCCGACCACGACGCCAGATAGTGTTCCTGCTCCGGCGTCAACTTGTCAATCTGCACGCCCATTGATTCGAGCTTGAGTTTGGCGATGTGCTTATCAATATTTTCCGGCACCGGATACACTTTCTTTTCCAGATTTTTCGCATTCTTGAGCATGTATTCGACTGAAAGCGCCTGGTTGGCAAAGCTCATGTCCATCACGGACGCCGGATGCCCTTCCGCGGCAGCCAAATTAATCAGCCGTCCGTCGCCAAGCAAATAAATTTTCCGGCCATCGCGCATGGCAAATTCCTCAACAAACGCCCGCGCGGGCTTCTTTGCACTGGCCATCTTCTCCAGCGCCGGAATATCAATCTCCACATTGAAGTGCCCGGAGTTGCATAGCACTGCCCCATCTTTCATCTTTTCAAAATGCTCGGAGGCAAGCACGCTCTTGTTCCCGGTCACGGTCACAAAGATGTCCCCAATTTTCGCGGCCTCGGTCATGGTCATTACGCGGAACCCGTCCATCACCGCCTCAATCGCGCGCGTGGGATCTATTTCCGTGACGATTACGTCCGCTCCCATTCCCTTGGCACGCATGGCCACGCCGCGCCCGCACCAGCCGTAGCCGGCGATCACCAGCTTCAGTCCCGCCAACAGCAGATTCGTCGCGCGGATGATTCCATCCAGCGTGGATTGGCCGGTGCCGTAGCGATTGTCAAAGAAATGTTTGGTCTGCGCATCGTTCACCGCGATCACGGGATACTTCAGTGTGCCGTCCTTGGCCATAGCGCGCAGGCGAATCACGCCTGTGGTCGTCTCTTCCGTGCCGCCGATAACGTGTTGCACTAAATCCGTGCGCTTGGTCAGCAGCTGAGTGACCAGGTCCGCTCCATCGTCCATGGTGACCTGCGGCTGGTGGTCCAGCGCCGCGCTTATGTGCGCATAATATGTGGCGTTGTCTTCGCCCTTAATCGCGTAAGTCGAAATACCGTAATCGCGCACCAGCGACGCCGCCACTTCATCCTGTGTAGAAAGTGGATTCGACCCGCACAGCACCACATCAGCGCCACCATCGCGCAGAGTAATCGCAAGGTTTGCTGTCTCGCTGGTCACGTGCAGGCACGCCGAAATACGAGTACCCTTCAGCGGCTGTTCCTTTATGAACCGCTTGCGAATCAATTGCAGCACCGGCATTTGCTGGTTCGCCCACTCAATCCTGCGCTTCCCTGCTTCGGCGAGCGATAAATCCCGTACATCTCCATTCACTTTTTGCGTAGAAGTAGTCAAGCTCATGCTCCTGAATTGAATTTTGGGGAGCGATCAGATCCCACAATTTTTTTGAATTTCTTCCAACTAGCGACGTGCGACGACCTTTTCAGCCCTTGCTTCCGACAAGCCTGCATCGCGGCGCAGGGCCTCTGCGCGGTCGGTGACTTCCCAGGTGAATCCGGGCTCACTGCGCCCGAAATGGCCATAGGCGGCAGTGGCGCGGTAAATCGGATGCCGCAGGTTGAGTGTTTCGATGATCCCGCGCGGGTTCAGCTTAAAGTTCGCGCGGATTAAGTCGGTAATCTGCTCGTCGGGAACAATTCCCGTTCCAAATGTATCGGCCATCACGGATACGGGTTCGGCAACTCCGATGGCATACGCAAGCTGTACTTCCACACGCTTGGCGATTCCCGCCGCAACCACATTCTTGGCGACGTAACGCGCCATGTAGCACGCCGAGCGATCAACCTTGGTTGGATCCTTGCCTGAAAGCGCGCCGCCACCGTGTCGGCTGTAGCCGCCGTATGTATCCACGATAATCTTCCGCCCGGTCAGCCCGGCATCGCCCATCGGGCCGCCCACCACAAACCGCCCCGTGGGATTGATGTGCATCTTGGTGTTCTTATCCATCAGCGATTTCGGCACCACATGCTCAATCACTTCTTTCTTAACCACCGCGTGCAATTCATCGTTTGAAACCTTGTGGCTGTGCTGCGTGGACACCACCACGCAATCCACTCTCACAGGCCGCACGCCTTCGTATTCGACGGTTACTTGCGACTTCCCGTCAGGCCGCAGGAAACTCACCTTCCCTGATTTCCGTACTTCTGCCAGCCTCCGCGCCAGCTTGTGCGCGAGCATTATCGGCAGCGGCATTAATTCGTCCGTTTCATCGCAAGCATAGCCAAACATCAATCCCTGGTCGCCAGCGCCTCCGGTATCCACACCCATGGCGATGTCCGGTGATTGCCGCTTGATTGAGGAGATTACCGCGCAGGTTTCTGAATCAAACCCGTACTTCGCACGATCGTATCCCACGTCGCGAATCACTTGCCGGGCGAGGTCGGAATAATCCACTAGCGCAGTGGTGGTAATTTCGCCTGCCACCATAACCAAACCCGTGGTCACCAGCGTTTCGCAGGCCACGCGCCCCATGGGGTCCTGCGCCAGCACGGCATCCAGCACGGCGTCGGAAACCTGGTCTGCAATTTTGTCGGGATGCCCCTCGGTTACTGACTCCGACGTGAACAGATATCTGCGATTATCCTGTGTCAAAACAGTCTCCTCCACCCAAGTTAAAGTGCAATTCCTGTACCGAATGCAGGGTAAGCCCGAAACGACCAGCAAAAAAACCGTAACACGCCCTCTGAAACGTGTCAACGTATTGAAGCCAAATGTGTTAGGAACGCATCAAGCTGCGAGATTTGCCCGCTGAATGGCCCCTGCGACACCTCGACACTCGCGCTTCTCCCCAAATTGTGGAAATAATTTTCCACACGTGCTCTAGACCACTTCCTGTTCTTCCTTGTCCTCAGATACCAACCTGCCCGTCTTGCGGAACAATAAGTAGGACATGATGAACGAATCCAGGTCACCATCCAGCACACGAGCCGGATCGCTCACCGAAAACTTGGTCCTATGATCTTTCACCATCTGGTAGGGTTGCAGCACATACGACCGGATCTGGCTGCCAAAACTGATTTGCATCTTCGATTCATCCAGCTTGCGAGTTTCTTCTTGCCGTTTCTGTACTTCGGCATCGTACAGTTTCGACCGCAGAAACTTCATGGCCAGTTCCCGGTTCTTATGCTGGCTCCGTTCATTCTGGCATTGCACAACAATCCCCGTGGGGATGTGCGTAATCCGGATGGCCGTTTCCACCTTATTCACATTCTGTCCGCCCGCGCCGCCGGAGCGGAAAGTATCGATGCGGATCTCTTCCGGCTTAATGTCAATCTCAATGCGGTCGTCAATCTCAGGAATCACGAACACGGACGCGAAGGAGGTGTGTCGCCGCGCCGCCTGATCGAACGGAGATATGCGTACCAAACGATGCACTCCACTCTCCGTGGTGAGCAAACCGTACGCGTTCTCCCCTTCCACACGCACCGTCGCCGACTTGATCCCCGCTTCTTCGCCGGGCATCGAGTCCATCACCGTGGCCACGAACCCGTGCCGCTCCGCCCATCGCAAATACATCCGCAGCAGCATCGCCGTCCAGTCCTGCGATTCCGTTCCGCCGGCCCCCGACTTCACGGTAAGGATTGCGTTGAGCGCGTCGTTTTCACCGGAGAGCAACGTAGCGGTCTCCAGTTCCCCGATAAATTTCGCAGCGGAGTCCAGTTCGCGCGCAGTTTCGGCGAGCATGCTCTGCCGCTGAGCGGCATTGGTTTCCTCTTTGGCAAGATCGAGATAGGTTTCCAGGTCGTCGCCCAATCTCTTGAGCTTTTCTTCCGCCTGCACACGCACTTCAAGCCCTTTGCGCTCTTTCATGACCTTCTGAGCGCGTTCCTGGTCGTTCCAGAATTCCGGTTCGCTGGCTAGGTTGTCGAGTTCAACGAGGCGTGCGCGGTCCTTGGCAACGTCAAAGATAGCTCCGCACAAGGGATATGCGGGTTTTAAGTTCACCGTAGCGCTGCACCAAGTCTTCAATGTGTTCGCCGGCCATCTATCTCCACTTTCAGTTTTGCGCTCTCTTCAGGAATGCTGCCCAGGTCATCAATCCCAGCCCCGAGAAAACGCTTGCCCAGGGCACCCAATCCCCCCACCGGTCATAGAGCGACAGGTCGTTCCGGTATCCGTATTGCGCTTCCGTTAACGCGCGTACGTCGACTGGCAACAAATACTTCACTCGCCCATAGGGATCCACTACCGCCGTATATCCGTTATTCGTACAGCGCACCAGCCAACGCCGGTTCTCCACCGCTCGCAGCCGGGCCATATCCAGATGTTGTTCAGGACCCGCCGAGCGCCCAAACCAGCCGTCATTGGAAATATTCACCAACACTTCTGCCCCGTTGGTGACGAACTGCCTCACACCATCAGGGAAAATTGCCTCGTAACAGATGAATACTCCAAATCGCCGCCCATCCGGCAAAATTCCCACGGTGTACTCGGTCCCCGGCGTAAAATTCCCCAGGTCCAGCGTGATGTTTTTTACGAAGGTGAACCAGCTGCTCCACGGGACGAACTCAGAAAACGGGACGAGGTGAATTTTATCATACAGAAACGTCTGGCGCCCCGAAGGGTCCAGCAGCACCGCACCGTTGTAAACGTGCCAGCCCGCGCCCGGCGTCACCTTCCAGTCAATCACTCCCACCAGAAACCCATCGCGCACGCCTTTTCCTATCCGCTGCGCTCGAGCCGCAAACTTCGGCTCCTGCATGGAAAACGGCGCTGGTACTTCTGACCAGATCAACAATTGTGACGGACTTCCGTCCGCCCCCGGAGCCAGACTCATCCTTTCAAGTTGGTCCAGTTCACCGGAATGGGTATCCAGCCAGTCAGGTGGAAATGAGTCCGGCTCTGGAAAATTCGCCTGCACCAACCGGGCCACATGATCCGGAGGCGTCACCGGTACCAAGCGTTCCCCAATCTCGGCAACCAAGAGCAGCGCGGCCGCACTTCCCGCGGCGATCAGTAGCGGCTTTCGCTTCCCCGCTCGCAGTTCCATCAAGGCCCAAAATAAAAGCGCATTGAATGCCGTCACCAGGAAACTGAGTAGCCAAACGCCACCCAGCGCTGCCAATTGGGCCAGCACCAAACTGTGCGCCCCCGCATAACCAAGCAAATTCCAAGGAAACCCGATTTGCGGCACGCTCCTTCGCCCGAATTCCTGCACCACCCACAAGAACGGCGCGGCGGCGCACGCAAGCGCCAAGCTCCGCCGAAGCATCCATGCGAAGCACCAGGCAAAGGCCATCGGGAAGAGCGACGCGGGCACCACGATGGCCCCCAATGCCACCACCGACATCACCGGCGTCACGCCCCCGTGAATCCGAAAGGTCAGGTACAACCAGCTCAGCGTCGGGAAGAAAAATGCCACTCCGTGCAGGAATCCGCAGAGCGCCGCAAATCGTGGCCGCGCTCCCGCGCTTGCGGCCATCAAAATGGTCAATGAAAACCAGGCAGCGTAATGAAAATGGAATGAAGGAAAAGCGGTGACCAGCAACAGCCCTGAGCCGCATGCCAGCGCAAGACGCATCGGCCTGCCTAACGCAAGTGATTTCTCATCGGATTGAGAGGGGTTCCGGGAGCCGGACATCAGTGCTTGATCAAAGTCTTAAATCCTGCGCTTTCGAGCGCCTTCCGCGCGGTTTCCGCGGCCTTCTGATCGGCATATGGCCCGACCTGCACGTGAAAAAACTTGTCTGCGCCGGCGGGGACCACGAACGCCGGGAATTTCCTCTGTTGCAGTGCCTCGGCCATCTCCAGCGCGTCAGATTCCTTCGTCAGCGCGGCTACCTGAATCAGGTAAGCCCCGCGAGGTATCAGGGGCGCATTCAGCGACGGGGCTTGCGGTTTCGTGCTTCCATTGTTTCGCGCTGGTGGAGTCGGATTCTTAGCCGGAGGAGGTGCCGGCTTAGGCGGCGTAATGGTCTTTGGGGCCGGCTGTGTTCTCGGTGGAGTTGTCCCCGCTGGAGGGGTCACAACAGGTGAAGGCGTTGTCTTGGTTGGCGTCGTCCCAGTCGGCGGATTATTTGTCTTCCCCGGATTCACCGACTCTTTCCCCGGTTTCGTGTTTGGCGTCAGAGGCTGTTTCGACGTTCCTGGATTGTTAAATCCGTCGCCCGAATTGGAAGGCGTCCTGGGCGAGTTGGGGTCCAACGCATCCGCGTTTGGTAATGGCTTGGGTGAATCGAGGTCCCCGGACTGCACATCGGCCGCGCGCACCTTGCTCGAGTTTTGGTTTCTCCCAAGCTCGTAACCCAAAACGAACACCACGCCGAATATCACCACCATCAGCACAAACAAGCCCATTAAGTGCCGGCTTTCCAACACCACATCGCCGCTTACGTTCCTGCCGGATCCCCTGGCCATGGTTTACTTGCCCTGCGGCCCTCCAAACGATTTCATCCAAGCGCCCAGAACATCTATGGGCAGCGGGAATATGATCGTTGTATTTTTCTCCACTCCAATTTCCGTGAGCGTCTGCAAATATCTCAATTGTATCGCCACAGGCTCCTTTTGGAGCACCCCGGCGGCTTCCGCCAGCTTTGCGGAGGCCTCAAATTCTCCGCTCGCGTGAATAATCTTGGCCCGGCGCTCGCGCTCTGCCTCCGCTTGTTTCGCGATGGCGCGCTGCATGTTTTCCGGGATATCTACCTGCTTTACTTCAACCTTAGTTACCTTGATACCCCAGGGCTCGGTGTCCTGGTCAAGGATGAGTTGTAACCTGCTATTTACTTTTTCGCGCTCGCTCAGTATCTCGTCAAGCTCGAATTGCCCGACCAGGCTGCGTAGAGTCGTCTGGGCCAGCTGGGAAGTAGCATAAAGGTAATTCTGCACCTGGGAAAGCGCTAGATTTGCGTCCACTACGCGGAAGTAACACACTGCGTTCACTTTAACCGACACGTTGTCCCGCGTAATAATGTCCTGGGGCGGCACGTCCAGCGTCTCCAGCCTCAGCGGAATCTTATAGAGAGTCTCGATAGGCCAGAACACGATCCGCAGCCCGGCGCCCTTGGCCTCGGGGATCATTCGCCCCAGACGCAGGACCACACCGCGCTCCCACTCCTTGATAATGTAAAGAGAATTCCAAATCCAGATGAGGAACACCAGAGCCACAATTAGCCAGAATATCTGCAATGCTTCCGCCATCACTTCCCCCTTTTGCTTCTTGCACCAATCTCCACTCCACAGGGTCCATGGGCCCAAATTTGATTATGCCGCAGTCCGCGAATGGCTTCCCGCGGGCTCCACGGTCAGCGTCAGCCCGTCCACGCCCACTACGCGTACCCGCGCGCCAGCGGCAATCGGCTGCGTGGACGCTGCGCGCCACAGCTCCCCATGCACGCGGACCATTTCTTTGGGAGCGTCCCCGGGCTGAAATGCTTGCGTCGCTTCGCCTTCCGACCCGATCAGCTGCTCCCTTCCCGTAGACTGTTTCCAGGCTCGCGATTTCAACACCAGCCGCATCAGAAAGACTGTAATCATCGCAAACGGCAGCGTCACCGCAAGTGACACGCTCAGACTCACGCCGCCGGCGGTCAGCGGCGAACTGATCACCATCCAAGCACCCAGCAGCATGGAGAAAATCCCGCCCGCCGCCAGCACTCCATGGCTTGTAAACTTCGCCTCCAAGATGAACAGGGTAAGCGCCAAAAGCACCAGCAATAGCCCCGTGATATTCACCGGCAGGATGTGCATGGCATACAGCGCCAGCAACATGCAGATCCCGCCGACCACTCCCGGCGCGATCATGCCTGGATGCGTGAACTCCGCGTAAAGCCCCAACACACCCACAATCAACAGCACGAAGAAAATGTCCGGCTGGACGATGCGCGAAAGAAATTGCTGCCGCGCGGACATCCCCAGAGTTTCAATTTCAGCACCCGAAAGATGCAGCGTTAAACTGCTACCGTCGAACCGGCGAATGGTTCGCCCATCCAGTTGCCGCAGCAGGTCATCTTCCGAATTCGCAATCAGGTCAACCAGCTTCCCGTCCAGCGCCTCTTTTTCCGTGAAGGCTTTTCCCTCGGTCACCGCGGTTTCAGCCAGCGCCGGGTTGCGACCCCGTGTCTCCGTGTAGCTCCTC
>Ga0070733_10000878_pt1 | contig 23148 bp, 24 predicted proteins | sample Coa_R1_9_FD_66450 | JGI IMG/M metagenome (GOLD analysis project Ga0070733, IMG submission 66450) | Surface soil microbial communities from Centralia Pennsylvania, which are recovering from an underground coalmine fire - Coalmine... | ecosystem: Environmental > Terrestrial > Soil > Unclassified ...
GGGGATTCTAGTGTGCGGGGTCATCGCCCCCTGGAATTCGCCAAGCACGAGCATGGGCGGCTGGCCTGGCTCCAGCATGTAAAAACCCACCCAGTTATATTTCAACATGCGCTGGTGCAACAACTTGACCACCCGCGACATGAGGTCTTGCGCGGACTTCGCTTCCCGCGCCACTTGCGCGAGTTCAGCTTGCACATCCGTAGCTCTGGCTGCTTTGGACATAGGGGAAATACTAACGCAGTCGCTAGCGCACGTGCACAGGTACATTGGTAATCCGCTTTAGTGCCGGGCAGTGCAGAAAATCCTCAGGATGGACGGCCGCGGCCAGAGCATGCAACCCACGCACCAGCGTAGGCGCTGGAGTGTTCAGAAACTCGTCGGGGATGCAGTACATACGCCCATGTTGCACAGCTCGCATCTCAGACCAACCGCGCTCGCGGACAAGTTTCTCCAGCGGCACGCGATCACCCGCCCCGCACCATGCGGCCACCAGGACGTCAGGATCCTCGCGCAGGATGGCCTCCGCCGTCGTTTGCGTCCCCGGCTTTCCCACGAACGTGCCGCCGGCGGCCTCGACCAACTCAGCGACCCACGGTTGCGAAGCGATCAGCGGCTTGCCCCACTCCTCACAGAAAACTCGCCGGCGGGGTTTGCAGGCAGTTCGATCGCAGATCGCGGCAATTTCACGCTGCATGTCAGCAATCACTTCCTCGCCACGATCTGACGCTCCCACGACTCCGGAGATGGTTGCGATGTCGGTGTAAATGTCGGCCAGAGTCTTCGGGGCCAGGCCGAGGAAGCGGGCGCCAGTCTTCAGAATTTCCGTAACCGCCTTTTCTTGATAGGGAACGGATGCTATGACCAGATCTGGCTGGGCTGCGGCAATCTGAGCGGCGTCAGCAGTCCAGGAGTCGTGCACGATAGTGAGCTTTTGATCCCCGACCTCTGGGCAGACATCCGCGCAGTACTTCGTGCATGCGACTAAACGATTCAGCCTGCCAACCGCCGAGAGAATTACGGTCGCGCTGGGCTGGAGGGAAACGATCCGTTGCGGGGTATGATCGTGCGGCACAATGGACGCTATCTTAATCCTTTAGAAACGTAGCTTGCTACGTCGCGCTTGCTACAATTCTTGCGATGTACTCTGTCCAGGTCCTCGACCATTTTCAGAACCCGCGAAACTCCGGAGAAGTCGCCAATCCCGACGCAACGGCCCAGATTGAAAATCCTGCTTGCGGGGATGTTCTGAAACTGACGTTGAGAATTGAGAACGGTCTCATCACCGAAATTCGCTTTCTTGCCAAAGGCTGCGTTCCAGCCATTGCCTGCGGGTCGGCATTGACGGGATTGGTGCAGCGAAGAACAGTGGCTCAAGCTTGCCAACTCAGTCGTGAAGAATTGGTGCGCAGCCTCGGTGGCCTCCCCGAAGCCTCTCATCACGCCAGCCATTTGGCGATGGACACTCTGGCGGCAGCTCTCAAAAAGCAAAAGGCATAGGGCGATTCCCTAACAATCGTAACCCCTGCCGCCAGGGAACCCGCGCTCCTTCCACATCTCCGTAAAGATCCCTGGCCTGGTTAGATTCTATCCGGCCAGTAGACCGTCCAGCCTCGTTGGCGGGCGGTGTTCTCCAGATCAGGATTCGGGTTCACTGCAAACGCATGGCGCGCAAGAGCGAGCATCTCGGTATCCCAACGGGAATTGCCGAAAGCTGCGTCTGGAACCCTGCCAATCACGTCACCGATAGCCGCGGGCTTACCGGCCCCAGTCGGCACTCGCAGCAGGCGATCGGTGACGACGCCATTCTCGATTTCCACTGCCGCCGCCAGAATTCGGTTCTCCGGAATCCCGCAAAACTTCATGCCGGCGCGGATCACCCATTCGTTGGTCGAAGACACCGCCCAAAGATCACAGCCCGATTCTCGCAGCCGCCGAGTCAGTTCGCGCATCTCGGGGAAGATCTGCGAGACGAAATTCTCGTCGAAGTATTGGTTCGCGGCTTGCTGCACCCGGACTTCCGTGAGCCCGCGATGCATGGTCACCATCTCGCCGCACATGTCATCTTCAAGTACCTTCCCAGCTCTATAGTCGGCGTAGCGCGGGCGGGCCCAGCGCGCGATCTCGTCCGAGACTACACCGCGGCTGAGTTCCCATTCGAAGAACCCTTCACCGGCGTCTCCCTTCCACAAGGTTCCGTCGCAGTCGAAGACGGCAAGGCGGGGTTCGAGACGAAGCACGGAATCCACGAAGGCGGCAGCTCTGGGCGTTATGGACGCAGTCAAAGGTTATCTCACGTACGAGGTGTTGAGGAGAGCGCCGCGTAGTCCTGCGGCGTATCCACATTCAGCGTAACAGCGGGGTCATCCACTCGGACATAGGAAATGTGTTGCTGATTCTGGTGCTCGATCTCTCGGGCAATCGAGCTGGCAGGAGCTTTCAGGAAAACTTCGATCATTTCCCGACCAATCAGAAAAGGATGGCCATGCCTCCCGCCGAATTCCGGGACAGCGGCCCAGATCCCTTCTGCTCGGCCCATAAATGCGTCGTAGAGAGTCTGCAGGGTGGCTGGAGTTGCGGCGGGGCGATCGACCAGAGTAACGATCGCGGCGTCCCGACCACGGTTCAGCACTTCTTGCAATCCCACCTGAAGTGAACTGAACTGTCCCCGCTCGGTCGCAGGATTTCGCACCAGAGAAGCGCCGTTGGAATACACCACGGAAGCCAGGTTGGTCTCATTTTTTCCCACGACCACAATCACCAACTCACTGAAAGGCTGCAAAGACAGAATGGCCGAAGAAAGCAATGTAGTGTTCGCAGGCGTTCCCGCAGCAGCCGGCGGCCAGGGCAGAAGAGCTTTGTCCGTCCCCATGCGGGTCGATTCACCGGCGGCCAGAATCACCCCGCATAAACTTGATGCGCTGACCATGCAGTGAAGATAGCAGAAAGCCCAGTCTCAGGAGGCCGTCACTCCGGCTGATTGCGGCTCAAAGCTTTTTGTCTGGATTTTCAAGTACTGCGCCAGGCTCATCGACGGGATTCTGAACGTGCGTCTTGAACCAGCTCATGTGAGGCAAAGCGCGTTCCGAGCGCCGGCGGACCGCGATCAGTTCCGCGGTAATGGCTACGGCGATCTCCTCGGGGGTGATGGCTCCGATATCTAAACCCACCGGCGCGTGCACACGTTCGAACAAGTGTGACGGCAGCCCTTCTTTCGTCAGTTCGCGGAAAATGGAAATTGTCTTGCGTTTTGAGCCGATCATTCCGATGTAACGCGCCCGGGTCTGCACCGCCCAACGCAACACGCGCATATCATCGCGATGGCCGCGTGTGACGATAACAATGTATGACGATTCCTGCGGCGTGATCTTCGCCATCGCCTGTTCGAAGTCTTCCGCAATCACCTCTCTGGCGTCTGGAAAACGTTCGCGGCTGGCATAGGCGGCGCGGTCATCTACTACCGTCACATCAAAACCAGCACCTCGGGCGACTTTATAAAGATTGACCGATACGTGACCTGCGCCGAATACGTAAAGTAACGCTGGAGGTAGAACCGGTTCAATGAAGATGTCGAGGGTGCCACCACACACCAGGCCGGTGTCGTACTTTGGGTCCTGGTTCAGGTTGAAAGTCAGGCTACGCGGTTTTTCCGATTCCATAACGTCACGGGCCGCTTGCCAGACTTCGGCCTCAACACATCCGCCGCCGATGGTGCCGGTGATTGAGCCGTCATCACGCACCAGCATCTTGGCCGTTTCAAACGAGGGGATAGAGCCGCGTACGTTGACGATGGTCGCCACTGCGCCCCGCCGCCCTTCCTGCCGCAGCTTGACGATCTCCTCGTAGATGTCCATGGCTATGATTATTCTTCGGTTAACAGGGGAAGTCAATCCGTCAAAAAGGGAAGGTTGCTCGTCACGGTCGGGCCCTGTGGTAGTTTTGGCGTAGGAGATTCCGCCGCATGAAAGCAGTTCGCATCCACGAATTCGGTGGACCGGAAGTTCTTCGCTACGAGGATTTCCCCGACCCGAAACCTCGGAAGGATCAGGTCCTGGTCCGCATCCGTGCCTGCTCTCTGAATCATCTTGACATCTGGGTACGCAAGGGCCTCCCCGGTGTAAAGCTGCCGCACATCCTCGGCAGTGATATTGCCGGAGAGATTGTCGAGATCGGCGAGTACGTGACCGGCTTCAAAGCCGGACAGCGCGTGCTGCTTGCGCCCATGCTTTTCTGCAATCACTGCGCAAAGTGTGTCGCAGGATTGCAGAACCAGTGCCGAGAATTTGCTGTGCTCGGCAACGGCGTGGATGGGGGCAACTGCGAACTCATTGCCGTGCCCGCGGTAAGTGTCATTCCGATTCCGGAGGGTCTGGACTTCAACCAGGCTGCGAGCGTTCCACTCGTGTTTCTGACCGCTTGGCACATGCTGGTGAGACGCGCAGGAATTCGTCAGGGTCAGACGGTGCTGGTGCTTGGCGGAGGCTCGGGTGTCGGCATTGCTGCCATTCAGATTGCCAAGCTGTTCCATGCTCGCGTCATCACCACCGCCGGAGATGAGGCCAAGCTGGAGAAGGCCCGCGCGCTTGGCGCCGATTTCGGTATCAACCACTATAGGCAAAAGATCTCAGAAGAAGTGCGACGGATCACCAACAAAGAAGGCGTGGACATCGTGGTCGAACACGTGGGCACAGCCACCTGGGAAGAGAGCATGAAATCTCTCAAGGCTGGGGGCGCTATTGTGACCTGCGGCGCAACCACCGGCTTCGACGCCAAGTTCGATCTGCGATTCCTGTTTGCACGGCAGCTTTCATTTCTGGGTTCCTACATGGGCACCATGGGTGATTTGTACGATGTCCTCGGTCACGTCTTTGCGGGTCGACTGAGACCTGTCGTGGACAGGACGTTTTCTTTAACGGAGACTCGCGCCGCGCACGAATACATGGAGTCCAGCCAGATGTTTGGGAAGATCGTGATAAACCCCTGAAGCACTTCACCACGGAAAGCACAGAGGACCCAGAGGGTCGCTCCTCCGTGCTCTCTGTGTCCTCTGTGGTTTAGAATAAGTCTGTGAGCGAGAACCTCAGCTTCGGCCCTTACGTCACCGTCGAACACGGCAAACGGGTGGTCAAAGACCTCACCTACGGCAACCACACGCCGGAGGGTGTTGTCCTCACCACCATGGACAACGCTGTCAACTGGATGCGCAAGAATTCCATTTGGCCGATGACATTTGGTCTGGCTTGCTGCGCCATCGAAATGATGTCCATGGGCGCATCACGGTTCGACATTGCCCGTTTCGGCGCCGAGGTCTTCCGCCCTTCGCCGCGTCAGTCCGACTTGATCATCATCGCGGGGCGCGTCTCCAACAAAATGGCTCCCGTGATTCGCCAACTCTGGGAACAGATGCCCGAACCCAAATGGGTCATCTCCATGGGTGCGTGTGCAACCTCCGGCGGCGTCTTCAATAACTATGCCTTGGTACAAAGCGTAAATCAGGTTATTCCGGTCGATGTCTATGTGCCCGGATGCCCACCTCGTCCCGAGCAACTGATCTACGCCATCACTCTGCTGCAAGAAAAAATTCAAAAGGAACGCGGCACCATCAAGCGCGCGCTGAACCTCAGCTAAGATTTCCGCCAGCGGACTTTCGTGGTACAAACACTGCATGCCGAGAACTTCCGCTGCTGCGAGTGCGCCCGCGATCGTTGCCCATGCCCCCTGTCGCGCTGACCTGGCCGGCGGCACCATCGACCTGTGGCCGCTATACCTGTTCCATCCCGGCGCGCTCACGCTCAACTTTGCCCTGAATATTCAAACCACGTGCCGGATCACGCCACTGCGAAGTAAGCGCATTCACCTGCGCTCGCTCGATACTCGAAAAGAAGAGTGTTTTGCCAACCTTGACGCCTTGAACAGCACCCGCCGCTTCCGCCTGCCGCTGGCTGCACGCCTGCTGCAATTCTTCGCTCCAAGAGAAGGACTGGTGATTGAGACCCATTCCGAGTCTCCTGCCGGGGCAGGAATCTCGGGCTCTTCGGCTTTGATGATCGCCACCACTGCTGCGCTGGCCCGATTCACAGGCAGGAAACTTACGCTGGAACAGATGCGCGTCATCGCCCAGAACGTCGAAGCCCAGATCATCGAAGTCCCCACCGGGTGCCAGGATTATTATCCTGCCCTTTACGGCGGTGTCAGCGCCATCCATCTGGAGGCGGATGGCATTCACCGCGAGGAAGTCCCGATCGCTCCTGAGGAAATCGAGTCGCGCTTTGTACTTGCCTATACCGGAGTGCCACGCAAGTCCGGCATCAACAATTGGGAAGTGTTCAAGGCCCACATCGATGGCGACCGTCGGGTGTTCCGAAACTTCGAAAAGATTTCACAGATCGCCCGCTCCATGCACCAGGCCCTGCTCAGCCGGACTTGGGACCAAGTTGCCCACCTGTTGCGGGAAGAGTGGAAATTGCGCCGCACCAACGCTCCCGGCATTACCACCCCGCTGATCGACAAGCTGATCACCGTGGCCGCCAGCCACGGAGGCCGAGCTGCCAAGGTGTGCGGCGCCGGCGGCGGAGGCTGCGTGGTTTTCCTGGTTGAGCAGGGCGCGGCTCGCCGGGTAGCCAATGCCCTTGCTGAAAACGGCGGCCACGTGCTGCCGCTGCAGGTGGCGAGAAATGGACTGACCGTATCCGAAGTGTCGGCCACGGTATGAACCCGCCAGACGCAAATCCGACTAGCTTCAAACCGCCCAATCGGCGCTATAATCCCCCTAAGAGCTAGTTGGGGTGTTCCATGAAGCCACGCCATCTTGCGGTTGTCTTTCCTCTGTTGCTGAGTGTGGCGGGCGCTTCCGGTCAGAAACCGGCTGACCAGAAATCTCCTCCTCCGTCTCACATGACCTCGCAGACCCGGATGGAAATGATCCGCGCCTTCGAATCGGAACTGGTTTACATCCGCACCCAATTTCCCATGGGCAAGAAAGGTTTGACCCTCAAGAACGGCGCGCTCTCGCCCAGCGGCGTAGATTTGCAGCGGCTCATCGTTACCTGGGGTCCTTCGGTCAAACCCGGCGACCAGGCGCAGATCACCAGCATTTCCATCAAGGATGACCGCATTCATTTCGAAATCAACGGGGGCCCGGTCAAGAAGCACAGGTGGTACCAAAACATTGAAATCGATGGCGCCAACGCGACCATGACTCCAAGCGACGCCAACGCAAATCCCCGCGGCTCCTATGTTGACCTGGTCTTCGATCATTACGTTCCGGAGATGGATGCCGCGAAACTCAAGCTGTTGCTCCGTCCGGTTTTCGATTTTGATGCCAAGTCGGGGGTGGAAGCCTATCTGGAAACTGTCCCGCCAAAGGTAAAAGAGGCTATCAAGAATCATCAGGTGCTGGTGGGGATGAATAGGGAAATGGTGGTTTACGCCAAGGGCCGTGCTCCCAAGAAGATTCGCGAGAAGGATGGAGAGATGGAGTACGAGGATTGGATCTACGGGGAGCCGCCCCAGGACGTGGACTTCGTGCGCTTCGTGGGCGATGAAGTGACCCGGGTCGAAACTATGAAGGTGACGGGGGAGAAGATCGTACGCGTGGAAAAGGAAGTCGACGTGACTCCAAAGCCGAGCGTAGCTGCTGCTTCGCCAACCACGCCGGCCGTTCACGGCCCTACCCTGCGCCGCCCCGGAGAAAATCTCCCAACCGGGTCCCCAACTTCGACCTCGACTCAGCCTCTTCCGAGCGCGCCACCCCCGCCTCCGACCGATCCCAGCGCCAAGCCGCCCGACTTTACGCCTTCCGAGCTTGCGCGAGCCGACTTCGCCCGGTGACTTGGCGTCGCTTCCTTCCGCCCTTTACACTGGAAGTGTGAAGATTGCGTTGGGGCAGATTAATCCCACGGTAGGGGACTTCAAAGGAAATGGCGGGAAGATCATAGACTTTTCCCGCCGCGCTCAATCGTCCGGCGCTGGACTCATTCTTTTTCCTGAACTTTCGGTCTGCGGCTACCCTCCGCGCGATCTGGTGGAGCGCTCCTCGTTCGTCGCACACAATCGTGAGACTCTCGAACATATCGCTTCTGAAACCCGCGGCATTGCCGTCATCTGCGGTGTGGTAACTCCTGCTCAGGTTGAAACTGGTAAGTCGGTCATGAACTCCGCCGCGCTGCTTCAGGGCGGCAAGGTAGCGTTCCTGCAATCGAAGATGCTGTTGCCCACCTACGACGTCTTCGACGAAATACGCAACTTCGCTCCCGCCGCGAGCCAACAGCTATTTCCGTTTTGCGGCAAACAAATGGCGCTTACCATTTGCGAAGATGCGTGGAACGACAAGCATTTCTGGAACAAGCGCCTCTACACTTTCGATCCGGTCGACGCTCTGATCAAGGTGGGTGGGAATTTTGTGCTTAACATTTCAGCCTCGCCCTTCTGGCTGGGAAAGCGCGAGTTCCGCCGCGACATGCTGGCTTCCATCGCCCGCACCCAGAAGGTTCCGGTGGTCATGGTCAACCAGGTCGGCGGCAATGACAGCCTGGTCTTCGACGGTTCCAGCCTGGTCTTGAATCCTGCCGGCGAAGTCATTGCACAAGCCAGATCGTTTGAAGAAGATCTCATTTGCTTTGATTCCGACCATCTTACCGGCGAGATCCACCCCCAGATTGAAGGCGAGGAAGCCAGCGCCTACGCTGCCCTGGTGCTGGGTACCCGGGACTACGTTCACAAGTGCGGCTTCCAGAAAGTGATCGTCGGTCTTAGCGGCGGGATCGATTCTGCATTGACCGCGGCCATCGCCGCTGACGCAGTCGGCCGGGAGAATGTTATTGGAGTGGGGATGCCGGGGCCGTATTCATCTCAGGGTTCGATCGACGATGCCCGCGACCTGGCGCACAATCTCGGCATCCGTTTCGAGCTGTTGTCGATCAACGACATCTACGCCAGCTACAGCAAGACTCTGGAGCCAGTCTTCCGCGGCCTGGGGCCCGACGCCACTGAGGAGAACATCCAATCGCGCGCCCGCGGCGCCTTGCTGATGGCGCTCTCCAATAAGTTCGGCGCCATCGTTCTCAGCACCGGCAACAAGAGCGAACTGGGCGTGGGCTACTGCACACTTTATGGCGACATGGTTGGCGGACTGGCCGTCATCTCGGATGTTCCTAAGACCATGGTCTACCGCCTCAGCGGTTACGTGAATTCCCGCCGCCGCGTGATTCCACAGGCTAGCCTCGAGAAGCCTCCTTCGGCCGAGTTACGACCTGATCAAAAAGATAGCGACACATTGCCTCCCTACGAGGTGCTGGACGCCATTCTGGAGGATTACGTCGAAGATTCCCGCACCGCCGAGCAGATTGCCGCCGCGCGCGGCTTCGATGTTAGTCTAGTCCGGCGCGTGATTCGCATGGTGGAGCGCACCGAGTACAAGCGGCAGCAGGCCGCGCCGGGACTGAAGATTTCCGCCAAAGCTTTTGGTTACGGACGCCGTTTCCCGATCGCCGCAAAGTCAGATATCTAGAGAGGACTCATGCATCGTCATTTACTCATTTGCTCTGTGGTATGGTTCGCAGTTTTCGCGGTTGCGCAGCAAAAGTCCGCGTCTAAGGCAGCGCCTACGGCCACGCCAGCCACCGCGGCAGTTCTTCCTTCGGAAGAAGTTGTGAACGCTTTCCTCCAGCAGACCCTCGGCTACGACCCGGCGATCAGCTGGAAAATCACGGGCATCAAGCCGGCGGCGGCCGAAGGCCTGGCCGAAGTAGATGTCAGCATGAGCAACGCTCAAGGTTCGCAAGTGCAGAAATTTTATGTCACTCCCGACGGCACTCACGCCATCATTGGGGAGATTCTGCCTTTCGGCGCCCATCCCTTCAATGCCGTCCGCGAGCAGCTCCAGAAGGGAATTAACGGGCCTTCGCGCGGCCTGGATGGCGCTCCAGTAACCGTTGTCGAGTTCAGCGACCTGCAATGTCCGCATTGCAAAGACGCCCAGCCCATTTTCGATCGCCTGGCCGCCGAGGACAAAAATGCCCGCGTCGTCTTCCAGAACTTTCCCTTGCCCATGCACGACTGGGCTATGAAGGCCGCCGCCTATGCCGATTGCGTTGGCCGCTCTTCTCCGGATGGTTTCTGGAAGTTCATTCAGAGCGTTTACGGGGCACAGTCAGATATTACTGCCTCCAACGCCGACGAGAAGCTGGCCGCCTTTGCCGACACTGCCGGAGTCAAGGGCACTGACGTGGCTGCCTGCGCCGCCAAACCCGAAACTACTACTCGCGTGGAGCACTCCATAGAATTGGGAAAAGCTCTCGACGTCAACAGCACTCCCACCGTCTTCATCAATGGCAGGAAGCTCAGCGCCGGTGGACTGCCTTACGATGTGTTGCAGAAGCTGGTGGATTTCGCAGCGAAGGACGGGAAATAGCAGTTATCTCGGCAGCCACAACTCCGTGCTCTGCTTGTCGCCCAGATTCATCACATGCGGCGTGATCACCAGCAGAATCTCGTCATCTTCCGCGGTCTTGTTGTTGGTCGTCGCAATCTTGTTCAGTACAGGAACTGAGTTCAGCCCGGGAATTCCCATCATGGTGTACTGCTCGCTTCGCGTCACAGACGACGCCACTACCGCCGGCTCTCCATCTTCCAGATTGATGCTGCCCTTGTACTCGCGGTTGGCGATAATGGGTACTCCGTTAACGCTGGTTCCCGCAAGCGCTCGTAACTTGATCTCGAGGTCGAGGCCTACGTGCACGCCGCCGGAGACTGTCGGCTTGGCCTTCACGTCCAGCCCCAGGTCTTCGTAAGTAAATGAGGGAATTGGCGCCTGAAAGCTGCCGTTCTGCAATACTTGCGAAATCGCCGAGCTGTTGAATACCGGCGCGAAGCTGGCGTTGATCACCGGATAGCGCTGACCCAGCCGGAAGGTCATGTCATTGCCCTGCGCCGCCCGCATCGTAGCGTGATCCAGATGTTTTACCCAACTCTCATTGAGTGATAACTGCGCCGCGAGGGTATCAAGGCTCAAACCCATGAAGGTAAGACCGCCGCCGAAAGTGGCTAGCGGCTGGCTGAAAATTCCGCTCTGTCCCTGCCCTTGCAATTGCGCCAGCAGTCCCGAAATGGCCGAGGAATTGGCCTGGTTGATGCCGCCGCCCGAAATCAGCTGGTTGATCAGGCTCTGTATGTTTTGTCCGCTGGCCGCCAGCAAAGCGGCTGCCGGAATGTTGAACAGGTTAAAAGTGTCAGGAATATGCAGGCCGATGTTGCGGGTCAACTGATGATCGATTTCATAGACTTCCAGATCCAGTATGACCTGAGGACGAGCGTTGCCGAAATTTTCTATCAGCTGGGTGATGGCATTGAGCACTGGCATGGGGGCGCGCACAGTCAAGGTGTTGCTTTGTGCGCGTTGTTGCAGGAAACGGATCTCGAACACCGTGCGAAGCATGCTCACCACTTCATTCATGTCGAGCGGTGAGGTGCTCCAGTTCATGTAGAAGGTGCGCAGGCCCATGCGATCATAGAGACGGTGATTGTCGGGAGACTCCTTGGCCAGCAGAATCTGGTGATCTGAAAGAGATGTCCAGAACGTTCCCGTCACCGCACAGGCGGCTCGCATGGCGGTATTGAAATCAGCTTCCTCGATGTCGAAATGCACGCGGCGGGAGACTACGGAATCGTCCAAATCAGCAGTGACCCCATAGGCTTGCGCCACCTGGGTCAACAAGGCTTTCGAGTCGCCCCGAAAGTGGAAGGCGTGGTGACCCGGGCTGGGCTCAGCATGCAACTCGCCGCCATCCTCGGTGGCTCGTAGCATGGGAGTCTTCGACGGCGCCCAACTCCCTAGCGATTCCTGCATACGCTGCTGCGCGAATTGATTGTCGGGATCAAGGCTTAAGGCGCCGCGGAACTCCGCCTGAGCTTCGACTTCCTGTCCGTTGTTAAGGTCGGCGCTGCCTTGCTGTACATGATTATGGACCAACTCTTCCCGCGTCATGGCGAGGGCGGTCACGTAGCTGAGATTGTTCGGAACCAGACGGGCGGCGGTGTCGAAGTCCTTATAGGCCTCATCGAGATGCTTGGACTTTTCCAGTTTTAACGCCTTGGAAAACGCCGCTTTGGCCTTTTTTCGATCGGACTTGGAGGGATTGCAGGCGGCCGTAACCGGTTCGCAAGGCCCGGTGATCAGGGTCTGGGGTGCGGCCGGCGGCGTGTCGTCGGCTAATGCCATTCGACATACCATCACCGCGACAACGAGTGGCCATAGCGCCCGCATACGTATTCTTCTGATTGTACCCGGGAAGGGTGGGGAAGCGGCCATTCCCGGCAGGGACGTGTACCTTCGGTAACTCTTCACTGGAACGCTTCCGATCCCGGTTCTTGCCGCAGAAAGGAATTCTTTTGCGAAACACGACATAACAGGCAAAGCCGGGCGTGGGTCTGGTGCCAATAGGCCGCCGAGCGGTTGGAAACTTCCGAATTTTGGCGTATAAAAGTAAGTTGCGCGTTTCCCTCCCACGTCGCGACAATCGAAAAACTAAGAAGGTTTGAGCCCGACGCTATGTCCAGCCTATCCACTGCGCACGCCTCGAAAGGCCTTGAAGGAGTCGTTGCTACAACTTCCACCATCTGTTTTATCGACGGCGACCAGGGCGTTCTTGCGTACCGTGGCATCAATGTTCGTGACCTTGCCGACAATTCCACTTTTGAAGAGACCTGTTACCTGTTGTGGTTTGGCAAGCTGCCCACGCGGGACGAGTTGCAGAAGCTGCGCGACCGGCTGGCCCAGGAGCGGAAACTGGATCCCGCCATTATCAGCCTGCTGCGCTCCGTGCCCAGCAATGCGCTGCCCATGGACGTGCTCCGCACCGCGGTTTCCGCCCTCAGCTTCTATGACCCAGAGAACCGGAAGAACGATCATGACGCGAATGTGAACAAGGCTATCCGCCTGACCTCGCAGATCGCCATGATCGTGGCAGCCTATGACCGAATCCGCAAAGGCCAACCGCTGGTCGAACCCGACGCCTCGCTCTCCCACGCCGGCAATTTCCTGCTCCAGCTAAACGGAGTCAAGCCGTCGCCGACTGCGGAGCGCGCGCTAGACATCGCCCTGATCCTGCACGCCGATCACGAGTTCAATGCTTCCACTTTTGCCGCCCGCGTGACCGCAGCAACGCTTTCTGACATGCACTCTGCCATTACGTCCGGCATCGGCTGCCTCAAAGGCCCGCTGCACGGCGGCGCTAACGAAGCCGTGTTTCTCATCCTGGAGGCGATTGACCGGGCAGGCGTCGATCCCGTCGAACACATCAAAGGAATGTTGGCGCAGAAAAAGAAGATTCCCGGTTTTGGCCACCGTGTTTATCACACGGAAGATCCGCGGGCGACGCATCTGCGTCAGATGTCACAGGACCTGGGCCGATCCAGTGGGCAACCCCAGTGGTTTGACATGTCGGAAAAAATCGAAAGGTTCGTGAAGGCCGAGAAGAAGCTTAACGCGAACGTAGATTTCTATTCGGCTTCCACTTATCACAATCTTGGCATTGCCGTGGACTTGTTTACCCTGGTCTTTGCGGTCTCGCGGATCAGTGGTTGGACCGCTCACGTCATTGAGCAGCTCGACGATAACCGGCTGATCCGGCCGCGTGCCGATTACATTGGTCCCGTCTACCCGCAGCGTTATATTTCCATGGAACGAAGATAAACAGGTCTCCGTATCAGGAGGCTATGAACATCTTCAGCGGGAAAATTAAAATTGTTGCATTGATTTGTCTGGCCGTCGTCTCCAGCTTAGCGCAAAACAATTCCTCGCCCGCGCTATCAGCCGCTAAGCCTCACATCCTGGTTTTGGGCACATTCCACATGGCCAACCCAGGCCGGGATGTTCTGAACATGCAGGTGGACGATATGCTGGCGCCCAGGCGGCAGGCCGAAATCGAGCAATTCGTGGCCGCTCTGGAAAAGTTTCACCCCACCAAAATCGCGGTGGAGGTTGAGCCTTCCAATAAGGAGTTCGCCCAGAGATATCAGGATTACCTGGCGGGACAATACTCCCTTAGAGCTGACGAAGTTGAGCAGATCGGCCTCCGTATGGCCAAGCAACTGGGCCAGAAGCAGCTCTATCCCATCAACATAATGGCTGATTTCCCTTTCGAGGCCATGCAGGCGTTTGTGCAAAAGCACCATCAGGAGCAGATCCTGAATGACGACATGGTTACGACGCAGAAGCAGCTGGATGCCTGGATGAAAATCTTGAAAGAAGGAACTGTAGGGCAGACCTTGGTGGCCATCAATCGCGATGAAGAAGTCAGGGAAGGCCAGGCGGCGTACATGGTCTTTGCGCGTTTTGCAGGTGGTGGAGAGTATCCCGGCCCGGATGTGTTGACCGCCTGGTATGGCCGCAACGCGCGCATCTTCGCAAATCTGCGCAACATAATCGACTCGCCCGATGATCGTGTGCTGGTGATTTATGGATCAGGTCACGAGTTCTGGTTGCAGCAGAACGTACTGCAATCGAGCGATCTGGTATTGGAGCGCTTGTCGGATTATGTGCGCTGAGAGCTAGTCAGCCGCGAAGGCATATTGCACCCGCGCCGTTACCAGCCTCCGGAAGGCTGCCGGACTCATGCCGGTGATGCGCCGAAACGCCCGGGTAAAGTGACTCTGGTCCGCGAAGCCGGTCTCCAGGCTGATTTCCGCCAGTGACTTCCGCGACGCCAGCATCCGTTCGCAAGCCGCCTGGATTCGCAGACGATGGACATACTTGCCGATGCCTTCGCCTTTGCACTTGCGGAAGACGCGGGAAAGATGCACGGGATGAACTCCCGCTTCCCGCGCCAGGTTTTCCAGTGTGAGGCGCTCGCAATATTCACTCTTTAACCTGTCCACCACGCAGCCCAGCCATTGCGGCGCATCGTTGGCGGTTTCGCGAGGCATGTGTGCGACACAAGCAAGCAGCTCCGCCAGCAGGTTTTCAAGATGCAGGGCGGAGTCGCCCTCCGGTGCATGAGTTTCACGAAACAGTTCCATCGCCAGCCATAACATTTCTCCGCCGGCGTACTCATCGTGGGCGGCATCCAGATTGCCGGAGCAATCCCGTATTCGCTTTCGCCAGCCAGGCCGGACCTCGATTTCAAAAAAGCGTACGCCGCTGGGCCCGATCTCGTCCTGATGCGGAACTCCCGCCGGACGGTAGGAAATTGTGAACGGGCCAAACTCCTTGAGCTGGCGGCCGTAACGTTCGCGATAATCGCCTTGCAACAAGAGGGCAAAGAAGGGTAACTCGTGAGCGTGCTCTGGGAGCCTGCGGGCGACGGAATGTTGTAAATCAGTAAAGATGGCGTCGCACTGTTCGTGACGCTGCCGGACCGCGCCGTAAAAGCTCCCGCCCAGCATTACCGGTGCTTTGGCTTCAGCCATAGACCATCACCCGAGGTTGCTTTTCTTCAAGACAACCTGTCCTTCGTGACTGTTAGACTTCATCGTCGATGATTCGTTAGTCAAATGAGGTGCATTTCATGCGTATTTTGACGCTGGTCTGCTTCTTTCTGCTGCAACAGTATGGCGCCGCGCCCGCCGCCGCTCCAGCTGCCGGCAAGGGCTCGACAACACAGACCCCGGCCTATACGGCGGATGGCCGCCTGGTGTTCCCGGCAAAGTACCGGGAGTGGATCTACTTGTCTTCTGGCGTTGACATGAGCTATTCACCGAACGCCATGGCGATGGACCACTCCATGTTTGACAACGTCTTCGTCAATCCAGACGCCTACAAGACGTTTCAGGAAACCGGCACGTGGCCAGACAAGACGATGCTGGTGCTGGAAGTTCGCACCGCTGGAACCAACGCATCCATCAACAAAAGTGGGCACTTTCAAACCACCGAAACCATGGGCCATGAAGTTCACGTAAAGGATGAGGCCCGTTTCCCGGGCAAATGGGCCTTTTTCGGCTTCGACGATTCCGATACCGCCAAAATGGTGCCTACAACAGCCGCCTGCTATGCGTGCCATTCGCAGCATGCCGCCGTGGATACGACCTTTGTCCAGTTCTACCCCACGCTCATTGGTCTGGCGAAGGCGAAGGGAACCCTGAGCGCCAATTACCTCAAAGACGAGGAGGAAGCTGCCAAAGCGTCGAAGAAGTAGGCCAGTCATGTCTTTGGGGGCGGACGCTCGCGCCCGTCCTTTCCACAAAGCGTAAAATAGCCTCAATGCGCCGCGTTTACCTCGACAACAACGCCACTACCCCGATCTTGCCCCGAGTTTTCGAGGCCATGCGGCCTTACTTTGCCGAACACTTCGGCAATGCCTCTTCCATCCACCATCATGGCCAGGAGACACGCGCAGCGGTGGAGCGTGCGCGCGAGTCGGTCGCGGCTTTACTGGGATGCCGAGCTTCCGAGATCGTGTTCACCAGCGGCGGTACTGAGGGCGACAACCTCGCCATTTTCGGGCTGGTTCGGGAAGGCGAGCATGTAATCAGTTCGACCATAGAACATCACGCTGTTTTGAATTCGTGCAAGCGTCTGCAGGAGTCCGGATGCGAACTCACCTATGTTCCCGTCGATGGCCGGGGGCTGGTTGATCCCGATGACGTCCGCCGCTCTTTGCGGCCTAACACCAAACTGATCTCGATCATGATGGCCAACAACGAGACCGGAGTTCTGCAACCGGTCGAAGAGATTGGCAGAATCGCTGCCGAAGCCGACGTCTATTTTCATACTGACGGCGTGCAAGCAGCGGGGAAGGTGCCAATTGATGTAAAGAGTGTCGGGTGCGATCTGCTCTCGATTTCCGGCCACAAGATGCATGCGCCCCAGGGTGTCGGCGCTCTTTACGTCCGCAAAGGGACCATTCTGCAGCCGATGCTTTACGGTGGAAGCCACGAGCGTTCGCGCCGCGCCGGGACAGAAAACGTCCCCGGAATTATTGCGTTGGGCGAGGCCGCGGAGATCGCCAAAGAAGCTTTGGATCGAGGCGATCTGGCGCAAATGGCGGCCATGCGCGATCGTTTACAGGAAGAAATTCGCACAGAAGTGGAATCCATCGGCGTTAACGGCGACGGGGCACCACGTGTGCCCAATACCACAAACATCCACTTCGACTACATCGAAGGCGAGGCGTTGGTCATCGCGCTCGACCTGAAGGGTCTTGCCGTTTCCACCGGCGCCGCTTGCTCTTCTGGCGCAATTGAGCCTTCCCACGTGCTCACGGCGATGGGATTGCCCGCAGACCAGGCCCGGGCCAGCCTCCGCTTCAGCCTCGGCAAGCAGAACACTCCGGAAGACGTTGAATTTGCCCTCGGCCTCATCCCTTCCACGGTGGCCCGCCTGCGCGAGCTGAGTCCGGTTTACAATAAAACAGCTGTTAGCTCTTAGCCCTTGGCTGTTGGCTCTTCTGAGCCGAGGTTCGGGTCCTTGCTAAGCGCCAAGAGCCTGGCTCCAAAATGCTGCCTCCCAAGACCATTGCCGTCGCTATGTCGGGTGGGGTCGACTCCTCCACCGTTGCAGCGATGCTGCGCGCTGAAGGGCACCAAGTTATCGGCTTGACCATGCAGCTGTGGAATCAGCGCCGTTTGTCCGGTCATCCTGGAATGCCGGAGGCCGTGCAGGGCCGCTGCTGCTCGCTCGACGACGTTTACGACGCCCGCCGGGTCGCGGAAACGCTAGGAATTCCGTATTACGTCGTCAATCAGGAGGATCGCTTCGAGCGCGACGTAGTGCGGCCTTTCGTCGAGGAGTATCTTTCCGGACGTACCCCCATCCCTTGCAGCCTGTGCAACAATCACTTGAAGTTTGATCAGCTATTGATTGTGGCGCAGCAGATTGGAGCGGACGCCCTGGCCACCGGCCATTACGCCCGCGTGGAGCGTGACGACCGCAGCGGACGCTGGCTTTTGAGGCGGGCTACCGATACCTCCAAGGACCAGACCTATTTTTTGTTCGGCCTTACCCAGGAGCAGCTCAGGCGGACCATCTTTCCTCTGGGCGAAATGACCAAGCCGGCAGTGCGGGACCGGGCTAGAGATCACGGCTTGGCGCTGGCTGAGAAGCCGGACTCGCAGGAGATTTGTTTCGTTCCGGGCGGAGATTACAAGAAGTTCCTCGACGCCTATCTGGCCGACCAGGGCGAGTCGCTGCCCGATACCTCCGGCGAACTGGTTACTGCGGGTGGGGAAGTGGTGGGTGAGCATGACGGCATCCACAACTTCACCGTGGGGCAGCGCAAGGGCCTGGGTGTGGCGACCGGTTCGCCGCTTTACGTGATTCAGATCAACGGAGACAAACGCCAGGTTGTTGTCGGCGGACAGGGCGAACTCTATTCTCGTAGCCTGCGCGCCCACCGGGTGAATTTGATTTCTCTCGACGCTATACATGAACCCATGCGGGCGACGGTGAAGATTCGCCATCGCCATGAGGCTGCGGCCGCCACTATCGAAAAGTCAGGCGCAGACGAGGTGCTGGTGACTTTTGACGAACTGCAGCGCGCCATCACTCCCGGCCAGGCTGCAGTGTTTTATGACGGAGACATCGTCGTCGGCGGCGGCTGGATCAAGTAATAAAACACAAACGGCAGCGCCTCAGCGCTGCCGTTCCTTTGAAATTCCGTTATCAGGCTAGATAAACATTTCGTCTTGCACGACGCCATCCCGCGATCTGCGCCTTCCTGAAAAGAAGAACTCCAGCCCTGCAGTAAGACCTTGCAGTACGCCCGAAACCTGGCGAACCGGGGAGACTACGGTTTTTTGAACCAAGTCGCCAGTTTCTTCCACTCGATCCAGCGCCCTGCCTACCAGTTCGTCGGCGCGAATCACTTGCAGGCGAGCCCGATCAAGCAAATCACTCATAGTGGCATCAAGGCGCTCCATCTGATGCTTCGCCATGGCGCTTGAATCGCTGAAATTGTTAACGATGGTATCGACTTTAGGCCGCAAATCCGCGAGCATCGAATGAGCCAATTCAACCGTCGGTAAGACCTTGCTCCGCACTTCGCTGGCCAAGGCTTCGGTGCGCGCACTGGTTTGGCGCACGGCTAGATACATGGCGACAAGGATCGCTGCCTGGATCACTACCGCAACGGCAGTCACGCCAATGAAAATAGTCAAGTTATCCATAAGTCCCTCCGCTGGCAAGGCGCTCGTACTCACACTGCGGAGAACCGCCCCAACTACTGGTTAGGAGTGCCTCCGCCTTCAGGATGCGCCGTCTCCTGGTAGGCCTGCCTGCCGGCTTCGTAGGCTGACCGGAACTGCTCCTTCTGCTGGTTCAACACTTCACGGCCGCGGTCGGCCCAGCCCGCAGCCTGCTCGCGGGCCTGGCGGCTCCGTTCGCGCACAAAATCGCGGCTCTCTTCCGCTTTGGAGCGCAAAGCTTCACGGGTCTCGCTGCCGGAACGCGGGGCGTACAGAATTCCCGCAATCGCGCCGAACCCCAGCCCTGCCAGGAACCAAAGAAAACTATTGCTGTCGCTATCTGCCATGAATCTACCTCCTGGATCTTTCGACCTGTTCGGATGGTAGCACCCACCATGGGGAATTACAATTCAGTGCATGTGGGGCATAATGCGAACTAAAATGCCCCCAAGACGCTAATTCGCGCGGCATACGACTTGCGACAATTCCTGCCGCGAGAGACAATGTCAGCCCATTAGGAGGTAGTTACCGTGGCGAAGTATCGCCAGCACGGCTACCAGGACTCCGGAGAAAAGCGGGAGAAGTCGTCCTCTGCCGAACGTGGGGAACGGCCTGCCAAGAAAGATACCTTCGGCCCTCGCCCGGTGCAGATGCCGGGCAGTCACGCCGTATCCCGTTGCGCCCAGTGCGGCACGCTTTTGCCTGCCGGCGGTGAATCCACCGGTCAATGTCCCAAGTGCGGGGCTGCGCTACACTCCTGCCGCCAGTGCACCTACTTTGATACCTCGAGCCGGTTCGAATGCAGCCAGCCCATCCCAGAGCGAATTCCGCGCAAGGACGAACGCAATGACTGTACGTTTTTCTCCCTGCGAGTGAGGGTCGAAAAGGAAACCTCTACCCCCAAGGCGGCGCGTCCCATGGATGCCCGTCAAGCCTTCGAGAATTTGTTCAAGAAGTAATTCGCTTCTCTCACGGCTTCTGTGTCGGCCGCAACAGCACTTCGCTGATGAACGACTGGGGCGCTTGGGAAACCAGCATCGCGACCGCGTGAGCAACGTCGTCAGGCTGAAGCATCTTTGCCGGATCCTTGCCCGCGTGCGAACTCAGTTCAGTATTCACTGATCCCGGACAAATAATTGACACTCGGATGTTGTACGCTCGTAACTCTTCTGCTACCGAATAGCTCAAGCCATTGAGCCCCCACTTTGATGCTGCATAAGCCGCGCCGTTGGGCAGAGGGTTCTTTCCAGCCAGCGACGAGATGTTCACAATGTGCCCGGTCCGGGCTTTGATCATCATGGGCGCAAAGGCACGGATGGAGTAGAAAACTCCCCGCAAGTTGGTATTCAGCACCTCGTCCCAGGACTCCAACGGCATCTGGTGAAGCGGGCCGCCAAATCCAGCGATGCCGGCGTTATTCACCAAAATATCGACGCGGCCGAACCTGTCACTCACACGTGACGCCAAGGCACTGACCGACCGAGGGTCAGTTACATCGCATTCCATTACCTCGGCCTGTCCGCCGGCCGTAGTGATGGCCTCGGCGGTCCAGTCGAGCGGGACACGATTGCGCCCTCCCAGGACGGTCATAGCCCCCAAACCGGCTAGCTTCCTGGCGATGGCCGCGCCGATTCCGCGCCCACCCCCTGTAACAATTGCCACTTGACCGTTCAACTCCGAACCCGCACGGTAGTCCATGGGATGCTACCTCCATTTTGTGGCGCGATCGAACCACCAGAAGTGGCCTACATCGCATCTTAACAAGACAGGATGGTGTCTTGGGGAGTGCGCCTGCTTGCCATAGTCGGATTGGATACTTATAATCCGGCTCACCGGAATATTTTCCTGGCTCGCGGGTGCTGCGTCAGGCTTTAGGTCTTCCGGGGGCGTTGACTGGGTGCAGCAGCCAGCATTCTGAACGAACCTGGGTGAACCGAACTGGAATAGCCCGGGCAGATGCCGTCGCATTCTCGAAGTTGCATTTCCCCAATATCCTAAGGAGCCATTTCACATGAAGACGAGTCTAGTGGCGATTGTGCTAACGTTTGCTGGGTTAGCCTCGGGTCAGCAGACCGCCGCGCAACCACCGGCCCAAGCTGCGGCCTCACCCCAACCTGCACAAGCTCAACCGCAGAAGAAAGAGATCAAAGATCCCGCGGAGTACAACGCCTACGTTGGAGCGGTTCAGCAGCAGGATCCGTCTGCCAAGATCAGCGGCTTGGAAGCCTTCCTGGCCCAATATCCTAACAGCGTGATGAAAGAGGACGCGCTGGAAGTGCTGATGGGGGCTTACCAGCAGACGGGGAAGCAGGACAAGGTGATCGACACTGCCAATCGGCTCCTGGCGGCGAATCCAAACAACGTCCGGGCATTGGTTCTGCTGGCCTACAACGAGCGTGCGGCCCAGAAGTGGGCAGATGCCAAGGCCCATGCCGAGCGCGGTCTGCAGGCGCTGCCCGGCATGACCAAGCCAGATGGTGCCTCAGACGCCGATTTCGCGAAACAGAAAAGCCAGTTGGAAGCCTTGTTGGAGAGTGTGGCCGGATTCTCCGCCCTTCAGTTGAAGGACAACGCAACCGCCGAGAAAGATCTGCGGGCCGCCGTGGAAGCCGATCCCAACAATGTGGAAAACGTGTATCCTCTGGCTCTGGCTAGCTTGACGGCCACGCCGGAAGACGATGTGAACGGCCTATTCTTCATCGCCCGCGCTGCCAATTTGGTCAAGGACCCGGCTGGCAAGGCTCAAATCGTCAAGTTCGGGCACAGCAAGTATGTGAAATACCACGGATCGGACGAAGGCTGGAACGATCTGTTGACCTTGACCGCAAGCACGCCATTGCCGCCGGCAGGCTTCACCATTAAGCAATACGTTCCTCCCACCCCCGCGGAACAGGCCCATGATCTGGTGAAAGACAAGACCCCGGCCGACATCAAGAAGCTGAGCTTTGCCGAATGGGAGTTGGTACTCTCGGCCGGCACTCCTGAAGATGCGGAGAAGGTGTGGAGCGTCATTAAGGGTGTCCCGTTGCAGATGGAAGCAACGGTCTTGAAGGCAGGCGACACCGAATTGCAAATCGCCGCCAGTCAAGACGACATCGACGCCAAGCGGGCCGATATTGTGCTTACCATGACCGGGACTATTCCCGCCAAGCTGATGCCCGCTGTGGGGTCAACTCTAGATTTCGAGGGAACACCAGTGTCCTATACGGCCAGCCCGTTCGTCATGACGATGGAAAAAGGCGCCCTGCTGACCAAGGCCGCACCCAAGAAGCCGCCGGTCCACCGGAAACCGAGTCAGTAAGGGAATATTAATCTGGATGGTTAAAAGGGCAGCGCGAACACGCTGCCCTTTTATTTTTGTCGACAGTGCGCTCCAACGGCGAAACTCACCGAACGATTTTTCTCTCGTAGGGAGCTGGCCGCGCGCTGCGCGGAGGGCGCTTGATCCCTGCGCGCAATTGTCGCACGTCGATCTTCAATTCCGAGATCGTCCGGCTCAAGGTATTGCGATGCATGCCCAGTTGGCGGGCGGCGCGGCATTGGTTGCCCTTGTTCTCCTGTAAAACCGTCAGGATGAACCGCTTCTTAAATTCACGCACCGCCTCGGAATACAGAATATTGCTTCGGTACATCTGCATGATGAGTGCTTCGAGCTGGTCTCTCACGGCATCTCTCTTTCTCTGGGAAGAGCCTCACACCTGCTCTTCGCTGGTTGCCTGATACTTCTTTGCTCGACGTTGCAGTTTACGGCGTGTGCTGAGCGTGCAGCATATCCAATCCCTGATAAAAGCGCATCCGCATTTCCGAAGGCGCTACCCATACTGCCGCCCGCCCCACCACCAGGAAATACGGCGCCCACCGCGACCCTTGCAGCCACTTCGAGGTGGGGGTAAACGCCGCCATGCTGGTAAGAACCACGGCGACCACCAGGCATCCCCGCAGCAATCCCAGCGCAGCGCCCAGAACTCGATCCACCACCCTCAGCCCCGCCTCTTTCATGGCCCAGCTTGCGATTCGTCCGGCGATTCCTGCCAA
>Ga0070733_10000879_pt1 | contig 23138 bp, 17 predicted proteins | sample Coa_R1_9_FD_66450 | JGI IMG/M metagenome (GOLD analysis project Ga0070733, IMG submission 66450) | Surface soil microbial communities from Centralia Pennsylvania, which are recovering from an underground coalmine fire - Coalmine... | ecosystem: Environmental > Terrestrial > Soil > Unclassified ...
GTCGCGCTTTACAATGCCAACGCGATCGCGGTGGTCGACATCGGCAACGGAAACGGAAACGGGAACGGGAACGGCAACGGCAAAGGGAACGACAACGGCAACAAGGGTTCCGTCGACGGCATGATCCCGGTGGCCTATGCGCCGAGCTCGGTCGTGCTGGCCCAAGCAGGCTACGGGCAGAACTCGGCCGCGCCGGACCAGGACGGCGGGAACAACGGCGCGCTCATCGTTGCCAACGACAAGGGCATCGGCGCGCGTAATTCGTTCGAGACCGACTACGGCGTCTCAGACTACAATACCCACCAGGACAATGGCACCGTCAGCATCGTCCCTGTGCCGAACAACGGGCAATTGAAGAAAATGACGGACCAGGTTTTCGCGAACAACCACTGGGATCTGACACAAAATATCCAGTCTGCCTCGGGCGGCGACCCGCACGCCCGGCCGGTCCCAATCCCGGCCAACATCGGCGATCCGTCGCTGATCAAGCATGTGTTCCTAATCGTCCGTGAAAACCGCACCTATGATCAGGTCCTGGGCGACGTCGCCGCCGGCAATGGCGACGCCTCTTTGGCAGTGTTCGGCGGCACGGCCACTCCGAACGCGCACGCGCTGGTGAACAGGTTCCCTCTGTTCGACAATTTCTACGACCCGAGCCGTCAGTCGGCCGACGGTCACCAGTGGATTACCGAGGGAATGGCGCCCTACGCCGACGACATCCAGTCGCCTGACTGGGTCCGCAGCTATCCGGGCGGGAACGCCGGTGATGCCCTTGCCTACCAGAAAAAGGGCTTCCTGTTCTCCGAAGCGGCGGCGGCCGGTCTACCGGTGAAGATCTATGGCGAATACGTCGAGAACGACACGTTCCTGACGCCGACTGGGTCGACCCATGAACCGAGCTGGACCCAATTTTACAATGACTCGCAGTGCTTCGAGGGAGGGCCTAATTGCGCACCGGCATCACCTGGCCCCCACGCGGGCGAGACGACGCTGTACTATCAGAACACGGTCCAGGCACAGTCCTCGCTTCCGGCCGTGGCTAATCACCTCATCACGAACTTCCCGCAGTTCGATCTGGGCATCCCCGACCAGTTCCGCGTCGATGTGTGGTTGCAGGATTTCAACAAAGACATCGCGAACGGTACGGTGCCCGCGTTGAGCATCCTGTGGGTAATGTGCGACCACACCGGCGGCCCGCCGACCCCGCTGGCCGAACAGGCCGATAACGACTTGGCGGTTGGGCGCATTATCGACTACATCAGCCATAGCAACGTGTGGTCCAGCTCGGCGATCTTCATCGAGGAAGACGACGCGCAGAACGGCGTCGACCACGTCGACGGTCATCGCAGCCCAGGCTATATCGTCAGCCCGTACGCCGTGCAGAACGGACCCACCGACCACACCTACTACACGCAGGTCAACATGACTCGGACGATGGAGCAAATCCTCGGTCTGCCGCCCATGAACCAATTCGACCTCGTGGCGTCGCCGATGAGGACGGCTTTCGTCTCGGGCGTTCCGCCCACGGAGGCCTTCCAGCCGTGGACGCACGTGCCGAATCAGATCCCGCTGTACCAGGGCACTACGGCGAGCACAGCCGACCCAAAGAGCAGCGGTCAGGTTAAGGCCCTGCAAGCGGCTTGGCTCAAGAAGAAGACGCAGGTCTTCGCCGGCAAACTGACCAAGCCCGACTCCGAAGACCCCGACTTCGTCAACCATTTTAACTGGTACATGTCCACCGGGTTCGTGCGGCCCTATCCTGGCGAGAGCAAGGTTCGCCCCCCGAGCGACTTCAAAAACTCGGGACGCACCTACTCTGATCCGGACGACAAGTAGAATACGCCCCGACTGCAATGGCCCTCTCCCCGGCTCGCTGGGGAGAGGGTTTTTTGTTCTCGTCTCAAACGCAGAGTCCCACCAACCTGAACCCGCCCGCCACCGGCGTGAACGTTACTGCCCCAGGGTTCAGCCACGGCGGAGAAGTCGACCGCCGAGCGAACCAAGGCCTCGCTATAGCGAGATACTACGAGCCGAAAGGGTTCGACCTCCGAGGTGGACTCTACGGCATCTTGGGGCGCGATCCAGCGCACAAACTGGCTCGAATCGGTCTACCGCCTGAGCGCGCGCAGCGCCTCACGATGTCCGACGTTGGGCTGTGGTACGCGCGGGTTCTCAGTGTCGATCAACAGATCTGGCAACGATAGTGAGGATATCTCCGGCATGGGTTCTGTTCGCCCTTCCGTCGAAGGTCAGTCAGTATATTTACGATCAGTTAGGACATCGCCCGTTTGCCGGGTGTTTATCTGCGGTGGTTTGAATCGCGATGGAAGCGGTATTGCCTTGTGCGTTGGGAAAGAGATGCTCTTCGACAACTCAGGCCAGCTTCACTTGCAGCATCGTGAAGGAGTGGGCCGGGAAACTGTAGCTCAAAGATTTCCCCTGCGCGGTCACGGATTTCTGAACCGTCTTAACTCGCGTGGTGTTGAAATCGTTTTCCGCTTTAATATCGGGGCCATTCACTTCCATCACGGTGACCGCGCCCGAGAATTGTTTATCGGCCAGATTAATATCGGCCGAAATCGCCCGCGAAGGATGGCGATTGGTCACGTTCAGAATCAGAGTCCCATTGTCGAGCGCGGCCGAAGTGTCGAGATAAGGAACATCGCCGAAACGGCGGGTCATATAGCGTGGGCCGTCCGAGAGTAGCTGGATCGACTTGCCCTTCGCGTAGGTCGCGAAGAGCTGCAACGGGTAGTAAATGGTCTGCAGGAACATCCCGTTGTCATTGGTGAAGATGGGTGCGATAACGTTGACCAACTGCGCCATGTTCGCGATCTTGACAACGTTCGAATGGTTGACGAAGGAGCTCAGGAAAGTCGCCACGACCAGCGCGTCTTCAAGATTATAGTGCTCCTCCAGGATATTGCGGCCGCGCTGATCGGCTCCGCGGGCGCGATACCAGACGTTCCACTCGTCCCAGGCGACGTAGATGCGGCGGTCGCGGGGCTCGCTGGAAAGCGCAGCGCTGATGATTCCTTCCGCAGTCTTGGTGCGCTCGTCCAGCTCGACTGAACTCGCGACGAATTCGCCGAAATTGTTGTCCGGATTTCCCACGTACAGGTGCAGCGACAAATAGTCGGCGTGGCGCCGCAAGTATTCAAGGATGGTGCGATTCCAGCCCGTCCAGTCCGAGCCCGCACCGTAATTGGACGATCCGGCGGCGATCAGCTTGATGTTTGGGTCCGTCAACTTCATCAGCTTGGCGGCTTCGAGAGCGAACTTGCCGTAATCGTCGGCGCTGCGATGACCCATCTGCCAGGGGCCGTCGATTTCGTTGCCAAGACCCCAGTGCGTGACCTTCCACGGCTGCGCGCGGCCGTTCTGTTTGCGAATGCGAGTGACGCCGGTGTCGCCGGCGAAGTTGCAATACTCGACCCATTGCTGCGCCTCGGTCCAGGTGCCGGTCCCGAGGTTCACGCAAATATACGGCTCGGTTCCCAGCATTTCCGTGTATTGAAGAAATTCGTGCGTGCCGAAGCGATTACTCTCGATGGTGCCCCAGGCCATCTCCAGACGGGGAGGTCGCTGATCGCGCGGTCCGATGCCGTCCTGCCAATGGTAGTTCGACGAAAAGTTTCCCCCAGGCCAGCGCAGCAAGCCAATGTGCAGATCCTTGGCGGCTTGAAAAACATCCTTGCGGTAACCGCTCGCGTCGGAAAGCCGAGAGCCTTCCTGAAAGACGCCGCCATCGATGCAGCGACCCAGATGCTCGATAAAATTGCCGTAGATTTTCGGGTCGATGTCGCCGATGATGCGGTTGGTGTCGACAGTGATGTGGGCGCGAGTCAAGGCTTGTTGGGCGCGGGCGATGACGGGGGCGGCGAAAAGCGTTTTCGAAAAAGATCGACGAGAGGTTTTCATGGTTACTTTGTCGTGGCGAGCGGGCTAGGATGGGGCCAACCGTTCTCCCAGGTGAGAGTAGAGATGTGCAATGCGGCGCGGCCATCGACCCCATCATAAGCGTGGTAGGCCATCACGTCACCGGCGTCGCTGGAGAAAATGGACTGGCCGCCGGGGCCCTTCCACGCGTCGTTGCCTTCCATCAGCAAAGTGCCGCCGCCTTCGAGCATCGGTTTTCCGTCGCGATCGACATACGGGCCGGTGGGTTCGTTGGCGCGACCCACCATGATCTTATAGGTGCTGTCCTTGCCGCGGCAGCAGCGATCGAACGAGACGAACAGGTAGTAATAATTCTGGTGGTGAACAACATAGGGCGCTTCAATCGCGGTTTGGCTCGGACGGCGCGTGGCCAGCGAATACAGCTTTGTATCGGCGGCGGAGAGCTTGCCGGTTTCCGGATCGATACTCCGCATTTTGATTCCGTCCCAAAAGCTGCCGAACGCGAGCCACATCGCGCCGCCGGGTGTTTGCACAAGACTCGGATCGATTGCATTAAAATCATCCGGCACATTCCCTGAGGCGTTCGATTCGATCACCAGACCTTGATCGTTCCAATGATAATCCGGACTTTCCGGATCGAGTGTCTTGTTGGTGGTGAGCCCAATGACGGAGTGGTTACTTCCAAAGGTGGAGACCGCGTAATAGAGGCGGTATTCGCCATGCGCGAAGGACACGTCCGGCGCCCAGATGCCGCGAGCGCCGGGGATCTTTTGCAACGCCCACGCGGGAACGCCGTCGAAGACGTGGCCGCAGAATCTCCATTCTTTCAAGTCGGCGGAGCAGAACTGCGGCACATCCTTGCGATTGAACTGATTGGTCGCGAACACGTACCAGCGATCGCCTTGCCGGATGATCGCGGGATCGTGAACCGGGCTGATGTCTCCGTGCGTCTGTGCCAGCGCAGCCAGCGCAAACACAACTCCGGGAACGGGGCGGAGCGCGCGCGGGCGGATCATCCAGATCTTACTTGGTCTCGGTGCAGGTGGCGCTGAGCCACTTGCCGGTGCCGTTGACAGTCATGTTCATAGGGCGGCCGTTGGTGGTGCCGGAGGACTGAACGTTGAACTTGGCGGACTCCGAGCTCGAGGCTTCGATGGTCAAAGTGCTGGAGGATTTGTTACCCGCGGATTCGCAGTCTACTTTCGCCTCCAGCTTGCTGCGGGAAGAATTGACCACCGTCATTTTGCAGGTCTTATCGTCATTTCCCATGGGATTGAGCTTGACGAGGTCTTCCTTCTTGATGCAGTTTTTGCTGGTGGAGGTGGTGGGTTTGCCGGCCGCCATGTTGCCGGCCTGCGCCATGGCTGCCTCGACTTTGGCGCGCTGATCAGGCGGGAGTTTGGCGAGTTGCTCGGGCGGGATCTGCGGCATCTGCTTCGCGTTCTGTTGCGGCAGGCCGGTCATCTGCATCGTCACGGTGTATTCCCATTCACCCGTTTTGAGATCCAGAGGCGTGGGATCGGCGGCCCAGGCAGCGGTGCCCGCCAGAAGCGCGAGGGCAAGAGAAAGTTTCATTCCTTGAGGATATAACAGCCGCGCTCACTTCTGGGATGAGAAGCGGAACGCAGTAGTACTATCGAAATGCTCGCCGGCCTTTAGCGTAGTCGTGGGGAAGTCGGGATGATTGGGCGAATCCGGATAGTGCTGGGTTTCAAGTGTCAGGGCGCCGCGATGCTGGTACGGTTTGCCGCTCTTCCCGTGAAACGATCCATCGAGGAAATTGCCGGTGTAGAACTGAATGGCGGGCTCGGTGGTGAGGACTTCGATGACCCGCCCCGATTTCGGATCGCTGACCCGTGCGGCAAATTCCAGGCCGCTGCCGGAGCGGTTGAGAATCCAGTTGTGATCGTAGCCGCGGCCGAGCTTGATCTGTTCGTCATTGGCGGCAATGCGCTCGCCGACCGCGTGGGGCTGGCGAAAATCGAACGGCGTGCCGTCTACTTTGCGAAGCTCGCCGGTGGGGATCAAGCCCGCGTCAACGGGCGTAAACCGGTCGGCGGGGATCGTCAGCACATGCTCCAGGATCTCGCCGGAATCGTGACCGGAGAGGTTGAAGTAAGAATGATTCGTCAGATTGATGACCGTGTCCCGATCCGTGGTCGCGGTGTAGTGAATGCGGAGTTCGTTGGCCGGAGTGAGCGTATACGAGACGGTCACGGAAAGATTGCCGGGGTAGCCTTCTTCACCGTCCTTGCTCAGATAGCTGAATTCGAGGGACTGCGCGGCATCGCCCGACGCCGGCGCGGCAGTCCATAAGACCTTGTCGAAACCGTGGGAACCGCCGTGCAGCGAATTCGCGCCGTCGTTCTTGTCGAGCGTGTAGGTCTTGCCGTTGAGCGTGAACTTCGCGCCGCCGATGCGGTTGGCGTAGCGCCCGATGGTCGCGCCGAAGTACGGTGGCGGAGGGGTCTGCGTGTACCCTTCAAGCGAATCGAAGCCCATCACGATGTCGGCCAGCGCTCCGCTGCGATCCGCGGTCTTCAGGGATACCAGTGTCGCTCCGTAGGGTGTGATGCGGGCTTCCGTGCCCTGTGCATTGGTTAGGGTATAAATCTGCACCGTGCCTCCGTTCTTGTCTTTTCCGAAAGCACTTGCCGGAATCGAGGGGGAACTCACCGATCCGCAGGATGCGGCAATCCCCGCGAGAGCCGCCAAGGCCAGCGCGAGGGTGATTTTATTTTTGTCCATAGTACGCTCCGGGGCCATGCTTGCGAAAGAAATGTTTATTGTGCAGCGGGCGAGGGATGGCTCCGGCCTGCGGGTTGATGCTCAGCGCGTTCAACGCCATCATCGCGATTTCTTCGAGGATCACCGCGATATGCGCCGCTTCCCCCGGAGTCGCGCCCCAGCAGAAGGGAGCGTGCCCGGCGACCAGCACCGCAGGCGTGTGGAGAGGGTCGAGGTTCTCAAACTGCTTGGCGATGAGGTGACCGGTGTTGGCCTCGTAGTCCGCGGCAATCTCCTCCGACGAGAGAGCGCCCGTCACCGGCACAGGCCCCTGGAAGTAATCGGCGTGGGTGGTGCCGAGACAAGGGATCTCACGGCCGGCTTGGGCCCACGAAGTTGCCGCGCGCGAATGCGTGTGCACGATTCCGCCGATGCTCGCGAACGCCCGGTAGAGCACCAGATGAGTGGGGAGATCGGAGGAAGGACGCAACTCGCCCTGGACCGGCCGCCCATCCAGATCCACCAGCACGATATCCGACGCGCTCATCGTTTCATAGGGGACGCCGCTGGGCTTGATCGCAACGATGCCTTGCGCTCTGTCGATGCCGCTGGCGTTGCCGAAGGTGTAGAGCACCAGGCCGCGGCGCACGACTTCGAGATTCGCCTCCAGCACCTGTTCGCGAAGAGTTTGAAGAATCATGATGCGCGGGCCTCCCCCGAAATACGTCTCAAGCCCGGAAGAACGTCGCCCACGGCGACCGGAAGCGAACCCTTCGATCCGAAGCCGAAGTAAAGTTTGCGATACAGTCCAAACAACTCTTCGTACGTTCTGGCGGCCTTTGGGTCTGGCTCAATCACACGATGCTTCGGACACAAGGCGTCTTGTGCTTCCTCGATCGTCTTGAAGGTCCCCGCCGCGAGAAACGCAAAAATCGCCGAGCCGAGGCTGGTGATGTCGCTCTCCGGCACCAACACCGGCTTATTCAATACGTTCGCGTAGACTCGATTGAGCGTTTCGTTGCGCTGCGGAATGCCGCCGGCGTTGATTACGCGATGGATGGGGCAGCCGTGCTCTTCCATGCGCTCCAGGATCACGCGAGTGTGGAACGCGGCGCCCTCGATGGCGGCGAAGAGCTCGTCCTGGGGTGTATGCGACAGGTTCCAGCCCAGCGTGACGCCACCGAGATCTGGGTTCACCAGCACCGTACGATCGCCGTTGTCCCACGGGATGCGCATCAAACCGGTTTCGCCCGCACGGAAATTTTCGAGTCCGCCCGAAAGCTCGGCCACGGTGCTTCCGGCGCGCCTGGCGATGGCTTCGAATACGTCGCCGGTGGCGGAAAGGCCGGCCTCGATCCCCGACATCGCCGGATGTACCGAGCCATGCACGACCCCACACACTCCCGGAATCATTCGAGTCTCTTCCGAGATGGCGATAATGCACGTGGATGTGCCCACGACATTCACAATGTCTCCCGCACGCACGCCCGCGGCGACCGCGTCCCAATGCGCGTCGAACGCACCCACAGGAATCGGGATTCCGGCGCGCAGCCCGAGTGCATCGGCCCACTCCGCCGTCAAATGCCCAGCCATTTTATCCGAAGTCGCGTAGGTTCCTTGCAGTTTGCTGCGAACTCCCGCGAGCAGCGGATCGACGGCCGTAAGGAAATCGTCCGGTGGCAATCCACCAAGAGTTTCCTTCCACATCCATTTGTGACCCATCGCGCAGATGGAGCGCTGAATCTTCGCCGGATCGCGAACGCCTGTCAGGACCGCCGCGGCCATGTCGCAATGCTCCAGCGCGGTGACGAATCGCGAACGTTTCTCGGGATTGTGGCGCAGCCAGTGCAGGAGCTTCGAGAATCCCCACTCGGAGGAATAAACGCCGCCGCACCAGTCGATGGCTGTGCTACCAAATTGGCGCGCGGTCTCGGTGATCTGCGCGGCTTCGCGCCAAGCCCGATGATCGCACCACAAATAGTATTCGTCGAGCGGTTCGAGGTTTTCGCCAACGACGATGACGCTCGATCCGGTGGTGTCGATTGCCAGCGCTTCGACGTCGTTACCGGAAACCGCCGCCGCATCCAGAGCCCTGCGCGTCGCCTCTGCGAGCGCGCGCATGTGATCGGCGTGGCTTTGCGTGGCGTGATCCGGGTCTTCCTTCCTGCGATGAAGAGGATACTCGGAAACGCCGGAGCCGAGTCGTCCGCGCTCGTTATCCACGATAGAGACCCGTACGCTGAGCGTACCGAAATCAGCACCCGCTACGATGGCCATGCCAGTGGACGTCCCAGCCCAGATACTTGGTGGACGCTTCGTAAACCGCCGCGGCGCAATTGCTCAGATTCGCGGCCACGTGATGCTCGAATCCGTTCTCGCAGATGTACTGGAGCAGGTCCTGCAAACCGCCGATCTGCACCACGCCGGCGCCGCCGAAGGTGTTCAGCGGATCGTCGGTGAACCGGCCTTCGCCGAGGTAGCCTCGCATTTTCCCGGTTGTATCGTGCGTGGAAAAGCGCGCGAAGGTCATGGGTGAGGCCTTGACGGTTCCCACCATGGTGCCGAAGGTATTCAGTTTCCCAACGGTGCCGGCGATGATTTCCTGGAAATCCATGCGGACTTCCTTAAAGAAATGCTTGGGCAAATTGGAGCAGTGGAAGCACACGGCTTTATCGGGATCGTCGCCGTAATTGTTGTTCCAGTCGAGCAGAGCGCTGGGCGTCTCCGAGGCCAGCCGCAGTGCGTGCATGCCGATCACGCCGGGAATATCCACTTCGCAGGCGCTGGACATGAGGCTATTGCTCATCATGCTCATCACTGTGCAGGGAACCACGCCGAAGTATTCTTCCATCGACGTCCAACATTGCACCGCGCTGATGTCGAGCTCATGCGCCTGCATCCACTCGTCCAGCACCGCTCCCAGTTTGGCCATCTTGACCAGCGACTCGGGCGGAACACTGCCCGTTGATACATAAGCGTGAATTGCGTCGAGCTTGGCCATTACGGGTTTGTCGGCATCGCCGAGCCGGTTAATGCGGCCGAAGATTTCGGAGAGATCGATCGGCTCGACGCTGATGCCGTTGGCTTCGAGGATTTTCTCGCTGTAGCGTACCGTGTTGAACGCCGAGGGCCGCGCGCCGACGGATCCAATGCGCAGCTTGCGCAAACCATTCGCCACGCGGCAGACCGCGGCGAAGCGGCTGACATCGGCGGCGAACTCCGCGCTGGCGGGATCCACGGTGTGCAGGCTGGTGAGCGTGTAACGAATCTTAAATTGCTGAAGATTGTTGCACACGCTCATCTTGCCGCAGAAGCTGTCGCGCCGGTCGGCGATGGTCATCTTGCCGGGAGTGTCGGGGAAGGCGTGCACCAGCACGGGCACATCGAGACCGGCGAGGCGCAATGTCTCCGCAACCGTCTTCTCGTCGCCGAAATTCGGGAGGGTAACCACGATTCCATCAATGCCGCCGTCGATGCGACCACGATGCTCGGAGAAAAGCGCCGCGCAGGCTTTCGCGTCCGCTCGCGATTCCACCGCGCCGTACTTGGTTTGCTCGGGAGTGGGGCAAACCACCGTATGCCCAAGGCTCTGAAGCCTCGCGATCATCTCCTCGCGCCCGGACCTGACCAGGTGCGCGGGAAAGAATCCGCGATTGCCGACAAGCAGACCGAATCTCATCTCGCGTTCTTCTTCCTCCAGGGTGCAAATAGGAGCGTGTAGATCAGCCCTAGCGCGATCAATAATGCGCCCCACCAAATCCCAGCGTGCAGATTGGCGAGCACCACCGTGTGCTCCGGCGGGACCACCAGATCGTGCAGGCTGGCTCCCAGGATCAGCACACCATAAATCGTCAGGATCAGGCCAATGAAAAACCAGATGGAGGTGTGCGCTTCACGGGGCATAGGCGTGGCAGACGCCAGGATAACACGCGAGCCGGCGTTCCAGATCTTCAACAGGCAGGCCGAGTCCGCATTCCATTATGATAGACTCCGTTATCTCATGGCCGCCGCCACCAACACCCTTCTGACCCTCAGCGGGGTCGATATCGCCATCATTGTCATTTACTTCATTGCCGTCCTGGCGATCGGTTTTTATCTAAAAGGTCAGGCCGACACCGGAGAGGGATTCTTTCTCGCCGGACGCGAGATGACCGCCTGGATCGCGGGCTTGAGCTTCGTTTCCGCCAACCTGGGCGCGCTGGAGCTGATGGGCTGGGCCGCCGCATCCTATCAATACGGCATTCTCGCCACGCACTGGTATTGGATCGGCGCCATCCCCGCCATGCTGTTTCTCGGCCTGGTGATGATGCCGTTCTACTACATCTCGAAGACGCACTCGGTGCCCGGTTACCTGCAACTGCGTTTTGGCGAAGCCAGCCGCGGTCTCGCCGCGGTCTCGTTTGGATTCATGACCGTGTTGATGAGCGGGATCAACATGTACTCGATGGCCATCGTCCTCAAGGTTGTGCTCGGGTGGGATATTCACTTCAGCATCTGGGCGTCGTCTTTGACCGTCGCCGTCTATGTGGCTCTGGGCGGTCTGCGGTCCGCGATCTTCAACGAAGTTTTGCAATTCATGCTGATCTGGCTGGGAGCGCTGGTTATTCCAATTCTGGGCTTGACCGAAACCGGCGGATGGTCCGCATTGAAGGAGCGCATCGCGCGCGAGTACTCCGCGCAGGATTACACCCACCTGTGGAGCACTCTTGGGTCGTTTCAAGATAATCCCATGGGGATTCACTGGACCGGCATCGTGCTGGGGCTTGGCGCGATCATCTCCTTCGGCTATTGGACCACCGATTTCCTGGTGGTCCAGCGCATTCTCGCCGCCAAGGATTTGCGGTCGGCGAAGATGGCCCCGATCATCGGCGCCGGGTTCAAGATGATGGTGCCGTTCATCGTGATTCTTCCCGGTTTGCTGGCTCTGGGAGTGCTTCCGGTCAAACTCACAGGTGAAGCTCAAGCGGTCGCCAGCGGTGGCCACAGCTACAACGAGGTGCTTCCGCTGATGCTGGCTCGTTATTGCGGACCCGGCCTGCTGGGACTCGGAATCACGGCGCTGATCGCCGGATTCATGTCGGGCATGGCGGGCAACGTCAGCGCTTTCGCCACGGTGTGGACCTACGATATCTACCGCGCGTTCATGCGCCGCGACGCGCCCGACGCACACTACGTCAGCATGGGCCGCTGGTGCACCGTCGTCGGCGTTCTGGTAAGCATCGGCACCGCGTATCTGGTGATGCAGTTCCAGAGCATCATGGACTACGTACAGGCTCTCTTCAGCTTCTTCATCGCGCCGTTGTTTGGGACCGTGATCCTGGGCATGCTGTGGAAACGCGCCACGCCGGCGGGCGGATTCCTGGGACTCCTGGCAGGCACGGTTTCATCCATCGGGATGTGGGCGTGGGTCAAAGCCGATCCGTCGGCGCTGTCGATTGTGGCGCTTTCGTCTCACGCCAAGGACATGGCGGAAAACATGTATCGGGCGCTGTGGTCCTGGATCATCTGCGTAACGGTCACCGTCGTGGTCAGCTACATGACCAAGCCGAAGCCGGATTCCGAGCTCGTCGGGCTGGTTTACGGCTGTACCGAAATCCCGCGCGAGGACTCGGTTCCCCTGGTCCAGCGGCCTCTGTTCTGGGCGTCCGTGATCACCGTGGTATTCATCGCGTTAAACGTGTACTTCTGGTAGGGGCGCGGCTTTAGAAGAAGAAAATCGCGTCGCATGCGAACATGAGCTGGCTGTGCCGGTTTCCGTTGTCGTAGGCGCGAGCATCGTAGGCATGATCGAAGCGCAGCTCCGGGCGGAACAGGACAGTGCTTCCCACCCAGTGGCCCCAGCCGATCAGATGCTCGCTGTAGCGCGTCTTGAAGCCTGTGCGCTGGCCTTTGATGTCGTCGAAGAACTCGGTGCGGAAGCTGAGATAATCCTTCGGCCCCAGCTTCTCTTCGACGTAATTGAGGATCGCAAACTCCGGAGCGTAGCAGGTCACCTCGTACAGTTGATTGCACACCGCCCCGTTGGCGCCGTTCTCAAGCAGGCCTTGCCCTATCAGGTTGTTGACGTTAGGCGTGTTTCTTTCGAACTGGTACCAGCTCTCCGTGTCAGTATGCCAGCGCTCGTTGAACTTGTGATACCAGGTCAGGTAATAAGCGCCCAGGTTGTTATAGGCGTACTTGTTATTGTTGATCGAGTTGGCGCAGAAATAAATATTGTCGCCGCCGCCGTGGGTGTAGTAACCGAGACAGGCATTGACCGTCGCCCTGGCGTCACTGGTCCACGGAGCCGCATCGCAGCCGGACGACAGTCCGAGCTGAACCAGCCAGTGTTTGCTCAGCATCGTCGTCGTGTTGATGCCGCTTTGCGTGTAGCAGTCGAACGTGTACGTCAGCGAATGGCTGTAGGTGTAGTTGTTAGGCGCAAGCTGCGCCTCAATGTCCGGAAGCGATACATATCGCCCCACGCGAATGTTCATACCCTGGGCCACGTGCGGAAGGTACAGGTCGAAGTAGGCCATCGGAATGTCGAAGCCGTTCTCCTTGTTCTTCCCCAGAAGCTGATTGCTGAAGATGCCCTTGGCGGTGGTGAAGCGGTAGTCTAGACCGTATATCGGAGAAATGCGGAACCCCCAGTCGATATGATCGGTCTGCACGGTGTCCGGCTGCCGCTCGATGTACAGGACCTCCTGGTCGAGCTGCACGGAGTTGCCGCGCTCCGCATACGTCGCGGGATAATTCGAATAGCCGCCTTGCTTGGAGGTGCTCACGTTCATGCCGCCGTTGAGCCAGCCGTAAATCTGAATTCCGCTCTTTTTCCACCAGTCGCCGTTGGGCCCGCTCCACAGCGCCTCCATCAGCGGCCCGGACTGCGTGAACGGCTGTCCGATCACGGGGCTTCCGCCATACGGCCACATTGTGAAGGGATACGGAGGATCTGACTCCGGCGCCGGGTAACCTCGGAACGCTGGCGCCGGGCCGGAATCGGTCGATATTGTCGTCCAGTCGTTCGCATAAGCTTTGTAGAATCTGGCGAAGAAATTTCCCGTCAGCGGTACGGGAGCCGCAGTGGCCGCACCAGGGGGCGCACTCGATACGGGAATGGATCCGACCGGATCTGGCCCCGGTATGATTGCGTCGGGGACTGCGGGCGCGGGCACCGGCGAGGCGGCCGGTTTGGGGGCCATGAAGGCGCTTACTTGCGAGGATGCCTCCGCTTCGGTGGACACTTCCGCCGTCACCGTCGAAACCGTTTGCGATTCAGCCAATAGGCCCAAGCCACTGGCCGCAAAGACAAGTAGCAAAGTTTTCATTTAGGCTCGATTGCGAGCGGCCCGCCAAAGAGTACAACTCCTCTCGGCGCGCGTATCTGCTTCCTTCCTTGTTGAGTGGTAGCCGGGGTTCTAAGAACGGTCCGCAGACGTTGCGGCTTCGAGGACTATCAGGCAGCCTGACCAGACTGGGGTGCGGGCTTAACAGGGGTGGGCGGCGGTCCAAAAGCGGACACGCTCCGATTGCCCATCCGATTACCCAGTATGGCCGGCGTGGTATGAAAAAGTCATAAAATCTGCGTCGTTTTTATGAAAGCAACTTTCTATGGCCTTCATACTGTATATGAATATCGTTAATGATCCCGCTAACGGGCTTGGTCTGAGGAGGTTTGAGCCTCGGTGCGCGGACCGAGGCTCACTGCAGCCGCGAAGAGGATGGACTTAGAGCTCGAGCTTGCCCTGAACTTGCATTTCCGCGGTGTAGAAGTACTGCGCCACGGATAGCCGCCCGATCTGGGCCATAAAAGTGATTCGGCCATATTCGGTTGTGATTTCCTGGGAGCGGGGGAAGATGTAAACGATGGTGGTGAGCCCGCCCTCCTGAGGCAGCAGATCCACTCTCGAAGCCCCTCGATCCTTCTTCTTGCCCTCGAACTTCAGCAGCGCCTCTCTCTTCAGTTCGTAAGGCAGCGTTTTCTGATTGATATCGATGCCCGGGACGTCGTAAATCGCCACCGCATAGCTGCCGCTCGCCACATCGGGCGAGTCCTGCTCATGAGCCTTTACTTCCGCGACTCGCACCGGACGCGCGCTTTCCCAACGGATTTCGAAGGTCGGCATGGTTGGCCTGCGGCCGCGCTTTCCCGCCGCCTGTGTTCCGCCAACAAGAGTGGACGGAGTAAGAGCCGCCAGACCGACGCCGTCATCGCCGCCCATTTGCCCGCCCACCCGGCGTTGATCCTCGCCGCGTTGCGGAAGCAGAGCCGGCGTCACCTTTTTAACCCACGGCGAGTTGCCGAGAATGGCCTTCGCGTCGGTTTCGCCCCACTGTTCCATCTGTTTGGTTTTCCAGGCCGGTTCGGCGGCCATCAACAACAACACGGAGCACGGAAAAATGATGGATTTAAGAATCGTCTTCATGGACTTTTATAACCTCCTGCAAAAATGGGCCCGTGGCCGAGCCCCTTTGCGGAGCCCGGCCACGGGGTTAAGTTAATAAAGACTGCTCCAGCTACAACCTCACGAGAAGTGCGAACGTGAATCTCTTCTCGTCCTTGCGCAGATCCGGCGACCAGCCCGGGACTAACGCGCCTGGGTTGCCATTGTTGCCGCCGGGAGGCGTCATGCCCCCGGGGCCCGCGAAGTACGGTACATCGGCGCCGCGCTGTACGAACTCAACGCGCCAGGTGACAAACTGCGTCGGCATATAATCGAACGTCAGCTGATAATCGTAGGCTTTAAACTTGTCGCCCGGATTCTCGCTAAAGTAGGGTGTCCCAGTCGTGGCCGTCGCCCCGTTGATCGGTGGCAGAAGTACCAGATAACGGCCGGGGTTGTTCACCCAGCCTCCGCCGACCGTGGCACCGTACTTGTCATGGCCGAACCAAAACCGCTGATAGGCCATGCCGGCAACAAAGTTCTGCGCCGGAGCAGATGGTTTGCCATGTGTGCAAACCACCTTGCCTCCCTGAGTGGTTCCCGCGACGATCGGCGGCCCGCCGCCGCCGCTTTCGCAACCGACGTCGAAGGTGAACGACATCGCCATCCGGTGCATTAACTTGCTTGGATTCTCGTATTCTTTAAACTCCAAGCTGTCGTCTTCGTGAGATCGCATGCGATGCGTGTAGGGCGTATCCTGGGCGGCGGTGTAGCTGTTGAAAACGAAATCCCATCGTTCCGACGGACGCCACAGGATCTGTCCGCCAACGCCCATCCTGCCGTTGTATTTCGCGTAGGATTGCCAGCCGTTAATCAGCCACGGCTCCAGCTTCAGCTTGTTAGTCGGGAAATATTGAGCGCGGAATCCGTTGAAGAACCACGGCGTGTTGGACGACACGTAGGACGGCTGGTAGCCCCAGTTGTCAAAGCTGTAGTAGCTGTACAGCCCGATGAACGACATGAAGATGCCAGCCTGAATGTTCAGACCATGCTTGTAGTTGATGTGGTATCCACCGTAACCTTCCGTGAAGTACCGGTAAGCATCGGCCGTGTCCCACTGTCCCATCGTGTTGCTGGCGTCGTTGCGAGGCGTGGCTGTGGCCACTGCGCCCAACTGGGTCAGAAATCGCGCTTGCACGCCTTCCCAGTGGAAGTCGCCGCCGACGTTCATCTGCTGCAAAACAAACTCGCCGGTTCGGGTGCCTTCCGTCGTGCCGCCAAGGCTGTGATCGATGGGATGATTCAGATCATAGATGTAGTTGGAATCCCAACGGAATTCGCCGGTGAAGTACTTCCCGTCGAAGACCGAATCGTGGTTTCGTGGAACCGCCTGCATCCACGTGAAATCCCCGTAAGCGAACGGGGTATCCAGATCAACGGGTGGAGGCGTCGCGGGCGCCGCAGCCGCCGCAGCCGGAGCCTGCGGATCCGCCGGCACGTCCGGTGTGGGCGCTTCGACGGGAGTGGGGACTGGGGTTGTGGCGACGGCACCGCCGCTTTCGGCCGTTGCGGTCTCTGTTTTCGAAGCCGGTTCCGATGCCTGTTGCGCCTTGGCGGTCTGGATTCCGACTTGGCTGGCCAGTCCCGCTAGCAACCCGGCAATGAGAACACTTCGCTTGTTTGTACGCATGTTGGTGCGCATATTTGCTTCCTTCCTTGTTGAGTTGTAGCCGGTGCCTCGGAACAGGTCCGCCGACTCTAGTTTTCAGGGGATGTAAGGAGCCTGACCAGACTGGGGTACGGGCTTTTGCGACGTGGGCTGGGTAGCGAATTCTGAAATCGACGCCCCCAACAGCTTGCTTGTTGACCTAGTATGCCGGGGGCGACATAAAAAAGTCATAAAAATCATGAAAGTTTCGTGAAAGAAAATTTGTATGACCTTTATACTATATATAAATATCGTGTATGATCTAGGCCCCTCCTTTTGAGCCCGCACTGGCCTCGAGCTGCGTCGCGCTTACAACCCGGCAAACTACTGCAAGGGATACCTTGTATGTGCTTGGCGGACGGATTCAGAGGGGGCTTTCGATCCTACGCTTCCCAGGGCCCATCGCCCCCCGAAGTCTCCGCTCCACGTTTTTTGGGGACTTGGCTTCTTGTTCGCTGTTTCCTCGTCTTGCGGTACCTAAGGTGAGCTGGTGCTTCTATTCGGTTGCAGAGAGATTCCATAAAGAAGGCATGAAGGGGCGTTTTCTTTTATGACTTTTTTATGAATCCTCATGTAAGGTTGGAGGGAGTACGTGTATGCGAACGGGTCGTTCAACTACAGGGGCCGCCGGGAACGGTGGCCGTCGTTATGGAGGTGGCGCTAAGATAACGATATACAACCACTTTGGCGGTACGTCAGTCGCTTCGTGCAAACCCTTAGAAGGGCACTCCTCGGCGTCGCCGCCGTGGCGTTGCTGACTGCTGTCAGTTTCCGGCTGCTGCGTCTCGACCTCGCCACCGCCAGCCCCTTATACCTGCTGGCCGTCGTAACGCAGTCGTTGACAGGTGATTTTGTTTCCTCAGCGGTTGTATCCGTCCTCGCTGTCGGATGCCTAGATTTCTTCTTCGTAACGCCGCTGTTTTCTTTCGCGGTAACGAGACCTCTGAACGTCGTCGCGTTAATTTCCTTCCTGGTGACCTCGCTCGTCATCACCAAACTGGTTTCCAGAATTCGCACGGAGGCGAAGGTTTCCGAGCTGCAAAAGGACCGGATAGATCGCTTGTACCACCTAGCACAACAACTTCTGGCGCTTGAGCCGGAGATGGCGGTGGGTGAACGATTGCTGCGGCCATTCGCGGGAGTGTTTGGCACCCGCGCCGTCTGCATCTTTGATGCCGAGAAGGCTGAGTTGCATACGCTGGGGCGGTCGCGCAGTCATTTGCCCGAGCGAACCCGCGCCGCATTTCTCCAGGAGCAGGATTCCGACGATCCCGCCAACCATGTATCGGTGCGGTGCCTGCGCGTGGGAGGAAAGACGACTGGCGCCATGGGATTTGAAGGTCTGGAGGACCCTGAGATCACCGCTGGTCCGCTGATTTCGCTGGCGGCGGCCTCCCAAGAGCGCACGCGAGCCTTTCAGAGAGCCAGTGAGTCCGCGGCGGCCGCTCAAACGGAAGTGTACCGGTCCGCGATCCTGGACGCGCTCGCGCATGAGTTCAAGACCCCCTTGGCGACGATTCTCGCCGCCGCCGGAGGCATCCGGGAGACCGGTTCCCTGCGAGCCGAGCAGTTGGAAATGACCGAGACCGTCGAATCCGAAGCCCTGCGGCTCGGAACCTTGACCTCGCGATTGCTGCGTGTGGCGCGGCTGGACCGCGAAGAGGTGCGTCCGCAGATGGAGGTCACCGACCTTGCCGTCGTGGTGGCTGATGTTGTGGATCAATACAACCGCCTGCCTACGGACCGGCGCATTACCTCCACACGCCAGGGGGATTCGGTCGAAGCCTTGGCCGACCCGGAGCTTCTGCGCCTGGCCTTGAACCAGCTGCTGGATAACGCCTGCAAATATTCCGTCCCGGGCTCGGAAATAACCGTCGCGATGGAGTCACAAGGCAACATGGTCTTCGTTCGGGTGGCCAATAACGGCAGTTCCATTCCGGCCAGTGAGCAGCAGCGCATCTTTGAGCGCTTTTACCGCGGTGAGGAAGCCCGGCGCTTCACTTCGGGCTCCGGGTTGGGCTTGTACGTGGCACGAAAGATCGCCCTGGCGCACGGCGGCCAACTCGATCTCGACATCGAAAGTCTGAACGAAGGTGTGACATTCTACCTAGCCCTACCTAAGGCGAGAAACGAGTCTGAGACATGATGGTTTCGCAACAATGTAGCGTCTTGATCGTCGACGACGAGCCGTCGCTTCGCAAGGTTCTGCGCACGTCGCTGAGCGCGGGCGGGTTCACCGTCGAGGAAGCGCGCAGCGGCGAGGAAGCCCTCGGTGTAGCGCAACATAAGTCCTTCGACCTGGTGTTGCTGGATATCAATATGCCCGGAATCGGCGGCGTGGAAGCCTGCCGCCGGCTGAGAGACCTATCGCCGCGCGCCGGCATCGTCATGGTCACTGTGCGCGATTTGGAGGACGACAAAGTCCAGGCGCTGGAGGCCGGCGCGGACGACTATGTGACCAAGCCTTTCCGTCTGCGCGAGTTGATCGCCCGCTTGCGGGCTGTTTTGCGACGCACCCGCGCGATCGAAGCGCAGGAGCTCCCAGTGCTTCAGGCCGGCTTTCTTACGATGGACCTGCATCGCCGCATCCTGTGGCGCTCCGGAACTCAAGTCCATCTCTCCCCCAAGGAGTTTGATCTGTTGGCGTTTATGATGCAAAATCAAGGCGCGCCACTGACTCACGTTCGCCTGCTCCGCTCCGTCTGGGGCCCCGAATACGGCAATGAGCTGGAGTACTTGCGGTCCTACGTTCGAATGCTGCGCAAGAAAATCGAGACTGACCCGGCTAAACCCGACTATATCGTCACCGAGCCTTGGGTCGGCTACCGCTTCCGTAATCCCAGTGACCAGGAAGCTCCCTCTGTTCCTCAACTCGAAGAGGCGTAAACAATAAATCTTTCCCATTTACAATGTGATACGGAATAAATAGTCATCTCGTTTATGACTTTTTTATAGGTTTGGGCGCACACTACCTTTGTCACTTCCAAGCGTGGACAAAAGCCGTGCATCTTAACCTGAATCTGAATCAACTGAGGCTGGATCAACTGCAGGAGGCGATCCGCGCCAACCAAGTCACCTTCCCCAGTCAGGTTCCTGTTTTCATCAAGCATGCCGAAGGCAAGCTCCAGTGCCGCGTAGTGCTCTTGTACTTCGTGATGGGGTGGAGCTGCGATAAAATCGCCAAGCGCTACAACTTCACCCGGCAACACATCTGGCAGGTCGTCAGCGAGTGGAGGCGCCATGCAGTGGCGCTGGGCTACTTGCAGGTGATTCCGCCCCCCGAGGTGCTGAGTCCCCTGCGCCCGGCCGCCGTTACTCGCGAGGTGGTTGCGCTTGTCCCGGCCGAAACGCGCATTCCCGTTCCCGCGCTTGCTTAGGGGACAGCGCTCACGCCCATCTGCGAGGCTTCACGGGAGGCGCCGCTTCTTTGCTCGAAGAATTCTTCTGCGGCGACCTTGCCGTACCGCCGGGCGATCGCGGTGCCTTGCGCAACAAACTGCCCCGCGCGCGCAATACCTACCTCTTGAAAAAGCCGCCGCAACTGCCGAATTCCGTACGCCAGCATCGAAACGCCGATCTCTTCCACGATCCTCTGAAATGAGCTCAGATACGCAAGCTGCGTCTCCGGCGTCATCGAAGGGAGCGATCCCTCCAACTGACGAGCCAGATTCAGCGCACTCGAGTGATTGAGCGCGGAGACTGTTATACACACGGCGATTGCCGCACTCCAGATGGATTCACGTACTGCACCCTCACCCCCCGCAGCTGTCTCGAGCCTCGCCAGCGCGGGCAGCAACTCCCGCGTGGGTCCCGCTGCACGGACTTCGCTGGGGACAACCACGGTCATCAGTCTGTCAATCAGTGGCCGCGCGTTGGTCCGGATCGCAACGCCCGCGATCTCGGCCGCGGCCAGGATAATGCTCCCCGAGGTGTCCTGATACCTGTCCACACAGCCCGCAAGAATTTCGCAGTCCTCCGCGCAGGTGCACGAGTTCAGGCACTCGATCAACTCATCCACGCCGTTCCCGTCCAGTTCGTTCACATGCGCGGCGACATTCGGCAGGATACCCAGGAAGTAAGGACGCGCGATGTCGGATACCGTTCTCAGCCATTTCGGGTAGTGCATGAGAAGCATGCGCATACGTCTGGGATTCGCGGCTTCCGAGAGAGCCAGGGCCAGAACCGGTAGCGTCGAGTCCAGATCTTGCGTCTCGCATTTCACAAACGCCACCAGATCGTCCAGCGTCCCGCCCTCCAGCGAGATCGGGTGGGACACGATCCAGTCAACAATCTGCCCCAGACTCTGGAAGCAAGACCCATCCGCGTGAGGGTTCTCTTCCAGGGCGAGGAGAAGCCCGTACGCTTCGGACTTCCCGGCTGCAAGTTCCCGGACGTGCTCAGTCGCAATGGCTGTCATCACTGGACCCTCCCCCCAGGCCTAACGTATCACACTCTTCATCCTACCAGTAAAGAGAATAAACTAATATACTATATCCAAACTTTCGATTAACAGACAAGTGATAATGCGTTTACCATAGGTCCTACAGGCTGTTGACCATCGTATTGACCATTCTCCAGCGACGCCACGTAGCTTTCGTCGCTGACGCTTAAGCAAAGAAAATTCAGAGCGATCATAGAACCCGGAGCCGGGGGCCGACTGGATCCCTGTCTTCGTTTAGGGGCTTTCCAGAGTCTGTCTGTGATCGCTGCAAATTACACAATCAAAAAGGGGTTATATCGCTTATGTCCGCAAAACGACGCTCTCTTGTTGGTCTCTTTGCCCTAGGTCTGTCCGCGCTCGGACAGACCCCTACACCCGCGCCTGATGCAGCGGCTCCAGCCGCACCCGCAGCCCCGGCCGCGCTTTCCACCCCGGCTATAACCGGCCCGCTGGCGAACCTTCCTCCAGCGGTCTTCAGCGCCGGATCCTTCGGAAACATTTCCGTGAACGGCTTACTCAGCGGTATGGGTATGGTGCAGAATAACCACGTTCCCGGCGATAACACCACGCAGAGGGATCTGAGTAACGGGCAGATCTTCCTTCAAAAGACCGACGGCTGGTTCCAGTTCTACCTCCAGGCAGGCACCTACAATCTTCCAGACTTGGGTGTGCCTTTCCTCGCCACCGACAAGACTACAACCGACCTTTACGGCCCATTGCCCGTCGGCTTTGCGAAGCTGCAAGCCGGGAAGAACACCAGCTTTCAAATCGGCGCGTTGCCCACGATGCTCGGGGCTGAATACACCTTCAGCTTCGAAAACATGAATATCGAGCGCGGCCTTTTGTGGAACCAGGAAAACGTCATCACTCGGGGAGTCCAAGTCAACCAGACCATGGGCAAATTCGCGGCCTCGCTGGCATGGACCGACGGTTTCTATTCCAATCGTTACACCTGGCTGACGGGTTCTCTGGCGTATACCAATGGACCCAACGCCTTGTCGTTCGTGGCGGGCGGAAACCTGGGGCAGACACGGTTTCAGACCCTGGCTACTCCGGTGCAGAACGACGGCAGCATCTACAACGTTATCTACACCTTCACCAAAGGGCCATGGATCGTCCAGCCTTACTATCAATACACAGACGTGCCGACCAACGCGAAGCTCGGGATCGCGAAGGGTGCATCGACCTCGGGCGGCGCGATCCTGCTGAGTTATGCGATGAAGCACGGCTTCTCGATTCCGGTGCGCTATGAATACATTTCGAGCTCCGGGAACGCCGCTCAGGACGCGGTGAATCTGCTTTACGGCGCCGGTAGCGCGGGCACGTCCTTCACCGTGACGCCTACCTTTCAAGCCGGAGGCTTCTTTGTTCGTGGAGATTTTTCCTTCGTTCACGCGAGCAGCTTCACGAAGGGTGACGTCTTCGGCCCCTTGGGCTTGAAGGACAATCAGGTCCGCGGCGTAATTGAAACCGGCTTCCTGTTCGGGAACAACATCGAAAAGAAGCCGTAAGAATCGAGGGCGTTAAGGCGCGTAGTAACCGCTGCGCGCGTGAACGTAGACTTTCGGCATGGTCGATTTGACTCGAATCCGATGCAACTTTCCGGATGGCTCGGAAGCGGCGGGCTCATAGCCGAGCACGTACTGATTGCGGAGCGCTTGGCCGATTTTCAGCATGCCTTCTTTCGCCTCCGCACCGTTACGAGCATGGAAGTAAAGCCCGCCGGTCTTGTTCGCAAGCTCTTCGAGAAGGCTGGGGCCCTGGCGATCGGCCCCTTGGTCGCCAGGCTTCTTGATCATGCTGGGCCTATACGGGACCGTATTCCCGGAGGAAGTGGTCGCGCCGTTATCGATGATGATCGTATAGATCTGAACATCGGCTTCAAGCGCCGCCCGTAACAGTTCGGCTTTCGAGTAGCGGCTATGGTTGTCCATTCCATCTGACACAATCACCAGGGCGCGTTGCGGGTTCCGGGCTTTCCGCATGTGATTCAGAC
>Ga0070733_10000880_pt1 | contig 23120 bp, 19 predicted proteins | sample Coa_R1_9_FD_66450 | JGI IMG/M metagenome (GOLD analysis project Ga0070733, IMG submission 66450) | Surface soil microbial communities from Centralia Pennsylvania, which are recovering from an underground coalmine fire - Coalmine... | ecosystem: Environmental > Terrestrial > Soil > Unclassified ...
CTGGCTCGCCGCTCCGACGAGCGCTCCCTAACCCGCCTGGAACGCCTAGGCCGCAACTGACCCGCCGGTGCGCTCGAGCTTAAGCCGGGGAGCAAACCCCACCAAGGCGGTCGGAACCCGGATCGACGCCCTCTGGTGGCGGTCGAACCCCGGATCGACCACCCTGGCCGCCAGCCCAGGCGAACCACCCGTCCCATTCCCCACCAAGGCGGTCGACCCCCGGATCGACACCCTCTGGTGGCGGTCGGCCCCCGGATCGACCACCCTGGCCCCGGCCCGGGAGGCGAAGGAGCCGCCGCGTCAGCCTCCGGCGCCGACCGTGATGGCGGCGTCTACCTCGCTCTTGCGGGCGGCGAGTTCGGCGGCGTACTTCTCCGCGTCTACCCGCTCGGCGATCTCCTCGTCCTGGCGCATCAGGTCTTCCAGGTCGGTCTTGGCGGCGTCGATGACGCCCAGGTCGAGGTAGGCGTGCTGGACCTTGGGGCCCCACAGCCCGATGTCCTTCACGCACGGCACGATCCGGCTGAACAGTAGCGTGCGGAACGCCTGCTGGACCGGGGAGTGCTCGGTGAACGCCAGGCACTCGGCCACGTCGAAGCCCATCCGCTCCCAGACCTCGCGGCCGCGGAACCGGTTGCGCATCAGGTAGCAGCCTTCGACCACGAACTCTTCCCGGTCGGCCCGCTCCGCCTCGGTCAGCTCGGCGTAATAGTCGCGCAGCGCCAGCCTGCCGAACGCCACGTGCCTGGCCTCGTCCTGCATGACGTAGGCCAGCAACTGCTTGACCAGCGCGTTCTGGGCCATGTCCCGGTGCACCCCGAAGGCGGCCAGGGCCAGTCCCTCGATCAGCACCTGCATGCCGAGGTAGGGCAGGTCCCAGCGGGAGTCGTTGAGCGCGTCGGCCAGCAGCTTCGCCAGGTCGTCGTTGATCGGGTAGTACAGGCCGATCTTCTCCCGCAGGAACCGCGAGTACAGCTCGACATGCCGCGCCTCGTCCATGGTCTGGGTGGCCGCGTAGAACTTGGAGTCGATGTCCGGCACCGACTCGACGATTCTGGCCGCCACGGTCAGTGCGCCCTGCTCGCCGTGCAGGAACTGGCTGAACAGCCACGCGCTCAGGTGGTGGCTGAGTTCGTCGCGTTCCTGCTGCGACATCTTGTCCCACTGCGGCGACCCGTAGATCGGGCAGAACTCGTCGCCGACCTCCATGACGTTGAACGGGTTCACCGGCAGATCCCAGTCGATCCGCTTGGTGGCGTCCCACTGCTTGTCCTTGCCGCGCTGGTACAGATCCAGCAGGCGGCCACGGCCGCTGTCGTAGTCCCAGTTGAAGCGGGTCGCCCCGGCGGTGGGAACGTCCCAGGTCTCTCGCTCGACGGGTGTGGCATACAAGTCATACGTGCTCATGGCGACCTCCGCGGCGCGCGACGACCTCTACGTTACGCCCTAGTAGAACGCCATTCTAAGTCGACGGTACGCCAAAGTACCAGAGGTGCCGGTCAGTCGGCGAAGCGGTAGCCCATGCCGGGCTCGGTGAGCAGGTAGCGCGGCTTGGACGGCTCGGGCTCCAGCTTGCGGCGCAATTGGGCGACGTACACCCGCAGGTAGTTGCTCTCCGTCTCGTAGGCGGGGCCCCACACCTCCTGGAGTAGCTGGCGCTGGGTCACCAGGCGGCCACGGTTGCGCACCAGCACTTCGAGCAACTGCCACTCGGTGGGGGTCAGGCTCACGTCGCCGTTGCCGTAGGGCGTCTTTCCGGCGGACAGAGCACCGTCGCGGGTCACCCGCTTGGCGGCCAGATCCACGGTGAAGTGCCCGGTGCTGACCACCGGCTCATCCGGCGCGGGTGACGCACGCCGGACGGCCGCCCGCAGCCGCGCCAGCAACTCGTCCATGCCGAACGGCTTGGTGACGTAGTCGTCGGCCCCGGCGTCCAGCGCGGCCACCTTCTGGCTCTCCTGGCCCCAGACGGACAACACGATGATCGGGGTGGACGACCAGCCGCGTACGCCGCGGATCACCTCGGTCCCGTCCATGTCCGGCAGGCCCATGTCGAGGATCATCACGTCCGGCCGGTCCCGCGCGGCGGCGGCGAGCCCGGAGGCGCCGTCGGTGGCCACGCTGACCTCGTACTTGCGCGCGGTCAGGTTGATCCGCAGCGCCCGGACGATGGATGGCTCATCGTCCACCACGAGCACACGGGTCACGGTCAAGCTCCGGCCGCGGTCTTGGCTTCGCTGCTAACGGTGGGCAGCATCACCTTGATCGTCAGGCCACCGTTCGGGGTGTCGGCCGCGACGATCGTCCCGCCCATCGCCTCGGCGAACCCCTTGGCCACCGCCAGGCCGAGGCCCACGCCGCCGTGGTGGCTGTCGAGGCGCAGGAACGGCTCGAAGATCCGCTCCTTCAGATCGTCCGGGACGCCCAGGCCGTGGTCGACGACCTCGAGCAGCACCCGGTCGTGCAGCACGCGCGCCCGCAGCGCGGGTGGCCGTCCCGGTGGCGAATGCCGCAGCGCGTTGGAGAACAGGTTGGCCAGCACCCGCTCGAGCAGCCCGGGATCGGCCCGCACCAACGGCAGCCCATCTGGCACCGCCATCCTCATCTGGGCCGAGGTGTCAAGGCCGCGCAGCGCCACCGGGGCCACCTCGTCGATGGCGGTGGGCCGCAGGAACGGGTCCAGCGAGCCGGTGTGCAGGCGGCTCATGTCCAGCAGGTTGCCGATGATCGCGTCCAGTCGGTCGGCGTTATGGTCGATGGTGGCCAGCAGCGCCGCCTGGTCGGCGGCGGTCCATTCCACGTCGGTCTGGCGCAGGCTGCTCGCGCTGGCCTTGATCGAGGCAAGCGGCGTGCGCAGATCGTGGCTGACCGCGGCGAGCAGCGCGGTGCGTATCCGGTTGCCTTCGGCCAGCGCCTCGGCCTGGGCGGCCTGGGTGCGCAGCCGTTCCCGGTCGAGGGCGGCCGCGGCCTGGGCGGCGAACCCGACCAGCAGCCCGGGGCTGGTGGTCTCGGCGTGTTCGGTCACGATCAGGGCCAGGTCGGGCCGGATTTCGATTCTGGTGGAGCCGGTCATGGCGTCGGGGATCCCGCTGAAAGCCACCGGGACCCAGCGGCCGGACACCCGCTCCTGCAATTCGGCCCGGCCGCCGGCCGTGCTGGTCAAATGGTCAAGGATGGCCTTGGGCGTGTCCGCGCCGCCCAGCACCGTCTGGGCCAGGGTCAGCAGCGACGCCGCCTCCTCCCGGCTGCGGGCCGCCTGCTGCGCCCGCCGGGCGGCCAGGTGGACGACGCTGCTCACCGCGACCGCGACGGTCACGAACAGCACCAGGGCCAGCAGGTTGCGCGGCTCGCCAATGGTGAAGGTGTGCAGCGGCGGTGTGAAGTACCAGTTGACCAGCAGGCTGGCGGCCACGGCGGCAAGCACGGCCGGCCAGAATCCGCCGATCACCGCGGTCGCCACCACGATCACCAGGTAGATCAGCAGGTCGTCGGCCGGATCCAGGCTTGGCCTCGCGGCCACGAGGGCCAGCGTCAGCAGCGGGATCGCGGCCAGCGCCAGTGCGGCCCCGTACAGCCGCCGCCGCACGTGGATGGCCCCGGCCAGGCTCGACTGCTTGCCCGGTTCCAGGAGAACCGGGGCGACCCGCCCGGCGTCAGTCCGCTCGGCGGAGCCGCCGCCGGGCAAGGACTGGCCGTCGCGGCCTGCGTCGATGGAGGCACCCATGCCTACCAGTGTGAACCGTGCCGCGCTCCAGCGATACAGCACACCCAGCCCGGCCCCGGCGAGCGCGGCGGCGGCGAGCGCGATGGCCGCGTGCCCGGCGGCCGGCCCGGTGGGCCGCAGATCGGCGTAGGGCGGCTTGGCGAACCCGATGGTGGTCAGCCAGCCGATCAGCGCGAGCACCGGCGCGGCGATGGGCTCGGCCACGAACGACACGACGCCGGCCACGACCGCGCAGGCGATCAGCACGCCGGTGGCCGGCAGCTTGCCGCCCAGCCCGGCCGCGACCGTGCCCACGGCGAGCAGCATCGTGAAGCCCACCGGGAGTGCGAAGGGTGCCGCGAGCCCGCGCGGTTTCCGGCTGCCTGTCATTTTCGTTCGGACTGTCATTTTCGTTCGGACTGTCATCTCGGTTCCAGTCGAACGCCAAAACCGCCCATTTTTTGTGATCTTGATAAATCCTTAACGCCCAGGTCATGAGTCTTTACGCCGTGCTGACGGCCGTCGGCATCCTGGCCGCCTAGCGTCAGTTGGAGTCAGACCGTGGGCGTATCGGGCCCAGGACGGAGGACGGTAACCGGTGGCCGTAACCAAGGCGGCTAACCTGCTCGGCGTCAAGGGCGACGGGCTGCGCGAGGGCTTCTGGTACTCGCTGAAGAGCAGGCTGCTCGGGCCTCCCATGGTGAACGAGCAGCTCGGCGAGGAGCGGCTGAGCAAGCCGCTGGCGCTCGGCGTGCTGTCACCGGACGGGATCTCCTCCTCCGCCTACGGCTCGGAGGAAATCCTCATCGAATTGCTCAGGGGTGGGCTGGGCATCGCCGCATTCACCATGCTGCTGCCCCTCACCGGGGTCGTGCTGTTCGTGCTGGCGCTGGTCGTGCTGTCCTACCGCGAGGTGGTCACCGTCTACACCAGGACCGGCGGCTCCTACGTGGTGGCCAGGGAAAACTTCGGGCCGAAGGTAGCTCAGATCGCTGCCGTCGCGCTGATGATCGACTACATCGTCACCGTGGCCGTTCAGACGGCGGGCGGAGCTGCGGCCATCGTGTCCGCGTTCCCGGCGCTGACCAGGATTCCTGGGATCTCGACCAGCACCCTGCTGCTGATCATCTCGGTCGTCGCCATCCTGATCATGTGTTACGGGAACCTGCGCGGCATCAGGGAAGCCGGGCGGGCGTTCGCGCTGCCTACCTACCTGTTCTCCGGCTCCGTGATCCTCATGATCGTCGTCGGGCTGGCCAGGGAGGCATTCGGTCATCTGCAGAAGGTGGACCCGGGCAGGCTGACCGGCAGCTATTACACGCCGGGGCACGGGGCATCGGTGATCATCAGCTTCGCCCTGGTGTTCACCCTGCTGCGCTCCTTCGCGAACGGCGGATCCTCACTGACCGGCATCGAGGCCGTATCCAACGCGGTGAGCGCATTCCGGCCGCCGGAAGGCGTCAATGCGCGCCGGGTCCTGGTGATCCAGGGCGTGATCCTCGCCTTCCTGGTAGGAGGCATCTCCTGGCTTGCACACGTGACGCACGCCACTCCATTCACCAGCGGGACTCCCACCGTCATCTCGCAGGAGGCCAACCTGATCTTCGGCGGCGGACCCGGCCGGGTGGCGTTCTACTTCGTCCAGGCCGCCACCGCACTCATCCTGTTCACCGGGGGTAACACGAGCTTCAACGGGTTTCCCTTCCTGGCCAGCTTCGTGGCGGAGGATGCCTTCCTGCCGCGCTGGCTCACCAAGCGTGGCCACCGGCTGGTGTTTTCCAACGGCATCATCGTGCTGACCGTGGTCTCATTGGCGCTGATCCTCGCGGTTGGGGCGAACGTCAACAACCTGGTCCCGTTCTATGCGATCGGCGTGTTCACCGGGTTCTCCATGGCCGGCTTCGGCATGGCCAGGTACCACTCCAGGATGAAGGAGCCTGGCTGGCGGCGGCGCCGAGTGATCAACTTCTCCGCTGGAGTGCTCACCGCGCTAGTAGTGCTGATCTTCGCGATCGCGAAGTTCACCGAGGGCGCCTGGCTGATCATCATCGTCGGGCCGGCCGGCGTGTTCGCACTGATCCGGCTGAACCGCGAGTACGCGATGGAGTCCAGGGTGCTTGAGACGATCAGTGGCCGGCAGCCGCCACCGCTGCCGCACTACGCGCGGCGGGTCGTCCTCGTCTTCGTGGACAGCTTCGACCTGGCCACCCTGGCCGCGCTCCGGTACGCCCGCAGCCTGCGGCCGACCACCATGCGCGCGGTGCACTTCGTGATTGACAGCGCCCGCGCCGAGAAGCTTCGCCAAGACTGGTCCAGGGCCGACCGCGGCGTCACGCTCGACCTGGTGGACTGCCCCGACCGCAGGCTGGGCCGGGCCACCGCCGAACTGGTCAGCGCCGAGGTCGCCAACCCTGGCACGCACGTCACCGTCATCCTGCCCAGGCGCGGCTACTCCCCGCTGCTCGGCCGTTTCCTGCACGACCGCACCGCCGACAAGATCGCCCGGGTGGTCAGCCGGATCCCCCGCTCGGCGGCCACGATCATCCCCTACGACGTGCAGAGCAGGCTGACCGTCCTGCACGAGCGGGAAGCCGCCGGGCACGAAGTCACCGGTAAGCCGGCCCCCCAAGGCGCGGACGCGTCCCCGGCGGCTGCGGCGGAAAGGGTTGCCGCCACGGCCGGTACGGCTCAGGCAGGCACCCCCCTCACACCCAACGGCCCGGAGCCCGCAGAAGAGGCGCCCGCTCCCAGGGCGCCTGCCGCCAGCGCAACACAAGACGGCGTCCCCGGCTGGCGGGCCGCGCTGCGCAATCGCGGCCACGGACCTGCCGCCCCCGCCAAGAAAGCCGTCGCTGGCGGCTACGAACGCCCGGTCCCGCCCACCAGCGCCAACCCCATCGGGAGCCTCACCAATCCTGGCCGGGCCACCGTCGAGGGCCGGGTCCGCAACGTGGAGATCCGGCCGGTGCGCGGAAGCTGTGTGCTCGCCGCCACGGTCGCCGACTCCACCGGCGAGCTGACCGCCCTGTTCTACGGCCGCGAGCACATTGCCGGTGTGGAGCCGGGCGCGAAGATCCGCCTCACCGGCGCCTTCGGTCTCCGCGACGGCGTCCCCGGCATGATCAACCCCAACTACGAGCTACTGTCCCTGCCCTCCTGACGCCCGGTGGGCATAGCCCCCGGTCCGGGCTGGAGGGGGAGGGTCTGGCGGCCTGCTGTCCCTGCCTTCCTGGCGTTTGGTGGGTGTAGTCCGGGGTCGGGGCTGGAGGGGAGGGTCTGGCGGCCTGCTGTCCCTGTTCTCCTGGCGTTTGGTGGGTGTAGTCCGGGGTCGGGGCTGGAGGGGGAGGGTCTGGCGGCCTGCTGTCCCTGCCCTCCTGGCGTCTGGTGGGCATACCCCGGGTCTGCGATGGAGGCAGGCAGGATTTGACGGCCCATCCCGATGTGGGTGAGACCCGCGACGGGTCGCCTGGCATCGTAAGAAAGTGAAGATCTTTCGGGATACCTGCTGGGCCTCTCTACGGATCCTCAGGTAGCGGGAGTGCCGGCGTCTGGCGGGCTGCCGTCGGAGTCGGCCGGTTCGGTGCCGAGCAGTTCGTAGGTCGGGTTGACCATAAACGGGCTGCCGCCGCGGAAGCCGACCGTGCCGCGGAACCGCACCTTGGAGCCGCAGCCGACGCCGGGTATCCGGGAGCGGCCGTAGAACAGGGCGGTCAGCTCGCCGGTGGAGTCGGCGATGACGCAGGCCAGGACGGAGTTCTGCTCGACCGGGCGGATCTCCACCGCGCGGACCCGGCCCTCGACGGTGGCGTGGCCGGACTTGCTGAGGCTGCCGATCGGATCGATGCCGGACGAGGGGACCGGTCGGCGGTAACGGCTCTCGGAGCTGACCGGGGGCTTGCCGTCCTTGGCCTTGCGAGCCGGGCGGGACTGCTGGCCGTCCAGGACCGGGCCGGTGGCCGCCTGGGTGTCCGGGGTCTTCGCCAGCTTGTCGGCCTGGCGGCTCTGCAGGAGTTCCACCCGGCTGGTCACGTCGAACGGGATGATCGTGGCGGCCGAGCGGGGGATCCGGCTGACCGCGCTGGCGATCTTGTCGGCGGTGCGGTCGTGCAGCAGGCGCCCGAGCAACGGGGAGTAGCTGCGGCGGGGCAGGATGACGGTGACGTGCGTGCCGGGGTTGGCGACCTCGGCGCTGACCAGGTCGGCCACGGCCTTGACCAGGCGACGGTCGGGAACGTCGACGAATTCGAGCACGACGCCACGGTCGGCCCGGGTCCACTGTTCGCGGAGCATCTCGGCGCGGGTGCTGTCGATCACGAAATGCACCGCGCGCAGCGTGGTCGGCCGCAGGCTCCGGGCGTAGCGCAGACCGGCCAGGGCGGCCAGGTCGAAGCCGTCGACCAGGACGTACACGGTCCGGCGGGCGTAGGTGGGCAACGGCGGCGGCTGGCTGCCGGTGATCGTGCTCAGCACCTCGGCCTCCAGCGCATACTCCTGGTTGAGCCGGATCAGGGCGAAGACCAGGATCGGGAAGACGACCACCACGATCCAGGCGCCCTCGGTGAATTTGACCACCGCGAAGATGGCCACCACGATCGCCGTCATCGTGCCGGCCGAGAAGTTGACGATGAACTTGCGCCGCCAGCCTGGCTCCCTGCGGCGCAGGTGGTAGCGGGCCATGCCGTACCCGGCCATGCTGAAGGCGGTGAACACGCCGATCGCGTACATCGGCACCAGGCTGTTGACGTTCGCGCCGCGGACGATGATCAGTGCGACCGATACCACGGTCAGCACCACGATCGCGTTGGAGAACACCAGGCGGTGGCCGCGCTTGAGCAGCCACCGGGGCAGGAACGCGTCGCCTGCCACGTAGCTGGCCAGGAACGGGAAGCCGTTGAAGCTCGTGTTCGCGCCGGTGAACAGGATGAGCGCGGTGGCGGCCTGGACGAGGAAGAACAGGATCCGGCCCGGTCCGCCGCCGAAGGCGACGGTCGCCTCCTGGGCGAGCACGGTGGGGGCGCCGGAAAGCCGGGGGGTGGCCTGGGTCACGTGCGCCAGCCAGGAGATCCCGGCGACCAGCATGCCGAGCAGGACGCCCTCGGCGACCAGCACGCGCCGGGCATTGGCCCCCTCCGGCGGGCGGAACGCGCCGACCGCGTCGCTGACCGCCTCGATGCCGGTCAGCGACGCGCCGCCGTTGGCGAAGGCACGCAGCAGGGTGAAGATCATGGCGAAGCTGATCAGCCCGGTCGCGCCGGCCCCGATCGGGTAGTGATCATTCAGCAGGTGCGGGTTGTATTTGTGCAGGTTGCCGATGATCTCCCTGACCAGGCCGACCACGATCATCAGCAGCACCGAGCCGACGAACAGGTAGGTCGGCACCGCGAAGGCCCGCCCGGCCTCCTTGAGCCCGCGCAGGTTCCCGAAGGCGAGCAGCACGATCACGCCGATCGTGATCGGCTTCGTGTAGGGCTGGAGCACCGGGAACGCCGAGACCACGGCGGCCGTGCCGCCGGCCGTCTGCACGGCGACGGTGACGACATAGTCGATGAGCAGCGCCACCGCGGCGATCTGCGCGATCCGCGGGCCGAAGTTCTCCCTGGCCACCACGTAGGAGCCGCCCGGCCTGATGTAGACCATCACGACCTCGCGGTAGGACAGCACCACGAGCGCCATGACCAGCAGGATGACCAGGGTCATCGGCAGGATCAGGGCGAACGCCGTGAGCCCGGCCAGCGGTAGCAGCGCGATGATTATTTCCTCGGTGCCATAGGCCGAGGAGGAGATTCCGTCCGGCGACAGCACGCCGAGCGCCAGCGGCTTGGACAGCCGCTGCTCGGCGAGTTGCTCGTTGACCAGGGGGCGGCCGAGCAGGCGGTTCTTCACCGCGTACCCGAGGCTCTCCGGGGGAGCCGAACGCCCGCTGAGCAAGCCCGCCGCTCTGCGCATGGCCACGAGTTCCGCCCCTTACCTACATACCTGCTGCATACGTGTTCCCGCCCTTCATACCACCGCTGGCTGGGTATCGTCTTCGGTCGCACCCGGGTTCACTCAGCAGTGAGAAGGTAGGGATGTGGTGTTCGCTCACCGAGGGGAGAACGCCCGATGACCGCGACGCCAGCGGCCGATCCGGTTCCGGGGGCAGAGGGCAACCTGACCCTGAGCCTATCCGGCCTGCTCGGGCGGTCGATCACCGCTCGGGACGGCGAGTCGCTCGGCCGCCTGTCCGACGTTATCGTGCGGCTCCGCGGCGCCGGTTATCCGCTGGTCACCGGGCTGGTGGGCACGGTCGGCGGCCGGCAGGTGCACGTGCCGGTCGAGCAGGTCAGCTCGTTCGGCGCCGGGGAGCTGAGGCTGACCAGCGCCCGGCTCAACCTGCGCCGGTTCGAGCGGCGCGAGGGCGAGGTGCTGCTGCGCGCCGACGTGCTCGGGCACCGGCTGATCGACGTGGCGAGCGCGCACCTGGTCCGGGCCGCGGACCTGCAGCTCGCCCACCGGGACGGGGAATGGGTGCTGTCCGGCGTGGATACCAGGCGGCGCACCGGGCGGGTCCTCAGGCTGCTCGGCCACCGGCGGGATCGGGCCGTGTTCCGGGACCAGGGCCAGTTCGAGCCGCTGATCGGGCACACCGGCAGCGCGGTGCTGCGCGGCCCGTTCGCCCGGATCCGGGGCCTGAAGCCGGCCCAGATCGCCGACCTGATCGAGGACGCGTCCAAGGCCGAGGAAACCGAGATCCTGGGCCGGGTGCATGTGGACCCCGAACTGGAGGCGGACGTCTTCGAGGAACTCGACGAGGACCTGGCCACCCGGCTGCTCGACGCACGGTCCGATCAGGAGGTGGCACAGGTGCTCAGCCGGATGCGCGCCGACGACGCCGCGGATGCCATTGCCGAGCTGCCACAGCACCGCCGCGAGCCCGTGCTCGACCTGCTCCCGGCAGGCCAGCGGGCCAAGGTGCTGACGCTGATGGGCTTCAATCCCACCAGCGCCGGCGGCCTGATGGGGATGGACTACCTCGCCCTGCCCGCAGACACCCCGGTGGCCGAGGTGCTGGCCGCCGTGCGGCGGGCCGGGAGCCTGCAGCCGGAGGCGCTGACCAGTGTGCACGCGGTCAGCGAAACCGGGCGGCTGCTCGGGGTTGCCCGGCTGGTCACGCTGGTGCAGGCCGATCCGGGCGCGCGGCTCGTCGAGGTCAGCGAGACCGATCCGGTTCGGGTCGGGGCCGACACCGACGTGGTCGACGTCGCGGTGCTGATGACCGACTACAACCTGATCACGATTCCGGTGGTGGACGAGCGGTGCCGGATGCTCGGCGTGATCACGGTCGACGACGTGCTCGAAGTCACGTTGCCGGAGGGGTGGCGGCGGCGGGAGGCGGCCGAGCCGCCGGACGGGCGCCGTGGCGAGCCGGGCTAACCGGGTCAGCCCACCGTGCCGGCGGCGCGGAGCTGTGCTATCTGCTCGTCCGGCAGGCCCAGGCCGGCCAGCACCGCGTCGGTGTCCGCGCCCGGGCGGACCGGTGGCCGCGGGATCGCGGGCTTTGCCCGGCCGAAGCGCGGCGCCGGGGCGGGCTGGACGACGTCGCCGTCCAGGAAGGTGCCACGGGCGGCGTTGTGCGGATGGCGCGGGGCCTCGGTGGGGGTCAGCACCGGTGCCACGCAGGCGTCGGAGCCGCTGAAGATCTCCGCCCACTCGTCCCTGGTCCGCTTCCCGAATGCCTCGGTGAACCGTTGCCTGAGCACCGGCCAGCCGGACCTGTCGAGCTGGGCTGGCAGTTCCGCGGCGTCCAGGCCGAGCCCGGCGAGCAGTGCGCCGTAAAATTTCGGCTCCAGGGCCCCGACCGCCACGTGGCCGCCGTCCGAGGTCTCGTAGGTGTCGTAGAACGGGGCGCCGCCGTCCAGCAGGTTGGTGCCGCGCTCTTCCTCCCACAGCCCACCGGCCAGCAGGCCGTACAGGAAGGAGTTCAGCAGCGCCGAGCCGTCCACCATCGCCGCGTCGACCACCTGGCCCAGCCCGGACCGTTCCCGTTCAAGGAGCGCGGCCAGCACGCCGATCGCCAGCAGCATCCCGCCGCCGCCGAAGTCGCCGACCAGGTTGATGGGCGGCACCGGGCGCTGTCCGGCCCGGCCGATCCCGTGCAGCACGCCGGACACGGCGATGTAGTCGATGTCGTGGCCCGCGGTCTGGGCCAGCGGACCGTCCTGCCCCCAGCCGGTCATCCGGGCGAACACCAGCCGTGGGTTGCGCTCCAGGCACACCTCGGGGCCGAACCCCAGCCGCTCCGCGACGCCGGGGCGGAAGCCCTCCACCAGCACGTCGGCCCGCTCCACCAGGCGAAGCAGCAGTTCCGCGCCACCCGCATCCTTGAGGTTGAGGCCGGCCGACCGGCGGCCCCGGGCGAGCGGGTCGGCCGGAATCACGGCATCGGGCCCGCAGGCCTCAGGGCGTTCGATCCGCAGGACGTCCGCGCCGAGGTCGGACAGGATCATGCAGCCGAACGGCGCCGGGGCGAGGCTGGCAAGCTCGATGACCTTGACGTCATGCAGTGGCCCCATTCGTTCCGCCTCCCGTCATCCGCCCGCCCTTGTGCGGGTTACGCCTCGTTGAGAGGATGCCACGCAGTCACGACCTTGATGGTGTGGAGGAACAGCAAATGGGCTTGAAGGAGTTCACGTCCGGCGCCGACGGTCAGGGCGCCTCCGGCCAGGGTCCGACCAGGCGCGGACTGCTCATGGCGGGGCTGGCCGGGGCGGTGGCGGCGGGCACCGGCGCGTGGAAGGCCGACGGCACGCCCCGGCGGGCGGCGACGGTGGCCGCGACCCAGGTGACCGCCTCGGGGATCCGCAAGCCGGGTTCGCTGCCCCACCCGAACCTGCCGGCCGGCACGGACACGCTGCCGCTGATCCGGCACATCGTGGTGCTGATGATGGAGAACCACTCCTACGACAACCGGCTCGGAATGCTGCAGCGGCCGGGGGCGGACGGCTTGACCCTGGGCAAGAACGGCCAGCCCATCGAGACCAACCCGTACGCTGACGGCAAGACCCAGCACATGTTCCGGATGCCCACCACCTGCCAGTTGTCCGGTCAGCCATCCCAGGAGTGGGCAGCGAGCCACATCCAGTACGCGGGCGGCAAGCTCGACGGCTTCGTCGAGTCCCCCAGCGGCCCGGTCTCCATGGGCTACTGGCAGCAGGAGGACCAGCCCTTCTACTACTCGCTGGCCTCGGTGTTCCCGATCGCCGATCGCTATCACTGCTCGGTGCTCGGCCAGACCTTCCCGAACCGCCGCTACCTGCTCGCCGCCACCTCGCTCGGCATGGTGGACGACACGTTCCCGCTGGGCTACCCGGCGAACGGCACGCTGTTCGACCTGTTCGACAAGCACGGCATCTCGTGGAAGAACTACTACGTCACGACGCCGTCGACGCTGCTGTTCCCGCAGCTCTACTTCGACAACTTCGGCAAGAACGTGGTCCCGCTGGCCAATTTCTTCGAGGATGCGGCGAAGGGCAGGCTGCCCGGCTTCTGCATCGTGGACCCGGACTACGCCACCCACTCCGAGGAGAACCCGCAGAACATCGCCCTCGGTGAGGCGTTCGCCTACGAGGTCGTCAAGGCGGTCATGACCGGTCCCGAGTGGGAGACCACCCTGCTGATCTGGACCTATGACGAGCATGGCGGGTACTACGACCACGTGCCGCCGCCCAAGGCGATCCCGCCGGACAACATCCCGCCCAAGGTTCCGGCCGGTGAGAAGACCTACGACGGGTTCGCCAGGTACGGGTTCCGGGTGCCCTGCGCGCTGGTCTCACCGTGGTCGCGGAAGAACTACGTCTCGCACAACCTCTTCGACCACTCCAGCATCTGCAAGCTGGCCGAGACCAAGTGGAACCTGCCGGCCATGACCTACCGGGACGCCAACGCCAACAACATGCTCGACATGCTGGACTTCGAACGCCCCTCCTTCGTCAAGCCGCCGAAGCTGGCCACGCCGCTGTACAACAGCAATCCGGACGCGCTCATCTGCGGTTTTACCGGTCCGGGGACCATACCGCCACCGGGATCGGTCACCTGACAGCCGTCCGGGCTTTTCACGGAACGCACTCATTCAGTTACTGAGTGTGCGATAAGCTCACGCCCGTTCCAGGCAGTTCCAGCTTGAGAAGGGCCTCCCGATGTTCCAAACGCACTACTCACGCGTGCCCGCTGCGGTGGCAGCGCTCGCCCTGGCGACCGCGGTCGGCGGTTGTGGCGGTTCCAGCGGTTCCAGCAGTTCAGGCAGTTCCGGTGGGAACGCGGCCAAGCCCGCGGCCAACGCCGGCGCCGGGCCCGCCTACACGGTGTCCCAGCTCCGTGCCGCCCTGCTGCCCACGGTCAACGGCGCCCGCCCGGCAGCCCCGGTCCAGTCCGGTGACTACGGGTCGCTGCCCGGGGTCAAGGCGAGCAGGCAGACACTGTCCGGCGTGAGGATCTCCCCGGCCCGGTGTGCCAGCGCCACCGCGACTGGGCTGGCCTCGTCGAAGTTCGACAACGTGCCCGCCACGGTCGCCACGTTCCGTGATGGCGCGGACGGGGTCTCCGAAGTGCTGCTGGCCCCGCCTTCGTCCATGCTGCAGACGGCGATTGCACACAACATCCCGGCCGGCTGCTCCCGCTACCACGCGAAGGTCGACGGCAAGACCTACACCTACGAGATCAAGCAGGAGCCCGCCCCCCGCATCGGCGAGGCGGCCAGCGAGCTGAACGTGCGCGCCGCCGGCGACTCCAGCGCCAACATCTGGACGGTCATCTACCGCAGCGGCGGCCTCGTCGGGGCGATCACGCTGGTCGGCGCTGACGCCAGCAGGGCAGGTGCCGAGGCGCTGGCCAGGGCGGCCTACGCCCAGGCCCAGAAGAACCTGGTGTGACCGTCTGGACGCCTTTGCGCGGCCGGGCCACCCCGTTGCGCGGGGCCGGCCCGGCCGTGGCCGTTGCGCCCCCCGTACGGGCTCAGGCGTGCCCGGGGCCGGCGAAGCGGGCGAACGCGCGCAGGTTGCCGAGGCTCTCGCCGCGCTTGGAGCGCCAGGCCCATTCCCGGCGGATGGCCGACGCGAAGCCCAGTTCGAGCGCGGAGTCGAAGTTCTCGTCCGCATAGCTGAGCACGCAGCCGAGCAGCCGGTCGATCTCCGCCGCCGTCACCCCGCCGAGCGGCAGCCGCCCGGTCAGGTAGACGTCGCCGAGCGGGTCGAGGGCGAAGTGCACCCCGTACATACGCGCGTTCCGTTCCAGCAGGAACCGGTAGAAGCTGGCGTGATTCTCATCCGGCTGACGGCAGAAGAACGCTTCCACGTGCAGGCTGTGTGCCCCTGCGATCAGCCAGGTCATGGTGGCGAGCTTGTGCTCCCCGGCCAGCTTGACCAGGTAGGCACCAGGCTGTGGGCTCTCGTAGGACAGCCCAAGATCGGCCAGTGCCGCCTCAATGATCTGCGCTGAACCAGGCGAGCCGGCCCTCACGCGTCCACCGCGGCCACATCGTTCATGGCCCCGGTATACACCGTCATCAGCTCGTCCACCGCATTGATCCAGCTGAACCTGGCCGCATGCGCGATCGCGCCTGCCGACAGACTGGCCAGCCTGCCCGGCGAGCGGATCAGTTCGCGCAGCGCATCGGCGTAGTCGGCCGGATCATGCCCGTCCACAAGCACACCGGACACGCCGTGCCGCACGGCGGTGCGCAGCCCGCCGACCGCCGCGGCCACCACCGGCGTGCCGCAGGCCTGGGCCTCCACCGCCACCAGGCCGAAGGACTCCGAGTACGAGGGCACCAGCACGACCGTGGCAGCCCGGTACCAGTCGGCCAGCTCCGGCTGCGGGCAGGGTGGTTCGAGCCGCACCACCTTCGAGATGCCGAGCCTGGCGGCCAGTTCGGAGAGCTGGTCGGGATCGGCGCGGCCCGATCCGCTCGGCCCGCCGACGAACACCACCACCAGCCGGCCGGCCAGCTCCGGGTCCTTCTCGAGCAGCCGCGCGGCCGCGTGCAGGACCACATGCGGTGCCTTGAGCGGCTGTACCCGCCCGGCGAACATCAGCACCACGGCGTCCTGACGCACCCCCAGCTTGCGCCGTGCCCCGGCCTTCGGCCCCGGCCGGAAGACCGTCTGGTCGACCCCGGGATTGACGGTCTTGACCTTGGCCGCGTCCGCCCCGTAGAGGCTGATGAGCTCGTTCGCCTCGGCCGCCGTGCTGGCCACGAGCCGGTCGGCGACGGCCACCACCTCGGCCTCGCCGCGGATTCTCAGCTCGGGCTCGGCGGCGTCACCAGCCGCCAGGGCGGCGTTCTTCACCTTCCCCAGCGTGTGCATGGTCTGCACCAGCGGAACCCCCCAGCGTTCCTTGGCCACGGCGCCGACCTGGCCGGACAGCCAGTAGTGCGCGTGCACCAGGTCATACCTGCCCGGCGCGTAGGCGGCCTCGGCGCGCAGCACGCCCAGGGTGAACTCGCACAGCTGGGCGGGAAGATCGGTCTTGTCGAGCTCCTCGAACGGCCCGGCGATCACCTGCCGGACCAGCACACCGGGTGCCAGCTCGGTCACCGGGGGCGCGTCCCTGCAGACCGCGCGGGTGAAGATCTCAACCTCGACGCCGCGCGCCGCAAGGCGCTTGGCGACCTCGACTACATAGACGTTCAGGCCACCGGCATCCCCGGTTCCTGGCTGGTCAAGCGGCGATGTATGGACGCTAATGGTCGCGATCCGCCGGGGGGAGCGTCGCGGCACGGGCATGCACCTCCGTTGGGGGAACCCTGCCGGGCCAGATCCTGTTCCCGGCCGCTGGCATCGATAGGCTCCCCGGTATGCGAACCCTGGTGTTGCTTCGTCATGGCGAGAGCGTCTGGAACTCCGAGGGCCTGTTCACCGGATGGGTGGACGTCGGGCTGTCCGGGAAGGGCAGAGGGGAGGCGCAGAGCGCGGGGACGCTGCTACGGGAGGCCGGCCTGTGTCCCGACGTGGTGCACACCTCCGTGCTCACCCGCGCCATTCAGACCGCGAACCTCGCGCTGGAGTCGGCCGGCCTGCTCTGGCTGCCGGCCCGGCGGTCCTGGCGGCTCAACGAGCGCCATTACGGTGCGCTGCAGGGCAAGGACAAGGCGCAGACCCGCCAGGAGTTCGGCGACGAGCAGTTCATGCTCTGGCGGCGCTCCTATGACACGCCGCCGCCGCCGATGCCCGACAGCGACCCGCTCTCCCAGGTGTCCGATCCCCGGTACGCGGCACTGCCGCCCGAGCTGATGCCGCGCACCGAGTGCCTGCGCGACGTGCTGTGGCGGCTGACCCCATACTGGTACGACGCGATCATCCCGGATCTGATGGCCGGCCGGACGGTGCTGGTGGTCGCGCACGGGAACTCGCTGCGGGCCCTGGTGAAGCACCTCGACGGCATCTCGGACGAGGACATCACCGGGCTCGACATCCCGACCGGCATCCCGCTCGCCTACCAGCTCGATGACGACTTCAGCCCCGTCGTCGCAGGTGGCAGGTATCTCGATCCGCAGGCCGCGGTGGCCGCTGCCGAGGCGGTACGGAACCAGGGACGCTGAGGCCGGGCCGCCCTCGCGCCTGTGCAGGATGGTTTCCGCTGAGCAAACGGGACATGACAGCCGGTTGACCGCCATATGAACATTCCGGGAAGAGACCAGGTGGGTTATTCGCCCCTGTGGCCTGCTGAGCAGGGGCGCATACGATAAACGTGGATGCCGAAGTGGTCGCCGGCGTGGCCGCGCCCGGCGGCCCGGCGACGGGAGCCGCCTTGTCCATGAATCTCAGTACCGATGGAGGCACGAGCGATGCCCGGGGAGACAACCCCCCGCCGACCCGGCTTCCCGCCGGAATCGCATCCGTACTCTCGGTTCTGTCCTCTTCCGCCGTGGTCCTCGACAGCGAGGACAGGGTCCTGCGCGCCAGTGCGGCGGCGCGGTCGTTCGGGCTGGTGCAGGACGACAGACTGCTCGTAGGCGAACTGCTCGCGCTGGCCAGGCAGGTTCGCAGGGACGGCGAGATCCGCGAGGGCGAGATCGAGGTCCCCGACCACAAGCACGGCGACCGGTCGACCAGCTTCGCCGTCCGCGTCGCCCCGCTCGGTGCGCCGCTCGCCTCCGACAGCGGCCTGGTCCTGGTGCTGGCCGAGGACCAGACCGAGAGCCGCCGGGTGGAAGAGGTCAGGCGTGACTTCGTGGCCAACGTCAGCCATGAGCTCAAGACCCCGGTGGGCGCGCTCGCGCTGCTCGCCGAGACCGTCGAGGACGCCGCCGATGACCCGGAGGCGGTGCGCCGCTTCGCGGGCCGCATGCGCTATGAGGCGGCGCGGCTCACCAGCCTGGTGAAAGACCTGATCACGCTGTCCAGAATCCAGGCCGCCGAGCCGGTGCCCGACCCCGTCACGGTGGAACTCGACGACGTGGTGAGCGAGGCGCTCGACCGGTGCCGGATGAAGGCAGGGGCCCGCGGTATCGAGCTCGTCGCGGCCACCGAGCGTGGCCTGGCCGTCCTGGGTGACGAGGACCTGCTGGTCACCGCGCTGCGCAACCTGCTGGAGAACGCGGTGGACTACAGCCCCGAGCACACCCGCGTGCTGGTATCCACCAAGCGCGCGGCCGGGGGGATCGTCGAGATAAGCGTCGCGGACCAGGGCATCGGGATCCCGGAGCGGGACAGAGAGCGCATCTTCGAGCGCTTCTACCGGGTGGACCCGGCCAGGTCGCGGGCGACCGGCGGCACCGGGCTCGGGCTGGCCATCGTGAAGCACGTCACCGCCGCGCACGGCGGCAACGTGCGGGTCTGGAGCGAGGTCGGCGCGGGTTCCACCTTCACGCTGCGGCTTCCGCTGCTGCGAATACGAGCCACCGTCACGTCTGGTCAGGCGCAATCCGCGTCGCAACCTTCCAGGGAGGCAGTCAAGTGACACGCGTGCTGGTCGTTGAGGACGAGGAGTCGTTCAGCGACGCACTCTCGTACATGCTCCGTAAGGAGGGTTTCGAGGTCGCTGTCTGTCCCACCGGACCGGATGCGCTCGAGTCGTTCGACCGCAGCGGGGCCGACCTTGTGCTTCTCGATCTGATGCTGCCCGGCCTGCCCGGCAGCGAGGTCTGCCGGACACTCAGGGAGCGGTCGAACGTGCCGGTGATCATGCTCACCGCCAAGGACAGCGAGATCGACAAGGTTGTCGGGCTCGAACTCGGCGCCGACGACTACGTGACCAAGCCGTTCTCGTCCCGTGAGCTGGTCGCCAGGATGCGCGCCGTGCTCCGGCGGCGGGGCGAGGCCGACGAGCAGCCCGCCTCGATCCTGGAGTCCGGCCCGGTCCGGATGGACGTGGACCGGCACGTGGTGACGGCGCGCAGCGAGCAGGTGCAGCTTCCGCTGAAGGAGTTCGAGCTGCTCGAAGTGCTGCTGCGCAACGCGGGCCGGGTGCTCACCCGGATGCAGCTCATCGACCGGGTCTGGGGCGCGGACTACGTGGGCGACACCAAGACGCTGGATGTCCACGTCAAGCGGCTCCGGGCCAAGATCGAGACCGACCCGGCCAACCCCCGCCACATCGTGACGGTCCGTGGCCTCGGCTACAAGTTCGAGCCCGCCGGTTAACCGGCCACGCGGCCCGGCGGGCGCCTGACCCGGCCGGGTCCGCTAGGCGGTCGGGTTGGGCGATGCCGTGGTGCTCGCGGACGGTGAGCCGGTGGCGGGCGGGCTGGTGGGACGCACGCTCGTCTTGCCGGACTTGGTGGCCGTCGCCGTCGCCGTCGGTGACGGGCTTGGTGCGGGTGAGAACGTCGCGTAGTCGTCGCTGCGCGGGAGCACAGGAAGGTTGAGCGTGATGCTGCCGGCGTTGACGAAGGACAGTGTCACCCGCACCGACGAGCCGCCCTGCAGGGCCTGGGTGAGACCGGTCAGGACGATCTCGGGCTTCGGGCCGGTCAGGTAGGCGGCCTGGGAACTGCCCACCCGGATCCCGGCGGCCGGGAGGGTGACCGACCTCGCGACGCCACCCGCCGTGGCGCTGGACAGCGTGTCGGCGGTGGGGTTGTTGTTGTACAACGCGAGGAAGACCCCGGCGGACTGGCCCGCCGGAACCACGGACCCGGACGGCGCGCCCAGCACGAACGCGTCCCGGATTTCGATCCCGTTGATCGTGGCGTCAATGCCGTCGCTCTGTGGGTGGAATGCGAGGGTGGGCGCGTTGTTGCCCGCGTCACACGCCGCCACGGTGGGGATCAGGCCCGCCGCGATGGCCACGATGGCAAGACGGCCCATCGGCGTGATTGCCCGGCGGCTTCGGGTCACTGGATGCTCTCCTCAAGCTCTGTGGCGCTCCACGGCGAGATGCTTCATGGCGCGCGAAATCGAACGACGCTCAGATTAGCGGTTGGCCTGCTCGGGGGGTTCCGGGGGGTCGTCGTCCCCCGGAAACCGCAAAAACCGGTCCCAGGCCCGATCGCGGGGGTCCAGGGGGCCGTCCCCCGGGCGAATACTGCGGGCATCGGCGAAACTCGGCCACGGGCCGCCTGGCCGTACCCGGCCTGGCACCGGCCCGCCGCCAGGTCATCAGGAAGCCGGAGACACGTTCCCCGATTGCGTGGGCGACGTCGCCGTGGACCCGCCGCTGGCGCCCGCCAGCGACCGCAGCCCGGTTCCGACCTTGCGGTCGTTGCCCGGAAGCTGGCGCACGACGTCGCTGACCCTGCCGAAGCGGTCGGCCAGGATCGCGGTCAGCCCGACCGGCATGTAGGTGATGCTGAGCGCGTCGGTGGAGTCGTCCACCACATGACTGGGCTGCTGCTTCGCCTCTATGGCCAGCGCGGATAGCTGGGCCACCGCCCGGCCGGTGCCCACCATGTAGAACCGGACGTGCGCAGCGGCGGCCTGTCCGGCCAGTTGCCGCAGCGCCATCGCACATCCGCAGGCGGCCGGCACCCAGGCCAGCACGGCGGGCACCAGCGTGCGCAGCCCGACTATCTGGCCGTCCACCGTCACCTGTACGTCGGGCAGCGGCCTGGACGGCTGGCTGGGCGGCGGGGGTGAGGGGGTCGTCCTGGTGACGGCCGAGGTGCGGACCGGGGTTGGCGCCGCCTGATGGCCCGCGAGCAAGGTGAGCAGGGTGCCGGACAGCAGCGTCAGGGCAAGGCACCCGGCGACCAGCGGGATGACCATGCCGTGCCGGGTGAACGGCCCGGTGAGCCTGCGGATACGCATCTGCCGCCGCCGGACTCTGAGCTCGCGATGATATGCCTGGACATCACGATCCAGATCCCTGGCATCATCGGGGATCTCGATGTCGACCGGGGGAAGCCCGTACTCATCCCGGCCGGGATCGCTGCTAGGGTCCACGCGCACCTCTTCCGCGTCAGCGGCCGTCTCCCATCCAGTATGTGCCAGCCGCACAGCTCCCGCGCCACCGGATTCACCTAGCCCTGCCCGGCCATCCGGCCTCCTCGGCAACGGCGCTGCGCACACCGGAGATCCGGGCCGGCGGCGGCAGTGCCGGTATGGCGAAAACCACGTTCCCGGGCGGATAGCGGACGTTCCGGACGGATAGCGGATGGCCCGGACACGGGTCCGGAAGTTCTCTCCGCGGAGGGTTTGAAGGGTGCCCGACGGCCATCATCAGCGGCTCGAACGCGTCCGCAAAGCTGCCCGCCGAGCGGTCGAGATGGTGCCGAGATCGCGGCAAGGTGATTGGCGCCAGCCTTTTACTTCACCCAAATATGGTCTCTGACCTGCACTTTCATTTCAGCCGATGCTTTATCGACCGCGCTGCTCGTGGTATCCTGTCTTTCAGCGGAAGGGGTACTTGCCACATGTCTTTCAAGGTCGGCGACACGGTTGTCTACCCCCATCATGGGGCTGCTCGCATCGAAGCTGTCGAGAGCCGCTCGATGAAGGGTGAGGAAAAAACCTATCTGGTCCTCAAGGTCGACAAGGGCGACCTGACGGTGCGTGTGCCGGCGGACAACGCTGAGCTGGTCGGTGTCAGGGACGTGGTCGGGCAGGAAGGCCTGGAGAGGGTCTTCGAAGTGCTCCGGGCCCCGCACACCGAGGAGCCCACTAACTGGTCACGCAGGTACAAGGCCAATCTCGAAAAGCTAGCCTCCGGTGACGTGAACAAGGTGGCCGAGGTCGTCAGGGACCTCTGGCGCAGGGATAAGGAGCGCGGCCTGTCGGCCGGCGAGAAGCGCATGCTCGCCAAGGCACGGCAGATTCTGGTCAGCGAGCTGGCGCTCGCCGAGAAGACCAACGAGGACAAGGCCGAAGCCCTGCTCGACGAGGTGCTGGGCTGCTGATTGCAGCGGCGGCCAACCACGCTGCTTCCCGCCGTTAGCTGCTTTCCCAGCTCGTCGGCCGGTGAGATGGGCGGGTCTGGCTGGTGTGAGGGCGCTATCATCGGGCGGCACAGTTGGCTTGCGTCGTCTTGGTGATGGGCGGCTGTCCAGTTGATGTCTGGGGATATGGTCCCGATCGTGCCCAGGGTGGGCGTTGCTGTCGACGTCCACCCTTTTGGCGTGGGGCGGCCGATGAATCTGGCGGGGTTGTACTGGCCTGGTGAGACCGGGCTCAGCGGGCATTCCGACGGTGACGTTGCGGCGCACGCGGCCTGTGACGCGTTGTTCTCGGCTGCCGGGCTGGGTGACCTTGGCAAGAACGTCGGTACTGACCGGCCGGAATGGGCCGGCGCGGCAGGTGTTTTGTTGCTGCGTGAGGCGGTCAGGATTGTGGCTGCTGCGGGGTTCACGGTTGGGAATGTCGCCATTCAGGTGATTGGAAACTCACCAAGGATCGGTCCCCGGCGCGAGGAAGCGGAGAAGGTGCTGTCCGAAGCGCTGAACGGCGCCCCGGTCAGCCTGTCCGCCACCACCACGGATGGTCTCGGCCTCACCGGTCGCGGCGAGGGCGTGGCGGCCATCGCGGTCGCGCTCGTGTACGCGGCCGGCGTCGCTGGCTAGGGCACCTCGGCAAAACTCACCATGATCACGAAAAGCTGCTAGCGCTGCCATGCCCAAGAAGTCTTCGCGATCATGGAATCGCTGTCACTCGTCGGGGGGCGTGGGGCTGCTGCGCAGCCTGTTGAAGTGTGCGGCTGGTTCAACCGGCTCTGCGTCGGCGTCGCTGGGGTCGTCCCGTTCGGCTGGCTGCCACACTGGCGGCTCAGGCTCGGTGAACGGCTGGGCGACCATCGGGGGACGTCGCACGGCGAACTGTGGCGCCCTGGCGGGGTAAGGATCGGCCGGGCTGGCAACCGGCTCGGAAGCTGAGGCTGCCGGGGCCGGGACGACAGGCTCGGTCCCGGCGCCGGCCGGTCCGGTGCTGGTGGGCTCCGCGCTAGCGGGCTCTGTCCTGGTGAAGTCCGTGCTGGCGGATTCCGTGCTGGTGAAATCCCTGCTGGTGGG
>Ga0070733_10000881_pt1 | contig 23118 bp, 24 predicted proteins | sample Coa_R1_9_FD_66450 | JGI IMG/M metagenome (GOLD analysis project Ga0070733, IMG submission 66450) | Surface soil microbial communities from Centralia Pennsylvania, which are recovering from an underground coalmine fire - Coalmine... | ecosystem: Environmental > Terrestrial > Soil > Unclassified ...
GCGCTTTACGACATGCTCGAATCCGACAAGGTGGAGAAATTGCTGGAGCGCGCGTCGATCGAAGTAGCGCCGCTCGCGTTCATGCGCGGGCGCACGTTGAACGACAGCTTCATTATTCTCGACGAGGCGCAGAACAGCACGGCGGAACAAATGAAGATGGTGCTGACGCGCCAGGGATTCAACTCGAAGATGGTCGTCACCGGCGACGTTACCCAGATCGATCTTCCCAACGGCCGCCGCTCGGGACTGCTCGACGCGATGGAGATATTGAAAGGCGTGGAAGGCATCTCGTTTGTGCAATTCGACGAACGCGACGTGGTGCGCCACAGCCTGGTGCAGCGCATCGTTCGCGCGTATGAAAAATACAACGAGGGCGTGGCGGGCCGGCAGCTCTCGCTGAAACTTTCCGACGGAACTCCGCTCGACGTATCCAGGGAAGCCCTGCCGGCGGAATCGCCGCTTCCGCCGCCTGTTATGGCGGCCCCTGCTCAGGTTCAGGCCTGAGCGGCACAAAATGAAATCCGATCCACTGATAACTTACCGGCGAAAGCCGGCCACGCTCGACGATAAAAGCCTGCAGTCGTTTGCCGAAGTGCTCCGCGATCGTGTGGCGCGGGGGCGCGAGTTTCATTGCCGTATTACGAATGACGCCGAATTGCAGGCGTTGAATGCGCAGTTCCGCGGGAAGGATTATGCGACCGATGTGTTGTCGTTCCCTTCGGGGGATGGTGGGCCGCTGGGCGATATCGCCGTTTCGATCCAGCGGGCGCGCGCGCAGGCGCACGAGTGGCGGCACTCGACGGACGATGAAATCCGCATCCTGATGCTGCATGGGGTGCTGCATCTGCTGGGCATGGATCACGAATCGGATTCCGGCCGGATGAAGCGGACTGAAATTCGCTGGCGCCGGACACTGGGTCTTCCGGTGGGCTTGATTGAGCGCCTGACTGAAGGAAAGCCGCAATGATACTGGCGCTTCTTCTCGTGCTGGCGATGCTGATCACCCTGTTCACCAGCATCCAGACGCTCTACCTCGAAGGCATGCGATTGCGCACGCGCGATTTGCCTTCGCTGCAGTATTTCAAGTCGGAGCTGGAGCCGCGCCTGAATCTTCGCTCTGAAGAGGGTGCGTTGACGTTTTCGCTGTGGAAGCACACCTGCCTGGTGCTGTTCGGCGTCACGGTGCTCGCGCAGGTGATCGATGCCGCATATCCAAGCGGGGGGGGAACGCTTACGCTCCCCGTGCTGCTCGAAAGCGTCATCGGGGCGTGGCTGATGATGATGCTGTGCGCATATCTGGTTCCGCAGTTGTTGTTCCGACGGACGTCGTGCAGGTGGATCTCTCACCTGATGCCGTTTTATGGCGGCGCCGCGCTGGCGATACGGCCTTTGGTGCTGGCGTTGAGCTTCCTGCACTCGCTGCTCGATATCACGACCGAGGAAGCCGAGCGCGCCGAGCCGGCCACTTCGGCGGAGAACATCGAGGCTCTGATCACGGCCGGAACGGAAGAGGGGCTGATTCAGGAAGACGACCGCAAACTGATTCAATCGGTGGTCGAATTCGGCGACAAAGTGGTGCGCGAAGTGATGACCGCGCGTCCGAACATGGTGGCCATTCAGGCCGATGAGCGGCTCGAAGCCCTGCATCAGTTAGTGGTGACGGAGCAGTATTCGCGAATTCCCGTTTATCAGAGCTCGATTGACGATGTGATCGGCTTTGTTCATGTACGCGATATGTTCGAGGTGCCGGAGAGCGACCGGCCGACCCGCAAAGTGCGGGAACTGATGCGGCCCATTCGGTTCGTGCCGGAGACCAAGCCGGTGAACGATCTGATGCGCGAGATGCAGCAGGAAGGCGCGCACATGGTGATCGTGGTGGATGAATACGGCAACACCGCCGGGCTCGCCACGATGGAAGATCTGGTGGAAGTGATTCTGGGCGAGATTCGCGACGAGCATGAGCCGGATTCGGACATTACCGAAGACGGGCGCGGCGGGTACATTGTGTCCGGCAATTTCGATATTGCGCGCGTCGCCGACATAATGAATTTCAAGCCGGATGAGGAGATTGAATCCACTACGATCGGCGGGTTGGTGACCGAGTGGCTGGGCCGCGTTCCGAAGCCGGGCGAGGTCATCGAGCGGGATGGGATTCAGGTGGAGATACTGGCCAGCGACGAGATGCGCGTGGAGCAGGTTCGCATCGCCCCCGCACATGTCGAAATCGAAGCGCGGCAAAACATCTCATGACGCCCCACAAATCCGGCTTTGTTTCGATACTGGGGCGGCCCAACGCGGGCAAATCGACGCTGCTGAATGTATTGGTGGGGCAGAAGGTGGCTATCGTCGCGGACAAGCCGCAGACAACGCGCACGGCGATTCAAGGGGTCCTGACCACGCCCGAGGCGCAGATCGTATTCATCGATACGCCTGGCATTCACAAATCCGACAGCGCCATCAACAAGCGAATGATGGATGCGGTGCGAGCTTCACTGGAGGAGCGCGACCTGTTCATTTACCTGGTGGATGTCACCAAGCCGTTCAGCAACGGGGATGAGAAAGCGCTGAGCATTCTGCGCGAGGGCAGAGACATGCCTCCGGTGATCGTTGCGCTGAACAAGATCGATGCGCTCCCGGCCAAGCATGAGATGCTGCCGCTGCTCGAGGAATATCAGAAGCGGTACAACTTCGAATCCTACCTGCCCATCTCGGCGGCAACCGGCGAGGGGTTGGAGAAACTTCGCAACGAGGTTCTGCGGCTCTTGCCGGAAGGCCCCGAATATTTTCCGGCTGACCATTACACCGATCAGCCCGCGCGTTTTCTGGCAGCGGAGTTGATTCGGGAGAAAATCCTGATCGCCACGCGCCAGGAGGTTCCGCACTCCGTCACCGTGCTGATTGAAAAGTGGGAGGAACTGCCGCGGCTGATCCGTATTTTCGCCACGATCGTGGTGGAGCGCGATGGGCAGAAGGCGATCGTCATCGGATCGAAGGGGTCGATGCTGAAGCAGATCGGGACGCAGGCGCGCGAAGAGATGGAAGCGTTGTTCGATACGCATATCTTCCTCGATCTGCATGTCAAGGTGGAAACGGCGTGGCGGGAGAAAGCGTCCTGGTTAAACACCGTCGATTGGCGTACAATGGCCGGGAGAGATGAAACTTAAACGCATACTTTTACCTTTGGTGCTGTTTTTTACGCTGGCGATCGCGTTCGCCGCGCCAGCCCTACCGGCCGACAAACCCGTCACCGACGATTTCCTGTCCGACACAATCAGAACGAGGCTCGCCGCCGATCAGCTGGTGAAGGGCGGTGCAATCGAGGTCGTAGTAAAAGACGGCGCCGTGATCCTGAAAGGAACGGTCGAGGACGAAAAGCAGAAGAGCAAAGCCGAGAAGATTGCCAAAAAAGTGAACGGCGTGAAGAGCGTCTCGAACCAAATCCAACTCGCGCACCCGTGATCCTGGTTTCCCCGGATCTGATTTTCCTTGCCACAACTCACCGGCGGCGCTGCCAAATACGAAGCTGAGAAGATTGCGGCAAACCTGCAATTCGTCGACGGACTGGCCTGGTCGCGATCCGGATTTTTGGCGGCGGCGGATGTCAGGCAGCGGAAGATCTTCCGGATCGATTCCGATCCGCATCCAAAAATATTGAGAGACAACGATGGCGGGGCGTCCGGCCTTGCCTACGATCCGCAGGGGCGTTTATACATTTGCGAATCGGAAAGCCGCCGTGTGACCCGTTTGGATTTGAAGGGCGACCCGGAGACGCTGGCGGAGAACTGGCAGGGCATGAAGTTCAATGCGCCAAACGATATTGTGGTGCGCAGAGACGGCCACGTGTATTTCACCGATCCGGCTTTCGGGAGCGCGAACGATCGCCGCGACCTGGATTTCCACGGCATCTGGCATATTTCTCCGAAGGGCGATCTGGATACGGTCGCCAGGTGGAAGACACGGCCGAACGGTATTGCTTTAGCGGCCGACGGAAGAGTGCTCTTCGCGGGCGATTCCGACAGGCACGCGGTTGTGGCTTTCGATCTGGATCGTGGCGGCGCCGCGACGAACCAGCGGGATGTCATCACGAAAGTGGCGGGTGTGCCTGGAGGAATCAGGACGGATGTCGACGGGCGCTTCTATGTAGCCGCGAAGGGCGTTGCCGTCTACTCGCGCGAGGGCAAACTGCAGCGCACGCTTCTGGAAGATGTGAATGCGACAAACTGCACCTTCGGCGACGGGGATCTGGAGTCACTGTTCATCGCGGCGCGCGGCGACATTTTCAGGGTGAAGCTCGGGGTGAAGGGAGCGTTGCAGTATTAGCCGCCAATATCCGGAACGGCCCATCCTCGGCGTCGGCGCGCTCATTATCGATTGCACCGACGACGCCGGGCGCATCCTTCTGGTGGAGCGGGCGCATGAGCCGCTGAAGGGCTGGTGGTCGCTGCCCGGCGGAGTGGTGGAGACGGGCGAACTACTCGAAGCCGCGGTGCGACGCGAGGTGCGCGAGGAGACCGGGCTTGAAATTGAGATCGTGTGTCTGCTGGAAGTTTTCGAACGCATTATGCTCGATGCCACCGGCGCGGCGGAGTATCACTACGTGCTGATGGATTACCTTTGCCGTCCGGTGGGAGGCGAACTTTGCGCGGCGGACGATGCGAGCCGCGTGGCCTGGGTCGCCGAAGCCGAACTCGGCGATCTCAAAATCACCGAAGGCACGCCTGCGGTGATTGCGAGAGCGTTCCAGCGGATGCGGGAAGAAGACGGAAAATAATTGAAGTGAATGTGAACAGCGAAGCAGCGCTCGAATGGGAGCAGGTCCGGGGGCTCATTGCACGTTACATCGGAGGTCCGCTCGGTGCGGCGGAACTGGCGAAGGTGGCGCCTGCCGGCAATCGCGAAGAAGTGGAACCGGCGCTGGCCGAAGCGGGCGAGGGGATTCGATACCTCCGGGCCGCTTCCGCTCCGCAGCCCGCGGGGCAGGGCGCGGCGATCCGGATCAACCTCAACGGTCTTCCGGATGTCACGGTTCTCATTCAGAAGCTGCACATCGAAGGGGCGGCGCTGGAGCCTCGCGAGATTTTCGATCTGATCGGTTTTCTGGATCGTGCCGCCGACGCCGCGTCGTTTCTTTCGGCAGCGGGTGAGAGGTTTCCGTTGCTGGCGCAGCGGGCGCGGGGTATTGAGGATTTCCGCCCGCTGCTCAAAGAAGTCGAGGGCAAGATACAAGGCGACGGAACGGTGCTCGACAGCGCGAGCCCGCATCTGCATCGGCTTCGCCGCGATATCGAGAAGCAGAAAAAGGGCATTCAGGAGTCGCTGGAGCGTTTTGTGCGCGCGAATCGCAGCGAGGGAATTCTTCAGGAAGAGTACATCACAATCCGCAACGAGCGGTTTGTGGTGCCGGTGATTGCAGGGCAGCGGCGCAAGCTGCCGGGGGTGATTCACGGCGCGAGTTCCACCGGCCAGACTTTGTTTCTGGAGCCGCTCGAAACCATCGATCTGAACAATGAGCTGGTGCGGCTGCAGGAGGAAGAATCGCGCGAGGTGTTCCGGATTCTGCGCGAGTTGACGGCGCGGCTGCGGGTGTACGGCGAGCCGATCCGTGCCGCGGCCGCGATTATGGGAGCGCTCGATCTGATTTTCGCAAAGGCGCGTTTTGCGATCGATTTCGATTGCTGCATTCCGAATTTCGGAAGTCGGCTTCACTTGGAAAACGCGCGCCATCCTCTGTTGATCGATGTGTTGCGCAAGGGTAAACGGCGTGTGGTGCCGTTCACGTTGACGCTCGATCGCGCTTGCCGAACGCTGCTGATCAGCGGGCCGAATACCGGCGGCAAGACGGTAACGCTGAAGACGGTCGGGGTGATGGCGCTGATGGCGCAAGCCGGGCTTCCGGTGCCGTGCTCGGCCGCGGAGCTTCCTGTTTTCGAGCAGGTGCTGGCGGATATTGGCGACAACCAGTCGATCGAACAGAGCCTGAGCACGTTTTCGGCGCACATCTCGCGGCTTCGCGAGATGGCGCTCGATGCCACGCCGGATTCGCTGGTGCTTCTCGATGAGATCGGATCGGCCACCGATCCGGAAGAGGGCGGGGCCCTGGGAGTGGCGTTGGTGGACCATTTTCGCGCGGCGGGAGCGTTCACGCTGGCGTCGACGCACCTGACGGCGCTCAAGATTTATGGCGCGAATACGAAGACGGTTTTGAACGCGTCGATGGGTTTCGACGAGCAGACTTTGGAGCCGACTTATCAGTTGCAGGTGGGGCTGCCCGGCAAATCCGCCGGACTCGACATTGCGGCGCGGCTGGGTATGCCGGAAGACATCATGAAGCGCGCGCGGGCTTCGCTCAGCACGCAGGAGATCGAGCTCTCGACGCTGATTGCGAGTTTGCATAAGCGGCTGGAGGAAACGCAGCGCGTGGAAGCGCTGCTTGAACAGGAGCGGGCGGCGCTGGTGGTTCGCGAGAGACAGATCGTGCAGGATGCGGAGACGAAGGAAACCGCGAAACTTCGCGAACTCGAGGGGCGTTTCGACGAGATGCAGCGGCGTTGGCAGGAGCGCGGGGATGAAATCGCGGCGCGCATCGCGGAGACGGCGGAACGACGAAAGGCTGTGGATGAGGCGCACCGGCAGACGGCGCGGGCGAGCCGGGAGATGCGGGAGGACTGGGAGAAGATTGTGCCGCAGTCGGGTGGGCCGAGTGTTGCCGGCAAGGTGAAGATCGAGGAGGGAATGCGTGTTCGGCTGAAGGGAATCCGCGAGCCGGCGCGTGTGCGCAGAGCGTTGGGCGATGGGCGATTTGAGGTGGAAGCGGGTTTCATGAAAATGCATGTGACGGCGGCGGATGTGGAGGAGGTTCTTCCGGATATAGTCGGTCCGGCCAAGCTTCCGAAGAATGTTCGTTATCAGGGTGGTCCGCAGCTGAGCCCTTCGGTGCAGGAGATCAATGTGATCGGCGAGCGTGAGGCGGAGGCGGTGGAGCGCGTGGAGCGGTTTCTGGATTCGGCGGTGATGGCTACTGCGGTACGAGTGCGAATCGTTCATGGGCATGGGATGGGGGTTCTCAAGCGCGCGATCGGTGAACTGCTCAAGAACAGTCCGCATGTGGAGAAGTTTTATCCGGCTTCGCAGAATGAGGGCGGGGCGGGTGCGACGATTGCGGAGTTGAAGGAATAACCTGCGCTGGTGACATACGAAGGCATTAGTGGCAGCGGTCGGCTCCCCCGCGGTTCTTGATTTCTGCCGATATATCCGCGTGGCCATTCTCGAACGCGGTCTGGTAAGGTGTCTTGCGATTATTTCCACAGAGAGACGGATTCGCACCTCGATCGAGAAGCATTTTCACCGTACTCAAATGTCCGGATGAGGCGGCGGCGTAAAGCGCAGTCGTGCCACTGGCTGTATTCGCCTGATTCGCGCGAGCACCGTTCATCAGAAGCATGTCGACTATTGGGTCGAATCCTTTGAGGGCAGCATCTTCCAGTGGAGTCGTTCCGTCCTTGCCTGCGGCGTTCGGGTTGGCGCCCTTCTCGAGCAAAACACGCGCAGTTTTCGACGCGCCGCGAAACGCAGCCGCATCGAGCGGCGTATAGCCGGACGGCAAAACGTGGTCTACGCTTATTCCCTGGCGTAAAAGCGCCTCAACGAGCAATGACTGATCTCTGCCGATTGCCGCCTCCATTGTTTTGCCGAGAAACTCCGGCGTTTGCCGCGCCGCCGGTTGAGCTTCAAGCAACAACAACGCCGAGTCTTCCTTGCCCATTCGGATTGCGCTGTCGAGCGGAGTGTATCCGCGCTTGTCCGCTGTCGCCACGTCGGGATGGAACTGGAGCAGGAATCGCACCACTTCGGAATGGCCCTGGAACGCGGCTTCGTTGACCGGCGTTGCGCCGGTCTGGGTATCCGGCTCATTGAGTCGAGCGCCATGGGCGATCACGATGGCTGCGGCGTCCAGGTCCCCGCGCCAAACCGACTCATCGAGTGGGCTGGCGCCCTCCGAGTCACGGGCGTTCACGTCCGCGCCTTTTTCAATCAGGAGGCGCGCCATATCGAGATGACCGGGGAGCGCATAGTGGAGCGGCGTGCGTCCCGGCCCGCCCCTGTCGTTCACGCGCGCGCCGGCCGCGATCAATGACCGCGCCATACGCAGATCCCCCCGCTGCGCGACGTATTGCAGGGGAGTCTCCGAGCCAGGATTCGCCCCGGTCATCGGCGCGTTCGGGTCCGCATGCCAGGCAAGCAGCAGATCGACGACTCCAAGTTGGCCGGCAAGTATTGCAACCGAAAGGGGCGTCTGACCGAGATGATCGGGGACGTTTGCGCTGAGGCCCGCGGAGAGCAGGTTTTCGACGGTCCTGACATCGCCGGCCCCCTCCGCGGTGCGCAGCATCTGGATAGATGTGATTTGTTTGGATGTTACGTCACTTGTTGTGACCTGAGCGCTCAGCAAACCAACCGAAGCGGCAAGAAACAGAAGTGGCTTCATAAAAATGAGATTAAATCGTTTCTCGAGTACAGAGGAGGTTCCTTTGTCTCGCGATGTACCTTGAAAACCGACGCGCTGACACCGACCTTCCTCACACGATCCGGCCTCAGTGCCACTCCACATACGAAAATCTTACTACGAATATATTCGTAGTACAATGTCTTCCTGGATGCCTCCCAGACCTACCGACGCGGAACTTGAAATCCTGACCGTTCTCTGGAGCCGGGGACCGGGTACGGTGCGCGAGATCCACGAGGTCATCACCCGGCGCAAGCCGGCGCAGTACACTACCGTTCTGAAGATGCTTCAGATTATGGCCGAAAAGGGTTTGGTTCGCCGCGACGAGAAACAGCGCGCGCACATTTATGAGGCCGCGTCTTCTCGTGAACGGACGCAAAAACAACTGGCCGCCGATTTGTTGCAGAGGGCATTCAATGGATCGGCGGCGCGCCTGATGCAGGGTGCGCTCTCCGCACGAAAGGCATCGAGGGCGGAGCTTGCCGAGCTGCGAAAAATGCTGGATGAGCATGAGAGAGGTACCCGATGATCGTGCTGGAAAGTCTTGTGCAGACACCGCTCGCGCAAGCTCTCGGCTTGACCTTGTTTCACTCGTTGTGGGAAGGCGCGGTTGTGGCGATTCTACTGGTCATTACGCTGAGCGTGGTGCGATCGTCGCGCATCCGTTATGCCGCGGCGTGTTTGGCAATGCTCGTGATCGTGGCGGGCTTCAGCGCGACGTTGTTTCGATCTTTGCCGGAAGGGTTCGCGCCGCCCGCGACTGTGATCCGCAACATCCCGCATGCATTTCCGGGTGAACAGCGGTTTCCGGAATTATCCGGCCGCCGAATCGCCGAAGTGCTGCCATGGCTGAGCCCGTTCTGGTTCGCGGGCGTCATCCTTTTCCACATGCGCGGCATCGCGAGTTGGATGAGCGCGCGCCGGCTGCGGCGGAAAGGCGTTTGCCCCGCAACAGACCGCTGGCAGGAAAAGCTGAATCAGCTTCGAGAACGGCTCCGGGTGAGCTCGCCTGTCGGGCTGCTCGAAACTGCTCTCGCCCAAACACCCGTCGTGATCGGCTGGCTGAGCCCGGTGATTCTGTTTCCGGTCGGGCTGTTCGCGGCAATGCCAACGAGCCAGATCGAAGCTATCCTGGTTCACGAACTGGCACATATCCGCCGCCGCGACTATCTGGCCAATCTGCTGCAGACGGTGGTGGAAGGTTTCCTCTTTTATCATCCGGCGGTCTGGTGGATTTCGAGCGTGATCCGCACGGAACGCGAAAACTGTTGTGACGATCTGGTGGTGGCGGTCCATGGGAACGCGCATGAATACGCCACCGCGCTGACGGCTTTGGAAGAAAACCGCTGGGCCGCGAATGAAGCCGTGCTGGCGGTAACGGGAGGTGTTCTCATGAAACGAATTCGACGTCTGCTTTATCCAAAGGAGAGCCCGCGGGCTTTTCTCACGCCCGTGGTGTCGACGGGAATGTTTGTGGCGCTTACCGCGATGGCACTGACGGCGTGGCAGTCGAAGCCGGCGGGCGATGCGGCGGGCGATTTCTTCCAAAAGTGGCTCAACGAGGAAGTTCCGTACATTATCACCGATGCGGAGCGGAATACTTTCAATCAACTTCAGTCCAACAGCGAGCGCGAGACATTCATTGAGCAGTTCTGGGCGCGCCGCAACCCCACGCCGGGCGCGGTCGAGAACCCGTTCAGAGCCGAGCATTACCGGCGGATCGGTTACGCGAATGAACACTTTGGCTCGAAGGCCGAAACGCCGGGTTGGAAGACGGATCGCGGGAGAATCTATATCGCGTTCGGCCCGCCGGACGAGATCGACTCGCATCCCGTCGCTTCGGCGACGAAACCTCCTTACGAAGACTGGCGTTATCGCTTCATTGAACGCATCGGCAACGACGTCCATATGGAGTTCGCCGATACAGAGCTGAACGGCGAGTTCCACATGACGAGGGATCCGGATGAAAAAGAGGGCCGGCGAAGCACGAAGCCATAGTAGGAGAGCCGGACCGGGGGTCCGGCGCGGACGAGGGCGTCCGCCCCACGGCATGACGCGGCGAGCTTAGCCTTCCAGCTCAGGGGGCTGGTTCCACTAAGATGGATTGGATGGCCGATCCCGTTTTTGAACGAAAATCCCCGCCGATGGCGGCGCGGATAGCCGGTGGGTTGTTTGTGGAGTGCGTTTTCGCGCCCCTGATGTGGGGTACGCAGAAGCTCGGCGTGGCGGAAAAGATGATGTCTTCCGTCAACGACAAACGGCAGCTGGAATACGTCAAAAAGAATCCCTTCCGCGGCTACGTACCGGGGCCGCAGGATGTCTTTGTGATGACCTACGCCAAGAGCGGCACGAACTGGATGATGCAGATCGCGTGGCAGCTCATTCACCACGGCAAGGGCGAATTCGAGCACATCCACAGCGTCGTGCCATGGCCCGATTCCAAGCTCATCGGCGGGCCGATGATGATGCGCGAATACGCGGTCCCTCTGGAGCAGGCTAACGAATGGCAGACTGCGCCCGAACGAAAGAGAGTCATCAAGACCCACTTCAATTGGGAGTTACTGCCGTACTCGGAAGAGGCGCGGTACATCGCGGTGATCCGCGATCCCAAGGATGTGTTCGTCTCGGCCTGGTTCTTCATGAAGGACAGCGGCATGGGCCCGGCGATGCCATCGGTAGACACGATGTACAGGTTGTTCCTGGCGGACAAATTCCTGCTGGGAGGATCGTGGCCGGCAAACGCCGCGGGATACTGGGCACAGCGCCACAGGCCCAACGTGCTGGTGATGTCGTATAAATCGATGAAGCGCGATCTGGAAGGGACTGTGAGGCAGGTGGCCAGGTTCCTCGACGTGTGCGTCCCGGATGAAGTCATTCGGGCGGTGTGTGAGAAGGCTTCCTTCAGCTACATGAAGGGCATCGACCACAAATTCGGCACAGGCAAGATGATTCCGTGGCGCTCGGCGAGCGCGATGATGCGGAAAGGCCAACAGGGCGGCTCGGGAGAGTTGCTGACGCCGGCGCAACAGCGGGAAATGGACGCGCACTGTATCGCGGAATTGAAGCGGCTGGGTTCGGATCTCCCTTATGAGGAGTTCTGCGATTTGGCTTAAGTAAGACTCAGCGGCGGCGGCCGAAGCTACGTCCGGGAACTCTGGGAGACGGACGGGATGAACCGAATCGCTGGCCGCTGCCACCGTTGGAGCCGAAGCGCTGACCGCTGCTCGATCCGCCGAATCGCTTTCCTGCGCTACCTTCATCCCGCGGAGTGAAGCCAGGTGTTGGACGCGATGCGGGAGCCGCGCCCGCCGAGCGATTCGAGCCATACGCCGAACCCGAGTAACCGCCGGATTGCACATAGCGGCTGCCCGCATAACGCTGCTGCGTGAATGTGCCGTGGCTGCCGTACTTCGGCGGACTGGACGGTGTCTCCTGGCCGTAGTACGTGCGGCCGGAGCGCACCGCCGTCTGATAGCCGTTGTATTCGTTGATGTAAATCGGGCGATAGCCGTGTCCCCACAGCAGCTCGCGCAGGATCAGATACTGGGGCAGGAAAGTCCAAACACTTTCACCGCCCGAGTGGCTCCAATAGCCGTATTGATTCGAACCCTGCGACGGCGAGGCGATGTAAGCGAAACCCGGCGGCTGGACGTTATTCTGCGCTTCGGAATCGAAGAGGCCCGCGTCCTTATGGGCAATCACCATCCCCAGATCGTTTTCGACCGCGCGATAAGAAGATTGCGGCACATCCACCCATTTGTTGTCGCTCGAAACCTCTGTCTTTTTCGCGGCTACGTCGAGATAGTGAGTGCGGACGGTCGATATTTTCTCCGAATAGGCGGTATCGCCTCCGCGATGGGCTACCTCGAGATCGGCGAGGATCTTGTCCCACGAATCGTAGAGTTGCCCACACTGGGCACGAAGTTCGCCGGCATCATGCGTGAGCTTATTGTCGTCGCGCTGCAGTGCGTCGTTGGCCTGGATCAGCGTCGCGATCATGGGCCCGGCGGCGGTCCCGGCGGCCGCGGCCTGCCTGGCGGATTCGGTTGCGCTCCACTGCGCTTCCGCGTCCGTCGACGATTGGCGCAGTGCCGCGAGAGGCCCTTCGAGATCCGTCTTCTTCGCGGGCCAATCCTGTTCCGCTTTCTGTACGACCGCCGTTACAGGCGCCAGATCGACGGCGTGAATTTCGTCGTACTCGCGCTGCATCGCCGTCAGGTAGTGGGGAGTGTTCCGTTGAAAATCGAGCCAGCTGTTAGCGTCGGATTCGACCGATTCCGCATCGCGCATGACGGATTGCCGCAGATTGCGTTCTTCGGTGAGCAACGGTTGCGCGCGACGAACATCGGACGCGCGATCGAGCTGTTGAAGATCGTTTTTTGCGCGATCGAGCGTCGCCTTCGCGGATTGCAATCGCGCGGGCCATTCCGTCGATACGGGCGTGCCTTTGAACAAGTCGGGAGAATGCGCGAGATCGTCCTTCACGGTTTCGAGCGCGTGCTGCAACTGGCGGTCGGTTTGCTGCAGGGCAGCTTTTTCGGATGCGATCTGGTTCCGAAGCGCCCGCGGCAAGCCGCCGCACGACACCAGGAGTAAAGCGCCGGCAATCGCGACGTAGCGTTTGCGCGAGTTCATAAAATCAGGCCCCTCTGAAAACTGTAATGTCCGTGGGCTCGACCTTCACGCGGATGGACGCGGTGAAGGGCTCGCCCTCGAACTTGCGAACACTCAGGTAGCGTTTCCCGTCCTGCTCATGAAATTCCCAGCCGTAGAACCCGCGGCCGGTTGCATTCCCCTCGCTGAAGACGCCCATCTCGCGGCTGAAGCGATAGAGCCAGAACTTGCCTTCAAAATCGAGAAAATCGGCGGGGTTCTGGCGCGAGTCCAACTGCGCCATATCGTCCTCGCTCAATCCGAGCTCGTCGAGCGTGAGCCTTCGGCCGTCAAAATTGCCCTGGACCTCGACCGTGTCTTCGTTATGCACCTCGAGGAAAACGCGGCGGTCGCGCCACATGCCGCTCAGCTCGGTCCAGCGTTTGCTGCCCGCTTCATAGAAATCGCACCGGTCAACGGTGAAATCGATATCGCTGAGGTCTTCGGCTGCACCCGTTACTGAGAGCAAGTCCTTTACGCGCGCATCAGTGATCTTGAGATTGGCAAGATCTTCCTGGGGCGCGGCGGGTTTTTTGTCAAAGAACATGCATTAGTGTCCGCCGGCGGCGGGCAATTCCTTCTGGACCGTTACCGTCATCTGCCGCTCGCGTTTGAGGGCGGCGAGATCGTCGTCGACCGTGTGGCCTCCGAGTTTCGCGAATTCGGCTTCGAGATTTGTGTCCGTGCCGGAATTTGCCAACTCGGTGAACGCTTTCGCGGTAGCTTCTTCCTTGGCTACCGATTGCTCGAACGTGGAAAGAGTAGCAAAGGCGTTGTCAGCCTTGCCGACTCCGGCCAGCGCCTCCGATACCTTGCGCTGGGCCATGGCGGCGTTCTTGCGCGCTACCAAAGTGGTGGCGGTGCGCTCGCCTTCCTCGATCTTGTGTTTCAATTCGGTGACTTGCGCTTTGAGGGAATCGCTGGCGCCCCGGGCGGAGTCGATGGCCGTCTGCAGCGAGGCGATCTGGCGGTCGCTTTCGGCTTTCTTGGCCAGCGCCTTTTTGGCCAGATCTTCGTTGCCGGCGTCGAGCGCCTGGCCGGCGCGATCCTTCCACTCCTGCGATTGCCTGACGTACTTCTGGTATTCGGCGTCGAGCTGGTTGTAGTTGCTCATGGCCATCGCCGATGAGCGCACCACGTTATTCAACTCGGTCTTCATGTCGGCCACGGTCTGCCGGACGGTGGACTCGAAGGTCGCGTCTTCGACGGCGCTCATGCCCTGATTGGCCTGTCCGCGGGCGACGCGTCCGGCGCGGCTGAAAATATCTGAAAAGAATGCCATGGTCTCGTCTTTCCTCGTCTTTTCTCGTCTTTACTCATCATGCCGAATGAAGATCGGCGCCGATTAAATCTTTCGCATGCACCACATCGGCCAGCAGGAAGCTGACGCAGGAGAGGATGTCGTCCTCGTCGTCCGGCCCCAGTTCCTGCAGCTTGCAGAAATTATTCAACGTGATGGCTACGTTGCCATCGCCGGTATTGTAAAGCTGGAAATGGGAAGTGGAAATGCCGTTGTCCGCCGCCAGCATTTTACGCAGGATCTGAGGGGTCAGGCTGGCTGCGGGCACCGACATGCAGACCAGCGACAGAAACAGGATCTCGCCGGCGAGGACCGCCTGCAGGACAATCCCGCTGTCGACTTCCTGAATCCTGAGTACGCCATCGCCGGCTTCGGTGACCGAATAGCGCTTGGCCGCCAGCAGGGAGTGAATTTGTGACAGAGTCGATTGGTTTGTCGTTGCCATAGTTTTGAGTACGCAGCTTTGTATACGTAATGCCGCCGGAACTTGTTCGGGCCGCTTTACATTCTATCGTTCACCGGTTGGGGAGGGTTTCGACTATTCGGCAGTTCAGCAGGTGTTTGTCGGCAGTGGCCAGAGTAAAACCGTTGACCAAGGCTGTCGCCGCAAGGAACCGATCGGCCGGATCTTCGTGCGGAAGTTCGATCAGCCGGCTGTGCAGCGCGATTTCGTGAGTGAGCGCGGCCTCCACGACGAATCCCTTCGCCAACGCCTGGCGAACCCAGATAGCCGGATCCGACGCGATTTGTATGTTGCCTTTCTGAAAAAGCACCGTGGCTTCCCAAACACTGACGGGCGAGAGCCAAAGCTGATTTTCGGGGTCTTCGAGGGCGGCGGCCAGTCCTTTTTTTATTCGGTGTTTTTCAAGGAAGGACCAAAGCCAGATGTGGGTATCGAGCAGGATGTTCACGAACGAAGAACTTCCCAATCGGATGGAGGAGTTGCCGGTGACTCAATATCGCCCACAATTTTGGCGGTACCTTCCATGCAGCCCATCAGGCGACGTTTACCCTTGGGCGGGACCGGCACCAGTTGAGCGACGGGTTTGCCCCGTTTGGTGACGCGGATCGGCTGACCCGTTTTTTCGACTTTATCGAGAAGCGCAAGGCACGTGGCTTTGAAACTGGCTGCGTTGATGGTTTCCATGCCTCTATATTACTATGGTCATGCGACCATGGTCATGAAGAAGAAACGCGCTGGCCGGAAGGCCAGCGGCAGGGCCGAAGCCCCGCCCCACAAGCGCTACAGCGCGGCCAGGACTTCTTCCGCGTGGCCCTCGGGTTTGACGTTATTGAATATCTTCGCGATTTTGCCGTTTTCAATGACAAACGTCGTACGCGCGACGCCGATCACCTTCTTGCCGTACATGTTCTTTTCCTTCATCACCCCGTACTTGTTGGCGATCTCCTTTTCGGCATCGGCGAGCAGGGTGAAGTTGAGATCGAACTTCTCTTTGAATTTTGCCTGAGCTTTAGTGGTGTCGGGCGACACTCCGATTACAGTGACCCCCTTCTTCACGAACTTCTTGACCGAGTCGCGGAATCCGCAGGATTCGATCGTGCAGCCCGGGGTGTCGGCGCGCGGGTAGAAATAGAGAACGATCTTCTCTTTCTTGTGCTGCGCCAGATCGAACTCCTCCCCTGTGTCGGTGAGCACTTTGAACTCGGGTGCGGGATCGCCTTCTTTAAGCGGCATCGATTGTTACTCCAGTCTGGATTTCAGTATTTCGTTGACAGTGGCCGGATTCGCCTGGCCACGCGAAGCCTTCATCACCTGGCCCACAAGGAACCCTATCACGGTCGTTTTTCCAGCCTTGAACTGCTCCACCTGCCTGGGACTGGCGGCGATCACTTCGTCGACGATCTTTTCGAGCGCTCCGGTGTCGCTGATCTGCTTCAATCCTTCGCGCTCCACGATGACCGCAGCCGACTCGCCGGTCGCCTTCATCTTCGGCAACACTTCTTTCGCCAGCTTCTGAGTGAGCTCGCCCTTCACAACCATATGCAGCAATTCGCCGAATTCCACTGGCTGGACGCGCGATTCAGTAATCTCTTTTCCCTCGCCGATGACCCAGTTCGCCGACAATTTCGGATCTGTCGAAGTACCAGCAACGACTTCGTAGTATTCGGCCATGGCGCGGGTCGAGGTGAGCACCTGAGCGTCATACTCGCGCAGCCCGTATACCTCGATAAAGCGCGCACGCTTGGCCGCGGGAAGTTCCGGCATAGTTGCCCGAACCTCTTCGCGCCACTTGTCGCCGATCCGCAGAGGAACCAGGTCGGGCTCGGGGAAATAGCGGTAGTCGTGCGCGTCTTCCTTGCTGCGCATCCCGACTGTCTCGCCGGTATCGGCATTGAACAGGCGCGTTTCCTGGTGAATGGTTCCACCGCTTTCGATGACGGCAACCTGGCGGGCGATCTCATATTCGATGGCCTGCTTGAGAAAGCGGAATGAATTGAGGTTCTTCGTTTCCGTTCTCGTGCCGAATTTTTCCGCGCCTTTGAGCCGCACCGATACGTTGGCATCGCAGCGCAGATGTCCTTTCTCCATATCGCAGCTGGAAACCTCGACGAACTGGAGCGTCTGCTTGAGCTCGCTCAGGTAAGCGAACGCCTCGTCGGAGGAGCGCATGTCGGGCTCGCTGACGATCTCGATCAGCGGCGCGCCGCAGCGATTCAGGTCGACGTAGGTGTAACGCGCGGAATCCGCAAACCCTTCATGCAGGCTCTTGCCGGCATCGTCTTCCATGTGTACGCGGGTGACGCCGATGCGCTTCGGTTTGCCGTCAATTTCCACGTCGACGAACCCGTACTCGGCGAGCGGCTCATTGTACATCGAGATCTGGTAGCCCTTGGGAAGGTCGGGGTAGAAGTAATTCTTGCGCGCGAAACGGGAGAGCGGGCGAATCGCGCAGTTGAGTGCCATCCCGGCTTTCATGGCAAGCTCGACGGCCTCGCGGCTGAGGACAGGCAGAGCGCCGGGCAGACCCAGACAGACGGGGCACACATTGGTGTTCGGGGCGGCGCCGAATCCGGTGGGGCATCCACAGAATATCTTGGTGCGGGTACCGAGCTGAACGTGGACTTCGAGCCCGATCACGGGTTCATACTTCGCGATGAGCTCCGGCGGAGCGAGGTCCAGGGCCAGTGTAGGCATCAGATAACAGGATAACGGCTTCGGTTCGACCGGGCTATAGTGACAATGACAGCGGGGACATGCGGCGACTTCGCCTGGTACAGTGAAAAACGCGGCTTTCGCCGCGTGTCCACACGGACGCAAATGAGCCAATGATTCAACGCCGCGATCGCAGCACCGGGGAACAGCGCGGATGGTACGTTTACGACTTCGCGCAGGCGGCGTTTTCGACGACCGTCGTCACGCTGTTTCTGGGACCGTATCTGACGGTGCTGGCCCAAGCCGCGGCGGATGCGAAGGGTATGGTGCATCCGCTGGGCATCACCGTCGACGCGCGCAGCTACTGGAGCTACATGGTGAGCCTGTCGGTTATCCTTCAGGTCGTCCTGCTGCCGATGGTGGGTGCGATCGCGGATTACGGGAGGAAGAAAAAGCAAGTGTTGGCCGTGATGGCCTACATTGGCGCCGCGGCCACCGTGACCATGTTCTTCCTTAAAGACAGCAGCTACTTGTTGGGAGGCTCGTTGTTTCTGATCGCAAACGTAACCTTCGGCGCCGGGGTGGTGATCTATAACTCGTTCCTGCCCGAGATAGCGGCACGGAAGGATCGCGATGCCGTCTCGTCGAGAGGGTGGGGCGCCGGGTACGTGGGAGGCGGTTCGCTGCTGGCGCTCAACATCCTGCTCTATCTGAATGCGGAACGGATGGGGATGAGCGAGGCGATGGCGGTCCGCATCAGCCTGAGCTCCGCCGGGGCGTGGTGGGCGGTGTTCACGATTCCGGCGCTGCTGGCGCTGCGCAATCATGGACCGGCGCATGTGCTCGGCGCGGGGCAGAGCGCGACAGCCACGATGCTGCGGCAACTGCTGCATACCGTGCGTGAGGTGCGCCGTTATCCGGAGACACTGAGGTTCATGATTGCTTTTCTGCTGTACAACGACGCCATCCAGACGGTGATTACTTTGTCGTCTCAGTTCGGCCACGATGAGCTGAAGATACCCGTCTCGCAGCTCACCATAGCGATTCTGATGGTGCAGTTCGTGGCTTTTTTCGGAGCGATGGGGTTCAAATGGCTGGCCGACGTCATCACTGCCAAGCGCGCGGTATGCGTGAGTCTGGCGATCTGGACCGCGGTGCTGATCTATATCTACCTGGAGGTGAAGACGACGCTGCAGTTTTTCGTCATGGCCGCAGTCGTCGCGCTGGTTCTTGGGGGCAGCCAGGCGCTCAGCCGGTCCCTTTATTCGCAGCTGATTCCCAAGCTTAAAGAAGCGCAGTACTTCAGCATCTACGAGGTGAGCGACAAGGGGACAAGCTGGTTGTGCCCGCTGTTCTTCGGCCTCGCGCTGCAGTTCACCAGGAGCTACCGGATCGCGATTCTCTCGCTGATTATTTTTTTCATCGCGGGACTGCTGGTGCTTCTGAGGGTGGACGTGAGGCGCGGCGAGCAGGACGTGGCGCTTCAGGAGGGTCTCTAAGGGCGTCTCCCGATAGCGGGCGAGAGAGCCAAACCAGCGCCGGCAACGAGGAGGCTTCGAAGCCGTCGCGCCAACGCGAGAGCGAAACCAGCGGATGCGGGCAGCCCCACCGTTCTGAAAATGAACGCGTACGTGCCCTCGGCCGCTCCCACCTGGCCGGGGATGAAGAAAAAGACCAGGCCTGTGAACTTGGTGGCGGCTTCGATCAAAAACGGCTGGTACATCGGAAACGACATTCCCGTGGCTCTCAAGAGGACGTAGAGCTCCAGAACGAGAAGCGCCTGCGCGGCGCATTCGATCGCCAGAATCGACAGGAAGCGCAGCGGGCGGTCGCGGAGCACGACGAATAAGAGGTCCTCTGTATGGCGCACGTCGCTTTCGTTGAAGCGCAGGTACTTCCCAATCCGAGGCAGCTTGCCGACGCCCTTGATAATGGCTCCGATCAGGTAGATTCGAAAAGCGATTGCGCAGACGGCCGCGAGGAGGAATGTATTCAAGGCGTACAGAATTAACTTTGCCGCGAGCGATGCGGGTCCGGAAAGCTAGAAGTGGCTGAGCAGGTAGCCCAGGCCGGCTATACCGAGGGCAGCCGAAGTAAGCGTGTAAATCAGATATTCCGAAATTGTGGCCGCCACCGCGTGCCTGGTGCTCAAGCCCCGCTGGTTCAAGAGCCACACTTTGGATGGTTCAGCCAGAAAAGGACCCGTGGACGTCAGGAACCGGATGGCTTCGCCGGAAAGTCTGATCCTCAGGATGTCCCACCAGGAGACGTGCTCGTTCGTTGGGATGCATTTCCAGTACGCGATCGCCCGAACGACCTGGTGGCAGGCATAGATCGCGGCGATCAAGGCGAAGGACCAGCCGATCCCCACGAAGAGAGAGAGTATTTTGGCAACCCCCGGACGGACAAGAAGATACAGGAACAGCACGCAGCCGAGGCTGAGGGCGGCGGCGTGGCAGCGGGTTTTGAGTCCTTTAGCCCCTTCCACTCATCTTTCATGATAAGAGAAAACTCATATGAGCCAACCGCAGATTCTCCCCGTCGTTCCGATCAAAAACACCGTTCTTTTCCCTAACTTATTGATGCCATTGTCCGTCGGGCGTCCAAGATCTGTCGCAGCCATTCAGGCGGCGCTGGTAAATGAAGCCAGGGAGATTCTCGTGGTCACCCAGAGGGACTCCTCGGTTGAGGTCCCGGGGCGAGAAGATCTGTTTCCCACGGCCACCAAGGCTGTTATCAAACGGTCCGGCCGCAGCGGAGACAAGTTCGAGATGCTGGTGCAGGGAGTGGAGCGGGTGGCGCTCGTCGATTTCACCGGCGAAGACTTCCTGCGGGCGAGTTTCCTCCCCCTGCCGATTCCCGGCCCGCCGGAGGAAACGAACCCCGAGATTGAAGCCCTTCACCGCGAGGTAGTCGAGCTTGCCACCGACGTTTTGAAATACGCCGGACTCGAATTGCCGGTCGAGTTCGCCCGCGCAATCGCCACCCAGACGGATCCTCTGCAAATGGTGTGGCTGCTTGCGAGCGTGCTCAGCCTGGATGTTGCGCTCGAACATTCGCTTCTCGCCGTCGAGACCCGTGGCGAAGCACTCCGCCTGATGCATGCCCATCTTTCGCATGAACTCCAGATCCTCGAAATCCGGGGTAAGATCGCCACGAAAGCGCAGAGCGAAATGGGCAAGGAACAGCGGGAGTATGTGCTACGGCAGCAACTTCGCGCCATCCAGCAGGAACTGGGCGGCAAAGAGGGCGAGTCCGAACTGGAACTGCTTCGGGAGCGCCTGAAGGCGGCCGACCTGCCGGATGAGGTCCGCAAAGAGGCCGACCGGGAGATGTCGCGCCTCGACCGTCTTTCGACGCAGGCGCCCGACTACAATGTCGGCCGTACCTGGTTGGAAATGATTCTGGAACTGCCGTGGAAGAAAGGCAGCGATTCGGCTATCGATATCCCCGCGGCGCGCCAGATCCTGGCGGACGACCACTACGGTCTTAAAGACGTCAAAGAACGCATTCTTGAACACTTGGGGGTGCTGAAACTGAATCCGGGCGCCAAGGCGCCGATCCTGTGTTTCGTCGGGCCTCCCGGGGTCGGTAAGACTTCGCTTGGCCAATCGATCGCCCGCGCGTTGGGACGCAAATTTGAGCGCCTGAGCCTGGGCGGCATGCACGATGAAGCCGAACTGCGCGGGCACCGGCGCACCTATATCGGCGCCATGGCCGGACGGATTATCCAAAGCGTCCGCCGAGCCGGTGTGAATAACCCTGTGCTGATGCTCGACGAGGTGGATAAATTGGGCCGCGATTTCCGGGGCGACCCGGCCGCCGCGCTGCTGGAGATCCTCGATCCGGAGCAAAACAAAACTTTCCGCGACAATTATCTCGACTTGCCGTTCGACCTCTCAAAGGTGTTCTTCGTGATGACGGCCAATACCCTCGATTCCATTCCCCAGCCCCTGCTGGATCGGATGGAAGTGGTGCGGCTGGCGGGCTACAGCGCCGAGGAAAAGTTCGCGATCGCGCGCCGCTATCAGATTCCCAAACAGCTGAAGGAAGCGGGTCTTTCGGTCGATGTCTGCGTCGTGAGCGATGAGGCGCTGCGGATGGTGATTTCACGCTACACGCGCGAGGCCGGCGTGCGTCAACTGGAACGGGCCATCGGCCGGATGATGCGTAAAGTCGCGTTAAAGGTGGCCGAGGGTGTATCGGGCCAGCCCGGCATCCGGAACGTTGAGATCCGGCAAGAAGAGCTGGTGGATCTTCTGGGGCCGGAACGTTTCTCGCCGGAGCAAGCCCGCAAGGATGTGCCTGCGGGCGTCGCGACTGGCCTCGCCTGGACCGAAGCCGGCGGTGACGTTCTCTACGTCGAAGCGGCGTTGCTCAAGGACGGCAAAGGCCTCTCGCTGACCGGGCAGTTGGGCGAGGTGATGCAGGAATCGGCCAGGACCGCGCAGAGCTATATCTGGTCGCATGCCGGCGAGTTTTCCATCGATCAGTCGTTGTTCCGCCGGTATGGCGTACACGTTCATGTGCCGGCGGGGGCGATTCCGAAGGACGGCCCATCGGCGGGCGTGACCATGACTACCGCGCTGACGTCGCTTTACACCGGTCTGCCTGTCCGCAGCGATACGGCGATGACTGGTGAAGTCACGCTGTCCGGCCTTGTGCTGCCGGTGGGCGGCATCAAAGAGAAAATGCTGGCCGCGCGCCGGCTCGGCATCCGCCGCGTCATTATTCCGAAGCAAAACGAGAAGGACTTGCGGGATCTGCCGGACGATGCGCGCGGCGAAATGGAGTTCGTACTGGCCGAACATGTGCATGAGGTCTTGCGGGCGGCCATACCCGGAATCGGCGAGCGGAATCTGTTGCCGGTCGCGGCATAGTGACAGCCGCTGGAGGCTGTGGGAAACTAAAGGGGACCCGGTGCGGTGAGGTGCGAGAGCGGTTGAATCGGGCGGTCTCGAAAACCGTTGAACCTTCACGGGTTCCGTGGGTTCGAATCCCACCCTCACCGCCATAATCTTTTCAATCACTTCCGCAAATCTTCAGCCTTCCGCGTGTAAAGGCGTGTAACGTGCATCCAACAAGGTATGCCGCTCACGCTCTATCGCCGCCATCGCAAGACCTGCGAGGCATCCCGCCCGGAAGGCACCTTCAGCGGAGAGTTTGAAGAAAGTCGCAGAGGCGCGAAGCGTTGTTCGTGTGTCATCCACGCTTCGGGAACGCTCAGCGGCAAATTCGACCGCAAGCGAACCGGACATTTCAAATGGGACGAAGCGCGCGCTGTCGCGGCGCAGTGGGAAGCGGCAGGCGCGTGGAGCGGCGCGATTCCAACAACCGCACCGCCGCCACCCGCTGTCTCTCCCGGCGTGACCATCGCGGACGCGACCGAGGCGTTTCTTGCGAAGTGCAAGAATCGCGGCATTCAACCGTGAGTTTTCGGCAGGGGTGCGCAAAGCAGGCGAGGCCAGTGGCTCGAGCCGTTACGACAGCAGAAGTTGTCGTCCGCGTGAGAATCGGAGCAACTCTTCCGCGCCCATCACAGGATTC